>ENA-OSEO01005712-OSEO01005712.1-sediment-metagenome-genome-assembly--contig:-NODE-5712-length-11710-cov-3.191438_pt1 | contig 11710 bp, 10 predicted proteins | sample MGYA00237883_ERZ534232 | MGnify/ENA metagenome assembly ERZ534232
CCTGGGCGCGGCCATGCTCGACTTCGACGGCCGCTACCTGCGGGTCAACGCCCAGTTGGCCCGCTTTACCGGCTATTCCCAGGAGGAGCTGACCAGCATGACCGTGGTCGACACCACCCCTCCTGAGGATATCCAGGACACTCTGGACCGGATCGGCCGGTTGGGCAGAGGGGAACTCTCCAACTATCAGGTGGAGAAAAGCTTCCTGCGCAAGGACGGCCGGATAGTTTACAGCCGCCTCTCGGCCCAGGTCATCAAGGACACCGCGGGCCGGCCCCTCTACCTGCTCTCCCAGATAGAAGACATCACCGAGACCAGGCGGATCGAGGCCGAGAGAATCAGACTGGAGGAGCAGCTTAATCAGGCCCAGAAGATGGAGGCCATCGGCACTCTGGCCGGCGGGATAGCCCACGACTTCAACAACATCCTGGGGGCCATGATCGGGTACGCCGAAATGGCCTCGATGGAGACAGCCCAGGGGACCGGCCTGCGGCGCAGCCTGGAACAGATTCTCAAGGGCGGCCAGCGGGCCAGGGACCTGGTCAAGCAGATACTGGCCTTCTCGCGCCAGCAGGAGCAGGAGCGAGGTCCGATCAAGCTGGGCCTCCTGGTCAAGGAGACCATTCGCTTCCTGAGGGCCTCCCTGCCGACCACGGTCGAGATTCGCCAGCAGATCGCCGCCGACTCGGGCATCATGATCCTCCCCGTCGGGATCGGGACGCTGATCAACCGGGCCCTCCTCGAGGGGTTCGCCAGGGAGACCGACGGGATCTTCTTCCCTCGTCCATCGGAGTCCGTCGTCGCCGAGATCACAGATCACGTGACGACCGAGACGGCGGCGTCGGGGATCGAGGTCGAGAAGCGGCTCCCGGAGGGGATCCGCCTGATCAGCGCGTCGCCGGGCCCCGCTCGGGTGGACGCTCAAGCGGACGGGACCACGATCGTCCGTTGGCGGATCGCGGAGATTCGCAGGAATCAAGAGATCCAGATCCGGATGACGCTACAGGCGACCTCGAAGGGGAGTTGGGCGACGGACCGCGGGTCGCTCGTTCGCTACTCGGACTACCGCGGCGTCCTTCGGACGCTCCCGATCGAGGGAGTGACGATCGTCGCCGTCGAGCCGAACCGGCCGCCGCGAGCGTCGTTCGCCTACGGGCCGGAGCGCCCGACGACGGCGGATGCCGTCCGGTTCACCGACACGTCGGTCGACTCCGACGGCGAGGTCGTCGGGTGGCGATGGGAGTTCGGTGATGGTGCGATGAGTGAGGAGCGCCATCCGGAGCATCGCTACGCGGAGCGCGGAAGGTACACCGTCCGCCTCGTCGCCATCGACGATCGCGGCGCCGCCTCCCCGGCGTACGAGTTCGATCTGACGATCGGGAATGCCCCTCCTGTGGGCCGGTTCGACATGCGCGACCCGGAGACGCTGGGGGAGATCGGTCGGCCGCGCGCCGGCGTCGACCTCCTCCTCGATGCGACCGGGTCCTACGATCTCGATGGGTCGATTCGCACGTACCTCTGGGACTTCGATGGAGACGGAACTGTCGACCGGGAGACGAACTCACCGGAGACGACCTATGCGTTCAAGGCGCCCGGGGAGGCGAAGGTGAACCTCATCGTGGTCGATGACGCCGGAGGGCGGGGGAGCGTCCAGCGCACGGTGAACGTGCTGTCGACCGTCACCGCGGTCCGGGCGATCGACACGTGCCTCCCGGACGACCGCACGATCGGAGAGGGAGTCGTACGCGTCCGCTTGACGTTGACCGCGAATACGACGGTGAACGGGCTGTCGGTCAGCGAGACGATCCCCGACGGTTGGACGTTCGCCGAGGGCGAGAACGGCGGCGCGACGATCCGCGTCCGCGGGAACACCGTGGAATGGCTCTTCCTCGAGAAGCTCATTGCCGACAGCGCGAACGAGAAGCGGGAGATCCGCTACACATTGACGGCGCCCGCCGCCCCGGCGGACGGTTCGATGCAGGCGTCGGTCCGGGGCGTCGTCGGGAGTTCTGCGCCGAGGTTCTCGCTCGCGATCGGCGGCGAGGACAAGCTGACGGTGGTGAAATACCTCACGGTTCCGGTCGTGATCTCCCGTTGGGAAACCGCCGAGAGCCGGCTCGATCCGTGCCTGAAGGAGCAGATCGCGTTCGATCAGATTCAGTACGCGGTCTCGCTATGGCTCTCCGGAGACCCGGTGCCGTATACGGAGGAACAGACGATCGATCTCGCGATGATCCAAGACCTCATCGCGTATTGGTTGACCGGAAGCTCGGTTCACGATCCGCTCCCCTAGTCGGGGGCGGATCGGGACCGGGACGACGAAGGAGGGGGAATGAGAACGACGGGAATCGGCACGCTGTGCGCTTTCGCGATCGCCTGTCTCGTCGGAGCGACGGCGGTCGGGTGGGAGGCGGACTTCAACCCGTCCACCTATCACCCGGACGTGTCGGAGGTCGTCACCCTCGCCGCGTGCACCTCGTGCGTCGATGGTGCCGCGGTCGAATACCGTTGGGACTTCGATGGCGACGGGACGGCCGAGATTGTGACGAAGGATCCGGTGGTCGATCGCGCGTTTGCGACGCCCGGGTTGCACGCGGTCTCGCTGACCGTCGTCGCGCCGGGCGGACGGACGAGCGTTCGCACGAAAGGGATCTGGGTCGGAGCGGCTCCGGCGCTCGCGGTTCGAGAGTGGGTGGGGCAGCCGGACGGGACGAGCCTGGTCCTGATCACGATCGACGTCGGATCGGCGAGCTCGGCGCTCGGGATCGAGGAGACGATGCCGCGCGGCTGGCAGGTCGAAGTGATCGACGCCGGCGGATCGATCTTCTACGCGAACCCGGAGACCCGGATGCTCGAAGTTCTCTGGGGGAACTCGTTCGAGGCGGGGGACGTCCTGACGTTCTCCTACCAGCTGCATCCATCGTACGCGACGGGGCTCCCGCGGCTGTCCGGGCGACTGAGCGGGTACGAGGACGGGCGGAGGTTCGTCGTCGAGATCTGCGGGGAGTTGGCCGTCCCTCGCTGAGAAGAGGCTGAATCGCACCGAATTGCTACCTGGCCGGGCGGCGGGTTCCGCCGCCCGGCTCGCCTTTTGCGCCGGGACCTCGGCGCGCCGGCGGAAGGGCGAGGCGGACGAGGAGAGCGGCGGCGGCGAACGCGGCGAGCGCGGTGGCGAGGCCGGAGCGGAAGCCGAGAGGGATGCGCAGAGCCGGAGCGGCGAGCGCGGCAGCAACGCCGAGGATCGCGAGCACTCCCGACCGTCGGAGGTAGACGAGGGCGAGAACGCGGCGATCGCGGCGCGGGAGCGAGGCGAGCACGCGCGCCGTCAGGGCGGTGTCCCAGCCGTAGAGGGCGGCGGTGAGCCCGGCGACCGTCGCGGCCGGAGCGGCTCCGGTACCGACGGCGGTCGCCGCGAGGATCGTGTGGGCGAGGACGATCAGCGACAGGGTCTGCCCGCGACGATCCCATAGGAGGGACGCGACGCTCCATGCGGCGATCGCGAGAGCGGCGCCGCCGATCACGGGTCGTCCCGAGGAGAACGCGCCGGCGGCGTGCACAGCGGACGCACCGAGGAGGAGCGCCGCCGCGACGATCGTCATCGCCGCCCCCCCGCAGGGCGAGAGAGCACCGCAACCGCCTCGGCGAGCGGCGTCGTCAGGTCCCAATCGACAGCACGGACGCCGAGTCGGGTCAAAGCATCGAGGGAGATCGAGCGGTCGAGCTGCACGATCCGCTCGGCGAGCCGGAGGGCGGGGTCACGGGAGATCGCCGTTCGGGCGAGCGATGCCCGGTTCGGACTGATCAGAAGGACCGCGTACCCGCGCCCGACGAGGCGGGAGACGACCTCCACGTCGTGGGTATCGGCGAGAGGGCTGACGAGTACGATCTGGGAGCCCGGCGGGAAGAGTCGGGTGGGGAGGCGATCGAGCCCCTCGAACGCCGGCTTGTCGGACGGGCGGGCATCGGATAGCGCGTCGAGGATCCGGTCATGCTGCCCGCGGCCGGTCCCCGGGAAGACCCAGTGCAGATAGTCCCCGTAGATGAGAAGGCCGACGCTGTTCCCCTGTGCGATCAGTCGCCCGGCGACGCGCGCCGCCGCTTCGATCGCGGGCTCGAACGTGTCGCGGTCTCCGACGCGGAGGTGGACGCGGGCACGGGCGTCGACGATCACGTTGACATCCGCGATCCGCTCGATATCGTACTCGTTGATCACGAGGGCATCGCGTCGGGCGTACGCGCGCCAATTGATCCGGCGAACATCGTCCCCGGGCGTGTAGGCGCGACATCCGAAGAACTCGAGACCCTGGCCGCCGAGGCGGGCTCTCACCGTGCCCGCGAATCCCCGGGTTCGTCGCGGAGAGATGGCGATCCGCTCGATCGGAGCGGAGCGGGGAACGATTCGGACCGGCGTCGCTTCGCCGGCGTCGGATGCCCGCCGGGCGAGTCCGAGCGGAGCGAGGACCGTCACTTCGGCCGATCCGATCTCGTGAACCCCCCGGGGAAGCCGGATCCGATACGACAGCGTCAGCGCCCCCGCGGGGGCGAGCCGAGCCGCCGCGGACGGTTCGCCGTCGAGTCGCTCCCCGGCGGCGGGGAGACGGTCCCGCGCCACGATCCGCACGGCCGAACCCGATCGATTGATGATCCGGGTGGTGACGCAAAGCGTCTCCCCATCGATCGCCCGGTATCGGTCGATCGCTCGCTCCACGGTGAATCGGGACGGCGGGAGCATCGCTGTCGACACGACGAGGAAGAGCGCATAGACGATGACGGGGAGCGAGAGGGCAACCAGTTCGCTGCTGCGGATCAGGATGGCGAATCCAGCGAGCCCGAGGCCGAGCGCGAGGGAGAGGGGGACCTTTTGGTCGGAGCGCATTGCCCTACGGGAGCTTCGGAACGGGCGCCGAGCGGACGATCCCGTCCACGATGTCCGCGGCGGTGACGCGCTTCGCCCATAGATCGGGACTCAGGATCAGCCGATGCGCGAGGGCCGGCACGGCGAGGGGCTTGACATCGTCGGGGAGGACGAAATCGCGGCCATCCAGGGCAGCGCGGGCGCGACAGAGCTTGACGAGCGCGAGGGATCCGCGCGGACTCGCGCCGACGTAGACGCTCGGATGGCTCCGCGTCTGCCCGACGATGGAGACGATGTACCGCTCGATGTCGGGCTCGACGTGCACGTCCTCGACGGCGGCGCGCATCGCCAGGAGCTCGTCCGCGTCGCAGAGCCGCTGGAGCTCGATCTCGTCTGTCCGTCGGGCGAGGCGTCGGCGGAGGATCTCGACTTCTTCGTCGGGGCGCGGATACCCGACGGAGAGCCGGAGGATGAACCGGTCGAGTTGCGCTTCGGGGAGGGGGAACGTTCCCTCGTACTCGATCGGGTTCTGCGTCGCGATGACGATGAACGGACGGGGGAGTGGGCGGGTCTCCCCGGCGATCGAGACCTGCGCTTCCTGCATTGCCTCGAGGAGCGCGGACTGCGTCTTCGGCGTCGCCCGGTTGATCTCGTCGGCGAGGACGAGGTGGGCGAAGACCGGGCCCGGCGAGAGGACGAACGCGTTTCGGTCGCGATCGAAGACGTGGGACCCGGTGATGTCGCCCGGGAGGAGATCGGGGGTGAACTGGATCCGGCGGAACTCGACGCCGAGGACCCGGGCGAAGCTCCTTGCGATGAGGGTCTTGGCGAGTCCGGGGTAGTCCTCGAACAGGATGTGGCCGCCGGCGAGGATCGCGGTCAATACGCCTCGAACGACGTCCTCCTTCCCGACGACGGCGGTCCCGATCTCGGCGACGATTCGGCGACCGAACTCCCCTACGTCTTCGAGACGCATCTACACCTCCTGACGGTACTGCTCGAGGTACGAAACAGCCCGCTCGAGCCGCTCGACGAAGCGGCGGCGGCTGTCGGCTGGAACATGACGGAGCGCGAGAAACGCTGCTACGTCGGGATCAGACGACCATCTTCCTCTCGCGATCTCGGCGCGGACGGCGTCGAGATCGTTCCCGGACTTCGCCGCGACGGCCCGGGCGGCGATCTCCGCGAGCCCGCGGGAGAGCCGCCCCCGCGCGTAGGGGCTGTAGGGCGCGCGGCGGATCGCTCGGACGTAGAGCGCCAAGTCCTCGTCCGTCTCGATCGCTTCCCGCCGCCGCCGGCGCCGGTCGAGCGGCGGGAGGGAGCGGTAGAGCTCTCGTATCCAGATCGCGCTCCCGGCCGCGATGAACAGGAACCAGATCAGCGACTGAGAGAGGCGCGTGAAGTAGAAGCGGAAGAGGTGCGCCCATCGCACGACGGGATCGAGGAGGGCGCTGCGGACCGCCGCGCTGAGCGACAGGACCCCCCCGAGCGCGACGGTCGCCACGGCGAGGGCGACAAGGACGAGAACCCCCCGGCGGCTCATGAGGGGCCCGACGCCGAGTAGGCTGTGCGGACGGCGTCCAGCGCCGCAAGCGCGGCGGGAGCGAAGGGACGCCCGCTCCGCGCTCCGTATCGGACCAGTTCGAACATCTCTGTCAGTCGCGCAACGTGCTCGGCGGCCATCCCCAGCCGGCGGAGGGAGGCGGCGACCTCGCGCGGCGTCAGGTGTGTCGGGTTGACACGTTCGACCCGAACGACGATCTGGAGCATCTCCGCATAGCAGCGAAGGACGGCGTCCGCGGGATCCGCGCCGGCCCGGATCCGATCCGCGGCGGCTCCGACTCGATCGGCGATCTGATCCAAGTCGGACGCGGAATCTCGCCGCCGGCGCCGGACGAGCGCAAGGCGGTGTCCGAAGTATGCGAAGGCACCGACGGCGATCCCGGCGAGGGCGAACGCCACGGCGAGTCGAGCCGACGAGGACGGCTCGATCGGCGGGACGACGATCTCATCCGTCGGGAGCCCCGTGGCGAGCGGCCCGAACGCCCCCTGCTCGGCGGGCGCCTCCGCCTCGGGATCGCGGGCCGCGAAGCGATCGAGGATCCAGAAGATGCCGAGGATCACGAGACAGGCGAGGAGGATCCGGCGGTACGTGGGGTGGAAGATCGCTCCGATCAGCAAGACGAGCACCGATGCGGCGAGAAAGACGGCGAGCACGCGGAAGATCGTCGCTCCTACCGGTGCGGCGACGCCGTCTCCGCCGGCGATCTGCGAACCGTCGCCGGGAGCGGAGAGGAGCGGCTTCCCGGGGAGGAAGCTGATCCGATGAAGATTCCCCGCGAGGACCAAGAGCAGTGCGACCAGCGCGATCGCCAACGCGATGAGGGGGAAGCGTCGGGCGGCCGGGGCGCTCATCCCGACGGCATCTCCAGCCCGAGTTCGCGGAGCTTCTCCTCGGACACCGGCATCGGGGCTTCCGTCAACGGGCAGAAGCCCGTGGTCGTCTTCGGGAACGCAATGACGTCGCGCAGAGACTTCTCCCCCGCGAGGAGCATGACGAGGCGGTCGAGCCCGAGGGCGAACCCGCCGTGCGGGGGGGCGCCGTACTCGAGGGCGCGGAGGAAGAACCCGAACCGGGCCTCCGCCTCCTCATCGTAGATCCCCAGGAGGCGGAAGATCCGCTCCTGCAGATCGCGCGAATGGATTCGGATGCTGCCGCTCCCGAGTTCGGTCCCGTTGAGGACGAGGTCGTAGGCGTTCGATCGAGCGGTGAGCGGCGAGTGCTCGAGGTCCCGAAGATCCTCGTCCCGCGGGGACGTAAACGGGTGGTGAGCGCTCGCCAACCGCCCCTCCTCGTCGAGTTCGAAGAGCGGGAAGTCGGTGACCCAGAGGAACGACCACGCACCGGCCGGGATCAGCTCCTCCTGCCGGGCGATCGTCGAGCGGAGCTCCCCGAGCGCGGGCTCGACGGCGTCCCCGGCGAGGAGAAGGAGCAGATCCCCGGGGTGGGCGTCGAAGGCTCGGGCGAGGTCGACGAGCGTCCGATTGGAGACGAACTTCGCGATGGGGGATTGGATCGACTCCTCCACTTTCACCCACGCGAGCCCCTTCGCCCCCTTGGAGATTGCGATCGACTGGAGGTGATCGATCGCCGAGCGCGAGTATCCGGCGCAGCCCGGGGCGGCGATCCCGGCGACGCGCCCCCCGGCGGCGACGGCATCGGCGAAGACGCGGAACCCGGAGTCGGCGACGAGGGCGGAGACGTCGATGATCTCCATTCCGAATCGCAGATCGGGCTTGTCGGACCCGTAGCGGGCGAGCGCCTCGGCGTGGGTCAAGCGAGGAAACGGGACGGGCAGCTCGATCCCCGCGGCCTCGCGGAAGACGTGTCTCATCGCTCCCTCGAGCACTTCGAGCACATCGTCGATCCCCTGGGGAAAGGCGATCTCCAGGTCGAGCTGCGTGAACTCCGGCTGACGGTCGGCGCGGAGGTCCTCGTCGCGGAAGCACTTGACGAGTTGGAAGTAGCGGTCGAACCCGCCGATCATGAAGAGCTGCTTGAAGAGCTGCGGGGACTGCGGGAGAGCGTAGAACGACCCGCAGTTGACCCGGCTCGGCACGAGGAAGTCACGAGCCCCCTCGGGGGTCGACTTCGTCAAGAATGGGGTCTCGATCTCCAGGAAGCCGTGGTCGGAGAAGTACGCCCGCGTGCTCTGAAAGACGCGGTGACGAAGCTCGAAGTTCCGCTGCATCCGGGCGCGACGCAGGTCGACGTATCGGTACCGCATGCGGGTCTCTTCGGTCGCATCCGCGCCGTCGCCGTCGACGAGGAACGGCGGGGTCTTCGACCGATTCAGGACGCGCAGCGATTTCACCTCGACTTCAATCTCCCCCGTCGCCATGTCGGGGTTCGCGTTTCCGGCGGAGCGGGCGGCTACCGTCCCGGTGACCGCGATCACGTCCTCGCGGTTCAGCGAGTGGGCATCGCGGAGGTCCGGGTCGTCGCCGGGGACGAGGAGTTGGACGATCCCCGTCCGGTCCCGCAGATCGACGAACGTGATCCCGCCGAGGTCCCGCCGGCGGTTGACCCAGCCGGCGAGCGTGACGGAGCGGCCCGCGTCGCTCGCGGCAAGATGCCCACAGTAGTCCGTTCTCATGGTGGATGCGCCTCCGATGTGGCGTGGATGCGCCCATTATATGGCGGGGCGGGGGCGCCGCAATTCACCGATCGGGATCGCCGTCGGGGTTGTCCGACAGCGTCCCCTTGAAGAAGCGGCGCTCCATCTTCCTCTCCCAGTCGGTGAAGTCCCCCTCCTCCGTGTCGCTGGCGATGTGCATCCGGATCATATTCAGCTTCGCGGAGAGGTTGTCGAAGTGATAGACAGCGATCGCCTCGGGCGTCTTTGGGACCATCGCCGCTGCGTATTCGAGCTCGCCGTGGTGGGCGACGAGGATGTGCTCCAAGAGCCCGGGGATCCGCGGATCCGGCCATGGGATTCCGCGAGCGGCGTCGCGGACCATGTCCCGGCCGAGCAGGAGATGTCCGATGAGCTGGCCGATGAACGAGTAGCGGGGCGCGATCGGGTGTTCCAGTTCCTCGACCTTCCCGATGTCATGAAGGATCGCCCCGGCGGTGATCAGGCCGGGGTGAATGTGGAAGTCGGGCTGATCGAGCGCGTACTGCCGCGCCGGGGCTGCCACTTCGAGGGTATGCTCGAGGAGCCCCCCGACGTAGGCGTGGTGATAGGAGACGCCGGCCGGGAACTCCTTGAACGCCTCCTCGTGGCGGGTGATCAGGTCGATCGTCAGTCGGCGGAGCGCCTCGGGCTCGATCGTCTCAGCGAGCGCCTGCAGCTCGGACCACATCTCATCGATGTTGCGCTCGGTCGTCGGGACGAGAAGACGGACATCGCAGGCCGGCTCCTGCCCGGACCCCCGGTCCTTCTCGGTCACGCGCCGGATCGACTCGACGATCACTTGGAGGGCGTTTCGGTACGTCTCCGTCCGCCCCTCGACGACGACGAACTCCCCTTCGTCGAACTCGCTCGCGTACCGCTGAGTCGCCTCCGCCCACGCCCGCGCTGCGAGCGTCCCCGTGCGGTCGGCGAGAAGGATCTCCAGGTACGGATCGCCATTGCGGGTCGAGCGGACCGACTTCTGCTTGACGAGGAAGCATTGGTTGATCCGCAGTCCCTCGCGCATGTCGCGAATCGGGATGTGCAGGAGCGAATAGGGGACGTCCCCCCGGATCCGGTCGGCGAATCGCTCCAACGGTGGACCTCCCTTCTGTCCTCGGAAGAGTGTAGGCGCGCCCCAGGGGATGTCAACCGATCCCGCGTTTCGGAAGAGGAACGATCCGGGGATCGCGCCGGTAACGGAGCGGCCGGACCGCGAACGGACCGAACGGGGGGCCCGGGGATCGGCCGGTGCTGGGTTCGGACGCGCTCAGTCGCAGGTTTCCGGAGGCGCGGCGGGGACCAGCGGGTGGCGGACCAGCGGGAAGCGATCCTGCTCCCCGTCGTTGTTGATCCGGTAGGGAGAATCCCAGATTCCGTCTTGATTCGCATCGACACCACGGAAGCCGCCCCAGTAGTTCCCGCGAGCGGCCCCGTCGTCCCATCGGTTCGGATCGGCGGTGCGGGCGTGATGGACATTCCGGACGAACGCGTTTCCGATGACCGAGTTCCCCTTCGAGCCGAGCGTGAAGTAAGCGCCCATGTGGGAGTCGCCGATCAGGTTGTGGAGGAGCTCGTTCTCGTCGGAAGCGTCGAACCAGATGGCGGTATCGTTCCGCGCGAACGTGTTCGACAGGATCTGGTTGTGGTGTGAGAAGTACAGGTGGATCCCATCCGTGTTGTGGGAGATGGTGCACCGAGCGATCCGGACGAAGGAGGAGAAGCTCAGGGTGATCCCGATCCAGTTCCCCTTGAGGGTGCAATCCTCGATGCGGGCGTTGCGGACGTAGCTGAGGAAGATCGCCGCTTTGTCGGCCCCGCTGATCTCGACGTTCCGGATGACGAACGCCTTCGTCGTCCCCTGGATCCGAATCCCGTAGTCCTCGTACCCAGCGTCGATCCGGAACCCCTCGATGATGTATGGGTCGTCGGCCGTCCCCTGTCCGGAGCAGACGCCGTTCTTCGGGGTGAACTCGTGGTCGGCCGAGATGACGATCGCACCGCGGTCGGTTCGATCGGCGCCGACCGCCGCCGCGACGGACGCCGCGAGCAGCAGTAGGGTGCAACAGACGACTGCACCGGTTCTCATCGTGCATCACTCCTTTGATCTGCAGTCTGGAACGAGCAATTCATCTTAGCTTCATCCGGATCGGATGTGAAGGAGATCGGCCGCTTCGGATGGGACAGGAGACCCTTCTATGGGAGTCACATTCGTCCGCGGCGGATCATCCGCCACAGGACGACGGGGACGCCTCGCCGCCGGAAGGCGAAAACCAGGACTGCGCCGGCGGCGAACCCGCCGATGTGAGCGAACCAAGCGACCCCCCCCGCGTCGCCGAGCGATCCAGCGCCGCTGATGACCTGGAGGAGAAACCAGAGACCGAGGAGGAATGCAGCGGGGACCGAAATGAGCCGGAGGAAGAAGAAGATCGGGACGAGGGTCAGGATCCGCGAGTGTGGGAAGAGCATGAAATAGGCGGCGAGGACGCCGGCGATCGCCCCGGAGGCGCCGATCAACGGGACCGGGCTCCCCGGGTCGACGGCGACCTGGGCGAACGCGGCGGCGACGCCGCAGAGGACGTAGAAGGCGAGGAATCGGCCGTGGCCCATTGCATCCTCGACGTTGTCGCCGAAGACCCACAGATAGAGCATGTTCCCCAGGAGGTGCATGATCCCTCCG
>ENA-OSEO01005713-OSEO01005713.1-sediment-metagenome-genome-assembly--contig:-NODE-5713-length-11708-cov-5.635027_pt1 | contig 11708 bp, 10 predicted proteins | sample MGYA00237883_ERZ534232 | MGnify/ENA metagenome assembly ERZ534232
ATTAGGACCACTGGTTAAGTTGAAAATAAGGATTAAATTTACCAGTGAATTATGAAAAAGTCAAGAAGAAAATTTACGAGTGCCTTTAAAGCGACAGTAGCAATTGAAGCGCTCAAGGAGCGCGAGACACTTGCGGAGTTATCTAAGCGGTTTGAAGTACACCCAACTATGATAAGTAAATGGAAGCAGGAGTTTTTAGAACGTTCTGCTATTGTCTTTGAGTCAAAATCTGAAGCTGAATCAGAAGTTGATCCGGAGAAGCTGTATTCCAAGATCGGACAGCTTGAAATGGAGAATGACTTTTTAAAAAAAAGCTTAAAGAAGACCGGACTATGAGCCAGCGCAGGAATCTTGTTGAGAAGGATCATGATTTAAGTATTCGGCAACAATGCGATGCTTTATCTATTCATCGCAGTGGCCTGTATTATTCTCCCGTTGGAGAACAGACAGAGAACCTGTAGATTATGCGCATTATGGATGAACATTATCTGAAACACCCCACTGAAGGTGTTCTGAGGATGCAGGATATGCTGTTAGCCATGGGCTTTGTTGTCAACCACAAGACGTGTGAGGCTGAAAGCTTACTTTATTACAGCCGTTTAACTGCCCAGTTAATTGCATTTTTTATATGCTCTATAATATTTTTATCCTGAAATGCCTCATGGGTATGTCCAAAACCTGTATAAAAAGAACGCATGTTATCCACCTCCTGCCACCAAATAAAAGGATGATCGCCCATGCGCCAGTCGTCATTTTCATATTTTTTTATTGTATTTTCATCCAGGCTGCCAAGTACATGTACTTTTGATCTTGGATTCTCTCTAAAGCTGTACCATTCGTCAACAGTTGTATAGCTTTTCATTCCTTCGAATGGTTTCATGGCCGGATGGTCAAAATTTTCAAAAATAATAGTAGCTTCTTGCACAGGGGGGTGAGTTTTAAAATAACCTCCAAGCAAGTGTCCATAAAATGGCCAGTCATATTCAAAAACGGCCGCGGCATGTATCCCTATCATCCCTTTACCACTTTTCATAAATTTTTCAAAAGCTGCTTGTTCTGTTTCCGTTAAAGCATCGCCAGATGGATTAAGAAAAATGACTGCATCAAAATTTGGCAGGATGTCCTCATTGAATGCTGAAGCATCTTCGGTAGCAGTAATAATCCAGTTTTGTGATTGACTAAGTTCAAATAGCATTTTTATTCCTGTAAAAGTTGAAGCGTGTCTTGAGCGCATAGTTTTTGAAAAAACCAGTAATTTAGCAGGTTTATCAAATTTAGGTTCATTTTTTTGAGCAAATATTGTTAACGACATTGAAATGAACAACAATAAAATCAGATACTTAATTCTCATAATTAATTTTTTAATTTATATAAAAGTTATGGGCCAAATTTCATAAAAAGACATTATAAGGCTCAAAATAAACATTTTTGTAAATGAAGTGATTCACATTTTATCTATGTAGCTTTCCCTGGAACGGGTGATATTGGCTCTATATCTACTGGTCCCAGATTATACTCTGCTGGCCCCAGTCTTAAATTTGAATTCATCATATCTTCCCAATTTATATCTAATCCAGTATATGCTGATTCTCTTCCCATTACACCAACAAGGCTTGAGAAGGCAAGATTATGAGACTCATTGATTGGGTTGTTGGTGCGTATCGAAGTTACAAAATCTATCATTTCCTGATCGTAAGGGGATACAGCCACCCTTTGGGTGGGCTGTCCATTTTTATCTAACGGATACTCGTACTCCCAAATTATGCTACCATCATAATTAAATATCTTGTTTTGACAATTTGTATATCCCTTTGTTCCAAAAATTATCTCGCCTACTTTAGAGGTACATCCTTCTATCTGACGGCACATCCCATGAAAATGCCTTTCATCATCAAAGATATAATCTACGCTGAAAAAATCATACATATCCCCAGACGGCCTACGCTGTCGACCACCAACACCAGTTGCTTTCGAAGGGTGTTTTTCAAAGAACCAGTTAATAACATCAAGTTGATGAACAAGCAAATTAACAATTGTATCACCTGTAAGCCATGTCCAGTTTCCCCGGTTTCTAATCATTGCTTCCATATCACTCCAACCCTCCTGTCTTCTGACATAAGGTGGTCCGGCTGTATTCCAATAGCAATTGGCTGACACTAGATCTCCGATAACTCCATTTTTTACCATCGAATATGTTTCAACATAATCACGCTGATGCCTCCTCTGCGTTCCTGCCACTACAGAAAGACCTGCCGATTCTGCCATTTTTCCCGAAGTGATTACTGATTTTATCCCAACAGGATCTACCCCCGCAGGTTTTTCAATAAAGACATGTTTCCTTGCCTGTACAGCTGCTTCAAAGTGGCGTGGCCGAAAATGTGTAACTGAAGCTTCCAGTATTATATCAACATCAGACTCAATCACTTTTTTGTATGCATCAAAGCCCAGAAAACAGTTCTTATCAGGAATATCAACATTATGTCTTTTTTTCAAAGATTCCCTGCAACTATCAATACGGTCATTAAAAACATCGCCTAGTGCTGTTATTTGTAAATCAGATCCTGCATTAAGGAAGTTAATAGCTGCCCCTGTACCTCTGTTACCACATCCTATTAATCCTGCCTTTAAAAGTTGTCCGTCCGGAGCACTATCACGAAAAAAAGGTTTTTTGTATTTTGTTTTTTTCGAATTACAGGAAGAAATGAAATATCCTGCACCAACTGCTCCCAAACTTATTGTGGTGACATTTTCCAAGAATTTACGTCTGCCAGTTGGTCTAGTTATATTATTCATAATTATAGTTTTTATTATTTATAACGGTTAATTTATTAATTGATATGTTATAATATTTTAAAAATTTTGCTGTATCTGTCATCAGTTTTGATTCAAAGTGATTAAGCTTTACCTGGTTAGCTCATTAAGCATTTTGTCAAGATCCTCTCTTGTATGAAGATATCCATTTCTCATAACTGCTTGTATCTTTTGTGTATTCTTTATATTATCAAGAGGATTTGCATCCAGAATTACAAAGTCAGCTAACATATTTTTATCAATACATCCTTGTTGATTTTCAAGCCCAAAAAATTTTGCCGGCAAAACAGTAGCGGATTCAAGTGCTTGCATAGGAGTCAATCCTGCATCTACTAAAAAAGTCAGTTCTTCGTGTAAACTAAAACCAGGTGTGAGCTGCGCCAAAGGCATATCAGTTCCAGCCATTATTTCAATACCAGCTTCAACCAATTTTGGAATAATGTCATAAGCCCATTCAGATAAAGCTAATTCTTCTGCAGTCGGTAATTGATTAGCTTTTAAAATCGTACTCCTCATCCATTCATTTCTGGTTGACTTAGGAAGATACCGAAATGATTCTCTATAATCTTCACTTGCATACATTCTATGTTTAGCTGAGGCTGTAAGAGTTAAAGTAGGCACCTGCCACGTATTATTATCAGCCAGACATTTTAATACGATTTCTCGACGTTTTATATCTTGTGTATGAATAGCATGTAATCTCTGTGCACGATATATTTGCGACCTAAGTTCCCTGCCAGATTTATCTGGTGAATTAGCTATAATTTTCTTTCGCATTTGTAAAAGAGAATCCCAATCCGATGAAATTGATAACTCAAGGTTTCGCATATGCTCCATACTGTTAAGTCCGGCATTTGATGCCTCAATAACATCCATAGTTAGCGGAACATGGGCACTTACTTTATACCCTTTATCTTTCGCAAGTTTTACTATTTTCTTAAAAACCTCTGGTGAAGGTAATTCATATATCTTTATATGATCCACTTCTGCATCAATAAGGGAATCTAACGCCGGCTTAACTAATTCTGGCGAAACGATGCTAATGGAATGATCCCAACTGGTTTGTAACCCATCAAAATGCGGTCCTGTAATAAAAACACGGGGAGCCATTCCCTCCATTTTTGATGCTTTTTTCCGCCATGATAGAAGCAATTCAAGATCCCCAGAAGTATCTCGAATATAAGTTATGCCTGTGGCAATAAAAAGGGGAAACATTAAATCAGGAGTCAGTTCCTTGCCATCTAAAATGTGTAAATGTGCATCCCATAGACCGGGTATCATATATTTTCCATTACATTCAACAATGGTCGCTCCTGAAGGTTCCCTTATGTTACCAGCAAAACCTACTTCAACTATCTTGTTATTTCTCACAATGACACTTTGATCATTCCTGAGCCCATTAACAGCATCAATTACATTTACATTTTTAAAAACAAAAATGTCATCATTGTTTTTACGATCTCCGTTTGCACACCCATAGATTAATAAAATTAAGTGCATTGTTATACCAAAAAGGATTATATTTTTGAATTCAAGTAGGGACTTATAGATTTTTGTATTCATTATCAATATTATTTGCCTAAAAATTTTACCTAAAGGTTGAGTATTATTCAATTATTTGTATTGTAATTGGTGTCTTTCTGATCCAGCCATTTCCATTAAACATTAACAACATGTTCTGTATGACACATAGTGTACTATAATAAACATCATTCATTTTTTGCAGATCACTTTTATAGATTAAAATGAAATTGTTACCATATAAAATCCCTACACTATACTATACCTAGTCGATGTTTGAGTCTTTAAAATTTGTGCATCAAAATTATCTTCATCCAGTATTTGATTAAGTTTAAATCCATAAATGAAATCCTATCTATTTGTTTGAACCCTTTTCCCTTAATTCAAAATCTTCATATGTATCTCAAATTCTAACATTTTCAGATCAGCTATTTCATCTATCCAATAATTTTCTAAACAAAATATTATTTCCTGTCTGAAAATGTATTTATCCGGAAAAAATAAATACCATGGATTAAGCTTATTCATGTCAATAAAAATATAGAGTCATAATTAAAATATTAATTATTAAAATTTTCAGTAATTGTTTTTACCATATCCTCCCCGAATAATCTATAATCATCAATTTCTAAATACTTACCGCTTCCTTCGCTCTCATAGGATTGTGTAAATTCGACAGTAAGGGATGGAATATTTAATTGAGCTGCAAAATTACCTGCAAGCCGTCCTGCAGAATTGTTGTAAGAATACCTTACATTCGGCCAGTATTTATTCATAATATTTGTCAAATTTTTAAGATTCTCTCTTTCCTTACTCTTATCAAGGAATGCTATATTACGATTTTTCTGAAGGTGACAATGAATATCAATGAAAAGATCAATAGTCTTATTCCTTTTATATTGGTCCATTATCCATTTTTGAACAAACTCCACTTCCATAGGCATTTCTAATTCCTCAGAAATATTCCGAATCCATTCATCATTAAGATCCTGCATATTTGAAGTATACCTTGAAACTCCATGAAAGACACCATCAGGATTCATCATCGAAATAAAATAATAAACAAAGTCATTTCTAATTTTTTGAGCATTGATATCATCTGAAAGCAGATAGTTGATCATTCCTTCTACCGCATATCCTCCTGCATCTTCTCCAGAATGCTGCATTGCCATTACAAAAACACTTTTTTTTCATTTTTTGATTCATGATTTGTGATTTCCAATAGAGGAATTGGTCTGTTTTCAGAGGATCTTCCTTCATCAACAATGCTTAAATAAGGACTTGATTTTACTGATTCGAGATACTTCATATATCTTGATATGGGATAGGGATGTGCATATGCAATCCAAGCCGTATCATATCTAAAAAACATACTAAATCGGAATACTTTATTATCGTCATCATATTCAACATCTGCGATTCTTGACCAATTCTCATTGTCATAACTAATCACTGGTTGAGTATAATCTGAATAGCATATATGTGGATGGCTCCTGTATATTCCTATAAGGTTATCGAGCTCAAAATCTACATTTTTGTTTTTAGCATTTATCACTTTGAAGTAGAACCAATAGTACTGATTACCAATCATATCATATTTAATCCAATGCATAGTTTGCCCTTTAAATTTATTAGGGGCAACTTGTTTAAGTGAACCTATTGATGATGATTCAAAATCTGATATTATACGTATATCTTGCGCTGTTACTGAATAAAAAAGAATAAAAAATAAAATAAAAAAATTCAGTTTAATTCTCATTTTAATTATTTAATACAGTTAAAAGCAGATTAATAAATTCATATAAAATATTAACATTTGGGAGGATTTACCTCCCAAATGTTAATAACCCGGATTTTGGATTAGCTGAGGGGCTCTATTTAATTCATCTTTTGCGATTGGTATCCAATAGAGTTTCTTTGTTGGAATATTATTTGGTTGCACTTGTACACGCTTCCAGGTAGTAGTTGTGAGACCATCTTCATTAACTTCATAGATATTAACCCCATATGGCATTGGGGTCAATTCTTCTTCTAAAATCTTCCATCTTCTTATATCATACCATCTATTATTTTCCAAAAATAATTCCATCTTTCGTTCATACCTCAATGCTTTAGTAATATCTCCAGTAAAATCTGGTAGTCCTACTCTATTTCTTACCATATTTATATATTGAGTTGCAATTGGAATATCCCCCAACTCGATACATGCTTCAGCATAGTTTAAAATAATTTCAGCATAACGCATATAAACGTGATTATTTTCATTGGGAAAATCTCGTCCAATAATAGCATCATCCATATATTTTTTGATCAAATAGCCAGTATAAGTACCATTTGAAGGAGTAACTGGTCCTTGTCGTGTATCCAAACCTCCCCTTTCACTAACTACCTCTCCATTAACGATGGTTTGTCTTGATCGGAAATCATAAATACCAAGAGGATCAATATGTGCCAAATCAGCAAAACGAGGTTGCCAAACGGCACTATCATGTAAAACACAGGCATAAAATCTTGGTTCTCTATTATTATATGGATTTTCGTTTGTAAATTGTGAAGAAATATTTATATATTCATTGTTATCATTCAATTTAAAATGATCGAAAAAATCTGACCCATCTTCCATTTGATAAAGATCAATATGATTCCCCATTATTCCATTGTTACCCCAGCAATATATTCCGTTAGGACCATACCACTTATTATGATAAACGCGAACACCAACATCTGGCCGAGTCATTCTTCCCCAAATTATTTCTTTATCTGACAAATCTCTTGCTTTAAAAAAATCAAAATATTTTTTAGCAACTTCATCTTGGTTGGGAGCACCAAAGTCGGATAATTCACATGTACCTAAGTCTATTAATTCTTTAGCAGCATCTCTTGCAGCAGTCCACAAATCTACTCTGTCAGGACTTGAATAACCAACCAACTCATTTTCAGCAGTTCCATCAGCTGTAAGATCACTCGCAGCAAATAATAACATTCTTGATTTCAGACCAAGTGCAGCCTCTTTTGTTGCCCTGCCTAATTCCATTTCCTCCTTAACCTTTAGCAATTCAGCAGCTTCATCAAGGTCTTTTACAATAAATTCAATGGTTTCCTTAAATGTATTTCTCTTAATATTAGAAAAGTCATCTCCTAAAGAGTTAGGCTTGTCCATTAGAGGAACTCCGCCATAAGATCGACATAATTGACTATAAAACAACGCTCTAAGAAATAATGCTTCACCTTTTAATACTTTCATTTCAGAAATAATTCCTTCTCTCTCTGATTCAGAATAAGCTTCAGGTAATTTTTCAATATTGTCTAAAAAAACATTGCACTCCTGGATATAAGAAAAATAATCCCATACTAAGTGTCCCCTGTCATCCCCTAATCTATCAGCACTTATTTCACTAGCATTATAGGGTATAGTTAGCCAACCTTTTGTTTGAACAGTTTCATTAGTAAAAACTGCAGTTTGATAACCACCTCCCCGGTTGTTCCATCCAAATCGAAAATCTTTATAAAGTGGATTTAAATATAGTCTAACAAGTTTTATGTCTGACCAAACAACAGCATCTGAGTATTTATCAACTGGAGTTTTATCAAGAATTTCCTCATTGCATGCTGAAATTATAAGTAATAATATTACCAATATTCGTAAATTTATTTTTTTCATGATACTAGTTTTTTAGTAAATTATTAAAAGGAAATTTTGGCTCCTAAAGCAATTATTTTCATTATAGGATATGCACCCTGTCCATTAGTTTCGGGATCCATAATTTGATTGCCAGTATATATTAACCATAGGTTCTGACCAGATAAATTTAAAGAAGCTTCCTTTATAAAGCTAACTGACTCAATTAAACTTGTAAGCGAATAGCTTAACTGTAAATTTTTTAATCTTGCAAAAGAGCAATTAGCATAATGATGGTCAGTTATATGAGAGCCTCTCCAATATTCTTCTTCCCACTCGTATGCCCGTGGTTTTGTAGCATCGATATTTTCTGGAGTCCAACGATCATCTGCATCCCACTGGTAGTAATTACCATTTGTTCCTTGCCAGCTATTAGTGTATATATATCTTAAGGTTTTTCCTTGACCTTGAATTAACCCGCTAAGTTTCCAATTTTCATACCGGAGGTTAAAAGAAAATCCATAAGTTATTTCTGGTGTAGTTGTATGAGGAAATATTTGTCTGTCATCTGAAGTTATTTTACCATCTTCATCAAAATCTTCAATAATTATATCTCCTGGACGTGCATTTATTACATGAGGATAGGAGTTAACATGCTCTTCGTCTCTGAATATCCCAATTTTTTTATAAAGTAAACTAGAACCCATTGGTTGTCCTGTAAATCGTTGCCATGGAACAGATCGTTCTGGTTCATCTATTTCAACAATCTCATTTCGTGCGAATGCAAAATTGCCGGAAAAATCATAACTCAAATCACCTTTTTTATCTTTGTACCCAAGCAAAATTTCAAAACCGCGATTATCAACAATACCATAATTCTCATCAGGTAATGAAATTCCTGTAAATCTTGGTACTGAAACATCTCGTTCAACAAGAATATTACTTCTTCTTTCATAAAAAAGATCTGCATCAAACACTATTTTTTCATTCCAAAGAGAAGATTCCCATCCAAAATTATAAATATTAGCAATTTCCCATGTTATGAAAGGATTTGGAAAAGATGTTTGCCTCAAGCCAGTATAATAACCCTTGTTATCTCCAAGTATTGCCCCGGTAGTAAAACCATAATTAATCATATATTGAAAAGCAGTAATTGCATCATTACCCATCTGTCCATAAGAAGCTTTTAATTTAAAATAATCAATAAAACTAATATTATCTTTCCACCACTCATATTCTGAAGGTCTCCAACCTAAAAGAAACGAAGGAAAATTTCCCCAGCGTCCAGCATCTTTAGAGAATCTTAAAGAACCATCCCTTCTAAAACTAAATTGAAATAAATATATTTGGTTATAATCATATGTTATACGCCCAAAATAATTTTGCCTGGCATCAATACCTGCACTACCTGTATTATCTTTTTGATCGTCTCCACCAGCAAAAAGATATGGTAGTTTATCTGATTCAAAGTATCTTCGATAAGCCTGAAAACTTTCTGTATAATATTCATATTGTTCGTATGATATAAAAGCATTAACATTATGAGCTTTTCCAAATGTATTGGAATAATCAAGTTTAATATTAGCCGTTTTGGACTTAGACTCTGTCGAATACTGGGTTAAATTTGGTTCTGCAGGACCTTTTTGAACTGGAAAAAGAAATTCAGATCCATCCTCTTTCCCGGTATTACCAGCTTCTAAATATGCATCTTCGTTAAAATGATAAAGTATCCAAGGCTTATAAAATAATTTTCTTTCTTGAAAATAAAGGTCATAACTGTAATATCCAGATAAAATTAAACCTTCAATACCCGGAATAATAAATTCTGCTGAAAATATATTATTACTTCTGTAACGCTTATCATCATCAAAACCTGTTTCATCAGACCCGGTCACCATCGGCTGATCTCCGTATTCTCTGTCAGGTCCTGGAAGGCCGTTTGGCCAAAGCGCAGGATAAGTCGGTGGCATTCTCGTGACATAACCCCAAGTTGCGTATCTCGATCGTGCTGCGTACATTCTGTTTTCTTGAACTCCATGTATATCTACGCCTATTTTTAAGAGTTTGTGTAATTTAATGTCAAACTTCCCTTTAATATTATATCTATTGAAAGATGTGTTATTATTAGTAAAAATTCCATCGTCGAATTGAGTACCAAAAGATACGAAATAACCCACATTACTAGTGCCACCTGTTGCTGATAAATTATGTTGCCGTGATGAACTATAATCCTTTAGAGCCATTTCTGGCCAGTTAGAATTTGGATGAGTCCATGGGTATTCGCCTGATTCAAACTTTGCCACATCTTCAAGAGAATACAACCTATCGGTCTCGGGTACACCTCGATATGATTGCATCTCATTTAACATTTTTGCATATGTGGCAGCATCAGCCATTTTGGGTAGTTTTACGGGTGAAAGTCTACCTTCATTAAAATTGTATGTGAAAGTTAGGGGCATTTCATAATTTCCTTTTTTAGTTGTTATAAGGATTACTCCATTTGCCGCTCTGGCACCATAAATACCTGCAGACGCGTCTTTAAGTATTGTCAAACTTTCAATATCATTTGGATTTATAGAATTTAAATCCCTCCCTGCTATACCGTCGATTACAATTAGCGGAGAGTTTGATCCAAGCGTACTATTCCCTCTGATTCTGATGGTAGCTGCATCATTTCCCGGTTCACCTGATGTTTGCATAAATACTCCTCCTGGTAAACGCCCTGCCAAGGAATTTGCAACATTCGAAACAGGAGCAGCTGTAATGTCTTCATTACTTACGGTAGCTATAGATCCAATAACATTTATTTTTTTCTGTGTACCATAACCTATAGCAACCACCTCTTCTAAGCCGATTACATCTTCCTTCATTACCACATCAATAATCGTTCTATTATTAACCAACACTTCTAATGTTTGCATACCCACAAACGAAAATACCAATGTCGCATCTTCGGGAACATTTGTAAGTGCATATTCACCTTCTGGATTTGTAGCTGCTCCATGTGTGGTTCCTTTTACCACAATAGTTACCCCTGGCAAAAGTTGTCCCCCTGAATCTGTAACTTTACCTGAAACAGTTCTTTGCTGGATAACAGCTGACTCTCTTGCAGAAGCCAGTAAGTCTTCTCCAAAAGAATCTCCTGATCGTCTCAATATAACATACTTGTCAACAATCCGGTAATTTAACTTCGAGCCCTGCAGTGCCAGGTCTAAAATGTCCATAACAGTAGCATGATTTAACTCGACAGTTATCTCATTCATATTTCTCAGATCTTCATTTTGATAGTAAAAGAAAAATTCACTTTTCTCTTCTATCTGTTTTATCAAATCTGCCATTTTGCCGTCTTTCAAGGAGATGTCAAGACGAGTGTTTTGCGAATAGGTGGAAGCAGTTACGGGTACAAGACATAAGAGTAGCAGTGTCAACGTTAATTTTATAATTAACAGGAATCTTTTCAATAGCCGGCTTAATCCGGCACGGTTTGATAGTTTTTTCATAAATCTGCAAAATTTTAATAATTAGAAAACTTTTATTGAAATCAAATACGGTTGATATGTGGAGCATATGCGCCGTTTTAAGTAAGATGGTGTTTTATTTTATTGATATAGTTACTATATTTTTATCTCTGAAAGATATTCAACTTTAGTTCAAAATTAATTAAATACTTTTAAATTATCCCAGTAGTGTCTATTAAAAAATGTTAAAAAATATTGAACTCCAATTGCAACTGCCCGTCATCGTGGTTTTCCTTCGG
>ENA-OSEO01005714-OSEO01005714.1-sediment-metagenome-genome-assembly--contig:-NODE-5714-length-11703-cov-5.065027_pt1 | contig 11703 bp, 8 predicted proteins | sample MGYA00237883_ERZ534232 | MGnify/ENA metagenome assembly ERZ534232
TTATCTATAATTTCTTTAGAATTTCAATAACCTTATCTTCATATATTTGTTGCCATCCGGGAGCCAGCAGGCAGCTCTGGTCCTGATAAGCACCCGAACCAATCTGATCCGATGTAGGTGTGTAATGAATATAGCCGTTGGTGTATCCTGCAACAAATGTATTCTCAAACTGTGACATCTTTTTTATGTTTAACCCAACCTGAACAGAGACTTCAGCCGGAAAGGTTGCTATCACAAAATCACCTATCTTTAAAACCTGTACTTCAACATCCATGGTGCTTTCCCGTGCACCTTCATGTTCTGCTTTTCTCTGCTCTACCAATGATATATAAGCCTGAATCCTGGAAAGCTTTTCCATAGCATAGATATTCCTCAGATATTTACTGATAATCCTGCGGTTTGACTGATCAAGTATCCCCATGTCGTCCCTGCCGTGCATCTCATCGTTGAGATACCTGTGTGAGTAATAAGAGGGATATTCCTCATAGATATTGTAATTAATATATAAGGGAAGAAAGGTCTTAAAGTTAAGGCTTGTACCGGAAAGTGAGCGCAAAAGCTTTTCCTGCTCTTCTTTCATGAATGAAATACGCTCGTCAAAATCGTCACGTCGTGGCAATTTTATCACCTCATTGATAACCTTCAGCTCCCCGTTTTTTGACATATTCATATTCCTTAATGTTCCCATGGCGCTTAAACCAAGCATATTGCCAAGAGGGGACTGGTCCCTGGCGCTATGCACATCTTTATAAAGGACAGGGATAACATCCCCGCAAAAGCCCTGTACGAACATGGCTATGGTTCCTTCACCCATATTATCTTCTATCAGTTTTGTGGCAAATGTTGTATAGGCATCTGTCTGTGATGTTAATGAGGGATAAGGATGCCCCGTGAAATTAAATAAAACTGCAAGGGTGCTGCCATTTTTCCTGTCCAGGCGTAACAGGCCTATCTCCGGATCAATCGGACCAACAGACTCGATCTCCTCATCAGGCGGGATTGGATTGGCATGGCGGATTGCCCAGCCTTTACCGTTGGTTAGTTTTAAAATATGGTTCTCCGTTATCCTGTCTTCGTATCCCGATCCAACACCAACACTGACAGGAACCATATTCCGGGTTGCTTCCCTTACTGCCTGAACAGTTCGCTGCTCAACATCAGGACACAAACGGTAGCCAGCGCCATGAAGGTGACTGGCATTTACCATAACATTGGTACCGTCTATATCCAGCTCTTCCTTTATTTTTCTGCGAATATTGCCCAGATAATCATTACCTATTGAACCTATACCACCAATTGCAACAGCATCAACAGTTATAATAACTGCCTTAGCAGGTCCGTTCTCCAAAACCAAAGCCTTGACATACAACGAGTCGGTAATCTGACCCGTGGTCTCTTTATTGGTTATATTTACTTTCGCTACTCCTGCTTTAAGCTGGGCGGCAGTGGCAGTACCATATATTGACAGTCCAAAGAAACTAATTAGAAAAATAATAATATAAAATTTGTACATTTTTAGGACATTTCCTATTTCAAATAGAAATAATCCTGAATTAAATAATTTTTTCATAATGATTATTTTATAAATTCAATTCAATTTTTATAACCTCCCTAATATCTCAATAACCTTTTTCTCGTATATCTCCTGCCACTCAGGGGCAAGAATACAATAGGTGTCTTCAAGTGCTTCTCCCTTATAATGTTCAGCAGTTGGCGAATATCCGACACAACCATTTGAGTAAGCCGTAATGAAAGTATATTCGAAAGGTGATGCTTTCTTTATATTCAACCCGATTTCTACTACCGGTTCTCCTGAAAATGTGACCAGAACAAAGCTTCCTATTTTCAAACACTGAATCTCAAATCTTACATTCCTGCCAATTGATCCGGCCAGTTTCTTCTCCTGTTCCTTTAATATCGAAATATTGCCTTGTATCCTTGTCAGTTTTTCCATCGCATAAATATTCCTCATATATTTATCAATATTACGCCTGTTCTCATTATCAAGTTGTTCTAAATCTTTTCTGCCGTGCATCTTGTCGTTAAGATACCTGTGCGAATAATAGGAGGGGTATTGCTCAAAAATATTGTATTTGATGTACAAAGGCATAAAAGTTTTAAAATTCAGGCTGGTCCCTCTTAAAGAAGCCAACAACTTTTCCTGCTCTGCCAGTAATGACTCAATACGTTGGGGTATATCTGTTCTTGTCGGTAATTCAATGATCTCACTAATCACTCTGAGTTCATTACCAGGTTTGCTTTTAATGTTTTTTAAAGCATTTAAGGTGCTTAAACCTAGTATATTGCCTAAAGATTCTGCATCTCTTGGATTGTTGACATCCTTATATAAAACAGTTGATATATTTCCTAAACAACCCTGTAGAAAAAAAGCCATTGTACCGTTATCCATATTTTTCTCGATAACCTTTGAGGCAAAACCGGGAACATCTGCTGTTAATCCTTTATTGGGAACACCTTGGTAAGGATGAACCGTAAAATTATAAACCACAGCAAGAGTCTCACCGTTCTTTTTATCAAGCCTCAGTATCCCGATTTCAGGATCTATAGGGCCGATACCTCCAACTTCCTCATCAGGGGGCAGGGGATTGGCATGCCGGATAGTCCACTCCTTTCCATTTGTTAACCTTAACCTGCGGTTTTCGGTAATCCTGTCCTCATGTCCGGTACCAACGCCAATATTCACAGGTACCATATTTTGGCTGGCAATCTTAACAGCATGAAAAATACGACCTTCAAGATCTGAACAAAGGCCATCGTCAGATATGCCACTGGCAGTGACCATAATATTCTCAGGTTTAATACCTAATTCCTTTTGGATCCTTGAACGTAATATTCCCGTAAAATCATTGCTGACTGAACCTTTATCCCCCAGAGCCCTTGCATCCAATGTGATGATAACAACCTGGGCTGAACCGTTATCAAGAACCAGGGCTTTTGCATATAAAGAATCATTAACCAGTCCTTGCCCTTTCTCGTTGGTTATATTAATCTTAGCAACACCTGCTTTTAATGGTGCAGCCTGGGTTTCACACAAAAACGAAAGGGAAAATGTAATTGCAAAAAATACAATTAAATTGAAGCTAATCATTCTAACCGCATTTCGGGTAGCTTTTCTTATTATAACTGTTTTACTCATTCTATGATCATTAATTATGTTCTTCATTTATAATTTTTTATTTTTTTTCTTAATAAGATGTTTAAATTTCATGTAAGGCATTTCTGTACATTCAGTTCCAATAAATCAATATCCATTTCCAGTATATGCTTTAATTGTTGTTGTGTGTAATACAATAATTAAAATATATGTAATAATACTTTTATTATTTTGCATAAATGGTTTTTCTACCTAAAAATTAACACATTCAAACTATTTCCGGTATTTCATATCCGGTCCGATACCTCCCCCTGGAAATAATATTTGCCTCCTCAGAATTGGTAACTCTTTCATTTTCAATATCAAATAAAAGTTGTTTTTTACCAACCCGATATGACATATTGGCCAGATGAACCAGTGTGGCACTTTTGTGTCCCTGTTCAATATCCGAGTTAGGTATCTTACGTGTCCTGATGGAGTTAATAAAATCCTTCTGATGTACTTCGTCGGGAAAATAACCATATTCCTGTGCGAGAACTTCAGCGTCGGTTCCAAGTACCTGCCAGCCTGCGCCATGTCGTTCCAGGTACATCATACCTTCTGTACCGTAAATTTCCATCCGGTCACTATTTAAAGGCCAGTTAGGAAATTTATTCCCATATCGTATCTCAGGAGTAGCTTTTGACATATAATCACCATATTTTGAAGACTCCATAGTAAGGGGAAAATCTTCAAAATCAAATGTAATACTTTGATTATCCGGTATCTCTCTGTTATCATCAAATAATACCCGTCCCCCTGCGCAAAATACCGATTTTGGGTGGTCAGGATCATCAAGGACCATACGAGCCAGATCAAGAACATGACAACCATCACCCAGTGTTCCACTGGAAAATATCCAGAAATCTCCGGAACCTTTGTGATAGCTCACATTATAAGGTAACTGAGGTGCAGGACCAAGCCATAAATCCCAATTCAGACCTTCAGGAACTTCAGAATCTTCTTTTAATCGTTGGGGGTTATGTCCGGGTAACATACAGTAAGCTTTTACCAGTGCTATCTTTCCCAATTTGCCGCTCATGATATAATCACGTGCAAGCATATTATAAGGTGCACTCATGTTTTGAAAACCACATTGTATAATTCTATTATATTTTTCCCCCGCTTCAATCATCTTTCTCCCTTCATATATATTGTGAGAAATATTCTTCTCAACATATACATCTTTTCCTGCCTGACATGCCCATATTGTTGCTAACGCGTGCCAATGAACCGGAGTTGCAATAACTACTGCATCAATATCTTTATCCTCAAATACTTTTCTCATATCTTCAATTCGCTGTGGCTTTTTACCCTGTTGCTTTTCCAGCTCACTGATAGCGCGTCCTCCTCTTTCGTGGTCTACTTCACAAATACTTTTAACTTCAACTCCGGGAGCACATTTTTGCATACTGAGTATAACCTGGGTACCTCTTCCTCCGGCACCTATTAACCCTAATACTACTCTTTCGTTTCGACTTATCATGGTGTTATATCTTATATTAATTGGATAGAAGCGATTTAGACTTTTTCGGGAATCATGTATTTATCCCTATAAGAAACTTTTAGCAAATTATTTGCTTTATCATTACCAATAAATTTCTCATTAAGACCATCAAATAAAAGCTGTCTGTTTCCTGTCCTGTATGCAATATTGGCCATATGTATAAGTGTGGCGCTAAGATGGGATTGCTCTATATCAGCATTAGGTTGTTTACGGTTTCTGATGCATTCAATGAAATTTATCTGATGTTCTCTATCAGGATGAACTCCTCCCTGCTGATCAACAATCTGTTCATCTTTACCAAAAACCTGCCATCCCCCACCATGTCTTCCCAGGAACATTACGCCAAGTGTGCCATATATTTCTATTCTGTCTGCATTTGTTTTCCATTCGGGAAACCGACTTGTATCCATGCGTATGTCTGTGTGTGTTTTAGACATATAATTCATAACGTTTGCGTTTTCGCAGGTCATTGTAAATTTATCATAATCATAAGTAATTGATTGTAATTCAGGTGTTTCTCTCTCTGATTCCCAAACCTTATTACCTCCCCAGCCATATATTGATCCGGGATGCCCGGGATCTCCGGTTACCATGCGCGCGAGATCCAACTGATGGCCTGCATCATTTAAGGTGCCTACATTAAAATCCCAAAAAGCACCCCATCCTCTGTGTACTCCCGGATTATAGGGACGATAAGCAGCAGGTCCAAGCCATGCATCCCAATTTAATCCTTCCGGAATTTCAGCATCAGGCTGGGACAACCACTTACTGCCTCCAAGTAAATTGTAAATCCTTACATGAACCACCTGTCCCAATTTCCCGCTTTGAATATAGTCGCGTGCTGATTTATTGTATTCTCCACTTCTGTTTTGAAATCCGGTTTGGACTATGCATTTATATTTTCTCGCAGCTTCTATCATTCTTCTTCCTTCCCAGATACAGAGACTGGGTGTCTTTTCAACATAAACATCTTTTCCTGCCTGACAAGCCCAGATTGTGGCAAGTGCATGCCAGTGATCGGGAGTTGACACCCATACAGCATCAATATCCTTGTCATCAAATACCTCTTTCATATTTCCGGATGTATTTGGCTTATAACCCAATTGCTTGTCAATTTCATTTACTGCCCGTTCCAGCCGCATATCATTGATATCACAGACAGTTTTGATTTCGACATTAGAGCTGACTTTACAGCAATTTATTATAGTGCTAAGTCCCCTGTTGCCAGGACCAATACCGGCAAGAATTACTCTGTCGTTTGCTCCCCTGCATGATGACAATATTAAACTGGACCCTCCAATTGTTATACCAGCTGTCCCGGCAACTGTTTTTCCTAAAAAATCTCGTCTTTTCATAGTATTGACACATTAAATATCTGCTTTCATCAAATGTTAATCCTTTCCCTGTAATTACTATAACTTACTCAATATTTCCATTACTTTTTCTTCATACTGTTTCTGCCATTCCGGAGCAAGCAAACAATTGGAATCTTCGTATGCTCCACCATTAAATTGTTCCGCTGTTGGAGCATAACCCACAGATCCATTGGTATATCCGACAACATAAGTATATTCATAAGGAGATTTCTTTTTAATGTTTAGTCCGACCTGTACCGTCACTTCCCCGGGAAAAGTAACCACTACAAAATCTCCGATTTTCATTGCCTGAACTTCAACATCAATAGTTTTTTCACCTGATATTTCATTTTGTTCCCTGCGTCTTTTCAAATGGGACAAATTTTCCTGAATCCTTGCCAATTTTTCCATGGAATAAATGTTTCTCAGGTATTTATCCAAATTTCTACGGTTTTCAGCATCTAATTTCTCCATATCATTCCTTCCGATCATTTTATCATGTAAATACCGGTGAGAATAATAAGACGGGTATTGCTCGAAAAGGTTATATTTGACATATAAGGGCATAAATGTCTTGAAGTTTAAACTAGTTCCCTTTAAAGACTCAAGCAACTGTGCCTGTTCGGTTTCCAGTGATTCAATTTTTTGGTCCAGGTCAGTTCTTCTGGGGAGTTTTATAATTTCATGAATTACTTTTAACTCTGCATCCCTGTTATAATAAATATTTTTAAGTGCATCCAAAGCACTGATGCCCAATGTATTGCCAAGGTATTCCGCATCTCTTGGAGAATTTACATCCTTATAAAGAACAGGTGTTATATCTCCGGCACAACCCTGGAGGAATAATGCTATTGTTCCTCCATCTAAATGATCTTCAATTACTTTTGATGCAATTCCAGGAAAATCGGCAGTTACTCCTTTACTTGGAACACCCTGATAAGGGTGCCCTGTAAAATTATAAACAACCGCCAATGCTTCGCCATTTTTTTTATCCAGTCTTAATATACCGATTTCCGGATCTACAGGACCAATTGCAACGACTTCTTCATCGGGGGGAAGAGGATTTGCGTGCCTGATGGTCCATTCTTTCCCGTTTTTCAGTTTTAACCTGCGGTTTTCTGTAATTCGATCCTCGTAACCATTGCCAACAAAAATATTGACAGGTACCATACTCCTCCAGGCTTTTTTAACTGCCATTAATGTTCTCTGTTCAATATCTGGGGCTACATTGTAACCGGCTCCGTGCAAATGGCTGGCATTGAACATAACATTTGATGGTTTAACATTAAAGTCTTTCTGTAACTGTGCGCGAACATTAGTCAGATAATTGCTACTGATTCTTTCTTCATCCAGTACAATGGCGTCGGCGGTTATTATAACCGCTTTGGTGAAACCATCATCCAGCACTAATGCTTTCACATACAAGCTGTCATTAATTAAGCTCTCTGCCTCCAAATTTGTTATATTAACTTTTGCCACTCCTGCTTTAAGCTGGGCTGAATTAACCGATCCTGAAGTGAACAATATTACGGCTAATAAAAATTGTGTGGATCTGATAATGTTTTTCATTGTTCAAATTTTTTTGAGTATCTCCAATACTTTTTCTTCATATATTTTTTGCCACTCCGGCGCCAGTATACAATAACTGTCCTCATATGCTTCACCATTATAATACTCTGCTGTCGGCCCATATCCGATAACACCATTAGAATGACCAGATATAAAAGTGAATTCATGAGGAGACGATTTTTTTATATTAAGGCCGATTTCCACCACTAGGTCTCCGGGATAAGTTACCAGAATGAAATCACCTATTCTCATAGCTTGAATTTCAAATTCTATTGTTGTTTCCCCGCTGGATTCATTTTGATCTTTCGAATTCCTCAAATGCAATAAATTTTCCTGAATTCTTGTCAACTTCTCCATTGAATTAATATTCCTGAGATATTTAGCTATATTTCTTTCATTTTCATTATCCAGGTTCTTCAGATCACTCCTGCCGGTCATTTCCTCATGCAAATAACGGTGGGAATAATATGATGGATACTGCTCAAATATGTTGTATTTGATATATAAAGGAAAGAAAGTCTTAAAATTCAGACTTGTTCCCCTTAAGGATTCGAGCAACCTTTTCTTTTCAGCTTCCAAAGATTCGATCTTTTGGTCCAGGTCTGTCCTTCGCGGCATCTTAATGGTTTCATTGATGACATTCAAGTCAGTGTTTTTTTTGCACTCTATAGTTTTCAGAGCCTTTAATGTACTAAAACCCAGCATATTTCCCATTGGTTCCTGATCCCGGATACTATTAACATCTTTATAAAGAACGGGAATGATATCTCCACAGGCTCCCTGGAGAAAAACTGCCATTGCTCCGCCCAGATTATCTTCAATTATTTTGGATGCAAATCCCGGATAGCCGGCTGTAATTCCAGCAGCCGAAACACCCTGATAAGTATGACTGGCAAAATTATAAACAACTGCCAGGGTCTCACCATTTTTCTTATCAAGCCTGAGAATGCCTATTTCCGGGTCAATTGGACCAATTGATGCAACTTCCTCATCGGGAGGAAGGGGATTCGCATGCCTGATGGTCCACGCTTTTCCGTTCGTCAGCCTTAGCCTCCGGTTCTCAATAAATCTGTTTTCATAACCGGTGCCAACACCAATATTAACTGAAACCATATTATTAAAAGCTTTTTTTACAGCTAAAACTGTAAGTAGATTCACATCTTTACATTCCCTGCTGCCATGTAAATGACTTGCATTAATCAATATATTTTTTGGATCTATACCAATTTCCTGATGCAGTCTGATGCGGACATCCTCAACAAACGAATCATCCGCTGTAATTTTATCTATACCTATTATTACTAACTTGGTTTTCCCGTTATCTAAAGCCAAAGCTTTAACATAAGCAGAGTCTTTGATGAAATCTTTTGATTCAGTGCTTGTTATATTAACTATGCCAATCCCGGCTCTAAGTTGAGCGGCAGAGACATCGGTTAATGGTAGAAGTCCCGAAAAAATGGTAAGTATAACTAACATTAACATTCTGATTGTCTGAAGTGCAGTTCCAACCTTAGTTTTCAACACTTCAAAATGAAATATTTTACCAGCAATCCTGAAGTCCATAATTTACATTTTCTATAATTTTGATAATATTTCTTTTACTTTATCTTCGTAGATGTCCTGCCATTCCGGTGCCAGATTTGTATTTGAATCTTCATATGCCTCTCCATTGTATTGGTCAGATGTTGGTGCATATATATAATTAGAGGAACTACTGTTGGTATGGGCAGCAACAAAGGTGTATTTATATGGAGAAAATCTCTTAATATTAAGTGCGATTTCTACTGAAACTTCCGACGGGCAGGTCATTAAAACAAAATCCCCGATTCTGATCCCATAAACCTCTGCTTTAATGGGTTCTCCATTCGCTGATTCATTTGCCGCCAGGCGTCTTTGCAATATAGATATGTTTTCCTGGATCCTTGCCAGTTTGTCCATCGTATAAATATTTCTGAGGTACTTATTAATATTCCTCCTATTCTCCTCGTCAAGACTGATCAGGTCATTTCTTCCTGTCATTTTCTCGTTAAGATACCTGTGAGAATAATAAGATGGATATTCACTAAAAATATTATATTTAATGTACAAGGGGACAAAGGTCTTCATATTAAGACTTGTCCCTCGTAAGGACTGCAACAATTTTTCCTGCTCATCTTCAAGTGATTTAAGTCGGTCCGGGATATCTGTTCTCCTAGGTAACTCAATAATCTCATGAATAACTTTTAATTCTGGATTAAGCCGGCATTGTATTTTCTTCAAAGTATGCAGCGTACTTAATCCGAGCATATTTCCCAAAGGTTCAGAATCCCTCGGATTATCAACATCTTTGTACATTACAGTGGTCACGTCACCGTCACAACCTTGAAGAAACAGTGATACAATCCCTTCTCCAAAATTTTTTTCAATAACTCTTGATGCATATCCCGGAAAATCTGCAGTAGTGCCAATTTCCTGCCAACCTCTTTTATCCTGCCTGGAATCGTGATAAGGATGACATGCAAAATTATAGATAACAGCTAAAGGATCTCCGTTTTTACGGTCAATTCGAAGTATTCCTATTTCCGGATCAACACGGCCAATACCGGCAACTTCTTCATCAGGAGGAAGTGGATTAGCATGCCTGATTGTCCATTCTTTGCCATTTTTAAGCCTCAGCCTTCGGTTTTCACTTATCCTGTCTTCATAACCAACATCAACGCCTGTGTTGACAGGAACCATTTTACTGTGTGCCTCTTTGACAGCATTTACAATACGCGATCCAATATCCTCACATGCCGGTCTGGCGGTATGAAGCTGGCTGGCATTAATAAGAATATGCCCGGGCATGAAGTCCAATTCATTTTTCAACTTAGTACGCACAGTTTCAAGAAATTCACCCACAATAAGTATATCAACAGAAATGATAGCTATCCGGGTAGTTTCGTCATCCAATACTAAGGCCCTGGCATATACTGAATCCTTTACAATGCCCCCCACGTCAAGATTTGTAATATTAACTTTTGCCACTCCGGCTTTTAACTGAGCTACACTGGCAATAGGTAAATGAAGAAATCCAAATAAAGAAATCAACATTAATAAACAGAAAGTGTTTTTATTCAATTTATTTAATCTATAACTACATTGAATTGTTCTCATTGTAAAAATAATATTGACATTTTGATGGCAAAGTTTTCTATATATAATTGTTTATCAAACTCTTTGAATAATATTTTCGTCTATTTATGTATGCTGACCCAATGGCAGTCGTCAAGTAAATCAAATTTTAGTAGGTATTTTCCATGGAGCTCTCCCCCCGTCAGGTCGTGACAGCAGGGCGTTGGCTTCACTGTTACCAATAAAGGTTTCACTCTTGCTGTCAATCTTTAAAAGTTGATTGCCAACACGATACGATATATAGGCCATATGAGAAATTGCCTGTGAGATATGTGCCCTCTCTACATCTGCATTGGGAAGTTCCCTGCTATTCACGCAATCCAGGAAATTTGCAATATGCTCTTTTATGGGCATTACACCTTTCATCTGCGCTTTCAGACTGCCATCTTTTGCAAAAGCCTGCCAGCCTCCGCCATGTCTTCCCAGGTACATTATTCCTTCAGTGCCGTATATCTCAATCCTTGTACCCAAAAACTGCCAGTCAGGATATTCCGTTTCACTCCATCTGATATTCTGGGGAACCTTGATCAGGCTTGTCCACCAGTCGATCTCCATTGAAAGGGTGATAGTCCCGTAATCAAATATGGACTGGATGGAATCAGGAATATCTGCAACCCTGTCGGGATATCTCACAGACCCTTTGCTGTAAACTGAATGAGGATATTCAAGTCCGGATAATTCAGTTGCTACCCAGCGGGCAACATCAACCTGGTGGATCGATTCCGAATCACTTCCGGAATATTCCCAGAAATAACGCCATACTCCCGGGGCTGTCTTCCTGTTATTGTAGGGCACCTTCGGGGCCGGACCGCACCACATGTCATAGTCCAACTCTTTGGGCACAGGCATCTCAGGATAGGGGCCTGGACTCCCCAGACGGCCGTTAAGCATGTTCAGTACCCTTATATAATGAACCTTGCCGATATTGCCGGTCTTAAGGTACTCTATTGCCTTTTTATGATACA
>ENA-OSEO01005715-OSEO01005715.1-sediment-metagenome-genome-assembly--contig:-NODE-5715-length-11701-cov-3.896421_pt1 | contig 11701 bp, 7 predicted proteins | sample MGYA00237883_ERZ534232 | MGnify/ENA metagenome assembly ERZ534232
AGCCGTCGCCATCCCTCGCGGAGCAAGGTATTGGATGGTTGTATAGTCGTTATTGGTCCCGGTATTGTTCGGCATCTTCACATCAATGATCGGCGTCCGTGTACCGATCTCATGGCCTGAGGCCTGATCGATTTCGATGTATTCGAAGCGCACCTCGAGGTTTGTCACGCTCTGGCCCGTGCTGTAATTGTAAACGCGGCATTCGAGCCTCACGACATCGCCGGCACTGGGCGGTCCAGCGTACTCGGTGTATTCACCCGTGACCGCATCGGCTTCCCATTGGCGCACAAAGAAGCCACGGATCAGCTTGCGGTTATCCCCCGTGTTCGGATACCATACAGTCACTTGGTTTTCCGTCGTGCCTTTGAAGCGATTCGGCAGGTTGAGCGCCGGGTCCTGCTGCTCGCCGTAAAGCCCTTTCCAGAAAGACTCGCTGTTATCTGTCATCGGGTCAACCGCGAAGGAGACCCTCATCGTACCGTCCGTTGCAATATAGAATGTCGGATAGAAATAGTAGGCTTCTTGGGCGTTTCCCGGCGGGATGTTTAGCTTGATCGATGTCAGTTCGCTGGTCGTTGTTTCCATCGTGCTGGCTTCGCTCCAACTCCAGCTCTGGTGGGCTGCGATATCAAGGGTGCCGGAGAGTTTGATGCTCGTCTTGGGAATCTTGCATCGCAAGGTTCCCTTGATGTCCTCGCTCGCTGTCAATTTCTTAGAAGTGGAGCGCTCTTTGCCCTTGGTCTCTGATCTGTTATCGATCAACTCCTGTGTCCCGCTGGTTCCGCCCCATGTCCATCTCCTCCCTTCATTCACGAGTGGTCCGAAAATGGTTTGGGTGGGCAGTGGATCACCGGTTTCGGGGTCTTTGTCGCAGTCGCACATCTCCTTATCGTAGTCGCCCTCAAAGCAGTCAAGGTCAGTGCATTGGACCTGGAACGAGCCCATGTCTGGCGGATCGTATTTATCCGCTTCCGTCGGTGACGGATAGGAAAGAATATTATTGTTTTCGTGGACCGGCTGGTAAACGTCATTCTCGGTCATGCCGGTTGTGGGACCACTTTCTTCAACCGTCGCTGGCCCGGTAATGTCAAAAAAGCCGACCATTGGGTTGTTGTCGAGATCCTCGAAGTTGGCACCGTACACGTAGTAGCGCCAGACGTCGATATTCTGGATGCGATATTTTAGCGCATCGTCCCGGTCCGCATTATGCGAGACGTTCACTGTCCGGTTTTCATAGTCCTTATCATAGGTTGCGTCGTGCTCTGAGTAGTCGTATCCAATTGTCCCCGACAGCGTCGCCTCGGCCTTGGGGGGCCTGATAAGTCCGCCACCATAGCTGATTGTGCCACTGGCCGACCCCGACACGCCCCAGGATTTATCAGTGTTGTCTTTGTGCGTATTCGTTACGCCGATCGACTGTGATGTCGCCGTGCCCACCGTGAATGCGTCCTTCCCGCTGATGTTAAAGACCGTTTCAAACTCGGGGTCCCAATAGACGTGCTTGGGCGGTTCCTGGAGGATGTAGTCGAATGTGTAAGCCCCCTCCAGAACCATGTACAGGGGCGCGCCCAGGTACATGGAGTCCCCGGCCAAGACGGTGGTGGTCTCGGTGATATCCTTTGGCAAGCCATGATCATACGCGACCAGCGGAAGGATGGTTGTTTTTGAAACACTAGAGGTAGTTCTGCCGTGGACCATCTTCGAGAAGTAGGTACTTTGGAGATTACCATTATAATAAGTAGTGTCAAACAGGAAAAGTGTTTGGTTTATGCCATCTAATATTGACCTGGTGCCGATAGCCAGCGACCAGACCATGTCTTCATCCGACGCGTTCGACCGCAGCCCGTTGAAGCCGCCCGCAGCCATCGAGAGGTTCTGAGATCCTGTATGTATGGTCCGCCGAACTACATGGGCGGGGTTGAACTCCAGGTAGGTGTCGTACACAAGGGTGAATACTCGTGTGTATTGCTCATTCTTAGGGTCGACGACCGCTACCGCAAGCTGCCGCCGGCTCATGCCATAGTCCAAGAGTGGGTTAGGGTCGCGAAAGAACTTGAACAGGCCCGTTACGAGCTGAACCCCATATTCGTATGCGCCATCGAGGCCATAGGGGAGAGTGTTAGAAGAATTCGGGTTGACCTCTGTGATAAACAGGTCGTCGTTGAACCGAAACGTCTTCAAGTTGACTGCGGTATGCAAAGCGTTTGACACATTTTTTCCTCGGACGCTCGCGCCGACGCTGAGTTCGTCCCTGCCGTCGCCGTCGAGGTCCCCTGCCGCCGCATCGATCGAGCCAACCCAAAATGTTGGGTAAAATAAATATGCTCCTGGGGTAGATAAATTCGGAAGGTTGTCCGCGGTGAGCGTTTTCGATTGCACCAGGTCGAGCGAGTGGGTGAGCATACCTTCACCGTCCTCGGTGGTGGTATAGCGGAAAACGGCGACGCCGACAGTCAGGGTGCTATGCAAATAGGCGACGGCGATTTCCTTGTGGGTGTCACCGTCGAAGTCGCCCGTGGTCACCGCCATGGGGATGGCGGCGTAACCAATATAGGGCGAAACGATGTTGCGGGGGATTGCGTCTGGGATGCTCACCCATTTGAGAGCCGGTCCGATAGAGGTCGGGGTCACCGAAGCCTCGGTGTAGTCGAGTACGGCTACGATCACGCTAAAGAAATCTGGATTGCCGGTGTCTCCCGCGTATGCAACCACGACCTCGTCCCGATACTCCAGATTATCGTCGGGCTGTTTATCCAGATCTCCGGTCGCGATGTCGTAGAACCTGGGAAGCATTCCAGGTAATTCAATTTCCCCTAGGACCGGCATATTAGCCTGGGGTCCAATTTTGATCGACGGCCCGATTGGAAGATCAGTAACCTGGTCGCAACTATCCGCGAAATCGATTGCTAAGTCGTCTTGTGAGTCGGTACTGACTGAAGCATATATCACCTGATCGTAGTATGGGGACATGATGTGGCCGGCAGCCGCGCTCATCTGAGTGTTATACATGTTTCCTACATAATTTTCATAGTCAGTGCCGCAGTAGCTGAGTTCCGACACCGTGCCGGCGCCGGGGTCATACTCGTAGCTTTCGGGAAGAAGTTTTCCGAATCCATTGGGGTCACCTGGAAAGAATATCTCGTCGTCGCGCCACACCTCGTAATCAGCCGCCGGGTCGGTCTCGGCCGTCTGGGCCACCGAGAGTCCGGGCGTGCCGAACACGCCGAGCGACAGGCTCAAGGCGACCGCCAAAAGGATTGCCACAAAAGGTGTGTGAAAACGGATCACACACGGGAAGGATGGCGCCGACGATCTCTTGGTTATGCGGGGTGCTGGCGATCTTTGGTGATTGTTTAATATTGATCCTGTTTTCATAGAGAACCTGAATCCTTTTTGCTGGGTACATGTTGAACGCATAACTTTCCTCCTCAGAACAAGTCGTTTTATAAATAAGCTAACAATAAAAAGATGGTTACAGACGGTAAATTCTATGCCTCCTTCTTTTTCATTTTTCCCAAGTACATTGGTCATTTTTTTCTGTCCGGCTTCAGCAAAACCGATTGTTATCAATGGGAGCAGCATCATGGTGATAACTACTACAACACATCGATAAGGACGATCTTAATCGCTACATGCATCAACAGCTAACTCTTTTATTTCGTTTTTTATCAGACCAAGAAAACCCTCAGTCGATATATCTCTTAGTTCTCGGCCGGACCAGATTTTAACAAGATTGACGTCCGGGCTGATGCCAATCAGCAGAAGGGTCGGATTAGTTTCCAGCATAGAGAAAACAGATTCAGTGTGGGGTGTTTCCAAGTCGAAGAGAAGTATGTCCGGATTTACGGCATCGAGATCCCGAACGTCTTCCAGCGGTGATGACAGTGTCGTCACTTCAAACTGAGAACAGCGCCGCAGACTGGCCCCAATAGCTCCAAGAATGACCGAGTTGCCGTACAGGAGAATTCGTGGGATTTCTTTCACACAGCCCCCCTTTTCTTTGAGAAATATTAGATAAATTGAACGTTTGCAATGTCTCCAGGAACAAAAAAAGGACAGTCTCTTAAAAAAGAGACTGTCCTTAGGGACAGTGTATGCATGATTTTTTTTACGTGTTCGGTTTGTAAGCCGTCAGGCCCATCCGCCCGGCAAAAGCCAAAACCTGGGCGCGGTTTTCTAAATGCAGCCGGTTCATGATCTCCGCCATATGATATTTAATCGTACGTTCGCTTAAAAACAATCGTGTCCCGACTTCTTTGTATGACAGCCCATCTGCGACCAATCTTAGCACCTCGATTTGCCGCGGGCTCAACACGCTTGCGGACGTTTCCTCACCGGTTTTACCTGAGCTTTTTGGCGGAATAGGTCCTTTAGGGCTACTGAAACGCTTAAACTCATTTAAAAGTTTGGCGGCCAGCCCGGGAGAAAACGGCGGGGTTCCCTGCTGAATTTGATTAAGGGCTTCTACCAGGTCATTCGTGTCCATGCTCTTGAGTAGGTACCCGGAGGCGCCGGATTTGATCGCCTCAAACAGGTCGTCGTCTTCAGTGGAAGTGGTGAGTATGATAATTTTTGCCTCGGGCATTTCCGCCTTGATCAGGCGGGTGGCTGTCAAACCATCACAGCGAGGCATACGAATATCCATTAAAATCACGTCGGGCTCAAGCTCACGCGCCAGGGCGATAGATTCCAGTCCGTTAGAAGCAACGCCGGAGACTTCTATATTGTATGCCTCGAGCAGGTTTTGCAAACCTTCGACCATCAATCGGTTATCATCAACCAGCAGTACTTTCATCACGACCTCCCCGTTGTTCCCGAATGGGCACATCAAGCCGCAAAACAGTGCCGCCTCCCGGTGTCGAACGAATTTCCAAAGATCCCCCGATTTGCTCCATTCGTTCCCGCATGAAAACCAGGCCAAAGTGACCGCTTGCTCCCCCTTTAAGCTGACGGGCATCAAAACCACGTCCTTCATCCCTTATGGTGATCGACGCTTTGCTCCCATCCAGCTCCACGCCGACTTTCAAAAAATTGGCGCCGCTGTGCTTTCGGCAGTTGGTCATGGCTTCCTGGATCACGCGCAACAGCTGGAGTTTTGCTCCGGGATCGAATGTATTTTTTCCTATTCCATCGGAAATCGAGAGCTCGGTTCGAATGCCGTAATTGGCCTGGAATCTGTCGATATATTTTTTGAGAGCTGGAATCAAAGACCGGTTCTGCTCTGAGCCAGTTTTGAGACTCAGAATCGATTCTCGAACGTCGGCGTGCGCATCCCTGGACACCTCCAAAATCCGACCCAGGAGAGACTCGGCTTTTTCTTTATTGCCGTCACGCAACCATTTCAGGACGGTTTGCGCCTGCATGCTCACATATCCAAGAACCTGACCGATTCCGTCATGAAGCTCTCGGGCCAGGCGTTCCCGCTCTTTCAGCGTGGCGACGACTCTTTGCTGTTCGAGAATCTTTGTTTGCACTTTCCTTTGTTCAGTTACATCGTGTAACAAGATCAACTGTCCGATGACCTCATTGCGTCGCCCTCGCAGTTTTGTCAGGTTCAGGTTGTATTGTCTTGCTGAGTTATTCTTTTCCAGGGTTATCTCAGTTGAACCTGTTTCCTGACTTTCCAACATTTTCATAAGTCCAGCATTGATCGGCATCACTTCCGTGAGGGGTTTTCCGCGCAGGCTGTTCTCAGAGATTCCCAATATTGCTGCGGCCATAGGATTCAGGTCAACGATGCGTCCCTGTAAATTGAGTACGAACAACCCATCTCTCATTTGCTGAAGAACAGCCTTACGCGCCGCTGCAACCGGATCGATTGCGTGGAAGCGGAAAAAGGCCAAGGCATAAGCCACCGACACCACCCCTACGACGAAAAGAACGGATTCACCTGGCCCGATCAAACCGGTGTTAAGCTTATCTAATGTATATCCGATTCGGCCTATCATTTGGCCCACCAGCATTATTGCCACTGGCCAACGGTGCATGGGTGAAGAAATTGCCAACCAAACCAGAACCGAAAGATTAAAAAAACCCAGAAGCATGCCGAAACTGATAAAGGCCCAGAACAGCCTGCCGGGGGACGCAGTGACATGCCCGTTCATCCTAAATCCTGTCCATATGAGGTGATGAAAATCATTGGTTACCATCAACAGTACACTCAGCAGAGGAAACAGGAACAGGAGAACACAATTGCGACGGGTTAACCATCTTCCAAGGCCCGCGTATCGTAAAACAAAACAGGTGATGGTGGCCGCAACCGGCAGTTGCCAGATTGCCTGGAACTTCACCCAAAAAACTTTAGTGGTAAATTCCACGGCGGCGAGTTCCAGGATCACACCAAGCGTCCAAAACCCACCCAAAAAGCATGCTATGATGAACGGCTTTGCTGCTGGTATGCTTCGCCGGCGCCAGGTATACGAGCCCAGATAGATAACCAAGGCAAGTGTGATTAATGCCGGCCAAATATCGGAAGTGTAAGAATAGGACCAACTCATCGGGCTATTGTCTGAATCTTGCACAAATAATTAAGAAAAGATGAGGTTGAACAGAGTTTCAAATTTTGCCCATAATATAAAAATGTATTCTGGTTTGATAATAAATATTAAGTTGTTAACAATATAGCACAAAATAACAAAAACAGACAATTCTATATTTGCAGACTATTAGAGGCTGGAATATAGTCGGCCACAGAATTTGTCCCAAAAGGTTCACGAAGTAGAAATTCAGCACTGCTTTTAAAGAGCGCAAGGGGAAAATATCATATGGAACGATTTGTTATCTGTCATGAACCTTTTTTTTCCGAAAGGTTCCAAGAACAATATCCAAATTAAAAATTTGGTTGAGGACGATCGCGATAATTGTCGTCGTTGGTAACGGGTCTGTAAAAAAAGTCTGAATGAAGTGAGGAGCACGAGCATATAAACTGGGTAGAGAGGCAGTGCTCAACCCGAAAAATAAAGATATTCCAACAACAAAAATATTGCGTGGATTCCATTTTTCACTGAACATTTCCTGAAGACCGGTGCATATCATGAAACTTCCTGCAAAAATCAGAGATGCTCCCATAACAGGTTTGGGCGTCATCGATAAAACAGTTATCAATTTAGGGAAGAAAGCTAGGATTACGAAAACACCTCCTGCACAGACACTTATCCACCTGCTCAGGACTTTCGTTGCTCCCGCCAGGCCAACATTGCTGGATGAAGTATCGACTGCCATTCCTCCCAGTAATCCAGCCAACACCGTTGAAAAACCATCTGCCATAAGACCTTTTCGTATCGGGGTGAAATTGGGTTCTTTTAATTCGGGTTCCGATATTTTCTGAGCGGCCAATAGATTACCGAATGATTTAAGGGAACCACTGATGCCAATTACAACAAATGGAAGGACCATCTTAAAATCGAATGTGATTCCCCTGAATTCCGGCCCAATAACAGGCAGGGCAAATATTGGAAAATCTTTCACAACAGTGAGATTATGCAAAAATTCAGGAATGAGTATCAGGGCCAGAATCCATCCTGCCAGTATTCCGATAAGCAGGCAGTACATTTTAACAAATCCTTTGCCCCACAAATTTGCCAGAACCATAACCATGAGAGAAAATATTCCTACAAAAATATCGGCATGTTTGATTGCGTCCCCGCTGAATGCAAGTCCGAAAAAAGATGTAATCGATTGGTTGATAATACTTACACCGACCATAGCCACCACTAGTCCAACGATGAATGTAGGGAAAACTTTTTTAAGTTTCTGGATCATGGGAGCGATAGCCATCTCGACCAATCCGGCAATGATGATCATTCCCCTCATGAGCGGAATCCCTCCAGTCCAGGCAGCGGACAACGAGAGGCTGAAGTAGGAAGGGCCAACGATATTTGGGCATAGATAACCGGAGCCGATGAACGGTAATCCGACGGATTGGATGATAGAACCTAAGCCGGCCGCAAGCATTGAAAAAGCGATTAAGGACGCTGAAAATTCAGCAGTTCCATTCACCTGACTGGCAAAGAGAATTGGAAAAACAAGAGTCGTAACCATCAATAAAATATGTTGAATCGCTGATATCAAAAGGTGTAGCGTTGGCGGAACTTGATTCACCGAATATTCGTACTGTTTAGGATTTTTTGCCATGAAGCACTCCTGTTCTAATATGGTGGTTCCGGAAGGTCTGTAATCGCTGCCACATAGATTTCATTTCCCTCCATAATTGTTTTTCGTACGTATAAACATTTTTTTGTAAGCCTTCTTTGATACCTGCTTTTTGCCATAAAAACCTTCCACACCCTATCTGCAGATTCAAGTTCTTTGAGAGCTGTTGCAAAAGGTTTGTGCCCGGCCTCATCGGTGCACTCCAAAAGATTTGTCTGCGAAAAGGTGCTATTGATAGCGGGAGAAATCAACATCTTGCCATCTGGGCCAAATGTAAATACGCGAACATCGCGATAATTGTATTTTGAAGTCGGATTCGATATGTCTGCAAGTGATTCAATTCCTTTATCTTTTATCAATTGAGCTGCATCGTCTACAATTATTCTGATAAATTCTTGTTCTTCGTGGGGATAATTTATTCCTCCGCCGACAAATAATTTTTTCCCTTCGGGCGTCTCTACTTTGAAATGACAGGATGATTTTGGAACCGGATAAAATTTCCCGGGTTCCCACCATGAATAATGTATCCAGGCGTGTGGATTATTTCTATCTTCTAATGCATCTAAAACCAGTTTTATAACTTTTTTACCATTTTTGTCGGTGACATCCCAAAGGTTTTTTCCCTCTAAATGTTCCATTCCGGCATGATAGATATTTGTCCCTTTCATATCGTAAACATAAAGGTAATAGTCCGTTGTCTTGAATTGGTTGGGGTTATTTCGGAAATAGGCCAGACTTTTCATGCCTTCTTTTTTCAGTATAAGAGAAGCATCATAGACAAACTTCACTAAATTTTTTGTATCACGGTATTGATACATCGCAAGATCCAAATCTTCATATTTGCTCTGACAGCCGGATAGAATGATTACTAAGATTAACAAAAGTGCAGGAAAAACAATAAAATGTCTCCATCGTTTTAATAGCCACATGCTTTCTCCTTGAGAATGTCACAAATTTTGTAGAATATTTTTTGACTGGATAAAATCTTCGAACCGCAAAATATAGGGAATCCTAACACTGCCCAAACTGTGCCCCCTGTCGGCCTGGTGCTCGTGAGCGACATGACCGTCGGCACCCTCTCTACGCTTTTACTCTGTTTGATAGAGATAGCTTATTTTTAAATTATCCTATTCCGATATGTTATCAACACTACCTGAGAGATCCATTAGATGAAGTTCAACATCAAGTTCTGGATATTTTGTTTTTATTATGTTTTCTAAAACAGTTAGCTTACCGGTATGAACTAATTTTTCTCTTACCGGATCTTTTGAGAAATCCTCACCTAAGATTGCCTTATACGCACCACAATCCCTGTGATCCAGAATGATAACTTTTTTGATACGATGAAGTTTAATCGACACATCTAAATGATCCCAAAAAGTTTGGTTCCAAGAAGGGTATTTATCCGTCACAGCACCTAAAGAGGCTCCAGCTAAAATAACGTGGTCATATTTATCACGAAGACCACGATGGGTCATATAGCGTTCAGTTTCATCCACCAGACGATAGTCCATACAGCTTAAAAGGAGAGCGTCTGCATGACCCGACAGCGCTTCTTTCGGAAGAAGTGCCATGGCTGCAAAAAGCAAGGAAAAGAACATAATATGTTTTGAGTGAAATTTTGTAAATTTCATTCTTTTTCTCCTCTCATTTAATAATGTATCAGGCGAGCACCGCCTCAATCAGGCTTGGACCGCGCTCAGCAAACGCGCGGCCTCTTTGAGGGACTGGCTCGGTGGTTCAATAAACGCGGGGACGGGGTAATGGAAAGTGGCTCAGGCCCCGATCCCCACTGACAGTCAGCAGGAATGATCAGCGACACCACCCGTCCCGGAGGTCCGAGTGCCGCCTGAACTGCGGCGAGGCTTGCCTCCGGGATTTGCGAAACACACCTCAACGCTTGCGTATAGTGCAGTTTCGACCAGGCTAAGTGCACCTGTACTCATATCCATCCCTCCCATTGACTTAATTACCGTGTCCTATTTTATACGGTGGGTTGTATTCCGTTGTTCGGAAATCCCTTTTTCATGATGCCGTTTGGTTATGGGGTTCAGTCAGCAGATGATATAATAACACACTTTCATCGCGGCTCAACAATGGTTATCGGCGTGTCAATAACACCCCCATAGAAGACAATTATCTCGGCAGGAACTTTCCCTTGATTGATCCCATAGTGCAATGTGTTCACCACCTCGACGATAGGATCTCCTTCCTTGAGATGCAGCATTTTACCGTCTTTAGTGACAACTGTGAGTTCCCCGCTTACCAGCACGCCGGCATTTATCATTGGATGACTGTGAGTATCCAGCTGGGCTCCCGCAGGTATGCTAATTCGCAGAATAGTGATCTCGGGCTGCCCTTTCGGATACGCAGGCAGGACCTCTCCATTCCAGCTTTGGGTGGTTTTAACGAGTTCCTGGACAACGAGAGATGTCTCGTTCGCTTCCGGACGGGTCCGGAAAATCGCACAGCCAGGTTGCAAGCTTATCCAGGGAAAATAACATTCTAAGCCCCAAAACAGCCGGTTTTTCGAAACATTATTTCAGTATTTCATTCAGTTACCTTGATCCGACCCCACCAAAAGCCAACCGGGGCGGCAGTTCATCGGAACTGACGCCCCTGGCTGGATCTTCACAACCCTCCCGGCTTACTTCTTTGAGCCTTTGGGTGCCTTCGTTAACTTCTTGGGTGCCTTCTTTGCGCCTTTGGGTGTCTTCTTTGGTCCCTGGGGTGCCTTGATCACCACCACTTTAAGTTCCTCCGAAATGTTGTTGCCAAAGCTTGTATCCAGCGTACTCTCCACCACCTTTGCATAGAGCCGGTGGGGCCCCAGGTCCTTCGGGGTCCACTCGATCCAAACGTAGTTTCCGTCCGGATCCCCGGTGAATGCCAGTCTGTTGGCGATCAGTTTGCCGTCATAGGGGTCACCGTTGAAAAGCAGCAGGTGGGCGTTGTTCTCTCCCGCATAGTCCGTGTCGATCCGGACCCGGATCTTCAGCGGCTGTCCCTCGTAGGCCTGGACGGTCCTGGTAACCAGCCTGCCACGCGGGTTGATGGCCGCCAGCGCGTCGCTCTTGAGGTGCACGTCGGCCGGATGTTCGAAGCGCGGGTCACCGGGGAGAGACGCCAGTCCACTGGGGAGAGACGCCAGCACCGTCATTTCCCGCCAGCCCTCGTTGTTCTGGCCGGGATCTATGTAATATGACGGGTTCTCCGAACAGTCGGCGTAGTCAGGACAGTAAGTGCGGGTTTCCGCGCTCTCGGTTTCGTATTTCTCATTTGCGATGTTGTTGTCGGGGTCGAGCACAACATAGATGCGGTAGCTTTTAGATTCATTGTCGCTGAAGGTGGGGATTTGCCAGTTGATCGCAGCCGTCTCCATCCCTCGCGGATCAATAAATGGGATGGTTGTATAGTCGTTACCGGTCTGAACGTCACTGATTGGCTCCCGCGTGCCGATCTCCTCGTCTGATTTTCCGAGTAGGCAGGAGCCTCCCGAGGCTAAAGGAAAATGTTTGTTTTCTCCGTTTTCCGCCTGCTTTCGCGGCAG
>ENA-OSEO01005718-OSEO01005718.1-sediment-metagenome-genome-assembly--contig:-NODE-5718-length-11696-cov-4.733798_pt1 | contig 11696 bp, 5 predicted proteins | sample MGYA00237883_ERZ534232 | MGnify/ENA metagenome assembly ERZ534232
GTCAAGCTCAAGAACGTCAGCCTCTTCCGGGACTTCGCGTACACGGAAGGCTCGTTCCTGTGGATCGTGAACAACATCTATTTTCAGTACTACAGCGTGCTGATTTTCCTGACGTGCGCTTTGGTGATGATCGTGGTCAGTTACCTGACGGAGGTCCCGGACTACGAGAGGATCAAGGGCCTGACGTTCGCAACACAGACGGCGGAAGATCGTCGCCAGTCGCGGGCGAGCTGGACAAAGGCGGACGTAGTCTTCACGTTCGTGGTCCTGGGCCTGATCCTGGCGGCCTACATCTACTTCAGCGGCTGACAGACGCGTGAAGCGTGCCTCGTGAAGCGTGAAGCGTCGCGGGTATCCCCCCCGCCTGCGCGAGGGCAAGCTCTCGCGGGGGTGAGGCTCTACCCGCACTTCTTTGTGGCATCGGCAGGAGGCCCCCTGGGTCCCTTGGGGAGAATGGACCTCCCCGCCGCCACCCGTGCCACGTGTCCCGTGACCCGTGCTATGTTCCGGCTTGCCCCTGCGGCCCATCCGGAGTAACATGGGCCATCGATAGCTCTGCGGATTGGTTGGCGGCGGTCTTCGGATCATGGTGTCCAGGCGTCACAGGGGCTCGCTGAGGGAGAATAGAACATCGTGAAGCAGGTGGCCATTGAGAACCCGGTCATCAACTCGCCGTTCCGGGAGCCGGGGCGGCACTTCAAGTTCACCGACGAAGAGACCACCAACGAGATCATCGAGGGCCGCTGGACCAGTTCCCATTTCGTCCCCATCGCCCAACCCCGCAAGAAGAAGGGCTCCAAGCAGCTTGTGTTCGACACTGAGTGGACCCAGGACCGAATCGAGGAGAACAAGCTTGTCAACCAGATCCGCGCCCGCCTGACGTTCTGGCGGGAGGGCGTCCGCTACGTGAAGAACCGCAACCTCGGCTTCACGATCCCGTACACATTCAATGGAGAAGCAAAGAACAACGTCCCCGACTTCGTCGCCTGCTTCGACGACGCCCACGGCCCGGACGACCTGCTGAACCTGTTGATCGAAGTCACCGGCGAGCACAAGAAGGACAAGGCCGTCAAGGTCGCCGTCGCCCGCACCCTCTGGGTCCCGACCGTCAACAACCGCGTCGGCTTCGGCCGCTGGGCCTTCTGGGAGATCGACGATCCGTGGAACGCCAGGGCTACGGTCCGGAGCCTCTTGGAGAGCCAGCCATGAACTTCGATGCTCTCGTCCGGACCATCGCGACGGTTCACCAGCAGTTTCAGACCGAAGCCGTCAAGGCGGTGAACATAGGTCTGACGCTGCGCAACTGGATGGTAGGGTTCTTCATCAAGGAATACGAGCAACGCGGGGAGGACCGTGCCGAATATGGCGCGCGCCTGGTGGAGCGACTGGCGATCCAATTGGGGGAGATGCTGGATCGCTGCTACACCGCACGCTACCTGCGCCTGTGCCGCCAGTTTTACGAAACTTACCCGCACATCTGGAAATCACTGACCGCCAAATCGAGCGCCCTGCCGTTTCGGAAATCGCTGATTTCCGAAATGCAATCCCTGTTGCCCAGCACCGATCCGATCATGGCGACAGTGTCGCCACAATTCCGTCTGCCAGCGCAACAACTCCTTGCCCGCCTGTCTTTCACTCATCTTATCGAATTGCTGAAGATCGACGACTCCCTCAAGCGGGCCTTCTATGAGATCGAGTGCATCAAGGGCAATTGGTCGGTCCGGGAGTTGGCCCGGCAGATCGCCAGCCTCTATTATGAGCGCTCTGGCTTGTCGCGCGACAAGGAGGCCTTATCGCGCATGACTCATGAGGCGGCGGAGGTCTCCACGGCGGCCTTGGCCATTCGCGACCCCTACGTGTTCGAGTTTCTGGGATTGCGCCCGCAGGAGATCCTGCCCGAGGCAGACCTCGAGGCCGCCCTGATCCACAAGCTCCAGGACTTCCTCCTGGAATTGGGCCGAGGGTTCTGCTTCGAGGCCCGACAGAAACGCCTGCTCATCGGAGACGAGTACTTCTTCGTGGACCTGGTTTTTTACCACCGGATTCTCAGGTGCCACGTTCTGATCGACCTGAAAGTCGATGCGTTCACGCACGAGTACCTGGGCCAACTCAATACCTACGTCACCTGGTTTCGTGACCACGAAATGGCAGAAGACGACAATCCCCCGGTCGGCATCCTGCTGTGTACGAAGAAGAACCACGCCCTCGTGGAATACGCTCTGGCCGGAATGGACAATCGGCTCTTCGTGTCCAAGTACGAGCTCCAGTTACCGGACGCGGCCCAGATCAAAGCCTTCCTTGAGGAGCAGTATCGGCAACTCCAGGGAGGCCAAGCCCAATGACCACCCCATCGGCCAGAATCGTGGAGCCGCGGATAGGATCGCAAGTACGTTCTTCGATACCATTTGCGTGAAGGAGGGAGGAGAGGAAACGGAGCTGCAGATTACGCAGATTGACGCAGACTTGAAGACAAGTAGTAATCTGCGAAGATCTGCGCAATCTGCGTCCTATGGTATCCGAGAAGGTTTCGTGTATAAACGGGTGCAGAACACGATCAAGAACGAACGGCTCGAGTTCGCCGCCTGGAGGTCCATCCGGGTCAGTGGGTTCACGCGGAGGTCAGGGAGGTCCATCGGAGCGTCACCGCTGCGGGGCCTGCTCGTCGTGTGGCCGTGAGGGCATCTCCTCCATTCTCCGCGTGTCCGTAGGAGTATGGAAGATAACGCCTGACGGCGTCACTACAAGCGGGAAGACAACGCCTGCCGGCGTCGCGACGAACGGGGGGCAATTTTGTTGAAAGATGATCGTCCGTCTGGTAGAGTTCTCGGACCTCGTGGTGGGGTACATGGAAGGCTGACATGGCGGTTCAGTTTGTTCTCGGACGGAGCGGGACAGGGAAGACGAGCCACTGCGTTCGGGCGATCTGTGACACGCTGGTGGAGGCGTCGGAGCAGGCTTTGCTGTTCCTCGTGCCCGAGCAGGCGACGTACCAGGCGGAACGGGCCATTCTCACCGACCTCCGGATCAAGGGCTACCACCGGCTGCATATCCTCTCTTTCGATCGGCTGCAGTTCCTTCTGATCGGCAGAAACGCGGCGCGACCCGCCCTTTCGCGGATCGGCCGGCAGATGATCGTTCACAAGATCCTCCGTGATAACCTGGATAAGCTGCAGATCTTCCAGTCCTCGGCGCTGCTGCCGGGGTTTGCGCGGGAGATGGCCGGCACGATCACCGAGCTGCACCAGTACGCCAAGAGCGCGGAGGACGTGGAGGAGCTGCTGGAATACCTCCAGGGCGGGGTGAACGAACTGCCGGTGCAGGACAGGCGTGAAGAGGGCAGCCGCGAAGAGGGCAGCCACGGGGGGCTGCCCCTACAAGACGACTATCGATTGTCGGCGCTGAAGTTCGCGGATATCGCGCTGGTGTTCCGGCAGTACAGCGAGGCGCTGCGGGACAGGTTCATCGATCCGGACGCCCAGATTGCCGCCGCGTGCAAGGCGGTGGCGAAGTCGCCGATCATCCAAGGGGCCCGCTTGTGGGTGGATGGCTTCGCCTCTTTCACGGGCGGCGAGATGGCCCTGTTGACCGAGGTGCTCAAGGCAGTCGATCATGCCTGCGTGGCGCTCTGCATCGATCCGGCCGAGGCGGGGATCGGCACGCCGGACGCGAGTGAGGCAGGTCGAGCCGGTCTCTTCGAGCCTACCGCCAACACGTATCGCGAGATGCTCGAACGGCTTGGTGAGGCGAGGATCAAGGTGAACCAACCGCTCGTGCTCAACCACGTGGGGCGTTTCGCAATGTGTCCGGCCCTGGCGCATGTGGAGAAGAACCTTTTTTCTCTGGGGGCGCGTAAGGCCAAGGCCAAGGGGGACATCCGGCTGGTGGCCGCATCGAATCTGCGGTGTGAGGTTCAATGGGTGGCAAGGCAGATCGTGCACCTTGTGCGAACGAAGGGCTACCGGTATCGGGACATGGCCGTGGTAGCCTCCGATCTGGGCCAGTATGAGCACTACGTCCGCGCCTACTTCGAGGACTACGGGATTCCCTTCTTCATCGACAAGCGCAAGCCGCTGAATCAGCATCCCGTGGTCGAGCTGGTCTGCACGGCCCTGCAGATCGCGACCGGCGGTTTCCCGCCCGCGGAGGTATTCGCCTATCTCAAGACGGGCCTGGTCCCGATAGACCCCTCCTGTATCGATGCGATGGAGAACTATTGTCTGGCGTTTGGCCTCGGGGGCCGGGATTGGCTCGGGGCGGGGCCCTGGCGGCACCAGTCATCGGATGATGCGACATTCGATGAGGAGGCCATCAACGCAACCCGCCGTCAAGTCGCCGGGCCGCTACTGGCGCTGAGGCAGACCCTCTGTCCCGAGGGCGACACCCGCTGCAGAGCGACGCCTGCGGTCATCGTGGGAGCGATCTTCGCGCTTCTCGATTCATTGCACGTTCGCGAGACGGTGGCTCGATGGATCGATGAATCGCAGTCCCGGGGCGACCTGACGGCGGCGGACGAGCACCGACAGTTTTTCGACCGCCTGGTGGATGTCTTCGATGAGCTGGTCCAGGTGTTCGGACACGACGATCTGACCGCGCCGGAGGCGATGGGGATTCTCCAGGCGGCGTTCTCGCAGATCACGTTGGCATTCATCCCGCCGAGCCTGGATCAGGTGCTCGTCGGCTCCATCGAGCGAAGCCGGCATCCGAATCTGAAAGCGGTCTTTCTTCTCGGAGCCACCCAGAAAAGTTTTCCTATACCCGTTCCCGGACCGGGGTTGCTCACGGACGCGGATCGCGATGCCGCCGAGGCGGCGGACTTCCATCTGGCCCCGGGACTGGCACAATCCCTGGCGGACCGTCGCTACCTGGCCTACATCGCCTTCACGCGTCCCTCCGCATTCCTTCACATCAGCTACCCGCGCGTCGATGCCGGGGGCGGCCCGGTGGTCCGTTCCGATCTCGTAGATGACCTGCAGATGTTGTTCCGCGACTTGGAGGAAGAGTCCGTCACGGACGCCAGCAGCGACGTCGCGGAGGTCTGTGCCGAAACGGAGCTTTCCGAGTGGCTGTGCGCCTCTCTCGGTCGTGACGTCTTCGGACCGGGGACGGGAGCCGAGAAACGGTCCGCCGCACTGCTGCGCGCGATGCGGTCTGACGAGGTGCTCGGGCCGTGCGCCCAGGCCGTGACGACCGCGCTGGAATATGACAATCGAGCTCGACTGGATGAAGACGTCGTGAACGAGCTTTTCGCGGGCGACATGAAGGGCTCGGCCACACGCCTGGGGGCCTTCGCGGCCTGTCCCTATAAGTACTTCGCCCGCTACACGCTGTCCCTGGAGCCGCGACGCGAGTTCAGGCTGGAGCCCCTGGACCTGGGTCGATTCTATCACGGGGTGCTGGATGCCCTGCACAAGCGTCTGACCGCCGAAGGGCTCAATCTGGGAACGGCCGAGGAGGGCCGGCTGGTGGAGGTCCTGCGCGAGCAGGTCGCGGACCGGGTGCGCCGGGACGCGTTTATCGCCAGCTTCGTGCGGCATTCCGGCCACAACGCGTTCCTCATCGACCACGCGGCGGACGTGCTGGAGGAGGCCGTTTTGGACTTCGCGCGGATGACGCGGGCGGGGTCTTTTCGGCCCGTCCTGTCCGAGGTGGGATTTGGGGAGATTGACGATGCAGAACAGAATCTGGGCCAGTTCTCGGTGAAGCTGCCGGACGGCCGGATGCTCTCGCTGCGGGGCAAGATCGACCGGCTGGACATCGCGCGGATCGAAGGCCGGAAGGTGGCCCTCGTGATCGACTACAAGAGCACCCAGGCCGGCGCCAGATTCAACTGGCCGGAGTTCCACCACGGCCTGGACATGCAGCTTCCGATCTATCTGCTGGCCATCCGTGACGGCGAAACCTCCTGGGCCGAGGCGGTGGCGGGGGCGTTCTGTGTCCCCATCGAGCGACCGCCCAGCGGCGCCTCACTACGTGATCTGGAGCAGAAGACAACTCGGCTCGGCCGCAAAGCCAAGGGCTTATTCAACGGCGAGTATGCCGCGGATCTGGACCCCGACGCCGGTGCGCAATGGAGCCGATTCTACAACTTTGCCGTCACCAAGGACGGTCAATACGGCTACTATGCGACCAGCGGGGCGCTCCGCCCGTCCGCGTTCGCGGCCGTTCTGGAATACACGAGGAGCCGAATCATTGCCCTGGCCGGGGAGATCGTCGCGGGCCGAATCGACGTGCGTCCCTATCGGCTGGGGACCAAGGCCGCCTGTGCGACCTGCGACTATAAGGCCGTCTGCCGGTTCGACTGGCAGATCAACGACTACAACTTCCTCGTATCGAAGGGCAAGCTCGACATTGTTGGCGAGGCGCGGACCGAATGACGAGCGACAAGACCATCCAGTGGACCGATCAGCAGGCGCGGGCGATTGCCGCGCGCGGGGGAAATGTCTTCGTCGCCGCATCGGCCGGCACGGGCAAGACCGCCGTCCTGTCGGGGAGATGTGTTCGCCTTGTCGCAGACGTATCCGCTTGTCCCGATGTCAGAAGCGTGCTCGTCCTGACGTTCACGGAGGCGGCTGCCGAAGAGGTGCGATCGCGGATCGCACGGCGGCTCCGCGAGGCGCATCATCAAACGCGGGACGTGCGTCTGAGCCGGCAGTTGATGCTCCTGCAGGCTGCCGATATCCGCACGATTCACGCGTTCTGCAAACGGCTCATCACGGAGCATTTCCACGCGCTGTCACTGGACCCGTCCTTTCGCGTCATCGACGCCGACGAGGCGCTGCTGCTCAAGACCGAGGTCCTGCAGGAGACGGTCCAGTGGGCGTGGGATCAGCCCCACCTTGTGCAGGGGCTCCACTCGCTGCTTCGTCGGCGCGACCTGCGCGAGAACGGCGGGTTCCTCACCGGCATCCTGCGTCTGCACGGCTTCCTGGAGGGCGTGGTATCACGGGACCTCTGGTGCGAGCGTGCCTGCCGGCTCGCCGATGAGGTCGATCCCCACGGCGAGTTGGGCCGTGCTCAGCAGCGAATCATCGAGGACCGCCTCGATGCCATCCTGGCCCAGCTTCGCAAGGCACAGCAGATCTACGAGTCGCAGCCCACGGACGGCAAGTGGGGTGCGGCACTCCAGGAGCAGATCATCGAGCCTGTGGCGGCCTGCCTGGAACGGCAGCGGGCCGGAGAATGGGATTCGTGCGCTCGCATCATTCGCGATTTTGAGAAGCCGAGGGCCCCCGCGCTGAGGGGATTCCCCGAAGCCCTCGGCGGCATCATCAAGGACCTCCGAACCAACGCGCTGGAGAACTTTGTCGCGTTGCGGGACCTGGCGGTGCTGGACCCGCGTTATCTCGACCTGGTGGGCCGCTCGGCCGGTGTGCAAACGAACGTCCTCGTGGCTCTGGTGCGGAGATTCGATGGCCTGTATGCCGCCAGGAAGCAGACGCTGAACGGGTTGGACTTCGCCGACCTGGAACATCAGGCTCTGCGACTGCTCACGCGAGGAGAGCCGACGGAGGAAAGCGTCCAGCCGTCGGAAACAGCGATGGCCTTGCGAGGCCGGTACAGGCATATCTTCGTGGACGAATACCAGGACATCAATCCAGTTCAGCAGGCCATTTTGGATGCCCTGAGCTCGGGAGACAACGTCTTTGGCGTGGGCGATGTCAAGCAGAGCATCTACGGATGGCGGGGAGCGGAGCCCACGATCTTCCTCGACCGTCTGGCCTCGGCGACCGTCGAGCCCGTGGATTCATCCGAGGGATGGCGGATCGACCTGAATCGCAACTTCCGTTCGAGTGTGGGGATCCTGGACTTTGTGAACCGGGTGTTCGGTCGGATCATGACGTCGCCGCTGACCGGCATCGATTATGATGAAGCGGCCCGATTGAGACCGCCGGACGACACGTTCGCGATACAACCGTCTCGCGGCAATGAGCCTGCGGTCGAGCTGCACATTCTGGATGAGACGGCACGGAGCGACGGTGCGGACGCAGACGACGATTCGGCCGGCGAGGCCGAAGAGTCGGTGGATTCCGTCACGTCGCGGCAGCGACAAGCCATGTTGATCGTGCAGCGCATCGGGGAACTGGTAGGGACCGAGGCCGGCCGGCCGGCGCAGATCGATGATCCGCAGACCGGTGCGAAGCGAGACCTTCGCTACGGCGACATCGTCGTCCTGATGCGGTCGCTGGCCAAGAAGGCCAACGACTACGTCGAGATCTTTCGTCTGGCCGGGATACCCGTCAATTGTGACGCGACCGCGGGCTACTTCGAAGCGACCGAGATCAGCGATGTGCTCTGCCTGCTGAAGGTCCTCGACAACCCCCAGCGCGACATCGAGCTGGCGGCCGTGCTGCGCAGCCCGCTGTTGGGATTCACGGACACGGACCTGGCCCGCGTCCGCCTCCATGGGCGGACAGAGTCAAAGACACACAGGCTCCATGCCTATGTCACATGCTACTGCAAAACGGGACCGAAGGCAGACCTGAAGAACCGGCTGAGTCGGGCCCTGGAGCAACTGGAGCACTGGCGAAACACGGCCCGACGTGGCAGTCTCGCGGATCTGCTCTGGCGCATCTATCACGAGACACGCTATCTCGCGTTCGTTCTGGCCCTGCCGAATGGTCAAGCCCGCCGGGCGAATCTGCTCAAGCTGCACGACCGAGCCATCGAGTTCGAGGGCTTCGCCAGCAGCGCCGGGATCGCCTCCCTGACACGGTTTGTGGCGTTCATCGAGAAACTCCAGGAGACGGGTCAGGATTGGACGCCGGCGCAGCCCGGCACGGCGGCCGACAACGCCGTGCGCATCCTCAGCGTCCATAAAAGCAAGGGGCTGGAGTTTCCCGTCGTCTTCCTGGCGGAACTGGAGACGCCGTTCAATCTGCGGGATGTCCAGGCCGACATGGTCCTGGACGTGGACAATACGCTGGGCCTGCAGATCATCGATCCTCAATCCAACACGAAACTGCAATCACTGGGCCATCAGATCGTCGCAGAGAAGCGGCTGGCGGCGGGACTTGCCGAAGAGATGCGGATTCTCTACGTCGCCACCACGCGGGCGAGGAATCGGCTGATCCTGACGGCCTCGCAGAAGAAGACCTCGTGCGGCAAGGTCCTGGCCAAGGGCTTGCTGCTCGGCGGCGACACGTTGCCGGCCTGGCTGTTGAAGGCCTGCAGAAACTCGCTGGAGTGGGTCCTCTACGGGCTCAGCGACCAGCGGGCCCTGCACGAGGCGTTCCGCACCGATCTGGGGGATCGGGCGCGCGAGGAGGGCCTCTTTGGCTTGCGCCTCTGTGGAAGTGAGGACCTGCAGGGATTGTCGCGTCGCGTCCTTGAGCTGCGTGCGGCCAAGACGACGCCCTCGTTTTCCGGCGGAGACCGTCCCCGGGAGGAGGACCGGGTCCTCCTCGCGAGAATCAAGGATGAGTTGGGCTGGCAATACCGATTTGCCGGCGCCGTGCATCGACGTGCGAAGGACTCTGTCACCCGTCTGACGCACCCGAACGACGAGTTCGCGCCGCACGATAGTCCCGGCGTCCTGGAACGATTGCCGATCGTTCTGGCGGGGGCCGGCGGGGAGATCTCGGACCCTTCTGCCGCCCGGACGCTTGGTACGGCCACTCACCTGGTGATTTCATCGCTCGACCTGAAACAACCCGTCACGCTCGCCGAGATTGAGAAGACGAGGGATCGCCTCGTCGCCGAGGGTGCGATCGTGGAGAGTGTGTCCCGACGGATCGACGCGCAGGCGATCCTGGCATTCTTCGAGAGCGCTCTCGGTGCGATCGCGCGTGATGAGCGGAACACCGTCTGGCGGGAGTGGCCGTTCACGTTCGGTTTGCCCGCGTGCGACGCGGCTGCCGCAGAATCGCAGCAGCCCGGCGAGATCATCGTCGTCCAGGGGGTGATCGATCTGCTGGTGCGGACTCCCGAGGGGCTCATCGTGATCGACTTCAAGTCCGACCACGTCTCCGGCGACGAGATCGGCGGACGGGTCGAGGTCTATCGCGGGCAAGTGGACCTCTACGCCAGGGCCGCCTCCGCCATTCTCGGCGACACGGTGCGGGAGAAGTGGCTGTACTTCCTCGCGCCACGTCGGGCTGTGCAGGTCTGATGCACAGAGTGGTCGGCCGGCTTGTCATGCTCCGTAGGGTGCATATCACGCACCGTTGACTTGTGAACACGATGGAAGATGGTGCGTGGCGCGCACCCTACGAACTCCGTGACCCTCGGCCGCCCGAAAACAGTTGACGCGCTGCACCGGCGGGCCAATCATAGCGCTGCTATGAACGTATCGAAATTCGCCCAGAAGATCGCAGTCCAGTCGGGCATCGGGCAGCTCATGGACGACCTCGGCGTCGCGGCGTCGAGCACGCACGAGGTGCTCATGCTCGGCGGCGGCAACCCCGCGCACATTCCTGAGATGGAACAGCGATTTCGGGAGGGTATGGCGGCCCTGCTCCACGATGGCGCCCGGTTCGACCGGGCGGTCGGCAGCTACGATCCGCCCCAGGGGAACGCAGAATTCATCGGGGCGGTCGCGCGTCTGCTCCGCGGTCAGTTGGGCTGGCGGGTCGGCCCGCAGAATGTCGCCGTGACGAACGGCAGCCAGTCGGCCTTCTTCATCCTGTTCAATCTCCTGGCCGGCGAGTACGAGGACGGGACGTACAGGAGAATCCTGCTGCCGCTGGTCCCGGAGTACATCGGGTACTGCGACGTGGGCCTCCGTCCCGACCTGTTTGTCGCGCGAAGGCCCCGGATCGAGCGTATTGATAGCCATCTGTTTAAGTATTACATCGATTTCGATAGGCTCGATGTCACCGAGGACATCGGCGCCGTCTGTGTCTCGCGGCCGACGAACCCTTCCGGCAACGTGTTGACCGACGGGGAGATCGAGAGGCTTGGTCGCCTCGCGCGCGACCAGGGCGTACCGCTCATCATCGACAATGCCTACGGTCTGCCCTTTCCGAACATCGTCTTTGTGGACGCCGAGCCGTATTGGGACCCGAACACGATCGTCTGCCTGAGTCTCTCGAAGCTGGGCCTGCCCGGCGTGCGGACGGGGATCGTCGTCGCGCGCGAGGAGATCATCGAGATGGTCGCCAGGGTCAACGCGGTGATGAGCCTGGCGCCGGGCGGCGTGGGCACGGCCATCATCACGGACATGATTTGCTCAGGCGAGATCATCCGCGCCGGTCGCGCGGTGGTCCGGCCGTTCTACGAGCGGAAGATGCAGGACACGGTCGCCCACGTGCATCGGTGCTTCGAGGGGCTCGACTATCACCTCCACCAGCCGGAGGGGGCGTTCTTCCTGTGGCTGTGGTTCCCGAACCTGCCGATCACGAGCCAACAGCTCTACGAACGGTTGAGGCGGCGAAACGTCTTCGTGGTGCCGGGCCACCATTCCTTCCCCGGCTTGGCCGAGCCCTGGCCTCACGCGAACGAGTGCATCCGCGTCAACTACGCCGAGGACCCGAAGATCGTCGCCGCGGGCATCCAGGCCATCGCCGAAGAGGTTCGTGGATTGGCCTCTGGATGACTATGGGGTAGAATCCACAGTGAGAGCAGCAGTCGCATTGACTGAGACAATGAGGCAGAATCATGACGCCACCTATTCGATTTGACGAGTTGCTGGAGGCGGTTGAACGTCTGCCTGACGAAACACCGGTGGAGCTTGTCGATGTGATCCGTCGTCGCCTGGC
>ENA-OSEO01005719-OSEO01005719.1-sediment-metagenome-genome-assembly--contig:-NODE-5719-length-11696-cov-2.979516_pt1 | contig 11696 bp, 12 predicted proteins | sample MGYA00237883_ERZ534232 | MGnify/ENA metagenome assembly ERZ534232
ATGGGTGGCTATTGCCACCGGCAGGTTTGACGTGCTGGCCTTCGCCCGTTTTCCTTCCAACGAGGAGCTCTCCAGCTTTCTGGAGAAAGACCTCGCCGCCATCGAAGGCATAAGGGACAGCGAGACGTTCTTCTTCCTCTCCATGAAGAAGGCCAGATACCTGTAGCACAATACGACAAGGGCAAGATCACAAAACGGTGAAGAGCGGGGGAGCGACCAACCCTCGCTCTTCACCGTTTACAGGATTAGAAAGGAGGAAAAATAAGACCTCGGAATGTATTTAAGCATATCAGAGAGCTTTTGTCAATATTTATCGGCAACACAGTTGAGTACTCAGTCTATATGACATCGACTATGAGCGGATACTACAATCATATAACCATTTAGCGAGCAATCAAGGCAGCCCAAAACAGACACAATTCCAGGTCGCGGCATGCACGCTGGTAAATGATGACGATGCCTTATTCGTCCCGGAATCACACGCTCGTGACATCGACTAACATGCTGATTTCATTGCAACGAGTGCCGTGCCCATGCTGAAGCCTCAGCGGACCAGGGAGCTGGCGGCCATGCTGCGAATTGCCGATGCGCTCGACCGGGGCCTTAAACAGCATGTGGAAGACGTCCGGGTGACTGAGGACGGCAGTAAGCTCACATTCGCTGTTTCATCTAAGTACGGCATCGAGGTCGAGCTGGCCAAGGCTGATGATAAGGCAGACCTGTTCAGGCAAGCATTCGGCTTCGATCATGTCCGGTTCATAGGGGCCCTGCCACCTTGGAATGGCAGATGACGGCCTGCTTGCCGCCGTCTTAGCCTTTCGAGGATAGCGGAGCACGATTCTACCTGGACTCCGTCTCACCGGTGGTTCCGACTGACGTTTTCCTCCCGTGTGACCATGGAGTAAGCATATCGAGAAGTGGCGCCGAGAAATACGGTCATACGACGTTGTCTCTGCCGGCCCACCTGGCTCGGAGCTACCTCGCAGTAATCCGAACACGAAAGAGCACGCATCTCGACGGACCGGCTGGCCATAATGAGAGGTGAGGATAAAGATGAAAATCGACGGGCTCAAGATCTCCATGGCCGAATCATATTGCTGCGTCAATCCGGTAGATCCGTCACCGAGATAAGGCACCACGGCCCGATTGCACCGCCAATGGATTATTACCTGCGAAAACCGCAGGCTTGAAAACGCCGCACGTGAAAAAGCAGTCGCCTGCCCGTCCTGACGGAACCTAACGGGTCAGCAGCATCATGTTTGTTATGTGCTTGCGTCATACCTGTCATGCCGCTCGAGGCGGGTACCATTTTCAAGTGACAAATTAGCAGGTAATAACGCTCGCCACTGGTGGGGACAGCGGCATAACCGCAACACGTGAAAAAACTGACCGTCCATGGCCGGCAGTGATAATACTCGCAGGTGAAAATCCATGAGCTGCTTCCGTCTTGACAGACGCTGACGCCGCCCAGGTGGGTGCCATTTCGACCGGGCAAGGACAAGATGCCCACGGGCCGACGGATTGTCAGATATGACAACGGTTTGACGACATAGATATGACAGTTCACCGTCTGAGTGTCCGCCCAGATATGACAAATCGGACGAAATTCGTCATATCTGATCGTCATATCTAACCAGATACGGGACACAACCGCGGGGAAAAATCATATGTAATTCGTACGGGACAATGGCAAGACCACTGTCCGTTCATCCGGGCGTCATAATGAACATCATCGGCCGGCCACCCTGCATGATCGCCGATCACCCGCCCTGAGCCAGCACCAGTATCAGCCGGCAGCAGGTTAGCAATGTCACCTATCCTGACTACGGCTATCCTTCCATCTCGCATCAGCTGCGGACTGGGCTGTATTCCGGCACGTGGAACATGATATCCCTGGAGCCATGTACCACTCGTCTTGGCTCCTGCTTCCGGTCATTCGACGCATGGCAGGGATGGGGTCACAGCTTCCCCGTGCCCTGGCATTTGGGGGCTGCATAGCATACGTCTATGCTCCCCATCCTAGCATCAGATATGCCAGCGGCAACGTCAGGTATGCCAGTGGCATATCTGACGGAGCCAGCGGCATAGCTGCCATTGGCCACGAACCAGCACGCGAAATCCGCCACGGCCGGTAGCAGCGCAGGTTGGTCTGGGTAGTAGCTGGCAAAGGGCACAACTCTGCTAATCAGAATAGAGGCGTGCCGGTCAGTGAGCCAGCGAGGAGAAACATCCCAGCCTAGCTGGTCATGACTCAAAGCCCTGGTCTGCGGCTGCTGAGCCTCTGGCACCTCAATTTTTTCAGGTGAAAAATCATGGTCTTTATCTCTGTAGGCGTTGTGATAATTCTTGGGGGACCAGGGCCATGGGGTTACCGCAAGCACCTGCGGTATCATTCAATAGGCGAAATCAAGTGATTCTCGGCATGGTTCCGTGGGGTCAGCTCAACACCAAGAGGAGACGGCCGGCGCAGGTCGCCGCACCACAGGCACGCGCTCTGAACTGCTGCATTGGCTTTTTTACGTGAAAATACGACGGCGGAAAATCCCTGTTCCTCCTGGCGGATGGCCACCTGGCAGTCGGCCGGGGTGCGAGGCCCTTTTGGACCAGACCGCCGGTATGCCGGTTGAGCGCCGCAGGTTATTGGCCCGCCGGCACTGATTTCGCGTCTCCGTCCAGAAGCTGCTTCAGCCTGGCCACGGGGATCAGAATCCGCTTGCCGATGCGGATGCTGGGAATATCTCCCCGCCTGATCGCCTCGTACATGGCTCCGCGGCTCAGCCGGAGCTGGCTCCTCACCTCCTCTACGGTCAGCACCAAAGAGTCTGAATACTCCCACATAGCAATTCTCCAAAAAGCAGAGCCTACTTGACATACTATACCATATCGTGTAGAATAGTGGTCAAAGATAATATTTCTGTCCATTATAAAAGGACTATTTACCATTAATAAGTACGGAGTGTGCATAAATGAGACGTATAAGGTTGAGAGAGGGCGAGCTGGACCGGGTTATCGAACTTAGGCGAAAGGGGCTCAAGTGGGTGCAGGTAGAGCGTGAGACCGGCCTGTCACGGCGCCGGGCTAAAAGAGCCTTTGACAACTGGCAGAAGACGCAGTCGTCGGAGGAATTGAGAGATGCCCGGCAACAGGTGGCGGCCGAAGAGTTCCGGGCCCACCTGGAGAGCCTCATCAGCCTGGCCCGGAACCTGGTCAACTATATGCCCGAGGCAGTGCCGTTTGATGAGACGAAGGAGGCCGACGATCTCCTTGAGAAGCTGTGGGAGAGAAATATGCAGGAAAGGGACGAGCTTGCAACCGCCTTTTCCGGCAAGCCCGGGAAAGAGCAGCGCCGCATCATCCGGGAAAACCAGATGCTATTCGAGTCGTTGCGCGGCCACACCAAAGGTGAAGTGAGATGGCAGGCCTTCGAGGAGTGGAAGGAAGCCTGGAACGCCTGCATCAAGGAACTGCCCGGACTCCGAAGTAAGGCGAGAGAACTAGTGGAGAACATCCTGGACGACCAGAGGGCCAGGCTGATGCAGAAGATACAGAGCAGCGGAAGAAGAAAGAACGAGGTCGTCGACCAGATGGCCGAAGGGGTGGTTGAAGCCGTGTGGCACGGCATCCTGGCCGGTGAGCGTGACCAGGGGCACACATATATCAGGATCCTGCTAAGGGAAGACAGGGCTCCTCTCGTGGCCTTCAGACCTAATGCCTCCACCGCGTATGTCGAGTTGACCGATAGAGACACGGCAGAGGGGGTAAGGGCTGTCTGCATGCAGGCAGCCCAGATACTTGGCAGGGAAAACCGGGCCCGGCGGGCAGCTGAGGCAGTCAATACCCTGCGGGCCAGTACTCGAGAGATCGAGGCCATGCTGGACCCGCTCGTCCTTCGTCCGCTGATATTGCGCAGCCGATGTAGCCTGTGCCCGGTATGAGAAGAGGACAGTTTTCGGCACGGCGAATGAGAAGTGGACCGAAGGAGGCTTGATCAAGATACGCTACACAGAGGGATCGACGGCGCCCTGCTCTGGAACTAAGGCGGTCCGGCAACTCGGGCGCCCGTTTAGCCGGCAAGGGTGGTACTCCGATAATCCATGACCGGTTGGATGTGCGTAAGGCCTGACCGGACTGGCAGGACCAGGGCCGGCAGGAGGAGGCAGACATGAGAGGACATGTCGTAAAGAGATACAAGAACAGCTACACCATCATCCTGAATCTGGGTGTTGACCCATCCACAGGCAAGCGGAAGCAGCAATGGGTTAGCATCAAAGGCTCTAAGAAGGATGCCGAGAAAAGACTGGCAGAACTGCTTCACCAGCTAGATACTGGCACATTTATGAAGCCAGGCAAGACAACACTGGGGGAGTACTTAGAGCGGTGGTTGAACGACTACCAGGCCAATCTATCACCACGAGGATTCGAGCGGTATGAGGGGATTATCAGGAAACATCTCATCCCCAGTCTCGGTAATGTAGTATTAACGTAGTTGAGGCCGGAAAACATACAAAACCACTATACAGACAAGATGAAAGAGGGCCTCAGTCCCAAGACGGTTAACATAATACATCACAACGTGCTGCACGTGGCCTTACAGACTGCTTTAAAGTGGGGACTAATTGCTCGTAATCCTGCCGATGCTGTCGACCCACCCCATGTCAGACGTAGAGACATGCAGACATGGGACGAAGAAGAAATAAGCCGCTTCCTTGAGATCGCCAAAGGTAGCCCCTACTATGAGCTATTTTATCTTGCCCTTTTTACCGGCATGAGGCGTTCAGAACTGCTGGCTCTGCGATGGCTAGACATTGACTTTGTCTTCGGCCAGGTATATGTAAACCGAAGCATACACCGATTGAGGGACGGCAGTTATATGTTCACCAAGCCAAAATCTGAGAAAAGTCGGCGTGCCATAGCCCTGCCACCCTCCGCTATCCTTCTGCTCAGAAAGTATCGGGAGAGGCTGGAGAAGGAACATGAAATGCTCGGTGTGCCCCTCAGTGACAATGACCTGGTTTTCTGCCGCGTCGACCAGAAGCCGTTAAGGCCCAATACTGTAACCCATGCTTGGAACGTACTCGCAACCAGGGCCGGTCTGAAGGTTATACGATTTCACGATGCCCGACATACTCATGCCTCGCTGATGCTAAAGGCGGGCACCCATCCTAAAATAGTGCAAGAGCGTTTAGGCCACAGCAGTATAGCAATGACCCTGGATACTTATAGCCACGTTGCCCCAGGACTTCAAGAAGCCGCTGCTGAGAAGTTCGACAGTATGGTGAATTCCAAAAGCGAAAAAGAGGCTGTTCTAAAATCTGGTTAGCTATCTGTTAGCTTTTTGCAGAAAGTAGACTGCCACTTGCTTCAGCATAGCTACAAAATAGGCGGTTATTAGGCGATTGGTGCCGAAGGTCGGACTCGAACCGACACGAGAGTTGCCCCTCAACAGTTTTTGAGACTGCCGCGTCTACCATTCCGCCACTTCGGCTCGAGGAGCTGTGGTGCCGAGGCCCAGAATCGAACTGGGGACACGCGGATTTTCAGTCCGCTGCTCTACCATCTGAGCTACCTCGGCGCGGGTAAGAATTTAACACAGCCAGAGGCCAGAGTCAATACGAATGGCTCCTCAAAACTGCCTGCTGGTGAAGGCTGAGGGGCAGGATAGATTTTTAAATCTAGGTCTGGCCGCCGGGCTTAACCAGAGGGATGCCGGCGGTGCACAGCGGGCATTCTGCTGGGACATAGGCCTGTGTAGTAGCTCTGAGGCAACTGAAGAGCGGCACGCCCAGATCGGCTTCTTTCTCTGCTCTATCAACCAGCACGGCCACCCCTACAATATCTCCCTTCAGTTTGTTGACGGCTGAGATCACTTCCACTACGGAGCCGCCCGTGGTCAGGATGTCGTCTACTATCAGCACTCGCTCCCCGGGGCTGATGGTGAAACCGCGCCGGAATATCCTCTCGTTTCCAACCTTTTCGGCGAATATGCCCTTTACCCCCAGCTGCCTGGCAACCTCGAAGGCAAGGATGATGCCGCCGGTGGTCGGTCCGGCGACTACCTGAATCCGGTCTTGCCTGTAATGCCCGGCTATCATCCGGCAGAGCTTTTCTGTATGGCCGGGGTACTGCAGTACGAGGAACTTCTCCCAGTATACAGGCGAGTGAAGTCCCGAGGTGAGCAGGAAATGCCCTTCCAGCAGCGCGCCGGCGTCTTTGAATATCTGCGTTATTTCGCTGGACATGGCACTACGTTATTGAAGGCAATTTCGTGGAACCTGATCATCTGGCTGTTGCTTATGGGACTGTAGTGCCCCATGATCTGCCACTCGTCAACCGGCCAGTAGGTGAACCAGCCTCTGCCCACTATGTTGGCGCGAGGCACCGTCCAGCCTCTGTGGGAGTCGGAGCTGTTGTTACGGTTGTCACCCAGGACGAAATAGTGGTCTGGGGGTACCTCCTGGCGCGGGCAGGTGTAGTCGGGCTGCTGCATTGTGTACGGTTCGCTCAAGGGAACGCCGTTAACGTATACCACGCAGTCCTTAATCTCGATGGTGTCCCCGGGCAGGGCTATAATTCGCTTGACCAGGTCAGAATTCGGGTCTCGTGGCGAATGGAATACCACAACATCGCCGCGTGCAGGGGGATGCAAGAAATAGGCGGCTTTGCTCACCATTATATATTCGCCGGGCTTAATACTGGGCATCATTGATGAGCCATAAACTTTAAAGCTCGCCAGCGTAGTCTGGAAAACGGCGAAGATAACCAGGGCTATAAGCACCGGTATGATGATGTCTCGAACGAGTTTCATCTGTCTGCCATAGTCTTTGGATTTGTCCTGAGCGTCTAATATTATAGACTATGCGGGGCTTTTAGTCATGTTAACCTACCGTATCCGGAGTCCAGAGCTCAGCCCTGGCTCTCTCAGGGATTAAACCAGAAAACCTTTTTCACGTTATAATAGTAGCGGGCATGGAAATGCCGGGCAAGAAGCTGATAATCAACCTGAAGAGCGGGTAATAGCTCGGCTGTGTAAATAAAAATAAGGACAAAAAAGGAGATTCAGATGAGAAAATTGTGGCTAATCCTGGTCGGCGTGGTGCTGGTAGTTCTCCTGGTAGCTGGCGGCTGTGCATCGGCGCCATCAGATAGGGGTTCGATGCCGCAGTCGCCCGCGTGGGTGGGGGCGGAGACAGAGATGGGGGCAAGTTTCGGCTTTATCTGCAGTCAACAGCAGGTTGGGGTCTGGGTTACCGGTGAGGGCAAGGCGACGGCTGTGCCCGATGTTGCCCTGCTTCGCCTGGGCATCGAGGCCGACGCCCCAAGTGTGGCTGAAGCCCAAAAGAAGGCGCAGGCCGCTATGGACGGCGTCATGAAGGCATTGAAGGGGAATGGGGTGGCGGACAAGGATATCCAGACCCAGCAGTTCAGCATTTACCCGGTTCGGCGCTGGATCGAGAAAGAGAACCGAGAGGAGATCACTGGCTATCGTATCACCAATATAGTGGTGGCTAAAATCAGGGATATCAGCAAGGCCGGAGCGGTCATTGACGCCGTTGCAGATGCCGGCGGCGACCTGACCCGTGTGAACGACATAAGCTTCACGGTGGACAACCCTGTGCCTTATTTCAAGGAAGCGCGGGATAAGGCGATAAAGGATGCCGCGGCCAAAGCTGCACAGATGGCACAGACGGCCGACTTCAGACTGGGGAAGCTCCTGTACATTTCCGAAGGCGGCGGTTATGTGCCGCCGGTAATTCGGTCCAAGAACTTGGAAGCGGCGGCTCAGGGCGCTGAGCCCACGCCTATCAGCCCCGGTGAACTGGAATTCCAGCTCACTGTCCAGATGGTCTACAAGATAGACTAGATGCCAGAGTAAGCTTTCCGCTGGCCCCCCAGGCCCCCCCAGATTCTGAGGGGGCCTTTGCTGTTTGCAGGGCGCTGAAGCTTGGTGCTACAATTGCGCCGAAGCTATAGTGCTGTAGACAGATAGGAAAGGTGACGTAGATGCTGGCCCGCCCCGTGAGCTACATGGAATGTGCTCTGTCTCTGGCTAATCTGGCTCAAGGTTATACCAGTCCTAATCCGGCTGTGGGAGCTGTGGTAGTAAGAGATGGAGTGGTTGTGGGATTAGGACATACCCAGCCACCAGGGTCAGTACACGCTGAAGTTATGGCCTTACAGCAGGCCGGGGACCGGGCCTGTGGGGCTACGATGTATGTCACCCTGGAGCCGTGCGCTCACCAGGGGCGTACGCCGCCCTGCACTCGCGCTGTAATCAATGCCGGCATCGCTGAGGTGCACATGTCCCTGCTTGACCCTAATCCTCTTGTCTCAGGCAAAGGCCGCCAGCAGCTTGAGGAATCCGGAATTAAGACGTTCGTGGGCGAGTATGAAGATAGGGCTCGAGAAATAAACGAGGGGTACTTCAAGTATATAACCACCGGCCTGCCTTTTGTCATCGCCAAGTTTGCCATGAGCCTGGATGGCAAGATTGCCAGTTCTAATGGCGATTCCAGGTGGATAAGCGGCGAGGAATCCAGGAAGTTCGTTCATTACCTGAGGCACATAGCCGATGCCGTTATGGTAGGGGCAAATACGATTGTTGTTGACGACCCTCAACTGTCAGCCAGGAGTTGCAGCGGTAAGGGTGGCCGCACCAAATTGCAGCCCCTGCGGGTAATAGTAGATGGGAGAGGCCGGACTTCCCTCTCGGCCCGCGTTTTCGAGGAGCCGGGTGAGACCCTTATCGCGGTAGCTGAGCCGTTCGACCAGAAGAAGGCGGAGGACTTCCATAGAGCTGGCGCAGAAGTCGTGGAGTTTCCGGCTAAGGATTCTGTGATAGACCTGGGGGAGCTTCTGCATGTGCTGGGGAAAAGGCAGGTCACCAGTGTGTTGGTGGAGGGTGGCAACATACTGCTTGGCTCGCTATTTGACCAGGGACTCGTGGACAAGATCCTGGCGTTCGTTTCGCCGATCATCATAGGCGGCTGTGACGCTAAGACCCCGGTTGGCGGGAAGGGGGTAAGCAGGGTGGCCGAAGCTTTCCGTCTCAGCGGCGTGAAAATTGCCGAGTTTGGGGAAGACGTTCTGGTGAGCGGGTACTTGAAACGGTACTGATATGTTTACAGGGATAGTCGAGGAGGTCGGCTCAGCAAAGGGTACGAGCCCTTGCAGCCTGGCCATCGGTGCCAGAAAAGTGCTCGAGGGCACTAAGCCCGGTGACAGCGTAGCGGTGAATGGCGCCTGCCTCACCGTTACCTCGACCACGCCGGACTCTTTCTCGGTTGACGTAATGCCTGAGACGCTCCGCCGTACCAATCTCGGGAGGCTGCGCTACGGTGATAAGGTGAACCTGGAGAGGGCCATGCTGGCCGGCGGACGGTTCGGCGGCCATCTTGTCCAGGGGCATGTGGATGGCGCCGGCCAGGTGCTGGCGCTGGTCCCTGAAGCGGACGCAATAATTGCCAGAATTGGCGCGCCCCGTGACTTGATGCTCTATATTGTGGCCAAGGGGTTCATCGCCGTGGACGGAGTCAGCCTGACCGTGACAGATTGCGATGATTTCTCGTTTAAGGTCTCACTTGTGACTTTCACGCGGGAACATACTATACTTGGTAGGATGAAGACGGGCGACATGGTGAATCTGGAGGTAGATATCATAGCCAAGTACGTGGAACGGCTCGCAGGCAAGGGCAGTAAAGAGATAACGGTAGATTTTCTTGAAGAGCACGGCTTTGCTAAGTCGAGGTGAAGTCTGATGGCATTTATCACCATTGCAGAGACGATCGAGGATATCAAGGCTGGCAAGTTCGTCATTATCGTTGATGATGAGAACCGGGAGAATGAAGGCGACCTGGGAATAGCCGCGGAGAGGATTACCCCTGAGGCAATCAATTTCATGACCAAGCACGCGCGGGGGCTAATCTGTCTGCCTACAATCGGCCGCAGGTTGGATGAGCTGGGCATTCCCCCGATGGTCCAGACGAATACTTCCAAGTTTTCCACCGCCTTTGCGGTCTCAGTTGAAGCCAAGCACAAGACATCTAGCGGCATCTCGGCCCGCGATCGGGCGGAGACGGTAAAAACGATACTCGACCCGGCGACCAGGCCTGAAGACATAGCTCAACCCGGCCATATGTTTCCGCTGCGGGCCAGGGAAGGTGGCGTGCTGGTGCGGGCCGGCCACACTGAAGCCATTGTAGACCTGGCCAGGCTGGCAGGGCTTTACCCCGCCGGTGTTATCTGCGAAATTATGAATGATGACGGGACGATGGCCCGTTTGCCGCAGCTGGAAGAGATGGCAGATAAGTATGGAATCAGGATTGTCAGCATTGCCGACCTGATAACCTACCGGAGACGCCATGAGAGGCTTGTGGAGAGGGTGGCCGAAGCCAAGCTGCCCAGCAAATACGGCGACTTTGTCATCATGGCCTACAAGAGCAAGGTGGATCCGGATGAACATCTGGTTCTGGTGAAAGGTGACATATCCGGAGATGAGCCGGTGCTGGTGCGGGTCCACAGCGAATGTCTTACCGGCGACGTCTTCGGGAGCATGCGCTGCGATTGTGGTGAACAGATTGTCCTGGCCATGCGGAAGATTTCCGAGGAGGGGCGGGGGGTATTCCTGTACATGCGTCAGGAAGGCCGAGGCATAGGCTTACATAATAAACTCAAGGCCTATGCCCTTCAGGATAAAGGGCTGGATACCGTAGAAGCCAATATCGCCCTGGGATTTGGCCCTGACTTAAGGGATTACGGTATCGGCGCTCAGATTCTGGCCGACCTGGGCCTGCATAAGATTCGAATGCTGACCAATAACCCCAAGAAGGTAATCGGGTTGGAGAGCTACGGTCTTCGTATAGTGGAGACTGTGCCTTTGATAATCCCTCCCACGCCTTACAATCTTAATTACCTGAAGGCCAAGCAGAATAAGCTGGGCCATCTGCTGGGTGTGGAAGACTACAACCTGGACTGAACGGATAGCTAGGAGGCGTTGAATGGCTGAAAAGTACGAAGGTATGCTCCTGGGGAAGGGGCTGAAGTTTGGTGTGGTTATTTCACGCTTCAACGAAATTATAAGCGCGCGGCTGCTTGATGGCGCCAGGGACAGTTTCCTGCGACATGGTGTCCTGGAGAGAGACATCGATGTTGCCTGGACTCCAGGATGTCTTGAGATTCCCCTTGTAGCCAAGAAGCTGGCTCAGACCGGGAAATACCATGCTATCGTCTGTCTCGGAGCGGTCATACGTGGCGGCACGCCTCACTTTGAGTATGTGGCGTCTGAGGCCAGCAGGGGAGTTGCGCGTGTGAGCCTTGACTCGGGGCTGCCGGTAATCCAGGGAATTATAACCGCTGACACGCTGGAGCAGGCCATTGAGCGGGCGGGCACCAAGGCCGGGAACAAGGGGTTCGAGGCGGCGGTTCACGCCATCGAGATGGCCAACCTGATAAGGAGCCTGAGCTGATTCACTTTCCGCCAGGTTTTAACCGGTATCATCTGACCAGATAAACGGTGTCTCCCTGCCTTACCCGGTCAGTGACCTTGATGCCGACCGCGTCTCCGGCGCCGGCTTCGTTCACGCTGGCATTGTCTATCTGCATCGAGGTCACGGTGAGCTCTAGGTCAGTGGTGTGGCCTTTGATATGTATTTTATCTCCCGTTTTCAAAGCTTTTGTTTTTAATGATACGGCGACCACCG
>ENA-OSEO01005720-OSEO01005720.1-sediment-metagenome-genome-assembly--contig:-NODE-5720-length-11694-cov-6.783765_pt1 | contig 11694 bp, 10 predicted proteins | sample MGYA00237883_ERZ534232 | MGnify/ENA metagenome assembly ERZ534232
TGGAGCGGGAGACGAGGCTCGAACTCGCGACATTCAGCTTGGAAGGCTGAAGCTCTACCAACTGAGCTACTCCCGCTCATGTTTCAGGACAACAAAACCGGTGGCACACCCCTATGAAGAATTCGGGAGATAATATCAAGTTTCCGCAAAATTGCGCCAAGCGCAGTTAGAATTGTGCAGGAAGCCATGTAGTATCCCGATTCCGATCTCAATATCGAAATCTCCTACATACAACTCACAATAGGGATGGTGGTGGGGGGAGGATTTGAACCTCCGAAGGCTTCGCCGACAGATTTACAGTCTGTTCCCTTTGGCCGCTCGGGAACCCCACCCGTTATGGTAAATATGGAGGCCCAACGTAGACCCGCCGCCAATCAACCGAAACAATTAGTGGAGCCAGCGGAGGGACTCGAACCCCCGACCCACTGATTACAAATCAGTAGCTCTACCAGCTGAGCTACGCTGGCATACATAAACTTTTTTAATTTTTCTAAATGGTTAACGTGTTAATCGGATAAAAATATCCAAATCAGAACGTTCTTCTATAGCGATCTATCCGTGAAATATCAACCGGTTTTATTATCTGTTTTGGACGATAGTTCAATATTATACAAAAATATAGATTAATTTTTCTTAAATTTGACTATTATCTTTGAATATTGTTTGTTTAATACGATATTTACTTTTTAATCCTGATCCCCGCCCCTTTCAGCCGACGAAAACCGGCACCGGTTTATGAAGCCGCACCGCCTTTGCGCTGTAGTGCCGAGTCCCCCATGCCCTTAATTTTCGATACCGGTGCGGGCGGTCACCCCCTTATCAAAATAATGTTTGACGCTCTTCATTTCGGTAACCAGGTCGGCCCGGGCGATGACTTCAGAATGGGCGCCGCGCCCGGTGATGACCATTTCAACCGCTTCGGGTTTTTCTGCAATAATATTCAGCAGATCCGCAACCGGAAACAACCCGAATGTCACCGCAACATTGGCTTCTTCCAGAATAACCAGACCGTATTGACCCGAGTTCATCGCTTTCCTTGATTTTTCGAGTCCGTTGCGGGCCGCCACGATGTCTTCAGGCGCCGGGAGACCTTGAATGAACCGGCCGGTTCCAAACTGTTCAACGGTAATCAGGTCAGAAAACCGTTTCAGCGCGCGAATTTCACTATATGCGCCCGATTTCATGAATTGACCGATATACACTTTTATCCCGGCCCCGGCCGCTCGCAAGGCAAGCCCCAGTGCGGCCGTGGTTTTGCCTTTGCCATCCCCGCTATAGACCTGGACATAGCCTTTTTTCATGTGAGCCCGTCTGCCTTTCGGATGAGATCATTACGGCCGCAGTTCGTCCGGAGTGAAATCCATACCCTTGAATTGGGCTGAGCGCAAGGTATCGATTGCCCGTTTTCATCAAAAACAGCTGTGATAATATCGGTAAGGGTCGGGCTTCCCGGCCGGATGATTTCAACCCGATCCCCTTTCAGAAACTTGTTGCGAACGTCCACCCGCACCTGTTGCCGGTCGCCGGAGTCCAGCACTTTAGCGATAAAAAGCGGCTTGTTTTCATTTTTCGGGTCGCCATCGAAGGTCGAGGCCTCAGGTTGGCCGAAATAAAAGCCGGTACTGTACCCCCGGTTGCTGATGCGGTTAAGTTCCTGAACCCATTCCTCTCTGAATGCATATTGCCTCGGGTCATTATAATAAGCATCAATGGCTTCGCGGTAAACCTTTACGGTTGCAGCGACGTAATGGATCCCTTTCATCCGGCCTTCAATTTTCAACGCCGCCAGGCCTGTCCGGATCAGTTCGGGGATATGCGCGATCATGCACAGGTCGCTTGAATTGAATATGTAGGTCCCGCGCTCGTCTTCACCGATCGGCATGTATTGTCCGGGGCGCGTTTCTTCCATGACGGCATATTTCCATCTGCAGGGGTGGCAACACATGCCCTGATTACTGTCGCGGTTTGCCATGAAATTGCTCAACAGACATCTGCCGGAATACGAAATGCACATGGCCCCGTGCACAAATGCTTCCACTTCCATGTCTGTCCGGGCGACCATCTCCGCGACTTCGGTCAGCGACAGCTCCCGGGCCAGGATGACTCTTTTAATGCCCTGGTCTTTCCAGAACAGCGCACTGTTATAATTGGTCGTATTTGCCTGGGTGCTTAAATGCAGGGGGATGTGGGGAACCACTTGACGCGCCGCGGCAATGATGCCGGGATCGGAAACGATCAGGCCGTCGATCTCCATATCTCCCATGGTTTCAAGATAGCGCCGTATCGCCGGCTGCTCCGAATTGCGCGAATAAACATTGCAGGCCAGATAAACCTTGACCCCTTCCGCGTGGGCAAGGGTTACGGCCTTTCCGAGTTCATCGGCTGTAAAATTCCCTGAATAATTACGGAGACTGTAATCCGTTCCTCCCAGATAAACCGCATCGGCGCCGAAATGAACGGCCGTCTCGAGTTTTTCGAAATTACCGGCCGGCGCCAGCAGTTCGATCCTTTCAGCGTTGGTCCGCATGGATGATCCTTTTCATAACGGACGCCAGACTCTCGGGCCAGGGCCGGGCGGCCAGGCCGAATTTCTGACGGATCAGGCCGCAATCCATTGCGGAATATCGCGGCCGCCTGGCCGGAGTCGGATACTGGTCGGTTGAAATCGCCCGGACAACGGGTCTCGGAAACAGCTGATAGGGCTCGGCCAAACTGAATATTTTTTCGGCGAACTCGTACCAGGTGATAATCCCCTTGCCGCAGTAATGATAGGTTCCCCACGGTGCATCGGAATCCGCCTGAATGGTTGAGGCAATCTTCAGGATCGCCCGGGCCAGGTCGGCGGCGCTGGTGGGCGATCCGAACTGATCGTTGACGACGTGTATGACCTCTCTTTCCCGGCCGAGATGCAGCATGGTTCTCACAAAATTCTGACCGGAAACACTGTAAAGCCAGGATGTCCGCAGGATGATGTGCCGGGGCAAAACCGACCGGACCCGGTCCTCGCCGTCTGCCTTGCTGCAGGCATAAACCCCCGTCGGCGCCACCGGGTCCGATTCCGTATAGGGGGTATTTTTCTCACCGCTGAAAACATAATCCGTTGAAATGTGGATAAGGGCGATTCCGGCGGATCGGCAGGCCCCGGCCAGGTTTGCCGGACCGTCGCTGTTGACGCGAAATGCCGCTTCAGGTTCGGCTTCGGCCTCGTCCACCCGGGTATAGGCAGCCGTATTGATCACCAGGAACGGCTTGCAGCGATCAATGGCGCCGGCGACGTCGTCAGCAGCCGTTATGTCCAGTTCCGTCCGAACGGCGTGGAACAGTTCGAATTCGCTTTTCCGGCCCTGTATCTGCAGTTCCCGACCGAGCTGTCCGTCCGCCCCGGTAACCAGAATCTTCAAATGAGATCCTCCGTAAACGGCAACTGCTCGGGCGGAAGATCCCGCAGAAAGGAAAACTGCCGGTCTTTTAATGACAGAATGGGATCCCTGACCGGCCAGTCAATCCGGATGTCGGGATCCTTCCAATTAATGCCGCCTTCATCATCCGGCCGATAATAGTCCGTGCATTTATACCAGACGTGGGCGGTTTCGCTGCAGACACAGAACCCATGTGCGAACCCTTCCGGAATCCATACCTGGCGTTTGTTTTCGGCGGACAGAACGGTGCCGGTCCATCGGCCGAAATCAGGCGATCCGGGTCGGACGTCGACGGCCACATCATATATTTCACCGGTAATCACCTGCACCAGTTTCGCCTGTGGACATTTTTTCTGATAATGCAGTCCCCGCAGGGCGCCTTTGACTGAAAACGACAGGTTGTCCTGTACAAACCGCGATTCAATCCCCAGTTGCCGATATCTCCGGCGCTGATACGTTTCAAAAAAAAAGCCGCGCGGGTCAGCAAATACATCGGGTTCAATAATCAGGACGCCTGCCAGGTCGCTCGGAATGATGTTCATGGACCTTTCTTCTCGTGTTTCAACATATCCATTAAATACTGTCCATTGCTGTTCTGCAAAAGCGGCCGGGCCAGTTTTTCAACCTGGACGGCATCAATATACCCCATGCGATAGGCAATCTCTTCGATACAGGCAATTTTCAGCCCCTGACGATTTTCAATCGTTGCAATGAAATTTGAGGCCTGCATCAGCGTTTCATGGGTTCCGGTATCGAGCCAGGCGATGCCGCGGCCCAGCTTTTCCACAAACAGCGATCCACTCTTTAGATAGGCCTTGTTAACGTCCGTTATTTCCAGCTCGCCCCGCTCCGACGGTTCCAATTCCGCAGCAATGTCCAGAACCCGGTTATCATAAAAATAGAGTCCGGTTACCGCATAGTTGGATTTCGGCTTTTCGGGTTTTTCTTCGATACCGATGACATGGTCGCTGCCGTCAAATTCCAGCACCCCGTAGCGCTCGGGATATCTTACCCAGTATCCGAAAACGGTGGCGCCCGCTTTCCTGGACTTAGCCCTGACAAGCTGGGTCGTCAGGCCGTGGCCGTAAAAAATATTATCCCCCAAGACCATGCAAACCGGATCGCGCCCGACAAAGCGTTTGCCGATAATAAACGCCTGGGCCAACCCGCCGGGGTACGGCTGCTCGGCATAATTAAAGGAAACACCCCACTGGGACCCGTCCCCCAGAAGCATTTCAAACAAGGGGAGGTCCTGGGGGGTCGAAATGACCAGTATCTCCCGGATATCCGCCAGCATCAGCACCGAAAGGGGAAAATAAATCATCGGCTTATCGTAAACCGGCAAAAGCTGCTTGCTGACGACCCGGGTAATCGGATAAAGCCGCGTACCGGATCCTCCGGCCAGAACGATTCCTTTCATGATTCATCCTTTATTCCTGTTTTATACCCCCCCGCATCAAAAATTTTTTATATTCGCTTTCGGATATTTTTGCAACACTTCCGATGGGCAAACGGCAATTTGGCCGGAGACCGCTCCGACCGGAACCCTTGGCCCCTCTGCCGGCGCCGCCGGCGAGTGCATGAACCGCAGCGGATTGACATAATCGCCAACATCCTTATTAAATTAGGATATGCCGAATCAGAAAAACATAATCCCCCGCCTCACCGACGTGCTGACGGATGTCTCCATCCGGGAAGGGAGCCAGCAGGCCGTCGATTTGCGTAATGCCGCCGTGGCCGTTAAACTGGAGTTGCTGAAGCGCATCATGCGGGCGGGAATCCGGCGCATCGAGTTAACCGCTTTTGCCCCGGGCGCCTGGTATGCCGACGCGCATGAACTGGTCCAGGGCGCGTCGCCCACGGCCCCCGGGCACATTGTTCTGCGGGCGCTCTATTTTAATACGGCCGGCCTGGAAAATCTGCTCAAACATACCCGCCTGCTGCGCGAAGGAATTTTTCATACAGCGGCAACTCCCCGTTATCGCCTGAAAAACTATCGCCAGCGATCACCCGGCCATGCCATCGAAAAAATGAGCCGGATGATGGATGCCTTTCAAAAAAACAGCCTGCAGTTTGACACCCTGCTGCTGTCCACGGCATGGGGAGAACCGGGTGAACCGTTGACCGTACCGCAGGTGCTTGGGTATCTGGAGAGCCTGTTCGGCCGCGCCGTCGAAAGGGGTCTTCCTGTAGCGTCGCTCACATTGGCCGATACGGTCGGAAATGCCACTGCCGATGCCGTTGCAGACCTGGTCAGCGCCGTGAAGGCAGCCTGGCCTGAAATCGGCGTATGCGCCCACCTGCACCCCCGGCCCGGAAGTGTCGCAGAGTGTATTCATGCAGCCATTGAAAGCGGCGTCGACCGGTGGGAGGCGGCCTGGGGTGGACTGGGCGGATCTCCCTACGCGTCCGATCCCGGCGGGAATTTGGATATCCTCGCGCTTGCGGATGTCTATCAAAAACGCGGAATCGAAACCGGCCTGAATCCGGAAGCTTTATGCGACCTTACCGACTATATCAGATCTCATACCCGTCGCAACATGGCTGAGTGCAGGCGTATACCGTCCGGTCATCGACCCGGATAAAGCATTGTAACTTTTAAAGTGTAAAATTGGTTTTATCGGAAGGTTCAAATGACCGATTTTTTAAATAACAATCTGTAATATTTATACATTTATTATAAAAGGGTGGTTGACATTCCGGTCCTTTGCTGATACTGAACGGTGCATTGTACAAATCCCTTGGCGCTCGTACCGTTATCCAATCAAAAATGACCGGAGTTCCTGTGAAAGCGGATGACACCCCGTTAAAAGCAAAAAAACCATGGTTTGGCCGACGTATAATCTCTTCTTTGCAATACCGCAATTATCGTTTGCTGTGGTATGGTTCCGTCTCCGAGCACTTCGGACAGCATATGGAGACCATGGCAATGGCCTGGCTCCTGAAAGAATTGACTGGCTCTCCCTACTACCTGGGGTTGTTCGGCGTTTGCCGGGTGGCACCTCTCTTTTTCTTTGCGCTTATCGGCGGCGTGGTTGCCGATCGGGTTGACCGGCGCAAGCTGCTGATGAGCTGTTTCATGGCAAGCGCCTTCATATCGCTAGCGCTTCTGATCCTGATCCGCTCCGGCGTCATCGCCCCCTGGCATATTCTGGTGGCCGCAGCCCTGGGTGCTGCAATTACGGGTTTCAATCATCCCGCACGCGGCGCCATCATCCCCAATGTAACGCCCAAAAACGAGCTGATGAACGCGATTGCTCTGGACACCATCTCGGTAAGAACCGCCAGTGTTGTCGCCGCCCCCATCGCCGGCCTGCTGATTACCCTTTTCGGCACCACGCCGCTCTTTGGCGCCAGGGCAGCGGGAATGGTTTTGGCCTACCAGTGGCTGAGGATGGTAAAAGTCCCGCCCACCCCGGAGGGCGGCAAAAAAAAGGCCCCCTGGAAAAGTCTCACTGAGGGATTACGATATACCAAGACCAATGGACTGGTGATGGCCCTGGTCTGCCTGTTTGCCCTGAGGGAGTTTCAAAATGAAATGATACAGGTGTTCCTCCCATTTTTTGCCGACGACATTCTGAATTCGGGGGCCATGGGTTTTGGATACCTTAACGGCGCAAACGGCGTGGGCGCTCTGATCGGCCTTTTCGGCATTGCCAGCCTGGGAAACTTCAGGTACAAGGGGTGGCTTATTATCGGCTTTGGTGCGAGCGCGGGGCTGATGCTGATAGCCTTTTCCCTCTCAAACTGGCTGATTCTGTCCGTGGTGCTCCTGGCGGCTTCCGGCTGCGCGGCCACTGTTTTTGAGAATGTCAACCGAACAGTCCTTCAGCAGACGATTCCCGATGAGTTCCGGGGCCGGGTGATGAGCCTGAGGGAGGCCGTGCGGGGTCTCTTCGGCCCCTGGGTGGCGTACGGTCTTGGGCTGGGCGGTGAATATATCGGGGTTGCCGCCACCGGTGCGTTGCTCGGCGCGTTGTTCGTTGCCATCATTTGCTTCGTTGCCGTGATGCTGCCGGCCTTGAGAAAGCAGTGACCGGATTTTATTTGCTACGCTTGGGAACCTTTTTCACCCACAAATTCACCCACGGGAAAATCCCTCTGGCTTCCGTCATCTGATCCGGAATACGTCATCCAGAAAGCGGAATTATCCGTTGGCAAGCGCCGTGTTAAATAAAAGGCATTGCCATTGACAAATATTAAAGGAAAAGTTATTTAAAGTCATACAATCGGCCTAAGAAAGCACACCCATGATTCCCTATCGTGAAGAAAAAATAAAAAATGCGGCAATTTATTTTACCCGCGAACATCGCAAGAGGGTGAAGAAACCGCTTTACCAGACCTATCTCTACAAATACCTTGCCTTTCTAGACTTCTGCAGTATCAGAGAAACAGGAATGCCTGCTTTAGATCTTACCTACCAGGCCATGGAACGCGGACCAGTTCCATTGGAAGTCTATAATGGCAATGAAGCGTTTATTGGGTGCAGGTTCATACCAGATCAGGTCGGAACGCAGGTTGTGACCAATTTAAAGCCCAACCTTGATTATTTCAGTGACTATGAAATTGAGTTAATGAACAGGTTGTTGGAATTTTATGCCCAACAATGGATGACGACACAGGTAATGAGTGATGCTACCCATGAGGACATCCTTGCTTGGAGAAGGACTCCAAGAAACAAGTTAATCGAAAAGGCGTTAGAATTTGAAGGCGACCTTTCAAGCAAACGCAAGGAGGAATTAACCTTCCCCGAAACAGTCTATCTAACCCACAAAGCGCTCACGTCTTGAATGCCGAATTAACAGTTGGCACTGTTTTTCGGTGGGATAATTTCCCCTATAGTCGGTATGGTGATGGTGAAAAGGCAAGGTGGTTCGTCTGTGTTGGCTTTACCGGCGCTTTTGCCCAGAATGCTTTGGTTTTTTCTTATACCACTACCTCACAATTACACCATTTTGAATCAGGGGGTATTCGCTATGGCCATTCATATTTTATTTTCAAATGCGCAGAACATAAGTGTTTTGAAATGGATTGTGCAATAGATTTTGATGAAAGCCCTTATGCAATAAAATCGGAATTTATAATGCAGGCAGGCTCGGATATAGAGGAAAAGGGGAATTTAAAAAAAGAAACCATGCGCATGATCTATAATAGGACTATCGAATCGAAAAGTACCTCTTTGGCGGTTAAAAATGATATTTATAATAGTTTCAATCAGGTAGGAATCACCGGCCTGAAAAAACCAAAAAGACGTTAATCGTTGTTCATTAACCGCTTGTCTTGTGATAATGATCGTCAAGCAAGCATACATTTCATAGGAACCCGCCCCAAATCAATATTTCACCAATTTTTCAATGCGTGCCGTATTACCCCTGCTCACAGTGAAGCCTCCCGAATATCTCATCGATTTTCTCTGTTCCCGACCAAGATGTAATTAGTCCGACTTGTTGATTCGGCAAGAGTGGCACAATTTATGATTGACTCTTTTTGCATATTTTTATATTTAGAATCGATAAGTTACCATTGATGCAAGATCATAAGACAAAAGGTTCAGGTTAACACGGAACTGAAACCAGTGCTAAGATCATCGGGTTTTGAAAGCTTTGATCTTGACCGGGCATTTGACATCGTCGCCGGAAATGAACACGCTTTTAAACAAATGCCGCATTAAAGAATGGACATACAACATGATTGCTGAACGGATCAAGAGATGGCCGACAGAGGAACGCCCGCGCGAACAACTCCATTCCAAAGGTGCGGAACGTCTGACCGATGCCGATCTGCTCGCGATCATTCTTCGCACCGGATCGGGCACATTCAAAAAAGGGGTTCCTGGAAAGAGCGCTCACGAGGTTGCGCTCTCAATTCTTAAAGATTTCCGAGGTCTTCGCGGTATCGACCGCGCCCGCATACAGGATCTGCGGAAAGTTCCCGGCCTTGGGCCGGCGAAAGTCGCTCAGATTAAGGCCGCCTTTGAGCTCGGGAAACGTGTGTGCACCAAAAAACTCACAGCACCCGCCTTCGAATCCTCTTTGGCCGTTGCCAGTCATTTCCATCCGCGTTTCGCCGGCAGGCGTGAAGAGATGGTGATTGCCGTGTTCTTGAATGGTCAGAATCAGCTCCTTGGCGAAAAGGATACGAGATGCAACGTCGGCTCGATAGGCGTAGTACCGGATGTGCCGAAGGACGCCATCACCAGTCCGGAATACCAAGTTTGGCGTTTAAAACAAGATATACCAGAGCCGCTTTTGCCAGGCTATGTAGCCTGTTTAATCCAGACGCCGTTCTTTCTTGAACTGGTTCAATTCAACCGTGTCGGGGCTGTCAAACAACGCATGTACACCGAAAACCTCATGCAGGTCCGCATTCCCTATGTACCAGTAAAAGAGCAGCAACGATATGCTGATGCACGCGAAAATGCGTTTGCCGAACTCACTACAGCCAAACACCGGCTCAACGGGGCTCTCCAGGAAGTAGAAGCCATGATCCTTGGGGCAAAAAAGTGGAGGTGCCATAAGCTGCGGTAGACAAAAGGTTTCATTCGACGGCCTATTTTTTAATGAATCATCGGAGCGAATTTGGAAAATAAAAATAGTATTGCAGAACAGATCGCAAAATTTGAGCATGAATTAGCTGACCTGGATTCAAAGCGAACGGATTTGAAAAATAAAATTTACCAACTTCGCAGCCTGCAAAAATTCGATTCTGATAAAACCAATCAAGCCGCCTTTCACAAAAATGCCAAAACAACGGACGGACTTTCTGAAGCGGAGAAAATATCACTTTTCAGATCGTTGTTTCGTGGCCGGGAGGATGTTTATCCCAGACGCTTTGAAAGCAAGCGTTCTGGTAAAAGTGGATACCAACCTGTCTGCCGAAATGAGTGGATTCGGCCAATTTGCAGAAAGCCCAAGGTCAAATGCGGCGAGTGCGACAACAGGAATTTCGAGCCCGTAACCGATGAGGTTATTCGGAAACACTTAACAGGGGCAGATCCCAATGGTCAATACCAGCGAGAGTTCGTTATCGGCCTCTACCCGATATTGACCGATGAAACCTGCTGGTTCCTGGTAGTCGATTTTGACAAAGAAAGATGGCTTGAAAATGCCTTAGCCTATTTGGAAACCTGTAAAAACTTCCATGTCCCCGGATATCTGGAAAGATCCAGGTCCGGAAGCGGCGGTCACGTCTGGATCTTTTTTTCAGAACCGGTTCCAGCCAAGCTCGCCCGCCAGATGGGCTCTTTCATGCTGACTCAGGCAATGGAAACCAGACCTGAAATGGGGTTTCGTTCATACGATCGATTATTTCCCAGCCAGGATACGTTACCCAAAGGAGGTTTTGGAAGTCTCATTGCACTACCGTTGCAAAAGAAAGCCCGGGAAAAAGGGAACAGTATTTTTATTGATGCAAACTCAGATGGATTTGCTGACCAGTGGCTCTTTCTGTCATCGGTCCAAAAAATGAGCCGCGATTCCGTTCAATTTGTTGTTAATAAAGCGGTTCAGCGGGGCGGGGTTCTAGGTGTCCGTTTTGTCGGTACTGATGATGATGAGCTATCTCCCTGGAAATACAGTCCTTCCGGCAGAAAACATGAAATCACAATTAAGGGGCCGTTGCCCGATAAAATTGATCTGATTCTTGGCAACCAGATTTATATCGGCAAAGAAAGCCTTCCTCCGCTCTTGAAAAACCGTTTGATCCGACTGGCAGCATTCCAAAATCCCGAATTTTATAAAGCCCAGGCCATGCGGTTTCCGACCTACAACAAGCCCAGGATTGCTCACTGCTGCGATGATTTTCCGAAACATATCGGTCTGCCGAGGGGGTGTCTTGAAGATGTTTTGATTCTGATGAAATCTCTTGGCATCGAGGCAAATATAGTCGATGAAAGATTTAACGGCACTACTGTGAAAATTAAATTCAAAGGAGAGCTCCGTCCGGATCAGCAAGCAGCAGCAGACGCTATGATAGCACACGATACCGGGGTTTTATCTGCATCAACCGCATTTGGAAAGACGGTTATTGCGGCTTATCTTATTTCAAAACGAGGTGTGAACACCCTGGTCCTTGTCCACAGAAAACAGCTGATGGATCAATGGCAGGCTCGTCTTGAAACTTTTCTTGAAGGTAATGACAAGCAGATCGGTCAATTCGGCGGCGGCAAACGAAAGCCGACAGGTATCATTGATGTGGCTATGATTCAAAGCCTTAGCAGAAATGGCGTCGTGGATGACATTGTCGCCGATTATGGTCACCTGATTGTAGATGAATG
>ENA-OSEO01005722-OSEO01005722.1-sediment-metagenome-genome-assembly--contig:-NODE-5722-length-11690-cov-7.317058_pt1 | contig 11690 bp, 9 predicted proteins | sample MGYA00237883_ERZ534232 | MGnify/ENA metagenome assembly ERZ534232
TGTGGTCGCTGGTCAGAATGCTGGTAATGCCGTCCAGCGTCTCGATAAAGAGCTTGATCTCCTCCGCGATCATGTCGTCTGTCTGCATGGTGAAGCTTCCGTCCATCAGATTCTCGTATAAAGGAATTCGACTGGGGACCCGAAGACTCCTGAGACGGATAAAATGGGGATTGATTTGATTTAAGGCCTGAGCAGTCGCCAGGGCGTGTTCCCGCCACATCTCCTGACCCCCCAGTCCGGGCATCACATATTCCGAGAGTTCTATCCCTGATGCCAATACCTTCTGCCCGGCCTCGATATGCTGGGCCCCCGTGACGCCTTTTTTCATGAACTTGAGAAGGGGATCATACGCGGTCTCGAGCCCGATATGCATCCTGTCCAGGCCGGCCTGATGTATCTCCGTCAAGGACTCCACAGACTTGCGCACCACAGACCGCGATCGGGCATAGGTCGTCACGCGGCCAATCTCCGGCAGGGTCTTTCGCAGAAACCTGAGGATCTCCACCAGATCACTGGTGTTCAAAACCATGTTGTCCGCATCCTGGAGAAAACAGGCGCCGGTTCCGTAATAGAGCCAGATGGCGACGCTCCGATAGACGTCGCTGCGACCGCCGTTGCCCAAAATGGAATTGATGACCGCATCATTGACGGCTCCGCTGTATCCAAGGCTCCACGAAAGGGCCTTGATATCATCCACAATCTCGCGAACCGTCCGAACATCCTCCTTGATCTCATCCACCGTGCGGAGAGAAAATTTCCGCCCTTTATAGACCGGGCAGAATCGGCACTGGTTCCAGGGACAGTTCCGCGTCACCCGCAAAAGAAGACTCCGCGCCTCGTTGGGCGGGCGGATCGGCCCCTGCTCAAAACTGTATTCCTTTTGTTTCATTTTCTAAACCTCTCTTCAATTCTGTGCCGAAACATTACCACGAACCGGCGACTCTTTCAAGGGATTCCATTCCGATGTCAGCAATTCTCATTTGACATTTCTTGTTATCTGCGCTTTAAGGAGGCACAGGCTCAGACGAGTCATCATTCCCTAACAGGAGGTTTTGCATGGGCAACCATCAGTCGGCTCAGGACACGGATGTGGTGGTAGAGGCGCTTCGTCCCTACGGCACGTCCATTTTCACGGAAATGACCGTGCTTGCCAATGCCCATGGCGCGGTAAATCTTTCCCAGGGCTTCCCGGATGTGGACGGCCCCGAGGAGATCCGTCAGCGGGCGGCAGAGGCCATTTTGAGGGGTCCCAATCAGTATGCGCTTTCTTCGGGCATCCTGTCTTTGAGGGAAGCCGTGGCAAGAAAAATGAATCGGTTCTACGGGATTGCCATAGACCCCGAAACCGAGGTCACCATCACATCCGGCGCCACCGAGGGTCTGTGCGCCACCCTGCTGGGCATCCTGGAACCGGAAGATGAGATAATCCTGCTGGAGCCTGTCTACGATACCTATGCGCCGATCTCCGCCCTTGCCCGCGCCCGCATACGCTACATATCCCTCGAAGGGGACACCTTTCAGCTCCCCAAAGAAAAGCTCGCTCAAACCTTCTCTCCGCGAACAAAGGCCATTATTATCAACAACCCTCAGAACCCCTGCTGCAAGGTCTTTACCAGGGAGGAACTGGCCTTTATCGGAGACCTGTGTTGTCAGTACAATGCGTATGCCATCGGCGACGAAGTCTACGAACATCTGGTGTACGACGGCAAACAGCATGTCACCCTTCTCTCCATCCCGTCCCTTCGGGAGAGGGCCTTTGTCGTCTCCTCCACGGCCAAGACCTTTTCCATGACAGGGTGGAAGGTAGGGTATGTTATCGCCCCAAAAGCACTTTCGAGGGCGGTCCGCATGAGTCATCAGTTCATCGTCTTCTGCGGGCAATCAGCCCTTCAGGAGGCAATGGCCTATGCCTTGGATCTTCCCGACAGTTACTACACCCATCTCCTTACCGATTATACGCGCCGGCGGGACCTGTTGACCCAGGCCTTGAGGGACCTGGGATTTCGAGTCCTTCAATCGGAAGGAACCTATTACCTGGTAGCGGATATTACCCCCCTCGGCTTCGATGATGACCTCGCCTTCTGCCGCATGCTTCCTGAAAAGGCCGGAGTGGCCGCCATTCCCTGTTCGGTTTTCTGGAAAGATCGACACAGCGGAAGGCATCTGATTCGATTCTGTTTTGCTAAAAGGGAGGAGACCCTGCAAGAAGGCATGGAAAGGCTGCGGAGGTGGTTCAAATGAAGGTGGCTGCAGCACAGATGGACATTGTCTGGCACGACCGGGATGCCAATCATGCCAAGATGCGACGCATGGCCGGCGCAGCAAAAAAGGGGGGCGCCGACCTCGTGATCTTTCCCGAGATGGCCGCTACCGGCTTTTCCATGGATACCTCTGTAACGGCCGAATCTATGGACGGTCCTACCCCCACCCTGTTTCGCGACCTGGCCAAAGATCTCGAAATGGCGGTTGTGGGAGGGTTTGTGTGTAGAACGAAAGAGGGCCGGCCCCAAAATGTCTCCCTGGCCGTCGACCGGAAAGGCGTTGATCTGGCCCTCTATGCCAAAATCCATCCCATCGGGCTCCTTCAGGAGGATCAGCACTATGATTCCGGAGATCACACGGTCTCTTTTCATCTGGGCGACATGGAGGTCGCATGCCTCATCTGTTATGATCTCCGCTTTCCGGAGGTATTCCGCCCCCTGGCAGACCGGAGCGCCCTCGTCCTGGTGATCGCATCCTGGCCGTCGGCGCGTCAACGCCACTGGGACCTCCTGCTGCCGGCCCGCGCCGTGGAAAACCAGCTTTATGTGGTGGGCGTCAACCGCGTGGGAGAGGGGGGCGGCCACCGGTTCACCGGCGGATCCGCCATTATTGATCCCTCAGGAGAGCGGATTGCCCATGCCACCGACACGGAAACCCTTTTGGTTGGAGAAATCGATTCTCGACGCGTGGAACAAGTTCGCATGGCCATGCCCTTTCTGAAAGACCGGAAATCGCACTACGTTCATAGAAGAGGGGATAACCGTTCGCACGGTCAGGAATTGCTCAACTCGCCGAACCGGTCCCTCTACATGAGGGGAGAGGACCAACCGAACAAGTAGAGCCGGATCATGCCAGACAGCCGACTACCAGGTCCCCCACTTCGCTTGTGGAATACCCCATCTTCCCGGCATCGAGACTGGCGATTTTTCCGTTGACCACCTGTTGAATGGCTGCGAGGAGCCTGTTCGCGGCCTCTTTTTCGCCCAGGTATGACAGCATCATCTGTGCTGCGCAAATCGCGGCTAACGGATTGATCTGCCCGAGCCCCTCGTATTTGGGCGCCGAACCGCCGATCGGCTCGAACATGGCAGTCCCTTCGGGGTTGATATTCCCGCCGGCCGCGATCCCAAGGCCCCCCTGTATGATAGCACCGATGTCCGTGATGATATCGCCGAAGAGATTGCCTGTGACGATCACGTCAAACTGCTCAGGGTTCTTGATCATCCACATGCAGAGGGCATCCACATGCTGGTAATTGACGGCGATATCCGGGTATTCCTCATGAACCTCGTAAAAAACCCGGTGCCACAAGTCGGATTCGTAAATAAGCACATTGGTCTTGGCGCAGAGGGTGAGACGCTTTTTTCCCCCCCGGTTTCGGCAATATTCAAAGGCGTACCGAATGCACCGCTCCACACCCTTGCGGGTATTGACGGACTCCTGAAGGGCGATCTCATCCGGGGTCCCTTTCTTGAAAAACCCGCCGCCGCCTGCATAGAGGCCCTCGGAATTTTCTCGAATGACCACAAAGTCGATGTCTCCCGGGCCTTTCCCTTTGAGCGGCGTGTCGACGCCCTCAAAAAGGGCCACCGGCCGAAGATTGATATAGAGGTCCAGCTCGAAACGGAGCCTCAGAAGCACCTCCCTTTCCAGAATTCCGGGCCTGACGTCCGGATGACCGATGGCCCCCAGGAAAACGGCGTCCATGGCTTTCAACCGGCGGATTTCATCATCGGCCAACAAAACGCCCTCCCTGAGATATCGTTTGCCGCCGATGTCAAAGGTATTGAACTGGAAATCAAAATCTGATGTCCTGGACAGGGCCGTAAGGGCCTTTATCCCCTCGGCCACCACCTCCGGACCGGTGCCGTCGCCTGGAATAACCCCGATCTGATAGGATGTTTTCATAACCCCTCTTTCCCCGTAGGTTTCATAACACGCCATCCGTGAAGGCATCAGGCGCATGTCCGATCGCCTGATGCGGATCGGGATTGTTTCAAATAGTTCACAAGACCGCCTGCCGTCAGGATCGACCGCATAAAATCAGGGATTGGCCTTGCAGCATATTCCTTTCCCTGAGAAATATCGACGATCGTCCCTGATGTAAGATCGATGGACACCCGGTCCCCCTCCCTGAGGGCCTCGGCCCCTGCCACGGATTCCAGGATGGGGAATCCGATATTAAAGGCATTCCGGTAGAAGATCCTGGCAAAGCTCTTTGCGATCACAGCGCCGATGCCGGCCGTCTTCATGGCCAGGGGCGCCTGCTCCCTGGAAGACCCGCACCCGAAATTGAACCCTGCCACGACAATATCCCCGGGCGCCACCTCCTGGACAAAACGAGGCCTCAGGTCGGCAAAACAATGTTCCGCCAGTTCCGTTGCATTCGATTGATTCAGATATCTCGCGGGAATAATCAAATCCGTATCCACATGATCCCCGAACAAAAAGACCTTTCCCTCTATTTTCATTCTGTTATAACCCTCCGGTATTCATGCGGCGTAACCGCAACCACACTGTCTCGCACAACATCTTCAGGCCGCCAAGGTTTGGCTTTCTGTGGCAAAACTCCGAGCGAGAAAGCATTAAAGTTCATCCGGGGATGCGATACGTCCCATGATGGCCGATGCGGCGGCTACGGCCGGATTCGCCAGAAAGACCTCGCTTCCGGGGTGGCCCATACGGCCGACAAAATTCCGGTTGCTGGTGGAAAGCGCCCGTTCCCCTTCGGCGAGGATCCCCATGTGTCCGCCCAGACAGGGTCCGCAGCAGGGGGGCCCAATCACCGCCCCGGCCTCCAGGAGGGTTTCGATAATGCCTTCCTTGATCGCCTCCCGGTAAATGGATGGAGACCCGGGAATCACAATGAAGCGGGTCCCCGCTGCGGCACGGCGTCCCTTGAGCAGCCCGGCCGCCTCCCGCAGATCCTCCAGACGGCCGTTGGTGCACGATCCCAAAAAGACCTGGTCCAATGGAACCGCATCCAGTCTGGATACGGGCGTTACCTTGTCCGGCGAATGGGGCAGGGCCACCTGAGGCTCCATGTCATCCACCGGGATCCGGATCTCCCGTTCAAAACAGGCATCAGGATCGCTCTTATGAAAACGGCCGGGCCGATCCGATCGCCCTGTCATGTAGGCCCTCGTGGTCTCATCCGGCGCAAAGATCCCGTTTTTGGCCCCTGCCTCCACGGCCATGTTGGCCATGGTAAACCGATGGGACATGGAAAGCCGCCCCACCGCATCCCCCGCAAATTCCAGGGACTTGTAAACAGCGCCTTCCACCCCCAGAAGCCCCAGGGTATGCAGGATAAGGTCCTTTCCCCCCACCCATGGGCGGAGTCTCCCCTCATAGACCAGCCTTATGGTTGCAGGCACCTTGAGCCAGGTCTTCCCCGTGGCCAGGATAGCGCCCAGGTCGGTGCTCCCCACGCCCGCTGAAAAGGCACCGAGCGCGCCGTAGGTGCAGGTGTGGCTGTCCGCGCCGATGACGAGATCGCCCGGAGAGACAAGCCCCTTTTCCGGCAAAATGACATGTTCGATCCCGGTCTCGCCCAGTTCGAAAAAATGCCGGACCCGGTGCTTTCGGGCAAACTCCCGCATCAACTTCACCTGTTGGGCCGACTCGATATCCTTGTTCGGCACAAAATGGTCCGGGACCAGCGCAACCCTGTCCCGGTCAAAGACCTCATCCCTTCCCAGATCGTTAAACACCCGAATCGCCATGGGAGCGGTGATGTCATTGGCCAGCGCCAGATCCACCCCGACCTCGATCAACTCGCCCGGGCTGACGCTCTCCCTCCCTGCATGTGACGCAAGGATCTTCTCAGTGATGGTCATGGCCATGGGTCAACTTCCTCTCTTCGCATCAGATTTGCCCTATGAAAAACCTCAGGCTCAAAGGTTTAAGGTTCAAAGGTTCCCGTTGCGGGGTGCCCGTTGCCGGAAGACCCCTTGCGCCTAACGCCTGGCGCCTCCTCCCCTGGTTGCTTGTCACGTGTGGCTTTCAGCTTTGAGCTTTCAGCTCATCGCCCTCCTTTGTCACCGGAGCCCCTCGTTAGGGGACAGTCTCGGATTCCTCTTCAGGTATTCCAGACGGTTCAGACCGTTGACATAGGCCTTTGCGCTGGCAGTAATGATGTCCGGGTCCGCCCCTTTGCCTAAGGCCACCAGGCCGTTTTCCTGCAGCCGGACGATCACCTCGCCCTGGGCATCCATCCCCCCGGTGATGGCATTGACCGAAAAGCGCATCAACTTTGAGCGGCTCCCGGTCATCTTGGCGATGGTGTTGAAGGTGGCATCAATGGGCCCCACGCCAAACCCGGCGCCCTTGACCTCCTCCCCGCTGATCTTGAGCTTCACGGTTGCCGTAGGGATCTCGACCGTACCGCTCACCACATTGAGGTACGCCAGTTCGTAATGATCCGGAACCCGCAGGATCTCCTCAGCCACCAGGACCTCGATATCTTCTTCCACGATCTCTTTTCGTTTATCGCTCAATTCCTTAAACTTCCCGAAAAGCCGGTTCAATTCCTCGGTTGACAGCTCATAGCCCATCTGCGCCAGTTTATCCCTGAAGGCATGTCTTCCCGAATGCTTCCCGAGGACCAGGCGATTGCTGGACAGGCCCACGGTCTCGGGCGCCATGATCTCGTAGGTCATGGGGTTCTTCAAGACACCGTCCTGATGAATGCCGGCCTCATGGGCAAAGGCATTCGCCCCCACAATGGCCTTGTTGGGCTGCACCACAATACCCGTGATCAGGGAGGTGAGCCTGCTGGTGGGGTGGATCTCCTTGGCATGGATGGAGGTGGTGAGGTTCACGCAATCCCTTCGGGTATGGAGTGTCATAACGACCTCCTCCAGGGAGGTGTTGCCTGCCCGCTCGCCGATGCCGTTGACGGTGACCTCCGCCTGACGCGCCCCGGCCCGTATCCCTGCAAGGGTGTTGGCCGTGGCCAGGCCCAGGTCATTGTGGCAGTGGACGCTCATGACGGCCTTGTGGATATTGGGCGTGTGTTGCCTGACATAGGTAATCAGCTGAGAAAACTCTTCGGGTATTGCATAACCGACCGTGTCCGGGAGGTTAACGGTAGTGGCCCCTGCGTCGATCACCGCCTCAAACACCTTGCAGAGGTAGTCCCTGTCGGACCGCGTCCCGTCCTCTGCTGAAAACTCTACATTGTCGGTAAATCCTCTTGCATGCCTTACCGCATCCACCGCCTCTCGAATCACCTGATCCCGATCCATATTCAACTTGTGCTTCAAGTGGATGTCCGAGGTAGCAATAAAGGTGTGGATCCTGGGGTTGGCTCCATCGCGGATGGCCTCCCAGGCCCTGTCGATATCCTCCCTGGATGTCCTGGCAAGCGCCGTAACCTGGACATTGCGCACCTTGTTGGCGATCATCTGGACCGATTCGAAATCGCCGGGGGATGAGGCAGGGAATCCTGCCTCCAGGACGTCCACCCCTAATTTTTCCAACTGGTTGGCCAACCGGAGCTTTTCAGCCACGTTCATGCTGGCGCCGGGGGATTGTTCTCCGTCCCTGAGGGTTGTATCAAATATAACGACATGGTCTTCCATAACAGTATCTCCTTATGAGTTGACGGCATTAAATGAGATGTAACGCGTTGATGTGCAATCCCTCATAAGGACCCTCCGCAGACGGCCCTGGTTGTGAGCATCTGCGGCGCATTCCTCCTTGGAACGACCTTTAGGGGTAACCTTCATAAAACGGCTCCTGTTTCCTTGCTGAGTTTATATTGAAAGCTGTCGGCCAGGGCCTGCCAGCTTGCCTCGATGATGTTTTCCGAAACGCCGATGGTGGACCAGATCTCCCTGGCATCCCTCGACTCGATCTGAACCCGGACCTTTGATCCGGTCCCCCAACTCCCGTCGATGACGCGCACCTTAAAATCAACGAGCCCCATCTCCCCGATCTGCGGAAAAAACTTGGTCAGGGCCTTTCGCAAGGCATTGTCCAGGGCGTTCACCGGGCCATCTCCCTCGGCAGCGGTAATCTCCTCCTCATCGCCTACGGAGATCTTGATGGTGGCCTGACAGGCGCTCGGCCCCAGGCGGTTTTTCTCAGTGGTGACCCGAAAAGATTCCAGGGCAAAGGGCTCATGAAACTGGCCTGTAACCTTTTTTATCAGAAGTTCCAGGGATCCTTCCGCGGCATCGAACTGATATCCCTCGTCTTCCAGTCTTTTGATCTCACTCACGATCTTCTGGCTGTCGTACCCGTTGCCCCCCAGTTTGATCTCCATCTCCCGGGCCTTGTAGGCGATATTGCTTTTCCCGGATAGATCCGAGACAAGGACCCGTCGCCGATTCCCCACCTGTTTCGGATCCATGTGCTCATAGGCCGCCGGGTTCTTCTGAATGGCGCTGACATGGACCCCGCCTTTATGGGCAAAGGCGCTCTTTCCCACAAATGGACGCTGGTTCATGGGCGGGACATTAGCCACCTCGCTCACGAAACGGGAGAGTTCCGTGAGCTGCCGGAGCCTCTCTTCGGGAACGCAGGAATACCCCATCTTGAACTGGAGATTGCCGATGACGGCGATCAAATCCACATTGCCGCACCGTTCCCCATACCCATTGATCGTGCCCTGAACCATTCGGGCGCCTGCCTCCACCGCGGCCAATGAATTGGCCAGGGCAAGGCCGCAGTCATTGTGGGCGTGGATACCGATCGGAACCTTGAGAGATGCGACCACCTTCCCCACCAGCTCCGCAATCTCCCAGGGCATCCTTCCGCCGTTGGTGTCGCACAAAACGATGGCGTTCGCGCCCCCCTCTTCTGCAGCCTTCAGGGTCTCCATGGCATAGGAGGGACTGGCCCGGTAGCCGTCAAAAAAATGCTCCGCATCATAGATGACTTCCTTCCCCTCCCCCCTCAGATATGCCACGGTTTCCCGGATCATCCTCAGATTTTCCTTCAGGGAGACCCCCAAAATCTCTGTGGCATGAAGGTCCCAGCTCTTGCCGAAAAGGGTCATGGTCCCCATCTCGGTTTTGAGAAGGGCCCGGATGTTGTCATCATCCCGGGGGGCGATGCCGGGCCTGCACGTACTGGAAAAGGCCGTTATCCGGGAGTTCTTGAAATCAGATTCCCTGGCCATCTCGAAAAACCGGACATCTTTTGGGTTGGACCCGGGCCATCCCCCCTCTACATAGGGGATCCCGAAATCGTCCAACTTCTTTGCGATACGGAACTTGTCTTCGGCCGAGAGGTTGATCTGTTCGCCCTGGGTCCCATCCCGCATGGTCGTATCGTAAAGGGTAATTTTTCTGTTCATCTCTTATTCTCCAAAAATTTCTTCCAAAAAAAAATCCGTTACCAGGCTTGCCTGATAACGGATTTTAAGGGGTTTTGCTTAAATCATGTCATTATCAGGCCAGGACATTTGAGTCTGACGACCAAAAGGAGGAGCAACAGGGAAACGCTTATCCCTGCTGCGCTGATAATGGCGATGATGTTTTGCGAAAGATGAATCATAATTACGAACCACGTCGATGCGATTAGAATTTAATTTGAACACTTTAATTTTCCAAATCCCATATGTCAAGTATTTTTTTCGGCCCGTTTCAAATGCCCGACAGCGAGATCCTCCGAAAATTTTCCTTGACAAGGACGACACGATCATTTATTGAGTTCCTATCTTAATGATTGGAAGGTTAATGACGGTTATGAATTTCCAGCAGCAGACATGGCACAGCCTCTATTCTTATCTTTATTTTTGGGGGAGACCTATGCCCATGTCCTGTTAAGCTGATTTCTCAAGTTTTAAGGCCGTGGGTAAGAAAATTACCCACGGCCTTTTTTTTGCGCAGGTGCAGGCAGAGATTATGAACATTGTGTTGATCGGATATCGGTGCAGCGGCAAGACGCTTGCGGGCCGGCTGTTGGCCCGGGATCTAGAGAGGAATTTTTTGGATACGGACCATCTCATTGAGGTAAAGACAGGGATCCCCATTCCTTCCTACGTGTCTCGGTACGGATGGGGGAACTTCAGGGGTGTGGAAAGGGAGGTCGTTCAAGCGGCCGCATCGGAGGAGAGTAGCGTCATCGCTACGGGTGGAGGGACCGTGATGGATCCCGAAAACGTAACGAACCTGAAGAGAAATGGCTGGATGGTGTGGCTTGTCGCTGGGGCTGCGGTCATCAGGGAGAGAATGACCCGGGCCCGGCAGCAGGGATGCCCTCGCCCCCCGCTTTCAGGGACCGACCCCCTTGAAGAAGTGGAGGCAATCCTCCTCGAAAGGACGCCTGTCTATGAACGGGCCAGCGACTGGACGGTGAGTACGGACGGCGAGTCCCCTCAAGAGGTGGAACAGGCGATTATCACGGCCCTCCCCTGCCGATTTACGGACAGCAATGGGAGGACCGCTTAGGATGGCAGGAAATTCCTTCGGAAAGGCGTTCAGGATAACCACCTTCGGAGAATCGCACGGCAAGGGAATTGGTGCGGTTATAGACGGTTGCCCTCCAGGCATCCCCCTTTGCGAAGAAGATTTCATGGAAGAAATGGGAGGACGAAGGCCCGGTCGAAGCCCTGTGGATACGCCGCGATCGGAAACGGACAGGGTGGAAATCCTCTCGGGTGTCTTTGAGGGGGTTACTGTCGGGACCCCGATTGCCCTCTTGATCCGTAACCAGGACGTCAGGAGTGAGCCTTATGAGATTCTTCGCAGCCTGTTCAGGCCGGGCCACGCGGATTACACCTATTTTAAAAAGTACGGCCATTTCGACTTCAGGGGGGGCGGAAGGTCCTCTGCACGGGAGACGGCCGCCAGGGTCGCCGCCGGCGTCGTAGCCCAAAAGGTCCTGGCCCCGTTAGAGATCCGAATCGCGGCTTACACATTGGAGATGGGGGGTATCCGGGCAGAACGTATCGATCTCGATGATGTCCGCAAAAACCCCTTTTACTGCCCTGACATGGCTGTCGTAGACAGAATGCGAGAGGTGCTTGAAGCGGCAAGGGAAGCGGGGGACTCCATAGGCGGCATTGTGGAGGTCCGGGCAACCGGATGTCCCGCGGGATTGGGCGATCCGGTCTTTGACAAGCTGAGCGCGGACCTTGCCAAGGGAGTCATGTCTGTCGGGGCGGTGAAGGGGGTGGAAATCGGGGCAGGCTTTGAGGCGGCCAGACTAACGGGCTCTCAAAATAACGACCCGATGACGCCCGCCGGCTTCAAGACAAACCATGCGGGCGGGATCCTGGGCGGTATTTCGAACGGAGACGAGATCGTCCTCCGCGCGGCAGTCAAGCCGATTCCCTCGATTAAGATGGCGCAGGAGACCATTGACAGGGAAGGACGTCCTGCCCGGTTAAGGCTCCAAGGGCGATTCGATACCTCTGCCGTGCCCCGCATCGTGCCGGTTTTAAAGGCCATGGCGGCCCTGGTGCTTGCCGATCA
>ENA-OSEO01005723-OSEO01005723.1-sediment-metagenome-genome-assembly--contig:-NODE-5723-length-11686-cov-3.743475_pt1 | contig 11686 bp, 17 predicted proteins | sample MGYA00237883_ERZ534232 | MGnify/ENA metagenome assembly ERZ534232
TGAGCACAGCCAAAGGTGGCCCACGTGAAGTATCCTAACAGGGCCAAGTTGCAGGGAATATTCCGGGCAGGCGGGCTAGAGCTACCGGCAGATCGCCGCTGAGGTGGGGCTGCACTGGACTAGGATCGGGCAGATTGTGCGGAAAACCAAACTCGAGTGATGTGTCTTCTTCACGGTGATACACTTGGTGAGTTACAATAGAAGTAGGAACAACCGCGTGGATATGTATGAGGTGATGGCTGTGAACAGGACATCGCAAATGGAGGAAGCTTTGGCCCTGGCGCTGCGCCTCCCACTCGGTGATCGATTGCGGTTGGTTGAGCGTGTTGTAGCTTCAGTGGGTCGGGACATCAACCTGGCAGCACCATCTGATGAACCTCGATCTGAAGAACATTGGGGACAGCGCTTGGTGCAATTGGTTGAAGAACTAGATTTCACCAACTGGACAGATGTCGATACTGATGATCCGGTCGAGTGGGTCCAGCGTGTGCGCAAGGATCAGGCAGCACGACGCGGATTGGACTGGGGAGCGGGTGAATGACGGTCGGCCTCGTTGATACTACGGTAATAATCTCTCATCGACTGGGAAGAGATGTAGGGGATGTCTGATGAGCCGCTTTACCGGCTGTCCGATCACGCGCGAGAAGAGGCTGAGCGACGTGGCATCTCTTTGGACCTGGTGGATACGATCATGCGTTCACCTGGTCAAGTGATCAATGCTCATCTTGACCGCAGAGTCTATCAGTCGAAAGTCAAAATCGGGAACAAACTGTATTTGGTTCGTGTCATCGTCGAGCAGTCCGAGCCACTGCTGGTGATCACAGTCTACCGAACGAGCAAGATTGACAAGTATTGGAGTGATAACGCATGAAGGTAACCTATGATGCCAGCGTGGACGTGCTCCGCATTTTGTTGAGTGACTCCCTCGTGGAGGAGAGTGACGAAGATAAGCCGGGTGTGATTATTGACTATGATGCAAAAGGAAATGTTGTCGGAATTGAAATTCTGGATGCGTCAAAGCATGTGGGCAATCCACATGGCGTAGAATATGCTGTCACGGGACTGCCTGCTGCTCGCTCAGGGTAAAAACTGGTCATGCCTGTTCCGGTTTGTTGCCGTAGCGCTGTTGCATTTCCCTCGACTGCTGCATATCAGCAGCATCCTGTGCATCAAGTTCCGCCTTGTGTTCCCGATAATATAACAACGCAGCCAAGACTTGTTCCTCTGATAGCGTAAACTGGTAGGCCAGTTCTGCTATTGATAGGTGGTTGGCCTGTTCCGCTGCAGCCACAAAGACAACTGGCAATCGACGACCACGGATTTGGGCGCGCTCATGACGAATTTCGATGTATTTGCTTAGGTCGATGGTATCTGGGGCGGCAGTGCTCATCGAAATACTCGCCGGATACCCCCGGCTTTAGCCGTGGGGAGGAAGGCGAGACTTCTCGTTTCGGTTGCTATGCGGACGATTGCTCGCTGCACTTACTCCTAAGGTCAGGGCACTCCGCATCGCGGAGTAACGGCTTAAGCACCTTACCAACTGAGCGTATGAGGTTACAGGTGGAAAGCGTCGCCTGTGTAAAATGCTCAACGTCGAGCCTCGCTCGTTAACTCGCGGTAACTGTTCTGTGCTACCGGAGCGCTGTAAGCCGCCCAAACGTCTCGGATGCGCCCTCAGCGGCGTAGCGCCAGGGACAAAACCCCCGGCTTTAGCCGTGGGGTTGCTTACTAGCTTTCCCGATCCTCGCGCAGCAGTTCTAGAGATGATTTTGCGCCGGGCGGTGGTGTCCACCGGTTCTTTTCAATCGACGCAAACACTTCTTGCAGCGTGCGATTGTCAAGCTCATCCTCAAAGAGATCTGCTTCCTGGATTTCAAACTCGCCGAACATCCTGCCCAGCCGTTCATCAATACGTTGATCAATCAAGCGTTTAAGTTCTTCCAGCGTCATGTTGGCAATGGTGGCCATGATCACAGCCCCTCACTTCTCTCTGGCCGGACTTTCATGAGGCAATTATACCATCAGCAATAGGCGTTGGTCGGCAGTGCGTTCGAAGTTTGACTCATCAGAAACTCCCCAAAACCGCAGCGTGTTGATAGAACTGACGAGTAGTTATGCTATAATTTCCGTAGCCTGACCGAGTGTTTTCAACAGCAATAAGGTTTTCAAATGATCACCAATCAACCGACAATGACCGTCCCCCTACGAACCGACAAACATGGCGCGATCCGGGTCGGCAACACACGCGTTCTGCTAGAATTGGTTATTCACGCCTATTACGTTGGCGAAACACCGGAAGGCATTGTCGACAGCCATCCCACGCTGACGACTTCCGATGTGTATGCGGTCATTGCCTACTATCTAGCACATCGGGAAGAAATCGACACCTATGTGCGCCAGCGTGATGAACAAGCACAACAGATCATACAGAACATTGCAGCGAATTTATCCCCGGAAGCTCGTGCTCTGCGGACTCGGCTGCGCGCCTTTCAAGAACAGCAACACCACCCATGATCCGGTTCCTGCTCGATGAAAACTTCAATGGCAAAATCGTACGCGGTCTGCGTGCCAGGCAACCAGTTGTAGATATGGTCCGCGTACAGGATACGCAATTGTATGGCGCAGATGATCCGTCTGTTTTGGAGTGGGCTGCCCATGAAGGGCGTATACTTCTAACTCATGACCTAGATGCAATGACCAAGTACGCTGGCGAACGTATCGAAAAGGGGCTGCCAATGGCCGGTGTGATCCTTGTCCGCGATACGCTGCCCGTCGCCAAAGTGATTGATGATCTTCTGACAGTCTTGGGTGCAAGTGAAGCCAGTGATTGGGAAAACCGGATTGACTTTCTGCCGTTATAGGTTGACTTCGCGATATTTTCGGCGATGTGGATCAAGTACAGGCGAACATCGTTCACAACGACACCGCCTCCTGAAGGACACGCTCGCGAATATACCAGTGGAGTCCGTTCTCAGTCGTGATGTCCACATGACGACCTAATAGGCGTCGCAGTTCGATATCCAGCCGCGCGCCCCCCCAAGCCGATATCCGTGCCATATCCCATTCTACCAGCAGATCAATATCACTATCCGGCCCGGCTTCACCGCGCGCCACTGATCCGAATACGCGTATGTTCCTCGCACCGTGTTTTTCTGCCAGCTCAAGGACGGCTTGTCGCTTATCGCCGATCACGTCGTCGATCCCCAGACCAGAAGATTTGGCCTTAGGCATGATCACGTCTCCAGTAGTGTGCTCGCCTCACCGGATGGCTCGCAAGCGCGCATTGATATCGTCCAGATCGCACGCTTCTGGATCGAACTCGCCGCCGATCCATTCCTTGTATAGCTCATGCTCGGGATGCCCCGGGTCATTCAGGGCTTCCAGGAAGTTGGCATATCCCCACACTCCCCCCACATCTTCCGGCGGACAGGCCCGCCTGCCCTTGATGCAAACAGGGAGTTTTTGGGCTGGATCAGGAGGCAGGATTTTCTCGACCTGGACGGCATGGAGCCAGTCGTCTCCGAAGTCATATTCGTAGGTGAACCGGGATTTCTCGGTAGGCGCTATCTGGTTCAACCTGGCGCGACGTTCATCTTTCACTTCGTGCCAGTCGTCAGGATCGGGTACGCCATAATAGACGCGACCTACTATGAACTGGTGCAGATGGGAATCCCACCAGCCCATCGCGGCCTGAATGATCCGGTGCAGTTTGCTGAGAGGAATATCGGACGGCACCAACACACGTCGCCAGATGGGGGGTTTGCTGTCCTTCAGTGTGATTTTGAGCTGGTAGATGGGCGCGTCAGACTTTTTCACCTCGCTCCTCCTTCTCTTTGTTTGCAGTGATTCTACCACGTCTGGACGGCAGAACGTGATGTCTGATCAAAAAACGGTCAAGCACCCCATTTGTGAAGCCACGCTGCAGGGAATATTCCGGGCAGGCGGGCTGAAGCCACCGGCAGATCGCGGCGGGAGTGGGGCTGCACCGGTTGCGCTTGGGGAAGATCTTGCAGCAGACTGACAAGAGATGACCCTTACTATGGAATAGTCTGCAAAGATTCTCGCAAGATACGCTACAATCAAAGCAAACATAGGGTGAGGTTCTCACCAATGAAACATGAGCGTATCACCACAGACCCTAACGTCATGACGGGCAAGCCAGTGATCGTTGGGACACGAATTCCAGTTGAGCAAATCCTTCGTGAACTAGCCAGCGGATGGACGGTTGTGGACACCCTGGATGCTCACCCTCGTCTTACTCCTGAGGACATTCAGGCTGTGCTGGCTTATGCTGCTGACATCGTTGCCAACGAAGATGTGATTTTGAGCTCACCGGCAAATGCTGTTTCTGGCTGACGAGTGTTGTGATGCGTTCGACATCAGGCGATCATGATCACCTGTGATCAAAAACGAGCAGGACAACGGCAGTGACCACCCATTCGCGAGCAAAGCAGTCTCTGGATCACCCCTCTCCTGCGGGCGCCTTGCAGGCCATCCGGTCAAGGAGTCGACTCACCATGCAGATCATTATCATCGCTTACGGCGCGGTCTTCATCGCGTATCTGGTCGCGCGGTTCACGGTGGGCGAGCGCTGGACTCTCGTGGCTGTGGCCAACGTCTTGCTGCCATGGCTGTGTGCGGTGGGAATCGTCCTGGGCGTGATCGGTCTGTTGTTCCCCAACCGCTGGGCACTGGCTGGGCTGCACCTGCCGGCCCTCCTCGTCTTCGCCGTGACCTATGGCAGCCTGTTCCTGCCCGCCAAACCCGTTCCAGCAGCGACCGGCCCTGCGCTGACGGTCGCCAGCTTCAATGTCCACGGTTGAGGCGCCGACATGCCCCGCGTGACGGAGGCGATTTCAAAACTAGACAGCGATCTCATCGGCGTAGCAGAGTACGAGCCAACCGAGTCAATTGAGCTATTCGATCAACTGGCCGATAGCTACCCCTTTCACGTCTTCTATCCAGGCCATACCGATGTCGGCCTGCTCAGCCGCTACCCGATCCTGAGCCAGCAATTCATTGAGCCACCCGATATGCGCAGCCCCTTCATTCGGGCGCTCGTGGACATTCAGGGCACCCCGGTGATAGTCTATGTGGTCCATCTCACCTCGCCGGAGATTTCGCTGCCGTTCACCTATGACGATTCCGACCGGGACCGTGAGGCCACCGTGGTTGTGGACCGCCTGCGGGAGGAGACAGGGCCGACGCTGGTGCTGGGCGATTTCAACGTCAGCGATCAAAGCGACGTCTACCGGTCACTGGACCAACATCTGACGGACGCCTTCCGTGAACGCGGACGCGGATTCGGTTTCACCTTCCCGAGCCAGCGACGGTTCATCCCACCCCTAATCCGCATCGATTACGTCTGGCACAGCGACCATTTCGTGACCCGTGACGCGTGGGTGGAACACGACTCCGGTACCTCCGATCACCGGCCAGTCAAGGCGGTGGTGGCCTTCAAATAGCCGTCGTGGCAGCGCTCCTCGTGAAAAGTGAACTATCGCTGTCCGGTGTCAGGATCGCGGCAGATCCGAGCTCGGCGGTGTGGAAACCGGCGAAAACTGCCGCCTGGCTCGAAGGCGACTGCGCCGGCGACGACGTTGGTTGAACCAGACTTGGCGGCGATATTGACGTTGCATGCGATAAACCTTTTCATTTGGTGTTAGGCACGATGACTGGCGCCTCGATGACTCTTGAGATGAAACAAAAGCGCCCTGGAGCAGGGTGCTGCAGGGCGCGTAACTTGCTCTACAAGGGGAGCCTTAGCTGGTTTCCCGCCTCACCTGGCTCGCCTGCGGACCTTTCTGACCTTGCGTGACCACGAAGGACACGCGCTCACCTTCGTTCAGCTCGCGATAGCCTTCGGCCTGGATCTCGCTGTGGTGGACGAAGACATCGGGGCCACCCTCGCGCTCGATGAAGCCGAACCCCTTCTGGGAGTTGAACCACTTGACGGTACCGAATTCACGTTCTTCAGACATTTGGGGAACTCCTTTCCCGCTCATTAGGTTTGGTGTTGTGGGAATGGAGTTGCGTCAGGACAAAAAAACCCAGCGTCTTGGTTCAGGTGCGCTGGGACTCTCTGGCCTGTTCTGCGAACAACCTTTTCCACTACAGCCTAGATTATATCCAATTTTCTTCAATCGTCCAGTTCGCGATCTGATTGGCGACCGGTCCGCTGACGCCCTGCCCATGCGGCGCGCACCCGGTGCCAGCAGAACTCGAGTTCCGCCGGGAATATTCCGGAACGGGGCAATGCACGCTGTCACCCCAAGTGAACGCACCCGCACTGACGGGCGCTCGCAGGCGTTCATTTTCGCCCGAATCACGCTAAAATAGATTCTGATATTTAGACAATATTGGCATCTATCCGCGCAAAGGACAGCCCGGTCAGGTCCGGAGGCTGGGCGAGCATGACGACGGTACATCGGTATGTGGAGGCCAGCCAGATCGCGAATGAAGGGATGGCCTGAGGGAACGTTCCGGGATGGTGTCTCAGATTACGCATCAACCGGCTGGCGGCACACCGGCAACAATCTCGACCACCGGCAGGTCAGCCAGATTGAAATTCGGGCGCAGCAGGAATTCCGCCAGCCATCCTTCAACTGCTGCATTTTGGACCTGTATCCAATCGCCGGCCTCGGTGCGACCCACCGCCTCCAACAGGGTGCCATGGGGCAGAAAAGCCACTACAGGAGTATCGGTCCCTGGGCTAACCCGCAGGTTGACGGGATCGGTCGAAAAGACGCTCACGTAGGTCCCTTGGAGATCCATCAATTGCAGGGGAGCCGTGGTTGATTCGAGCGGAACGAGCCCTAGCGGTTCCTGGACACAATCCAGCGGGGCGTCTTGCCTACTCCCGCCGTGTTCTTCTAGGCACAGTTCGTTGATCAGGCCTCCCACGCCCGTCAAGCGCACAGGCAGGCGTAGCTCGATCGCATCCGACACCGCGCAGCTGGCATCGCTCACGGGCACAACTCCATCGTCCGTGACTTCCACAACCCGTTCGTCCTCACAGCGCACGACGCGATCGGTTTCGCCATCCCAGGTATTCTCTATGCCAATGGTGGCGCGCAGTCCGGGTGATGGGACTCCAGCCGTTTCAATCAGCACGTACAGATAGCTGTCATCGTAGAACGCGCGCACCTGCTGGATGTCGGCGACCTTAGGCGGAGGCGCGACATCGTCCAGGTCCTCTTTGAGGACCGGGCGATCTGTCCAGTCGTCGGTGCCACCGTCCACGGTGAGCCGGGTGAGGCTCGGGGGCAGGGTGGGCCGTCCCTCGACCGGCTGATCCAGCAGCCAGGCGGCAATCCGCTCGGTGAAGAGCCGGTTCCCCCAGTGAAGAGGCTGCTGCGTGATCGCATCCACCGCAAGGCCGAAGTCGTTCTGCACAATCTCCGAATCGCCCAGCACAATCAGGCGAGACTCGAAAAGCGTGTTCTCGGCCAGCGCGCCGACTAACAACCTGCCCTGTTCGTCGCTGCCGATATTGACTTCAAGCGGGGCGGGTGGTTCTTGCGTGCTGAAGACCTCCCGAGCCGTTTCCCCGTAGGCCGTCTCCGTATAGAGGAGCGGCACGGCGGTGCTGTGCGAACCTAACGGTTCCACCGCCAGCGAGCGCGCCCCCCACACCTGCACCGCCAGGTCATAGGCGACCAACGGGTCGGTGACGGCGTGCGAGACCACGTCTTCCGGAAAGACGCGCGAGAAGGCCGTGCGCTGATTGGCGATGATCGCATGCGTGAACCAGGGCTCAGTGAGGAACGTGTCGCGCAGCCCCACGCCGTAGACCAGCATGAGCAGCGCAGACAGGCCGCCGTTCGACTTCTCCGTATTGATCGCGACGGGCTTGTCGGGCTTGGGCGTCAGCGGCCCCGAAGGATCGATTGCCAGGAGCAGATGGTTTCCACGCGATAGATGCGTCCAGAGCCGGGCCAGATAGGGGACCGATAATGCGCGCACCGGGCGCACCAAAACCACCACGCTGGCATCGGCGGGAATCGGCTCACTCAACCGAATCCAGGCGGTACGGGCGCCCAGGCTCTCGAAGATCTGGATAAGCCGGGTTACCCCATCCGGTCCTGGATCGATCGCCGACGCCGTCTGGAGCTGCGTGTCCTCGACGAACACGACCAGCGGCGGCAGTGGGTCTTGAGCGTAGGTAGGGATGCTCGTGACCAACAGCCCGACTGTAACCAGGAGGGCGATCCAACGCCATTGGCGCTTCATCATCGCCTTCGGTTTAGGATGTTGCTTCTTCGGGCGCGGGCGTGGGTGTCGTCGTCGGCGTCGCCGTGGGGCCCGGCGTCGGGAAGACGGGCGGCTCGGGCATGGACTCCGCTTCCAGCAACCAGGCCACCGCGTTCAACAGGAAGCGGATATTGTCCGGATACAGGAACGACGAGCTGTAGGGCGGCGAGGTCTGCAGCCCGCCACCATTGGTGGCGAATTCACGGTCGCCCACCAGCACAATCCGCGTATTCAGTTCAGTATCCTGCATGGCTGCCGCCAGCACCAGCTGGCCCAGGGCGGTATCGGCCTCTCTATCGTACACCGCATAGCCGGTATCCACGTACGTCTGGAAAGCCGTCTCCCCATAGAAGCTGGGGTCCGAATAGACGAGCGCTGTCACCTGAGACTGGGCCGGGGCCTCATCAATCTCGAGCGAGCGAGCGCCAAAGAACATCAACTGGCCCGACAAACCCTGGGTGATCGGGTGAGTGGTGTTGAAGGTCCCGGTGGCCAAAGATGTAATCAGACTGGGCACTTCGACAGGTGGCGCCGGTGTTGGCGTCGGAGTTTCTGCCCTGACCGAGTCCGCTGGAGGTACGGCCATCTGCGGCTCCCCCTGAGTGACCACCACATCATCTCTGGCTCGCAGGCCCATGTCGTCCCACATCAACTGAAACAGGCCCGCGTTCGATTTTAAGGCGTTGACTGGCTTGACGTTCGGCTCGGCGAGCAGCAGGAGTCGCCCGCCATTCTGGAGATACGCCCATAGCCATGCAGTGTGTTCTGCCGTGAGATCCTTGAGCGGACCAGGAATGATGACCAGGTCCGCATCGGCGGGCACACCGGTGCGCCATTCCAGCGTGAACAGCTCCGCGCCGAGTAGTTCGATCAGCCCGCCCAGGCGCGACAGGCCCGCATCGGTCCGGTCAAACCGGCTGGCTTCCTCGCCAATCTCCGAGAAGTAGATGTTATAGCCCTCGAGCCGGGGCAGGGTGTCCAACACCGCATCGGCCTGGACATGAGCAGCAGTAGGAACTCCCGACGCGAGCACCATCACCACGATAACAAGCGAACTGATCACGAGAAAAGCATGACGGCGCATATTACTCCCCCCTAACATGAACGAGCCGATTAGCGTTAGAAGATGGGACGTTCTCATTATACACACTCTGATCTGACGGGCGAATCCGGTTGTGATGGGCTCGTTTCTGATGGCAACTCGTTTTGGATTCCTGTGCCTACATGATTTGAGCACAAACAAGCCCCAAGATAGGGCCGATAGAAACTAATGTGCGGGATTTTTCCGGTACAGGAAATATGGGTTCAGTGGGGAGAAACGGCACATCACAAGAGTTCACTCAGGGCAAAAACGGGGCACAGAATTACTGGTTTGTTGACCTCGATTCGGCGGAGTCCCCAAATCTCCGGGCAGCATCAAGACCGGGACGAGGCACCCGATTGAGAGGCCCCCACACCGGCCAGGAACGAATGGAAAACCACGTCTCGTCGAGCTCGACCTCTTTCTTCCCCGCACCAAGCCGCACCGCCAATCGCACCAGCGGTAGCAGGCTCACCAGCGTGGCCAGGATGATCAGACTTGGCCACTGCCAGGCTAAGACGGCCCAAGGCAGCAGCCAGAGCAGATTGATTCCCAGGACGCTAAGTGTGATGCGTTGGTGGCTGCAGCAACACAGAGCCGCATGTTGGTACGCGTGGCTGCGGTGTGGCTTGTACCACGTTTCGCCCTGAATCATGCGCCGAATGAGCGTTGTTGTGGCATCCACGATGAACACACCGAGCAGGATCAACCAGAGCCACAGCGAGGCGGGGTGTTCTCTCGCTCCGGCAATTGCCAGGGAAGCCAACACGAGCCCCAAAAAGCCGCTGCCAACATCACCCATGAAAATCCTAGCCGGAGACCAATTCCAGAACAGAAAGCCGACGCAAGCCGCCGCCAACATCCACGCGGCCCAGGCCAGGTCTCCGGACCCGTCTGCGGCCAGGAACGTTCCGCCGGCCACAGCGACAAATGCCGCTTCAGAGCCGGCGATGCCGTCGATGCCGTCCATGAAATTGAACAGGTTGATCATCCAGGCCAGTCCAACGATGCCTACCAGATGCCCCAGCAGACCCCAATGGACCGTTGTGATCCCAAGCTCGAGCGGCGGCATACCGCCCAGCCAACCGATTGCCCAGGCAGCAACCAGCAGGTGGCCCACTACACGCACCTGGGGGGACAGTCTGACCCGGTCATCCCAGTAGCCGATGCCAGCCACCACGAATCCACCGCCCACCAGCGCCACATAGGTACGGACGGCAATATCATCATGCAGGACCAGAAAGGACAGAGCTGCCACGTATACGACCACAAATGCCAGGCCGCCGCCGCGAGGGGTCGGAACGGAGTGCGAGCTGCGATAGTTGGGATGATCCAGCATGTTGTGTCGCAGCGCGTAGCGACGGACCCAGCCGGTCAAAAGGATAGAGCCGCCAAGGACGAGCGCAAGAATAAGTGCATTGAGGATCATCTAAGTTTGCCCCTCGATTTAAACCACTGTGCCGTCTGGGCGAGTTGGTCATCCATCGATATGACCGGCTGCCAGTTCAATCGCTGCCGGGCTTTGGATGAGTCAACGGTGAGGGATCCGATGAGCTGATCGATGCTCTGTCTCCTGCCTGACACGCTGCCGAGCAGTCGCAGCAGGGGCAGAGGATACGGAAACAGGCGGGCGGGACCAGGAAGGGTATATCAAGCTGCCGGGTTGACGGTGCGGGACCCTGTGCTAGGGTGCCCCGGCGCCGTATAGGGAGGACCGCGAAGAATGTCCGAGATCGATTCGCTGCCGTTGCTGCGCCGCATCGCCGATGCCCTTGAACGGATGGCTCCGCCGACGTCTCGAGGCGCCGATGTCGACGCCGCCGCCGCCTTTGTCTGGCACGCCGACGACGACTGGCTGGAACCGGTCGTCAGGGTGAGCCGCGTCGACATCGGGCTGCTCAAGGGCATCGAGCGCCAGCGCGACATCCTCCTGGAGAATACCCGGCGATTCGCCAAGGGACTGCCCACCAACAATGCCCTTTTGTGGGGCGCCCGAGGCATGGGGAAAAGTTCGCTGGTCAAAGCGGTTCACGCCCGGGTCGACGAAGAGGGGCCGGGTCTTCTGGGGCTCGTCGAGATCCACCGTGAAGACATTCAGTCCCTGCCCAGACTGCTCACCATCCTGCGCGATGCAAAACGCCGATTCATCATCTTCTGCGACGACCTGTCGTTCGACGGTCACGACGCGTCCTACAAGTCGCTGAAAGCCGTGCTGGAGGGCGGCATCGAGGGCCGCCCGGCCAATGTTGTTTTCTATGCCACCTCCAACCGGCGCCATCTGATGCCGCGCGACATGATCGAAAACGAACGCTCGACCGCCATCAATCCGGCCGAGGCGGTCGAGGAAAAGGT
>ENA-OSEO01005724-OSEO01005724.1-sediment-metagenome-genome-assembly--contig:-NODE-5724-length-11684-cov-8.738692_pt1 | contig 11684 bp, 13 predicted proteins | sample MGYA00237883_ERZ534232 | MGnify/ENA metagenome assembly ERZ534232
TTCAAGACATGGATATAGCTCCCATCCGCCCTTTGTACAGTGCATCTGCTCATTTTTACGACACCGGTTCGAAATAATATACACCAGTGGTTTCCGCGTTTCTGTCTGGCGGCTTCACACGTATTGCAATTCAGTGATGTACAGGACTGTCCAATAATCTCGGTGTGATTATAGCCGGTAATTTTTTCAAATGCCTTATTGGCTGAAACAATGGTTCCGTCCCTATCCACGATCATAATTCCGTCCTGGATGGTGTCTACCACAGTTTTCCAGTATTCGTTCAATTCATGTCCGAACATGTTAATTTCTCCTGTTAAAGTTTAACAAATGTTAAGGCTCTTGGTTAACAATTTAACACTCATTGTGCAAGGAAAAATATTAAAAATCTCGGTCGAGTGGTTCAACGTTAAGCCTCCCTTGGCACGACGGTCGTCTTTTCAAATTCAATGGCACCTTCTTTGCAAATTCGGGAAAATGATGGTCTCGTAAAAAGCAGGTGTCGGTGGTTCAAATGTCGATCACAAAAAACTTTTTACGAGTTGGTCAACATTAGAAAGTTTGGGCAACCGATTGGAAATGAAAATAATGCATGAATTTGATCTCAGGAAAGCAATTACGCCATTTATTTTTCTAAAGGTAACCCAAGCCTTCAGAGAAATGAAGGTTGGAGAAATTTTACAAGTTACCGGAAATGACCCCAACGCACTTAGAGAGATTTTTCAAGTTTTACGTACGTTTTTTTATACGGTTGTCGATGCAAAAGAAGGTGATGATTTTTATTCTGTTCAAATAAGGAAAAACAAAAAGAGGAGGTGTCTCAGTGCACGCGACGATTCAAAAACCGATTGAAGAGATTGTCGGTTATATTAAACCGGAAGAGAAGGTATTTATTGTCGGCTGTGGGAATTGCGCAGCGAAATGCCATTCCGGAGGTGATGCCGAAGTTGAGAAAATGGTCAAAAGATTGTGAGACAGGACCATTGTCCCCAGATGCGCCCGGGAAGCCGAGTTTTTGCATGGTAGCGTCCATGCCGTAAACGTCACCGATAACCAGAGTGCCGTAATGAAACTCGGATCCATGGCAGCGTGTGTCGGACTTAAATCAAGGGGACATGAACCGATTTACCAGTTGACCTGCCGTGACCGGAACCGTATCGCGCTTCAGTCGGACATTTTGACCGCATATTCGCTGGGAGTGGATAACATGCTTTTTCTTACCGGCGATCATATCAAACTCGGCGATCACAAAGCCGCCAAGCCCGTGTTCGATCTTGATTCAGTCCAGCTGATTAAAATTGCTGCCGGACTTCGGGATGGCCATGACATTGTCGGCAACAACATCGAAAATCCTCCCGATTTTACCATCGGCGCGGTGGTGAATCCGAATTTTGTGCCCCTGGATTTACAGTTGATGAAAATGAAGAAAAAGATAGATGCCGGTGCCGAATTCTTTCAAACCCAAGCGGTATATGATGATTCGGTTGTGGATGAATTCATTGAAAAGGCTGAGAAGCTGGGCCGGCCCATTCAAATGGGAGTGGTGCTTCTCAAATCACCGCAGATGGGGGAATTTATGAACAAAAACGTCTCAGGAATTACCGTGCCCCAGGAATGGATCGACGCCATCGGATCGGTGGACATACCCGACCGGAAAAATAAGGCTGCCGAGATGACGGGCAAGTTTATCAAAAAACACAAATCCAAATTTCAGGGGGTTCACATCATGCCCCTGGGATGGACGGACATCGTGCAGGATATCCTTGAACAGGCGGAAATTAAAGTGAAATGAAATAGATTTTTGGATAAAATTAGCTTGACAGAAAAAGGTTAAACTCATATGTTTGTGTTATGAGCATAAGCTCATAATATTAATGCCTGGCAAAAAAGCATCACACTATAAAATTCAGCAGGTTATAGGTTCCGGTTCTGGGTTAGGCACCGGCCGGAATGAAATCATTTATCTGGGAGTTCATAACACGGGAGGGGGAATCATGGAAAAGGGTGAAAAACTGGTTGTTATCGGATGTGGCGGCGTTGGCGGACCTGCCGCAATGATGGCAAAGAAACTTATGCCGGATGTCGATGTGACGATTATACGCAAAGAGGATCGTTTTATCGTTCGATGAGCTCTGCCGCATGCCGTGGCCGGTCTGGCTACGGTTGACGCCATTACAAATCCCGATGCCATGTTTAAAAATGCGGGTATTACCAACATCATTGAAACAGTAACCCATGTTGATACGAAGAAAAAGCTGGTGCTGTTGTCAAACGGCACTTCCATTGGTTACGACAAGATCATTCTGGGCACCGGATCGGTGCCGGTTATTCCCCCCATTGAAGGAATCGACCTCGAGGGCGTGCTCAGTTTGAGAACCGCCGTGGATGCCGAGAAAATAAAACGGTATATGGAAGAGAAAAAGCCCAGGAATCTTGTTTTCATCGGAGCAGGATTTATTAACCTTGAACTGGGTGCCCTCCTGTCGGAAATGAAACCGGATTATTACAACATGACGGTCATCGAATTCTTAAACTATCCTTTGCCCCTGATGCTTGACCCGGAGCTGGCTGACCGGATAGCGAAATATCTGGTTGAAAAGGGTTTCAATATGATGATGGCATCCAAGGTAACGAAGATTCTCGGGGATGACGGGAGGGTTACAGGTGTTGAACTTGAAACCGGTGAAAAGGTCGATGCAGATATGGTCATGCTATCCGTGGGTGCAAGACCGAATTTAGAGCTGGCAAAAGATATGAACCTTGAACTTGGCAAGTTCGGCATCAAAGTCAATAAATACATGGAAACATCAAATCCGGATGTCATTGCAGCCGGAGATTGTGTTGAAAAAAATCATTTTGTAACAAAAAAACCCGCACCTTCACAACTCCGCGGTCCTGCTGTAATCCAGGGACGACTGGCCGCCAAAACGCTGGCTGGATACAAAATTGAATTTCCGGGAATATTAAATAACTCAGCAGTCAGAATCTTTGACAAATATATCGCTGCAACCGGTTTTACGGATGAGCAGGCACGTAAGGAAGGATTTGAAACCGTCAGTGCAACAATAGATTCCAGAAGCAAACACGGAATGATACCCGGCGTCAAACCCTGGACGATAAAGCTGGTATTTGACAAAAAGACCCAAAGGCTCATTGGCGGACAGATTGTCAGCGACAGTGAAGCATCGGTTAAAGAGATCGATACGGTCAATGCATTGATTCTTGGCGAAAAAACAATTCCGGAACTCACAATGTTGATGTGTGCCGGAAATCCTGATTGCTCATCTGAGCCGAGCCTTGAACCGATCACCATTGCAGCGGAGCAGGCGCTGCAAAAATTGAAATAACAAGGAAAAATCATGAAAAAAATTGTTTTATTCGCGTTTAACGGTGATTTCATGTGTTTTGTTCATGTCCTGTTAAATGCTTTGGATATGAATGAAAAGGGACACGAGGTTAAAATCGTCATCGAAGGGTCTGCCACCAAGCTAATTCCGGAACTTAATAAAAAGATCAATCCCATGCATGCATTATATCAAAAGACAAAAAATTACGGTCTTATTGATGGGATTTGCAAGGCCTGTTCCAATAAGATGGGCACTCTGGAGGCGGCAAGGGCGGAGGGACTTAGGCTTTTGGACGATATGAACGGTCATCCCGGAATGGCCGCCTATATGGAAAAAGGTTTTGAAATCATCACATTTTAGATGTACGGTAAGTGAATCGTTAAAGGGGGTAGGCCTATGAAGGAACTTAAAATCGGATGCGGGAAGCCCACCGGAGCCACCGTGGATGAAAAAACCGAAAAAACGATGGTTCCTGATCAACCGAAAGGGAGAAAGGAGATTACCATGTCTGTTGTCAGAGTCGGCCAAAAGGCCCCTGATTTTGAAGCACCTGCTTACCAGGGCGGGAAGTTCGGCCAGGTCAAGCTGTCTGACTATTTGGGCAAATGGGTTGTCCTCTGTTTCTACCCGGGAGATTTTACCTTTGTCTGAGCCACGGAGTTGGCCGCAGTTGCGTCCAAATACAAAGCCATTAAAGATCTCTGGGGGCCGAGATACTGTCTGTGAGTGTTGACAGCCATTTCGTTCACAAGATGTGGCAGGACAACGAGCTTTCAAAAATGGTCGAAGGTGGTGTTCCATTTCCCATGCTTTCAGACGGACCGGGAAACATTGGCAAGGTGTATGGCGTCTATAACGAAAATGCCGGGGTTGAAATGCGGGGCCGGTTCATCATCGATCCGGACGGCGTGGTTCAGGCCATTGAAATCCTAACACCACCGGTGGGTCGAAATGTTTCGGAACTGATTCGACAGATTCAGGCCTTTCAACATGTTCGAAAGACCAATGGTGCAGAAGCAACACCGACCGGGTGGCGACCGGGCAAACAAACGCTTAAACCCGGTCCTGATTTGGTAGGAAAGGTTTGGGAAGTCTGGAAAGTCGAGCATGCCTTTGACTAACCTCTTCATTTGATTCCCGGCTTTTGAATTGCAGGTATATCTTGAGAAAGCCGGGAATTTCATCACTTGATTTTCTCCATTGATAGTATCAGTTTTAAAGTGCCGAATTATAAAAAGGCTTCGGGATTTATTTGGTGAATCGGTCTTTTGTCCTTGATTTACGGTATTTTTTTTGTTTTTACATGACGATGTTTTGTAAGAATTTAGCTTTTTGAAAATGAATCGCTCCGAGGGTGCTTAAATTTTTTCTGAAAGAACTCGCAGATAACGGTTCGTAATGAAAAAACCGGTTTTTGCTTCTGAAAATGGTTTTGGTTTTAAGACCCTATGATCGCATTTGAACCCATCCGGAATGGTTTTTTCATAACGAGCCGTAATCTACTCAAACAGCTTCCAGTAAAAATTTAAGCACACCTGGAGATTCCTGAAAACAGATTTGTTTCTAAGAGCTAAACAGTTACAATTTTTGTCTTATTGCAGAGGTCCGGTTTCAGCGGGGTTGCAGGGCGCTTAAATGATACGGTAAAACACGGATTCGATTCATACGCTTCAATCGTTTTTACAGGGATTCACTGTCTTTCACCAGCATGGTTGCGGGATCCAAAAGCAATACACGCCGGTCGGCACCCGCACCCTTTAATGTTTTTAAATGGATTTCTTTGCCTTCGGGTTGGAGCTGGATGACGATATCAAAAAGATCGGCAACTTCCAATAACGGGGCCGGAATACCGGTGGAATCGGGTGACTCATGGCGGTGGATTCTTACACTAAACCAAACATATAGAGAATGTTTTTGGGCAAGGCGTTTTAATTCAGAAAGCGATTGCCTTACATCTCCCTTAAAGCTAAAACCGTCGATAAGGAGCATTTGGGGTGAAAAGATATTTTGCTCTTTCAGATCCGTCAACCTTTCTTCAAGTTTGGAAGGGCTGAATCCTTCAACCCTGAATGTCATGATAAACCGATGGGGCAGCAATGTTTCCCAGATCGGGTTTATTTCCCTGGCTTCGTATTGTTTCGTCAGATGGCGGAAAACCTCTTTATACCACAGGGTGAGTTTTTTAACCGGATCATCCAGGCTGATATGGAGGACATTTTTACCTTTTAAAAGCGTGTTTAAGGCAAGTTGAACCAAAATTGCGGTTTTACCGACGCCTGCCCGCGCAAGCACGGCACCGAAGCCACCATCAGTGAGAATGTCTTCGGTTTCATTTTCCAAAAATCTTAAGGGATTTTGCAGGATCAACTTTTCTTTAAGCATCGTCATTTTCCTTTTATTGTTTTGGTTTTTTTTCGGCTTCTTTCTTTTTGACCAGATCCTCGGCAATCGATTGCGGAACCGGTTTGTAAGCATCCAATTCCATGGTAAACTGGGCTTTGCCCTGTGTCGCCGATCTCAAAACAGTTGAAAAACCGAACATTTCTGCCAGCGGTACCCTGGCCTCAATAACACAAAGGGAGCCTTCATCCTGGGAACCTACAATAATACCCCTTCTTTGATTCAATAGACCCATAACGGCACCTTGAAATTCCGCCGGCGTTTCAACGGCAACTTTCATAATCGGTTCAAGAATGACCGGCGCCGCCTTGAAATAACCTTCGCGAAAAGCGCCCCGTGCTGCTGCGATGAATGCCATTTCAGAAGAATCGACCGAATGCGCTGCGCCGTCGTTAATCACTACTTTTATGCCGGTAACCGGAAATTCCATCTTTGGACCTTTGGTCATGGATTCTCTGAAACCCTTTTCACATGAAGGAATATACTGGGTTGGGATCTTGCCGCCGATGATTTTATTTTCAAACACAAAATGGTCATCAGGGGATGGTTCCATGAAGCCGGCAATCTTTCCGAATTGTCCCGCTCCACCGGTTTGTTTTTTATGGGTAAAGTTAAATTCGGCCTTTCGAGTTATGGTTTCCCTGTAGGCTACCCGCGGATGACCGGTTGTAACGATGGTTGAGTATTCACGGCGCATTCGTTCGACATATACATCAAGATGCAGTTCTCCCATCCCTTCAATAATCGTTTCACTGGTCTCATCGTCAACATAGGTTCTGAAGGTAGGGTCCTCTTTACTGAACCTGTTGAGGGCTTTGGACATGTTTATTTGGGATTTATGATCTTTCGGAACAATGGCAAGAGAAATTACCGGATCAGGAACAAACATGGACGTCATCGTCAGATTGAGACCGGAGCCAGCGAAGGTATCCCCGGAAGCACAATCGATTCCGAAAAGCGCTCCGATATATCCTGCCGGGATGGTTTCGATATCTTCCATCTGCTCTGCGTGCATGCGGACAACCCTTCCGACCTTGATTTTTTTCCCGGTGCGAACATTGACGATCGTATCTCCTTTGGAAAGAGATCCCTGGTATACCCTGACGTAAGTTAATTGACCATATTGTCCGTCTTCAAGCTTGAATGCCAGGGCGACGACCGGTTTTTTCATTTCGCTGGACAGAATAACCGGTTTCTCGTTATTATCCAGGTCCAGTGCGGTATTCTCCACATCGGAGGGGCAGGGAAGAAAATTCACTACGGCATCAAGGAGCGGTTGGACGCCTTTGTTTTTGTAGGCCGATCCAATAAAAACCGGTGTCATTTTGCGGGCCACCGTTCCGATGCGTACTGCCGAGACAATCATTTCATTCGTGATCTCTTTTTCTTCGAGAACAGCATCCGTGAGTTCGTCGGAAAACAGTGAGGCCGCATCGATCAATTCTTCCCTTCGTGCCTTGGCTTCATTAAAGAGGTTTTGCGGTATTTCTTCAGTCCGTACAATTTCGCCACTGGCACCGTCAAAATAGATCGCTTTCATGGTCACAAGATCTACAACGCCTTCAAGGTCAGCTTCAAGACCAATGGGAATCTGCATGGCAATCGCATTGTGCCCCAGTTTTTCTTTGAGCTGACCGATGACACGAAATGGATTGGCACCGCTTCGATCGCACTTGTTAATAAAAGCGATACAGGGCACCTTGTACCTTTTCATTTGCTGGTCCACTGTAATGGACTGGGACTGAACCCCTCCCACGGAACACAATACAAGTATGGCGCCGTCGAGCACTCTCAGAGACCGTTCTACTTCTATTGTAAAATCGACATGACCGGGGGTGTCGATAATATTAATTTCATGATCGATCCATTCACAGTATGTGGCTGCCGAAGCGATGGTTATACCGCGTTCCTTTTCAAGCTCCATGGAATCCATGGTGGCGCCTACGCCGTCTTTACCTTTGACATCATGCATTGCATGGATGCGTTTTGTAAAAAAAAGGATTCTTTCGGTCAGTGTGGTTTTACCGGAATCAATATGAGCACTGATCCCGATGTTTCTGACTTGATAAATTGAACTCTTCATAATATTTTTACGTTTCTTTTTTAAATAAAAAAACCCCTCATTAAGGGTGCTTTCACCCCATAGGGGATTTCATTAGCGTTTATCCATTAAATCTGCCAGAAAATAACTGTTATACCGTTTTTGTCAAGCCATTCTTTTTAAAATGATGATTTTTAAGGTCAAATCATTTATTTGGTTTCGTTTGGCAAGGTTTTAACACTCACTGGCGAGATTCCTTTCGAGACAAGCCGAATTAGGCCAAGCATAAAAACGATCATTAGCGTTGTTGTCGGCACGGGGCCGAATTTTAAGGCAAGCCAGCTGATTCCCACAAGCGGCAAAAGGCCCAATTGGACAAATACCTTCAAGTTGTTGTGATCCGCTATAAAATCAGCCAAAGGCGGCGAATATTTGTAATACAGATTCACAAAACTTTTTCCGATGGTGTTCGTCAGCAGAAATCTATCCCGGACCTTTCGCAATATCTGAACGCATGGCGCTGCGTATGATCCATAAGCCGCGGTGGCGATAAAACACCCGCCGCCGCCACCGCCGCCGGTTGGCTCAATGCCGGTTGGGATGGCGGCATTAATATCCAATCTCAGCCGTCCATATCCGTAAATATTGTCTTTCCCCGGATTTCCCATGTCAATGGCACTCGATGTCAGTGAACTCCAAAGTTGGTCCACTGAAATACCAGGGTTTTTTCCGAGGATGAGCGCAGCTGCTCCGGCAACATGTGCACAGGATGCACTGGTGCCGGAAAATCTGATTCCATAAAAAAGGTTAAAAGTGTTATTTAAAACATAGTCCGGCCCCATGATGTCCGGTTTGATCATTCCGTCGTTGGTGGGTCCTTGAGAGCTGTATGATGCCTGGGGGCCTGTTGTCCAGACATTATAATTAATTGCGCCCACACTTAGTGCTCCGGTGGCATCCGCAGGACTCAAAAGGCTGCTGGAGGCCACTGCGGGCGATAAATTGTGATTAATGCTGTAAACTTCCAGCCTGTGATTTGATGTGGCGCTGTATTTTTGAATTTTAAGATAGTAAGTACCGCTTGACGGTACAACAAATTCAATATCCTCTGTTGGCGGCTGTGTACCTGTTTGAGCATTTGTGCTTGATGCCACCGGAGAGAGATCGGGCGAGCTGTAAAAAAGATAAAGATCATAATCCTGAGATGTCGTCGGCCAGGCTTCCCAAGTCAAATACACTTCAATGGTATCGCCTGCTTTCGCGTAAATCCCTATGGTCTCACTGCTGCCAGAGACATTATGCCATCCGTCTGCGTCCGGGTCCGAAAAAACTGCCTCGTAATGCCGCTGGGCCTCATTCCCGACGGCATTCACCCACAGGATTTTCAGGATATTGTTGAAATATGCATCATCAGCCGTACAGACGGGATTGCTGTTATAACATTCACCGTCATAAAAATTCGTGTTGGGTACCACCAGGGAAAAATTAATAATCCTGATTCCATTGTTTACGGCAAAATTTTTGGCGTCAACGAGATCTATCGTATCCGTGGCCTTGATTAAATAAAGCGTAGCACCAGGCGCCATATCGTAAACAATCTCGGCGACCGCCGTGCCATGAGGTTCTGTTTCAACAGAAAAACTGCTGGATGTACAGCTTGCGCCCGTGCAGTCGACTTTTACGACATTCCCCGGAAGCTCACCGGTGGATATGGCCGAAGACAAGCCGGCAAAGCCCACATCAATAACGGCAACTTTTACACCCGACCCGGTATAGCCTGCATTATGAAATGTATTGGCACCGGTCAGGTTGACACCTTCACTCGTAACAGCCACAGGGATTAGTCTGTCAGGTGTTTTTATAAAGGAAATTCCATTTACCGTATCGGCTATGGTTGTCAGCATATCAATAGGGACTTCTGCTTTGGTCAGGTTGTCAACTCCCTTGATGATTTGGACGCTTAAGTTAGAAAGCGTAGTTTCATCCACACGTGTACCGGGTTCTGACATCAGATAAACTATGGCCTTGTCCGGATCATGGGAGCCGATATTCATTCCCTGGGCAAGCATTCGGTCGGCACCGGTGCCTTCTTTAAATTCTTTTTCCAGTTTCCACAGACGACTCGACATTTTGGGATGACCATTCGTCTTTGCCGGAGATATATTTAGATTTTGAGCAACGGCAACAGAACAAACAATGATATGAATCAGTAACATGAAGCAAAATGGAGCAGTTAATTTTCTCAATCCGGCAATATTCACGGGTGTATATTCCTTGTTTTGATGAGTCTGTCCGGGAGTCGTATGGATTGTATAACAGGTTCCTCTGACAGGGGAATTAACCGGACAACGGCCACCAGGCCTCTTACCATGTCTCCGGATCGTTTCTCAACCATTATTTTATGGTCTTCAAACACTTTTTCTCTCTCCGGATCGGGTGATGAAGGTTCCAAAAAAATAAACACCCTGACTCGATGGTTATCCAAAGGAATATTATGCTGTTTTGCAAAATATTCAGGATCCGGAGATAGGGCAAGTTCATAAAGCACAGAGGACAGTTTTTGTTGTTTATTATCTCCGGTCTTTTCAGATTCTGGCGGGGTCGGATTGTTTTCTGCTTTGTTAAGGGAATGGGCAGCAGGGGGACTGTTACAAGAAATCAGACATCCCACAAGAGAAATAAAAAAAAATATGAAAATTCGTCTCTTCATTTAATATTGTTTTCTTCGTGTCTTTGTGACTTCGTGGCAATAATAAAATAATTATCAAAAAACCCCACGAATTTTTCACGGTTAAATTGCTATTTCTTCTTCACAGACTTCCTGTGACGTCTTGTCAGAGGCCGCTGCCGAAGGAGTATATATGATGCACCTGGACCGCCATCAAAAGATCGGGCGCTTGAGAACGCAATAATCCACTTTCGCCACGGTCCACGTGTAATCCATTCTATCATCTTTGTTTTCAAAACAGGCCTGTCCGGGGAAGAAAGTCCCCGGCCGTGGACAACGAGGACGGCCCTTTTCCCCGTCATGACGGCATCTTTAAGAAAATTGTCAAAAGCAGCCCTGGCATCATCCACACCAAGACCATGAAGATCAATGTGTGCCTGGATCGAAAAATCTCCGCGATGCAATCGCTTGGTGATCTCCGGGTGAATATGATATCCGGTGCCTTCGATATATTCCGAAGTATCTGAAACCACAAAGCCTTCCCCGGATTCCACAAGACTATTAAGCTGATGAAGCGTATCAATTTCTGTATCGTTTCCAGCTTCAATGGAAACGCGTGGAAAAACAGTCGGTTCCAAACGGTCTCCTCTATGAATGGGTTTTACATCCGCCATTGCCTCTATAAAAAGATTCTTTTCATTTATCGGGCCAGGTCTGTCGTCTATATGGGTATCGGAATTTAAAACGTTGGTGTTTTTTTCAAGGGGTTTTCCGGTGGATTCAAGGGCATCATCAAGGGGCGGTCCGGAATGCAAACTTTTTTGTTCAATCAGTTCTTTTAGTTCTTCAAAGGGTCTGAAGAATCCAGGTGTTTTGGAAGTTTTCATTGTGTTCCTCCCGAAAGCTTTTCAAAACACGCCGATCTTTTTAGATCTAAATAAAAACCATAACGCCATTGATTGAATTTGACATGTTACTGCTCAGAATTCAATGAAAAAATTGTTTTTTTAGATGCGCCTTCCTTGTATCGAAAATAATCGCTTATAATTTTTTTATGATCAAAAACGATGGGGTCCGGGAGATCATTTTCTGTAAAAATACCCAACTGTTTTGCATCATCAGCCGGTTTTGGGGTGCCGATTCCTATTCCGATGAAAACGGTGGTTATGGTGTGGTGCCGGGGATCTCGATCAGGGTTTGAATAGGTGTGGAACTGTTCTTTGAGTATAAC
>ENA-OSEO01005725-OSEO01005725.1-sediment-metagenome-genome-assembly--contig:-NODE-5725-length-11684-cov-4.930387_pt1 | contig 11684 bp, 12 predicted proteins | sample MGYA00237883_ERZ534232 | MGnify/ENA metagenome assembly ERZ534232
TTGAGATTCGGACTCGTTGCCGGTTGCTCGTTGCGGGTTTTGGTCTCACCCTCCCACCTTCTTCCAACCGCAGCTTAGGGCTTGTGAGAAATGAACGCTCAGAATGAACGGGTAAGTGCCTACAGGTGGACGATTTTTACCTCGCCCCATTTCATGCCCAGATGTTCGGCCACGAGGCGGCGATGGCAATGGTCGGGCTTGTCCTCGCTGCACAGGAGACAGGCATTGTCGAACAGGTCCCTGGAAAGGGTCTCTTCGGGCTTTCTTTGGCGTAACAGGGACCGAAACGCCTTTTCGTAAGCCGACCAGTCCCCCTTCTCTTTCTTGAAATTGTCCATGATCTCCTGGGTGGGGGCCAGCTCCGGCAGGTGAATATAGTCGATGCCACCAATGGCCTTTAGAAAATAGCGAAGGTCATCCCGCTTGGCAAAACCGGCGAGCTGCGACACATTGTTGAGGCGTATGTCGATGACCCGCTTCACCCCGGCCCTCTGCAGCCTGCCGAAAAACGCCTCGGCCGGCTTCCGGGTGAATCCTATAGTGAACAGGTTTATGGTACCCATCAGAGTTCCCTTTCCCTCTCGTGTGACGGCTTGTCGTTCTCCTGAACATAGGCGATCCGGTCGCCCTGCATGTCATAGGCCCGCTCCACCATTTCTTCCGGAGACGTGAACAGGTCGTTTTCGCGTCCCTTTAGTTAGCGGTCTCATGGATTCCACGGGGTCTGCAGTAGTCCCGAATCATATCCAGAAACAGTGGGCCATAGGTCTTCTGTTTGGTTGCCCCAATCCCGTGAATATCCATCGGCCGCATCTCGCTTTGCGGGAAAAAGAGGGCCATCTCCATCAGGGTCCTGTCCGGGAAGATGAGTGCAGGGATCTGATAACACAACGACTTGCCGCCGCCCGCGGGCATGATGACCAGGGTGTCGCGTCTGCTCAAGACGTTTTCGATAATATCGGCCTGAAGCGGCCTGAATGCATCGTAACCGAAGACTTCTTTGAGAATATGCTGTGGCGTATCCCGCATGATAACCGATCCCCTGGCGTGTGACAGTCAGATTCTTATGATCATTTTCATCTTCTGCTTGAGTTTATACGAAAACCGTTTGTCTTCCGGCGCCATGGGACCAGGTGAGTGATTCACATACCCGAAGCCGATCATATCATCCTGCGGATGACTGACAGCCTGAGGCCATACAAAAATCAGGCAGCTCGCTCCGTGAGTTTCGGTACCCCCTACTAATCCAAACCCCGGCCTGCTCGAATCAATAAAGTCAGAAGGTGGCTACGTCCCCCATTAAGTTGGGTTCCAAAGATGCAAGGGGCAGCCCCATGCCCTTTATGCCAACAAAGAAACAAAGTCCGGCCCTATACGCACACTGATCTTCGGTTTTTCCAATTTAATCTTCTTTTTTGTCAGGTTAATTATTCGGCCGTGCGTCTTCCGACCCCGCCAAAGGTCATTTTGACCATTTCCAGTTTTGCAGAAGCAGACCGGCCGCGGCCGCATGTCCCTCCGGCGACCAGTGATCATCGTAATCCAGATAAAATTTCCGTCCGTCCTGTGTTCTCCGTGCAAAACTTTCAAAATCAATAACGGTCACATCCCGGTGGGCCAGACCGTACTCCCGCAAAACCCACCTTCGATTGTCCGCCTGATCATTCCTGTATAAAATAGATTTGTCGGACGTATCGATAATGTAAAGGGGACTTTCCCCAACACCTTTACGCAAACGATCAAGACAGTACAGAAGAAACTCTTTGCGTTCGGAATCAAAGGTCGCCTGAGCGGGCGGATCCATGGGAGGAGGAAAACTGTATCCCGGGGGCGCTTTGTCTATCGTCATCGACTCCTTGATTCTTTTGCTGAAAAGAGGCCTGATGATGCGGGCGTGATAGGCGTGCAGATAGGAACCCCTGCGGAACCTGTCCCATGACCAGTAACCGGGCTGCTGCCTTGCCACCATGGCAGTGAATTCCTTTTCAGCATCAGGCCCGGGATGATATTCGAGATCAAATACCCCGGGCGATACTTTTTTCATGCCGCCCAGCAGATCGTTCGGACAAAACACATAGACGACCGCAACCGGCTTCAGCATGTCCCTGTATAATTCAAACGAGCGGACAATCAAGTCAATGTCCCACGTCGGCATCGCGAGGTTGATGACCTGATTGGCGGCCTCCTTCTTCTGCAATTCTTTTTCCAGAATCCTGCCGATGGTCTGATCCCACTGGACGCCCCATCCAAAAGCGAAGGAATCGCCCAGAACCACGACATTCTTTCTGCCGGGCGACAAATCCCAGTCCGGTCCGCGAAAACCCTGATTGTTGGTATCCACCTCATAGTCAAGCTGGCCCGGATAATACTGTTTCACGCCGCGCAGGTTCTTCTTGAGCGTGCAGTAAAGCTCAGGGTGGAACTCACCGTAAAGCCCTACAATTACAGGCCGCCTCACCTGATAGACGGCTTCTTCAATCGTTTTAATTCTCAGAAACGGCAGGAAGATCTCCACCAGCACTAAAACAATGCAAAGAGAAAAAATCAGCAGTAGAATATTGACGGCGTGACGCTTGAAAGAATTTTCCCAAGAACCCTTCATAGCCACTTATGCCCCTGGATTAAAACAGCGTATAGATCAGAGGAGCGACAACCGATCCTTCCACCAGGACCAGTAATGTCCCGATAATCAACGGAAATAACAATATCGGAAGAAGCCACCACTTTTTCCGAAGTTTCAGGTAAGACCATAGTTCTTGCACGATTGACAATTCTCACATTGCTTGAACACCCTCAAATATTTTTGCTTTTTCAGAACTGCCTTTCGCAGGCAGATTTCTCGGTTTCCGCTTGATCCCGCCGAATCCAGTAGCTGGAGGCAGTCTTGTTCATTTTCAGATCCATAAATTTTTTCCTCCGCAAGGCGGCCCACAAGTCCAATGTGCGTAACGATTCCATAAAAAATGCCTACCACGATGATTCTTCTCATGACAAATTCCATGACCACAGCCATCGTCATCCAGGCTTTCTGAAGCGGTTTTAACACAACCCGCCGGACAAAACCCATGGCTGGAAAAACATCCCCCAGGATCAAACCGGCAACAGCATTAGCATGCTGTTGCTTCCACCACAGATACAACGAACCCGGAAAAGAATCGCATTGATGAACAGTCCGAACTTCTTCAGATCTGACTTTTCACTTTTGATGTTCCTGATTTCTTCTATTATCATATCGTTCAGTCATTCTCAAATTTTTTCTGCCAGTTGATATCCCGCTCCAGTGGTTTCTGGCAAAATGGCAAGGATCTGTTCTTCGGTTATTACCGAACTTTTTACCAAACGAGGTCTATACGCCCGGTGGATGGTTGCAGTGAACAGAGTCCCTTCCCGGTCATCGACAAAATCAATCCTGGGCAATGCTTCCAAGGCCCGCTTTATTCCGGAACCGAGCCGCGATAGGGAAGGAGCCCTTTGGCGATATGAGATACGGCCTCCCCCATTCTCACACGGCATCTCAATCCTTTGCCATATTCAAAACTCCTTTCTCAAGCGAAGTGATGCTATAGAGTTGTTTGCTGCTGCGTGGCTTTTCCGGGATGGTCATTTGGATATATTCTGCTTTCAGAGAGGGGTGCAGATAATTCTGTCTGAAGCTTGGTCAATGTGATAGAGCCAATTTGGTCATGTTCTTCGTCGCATCCAGCGTTTCGTTGCCGAGCACTCCCAGCACCTTCTTGACTTGGTCGGTAACTTGTTCGGCGTGTTCTGTGACTTGCCTTTCATTAGGTGTGGTCTGAGCGCGGACACTCGAATTTGGCCGGAAGATGATCGTGAAAAATCCGTTTGTTTCAAATTCAAGCTCCGGACACCCCTGCTCGCGCACATCTTCCTGGATGCGGCGGATGCCGGTGCCGACCGCCTCAACCAGGACCTGGACAGGGTGTATATCCTGAATTCGCGCTCGCAATTCGTTCGAATCATATACGCCGGAGACCGACCCGTCGTCGCGTACGCCGACCAGAATATGGCCGCCCAAGGTATTGGCCAGGGCCACCAGTTCCCGGGCAAAGGAGGAGGACAGGCTCTCCTTGTATTCCAGCATGGTGCCTTCGCCTTCCTGGAGCAGGATTTCGAATTGTCTGGGTTTCATGATCTTTGATTCCTTCTGTATTGTAAGGCGTCTTCAGGTCACATTTCTTGAATACCTGGCCTCCCCCTGAAACACCTCCCGGACATGCCACGCCACGAAGGTGGGCTCGGGATAATAGGACGTGCACTGCGGGGGCTGTAGGGTTTTTCCATGGTAGGCGCCCAGCCATTCGGTGAAGCCGTGGGTGCCGTGTGCCCGGTCCGATACCTGGATGTAAAGGTCGGACAGGTTCCTCACCAACCGAATTTCTTCGGGTCCTTCGGGCCTTAAGGGTTCAATAAGATTCCTCCGAATCCTGCATCCAACCGATAATGCAACAAGAAAGACGCTCAGTCGACCGCTCTGCGGGTTCTGTTGAAGCCTCAAAGAGCCCCGCCCTCAATCAATGCAGGCGTCACAAGCGCCTATTGATTTACTTTTTTGGTCAGCGTCCCGGTCGGCACACCAGATTAAGGCATAAAAGCATAACGTCCCGCAGGGCCTATATATAAGACTTGAAAGACCGAGCAGTTCCTCCCGCTCTATACACGTACAGTATTTATCCCCGTCGCAATATGGATGCAATTTCATCGCGATAATTGACACTCGCATCATCTGCGGCAATGAGGTCGATTTCGTCAGGAGATGATACGCCCAGGCCCAATTCCACCGCTCTGGCGATCTGTACCTGATCAAAAATCTTTCTTTTCATAATCTGCTTATTGCTGCCCAGGTGCTTTAAAACAGCGACCCCGACGGCATCGACTGCTACGCGATCCGTTGAAGCGAGAAAGACATTTCCTTTTTTAACCTTGCCGGTGGCAGGACCGCCGTCCACAAAGACATCGACTCCGTCCATGACCACCAGTTTGGGACTGAACACTTGGTTTATTTCCGCAATCAGCTTCTGCTGGTGCCGTGAACCATGAAGTTCACTCATATATGGGTAACCATGCCGTCCCGTCGGCACAACGCCCACATGAAGTTTCAGTGAAAGAGTGAAAACACCCCCGAACTGGTGGGTCTTAAGACATCCGGTGGAAACCAGGCACTCGGATTCCAGAATGGGGCGGGCGACACGAAAACCCTCCCGCCAGTGAGAATCGTTCGTTTTAACCGGTACCCAGTCTTTGTCAGTTAGCGCGTCGAAATCGATGACCTCAACGCCAAGATCTTCCATAAGGGGGATGATGCCTTTCGCTGTCATGATCTCCTGAGTGGGCGGGTAACTCCGCTCCCCCAATCTAATGGAGCGTGCGCCCATTTTCCATATCTCTTCCACCAGTGCAACAAGGGTGTCATTGTGGGTGGAACCCGGGGCAGTATCTGCCGTATTGAAATTGGGTTTGATCAAAACATCCTTGTTCTTCACCGGATTGATCCCGAGCGCAGCGATAGAATATCCAACACCTTTTGTTCGGTCACTTGTACCGGCAAGCGTTACTTTCGTCATGGCATATCCTTAGCATAGTAGTTGAAAGATTGAACTATCTGTTAAATCAAAAGGGCCTCGCCTATAGATCCCATCAGATTTCTTAGCACAAAGGGGGAGTGTCTGCAAATTGAATAGCCTGCATTTCAAAAAGGAAGGGGCTTTTTCAAGCCGTTGAAGAACGAAAATTGTCGATATTTTTCGTCCCGAACGTGACATTACTTGCTAATGGCGACGCTTTCAATTTGACCGCAGCCATTTAAAACTTCAACGGTCAACCAGCTTTGGTCGGGCGCTGTCGAAGAAAGCGAGGCCGCACTGGTCTACAGACTGTCCTTGATTCCGTCTCCATTGCCGTCCCCGTTGTTTGCGGCGTCTTGCACATCGGCCGGGATACCCGTACCGGCGGATGGACGCTGGTTCTGCAGGTGCATTTTTGTGAGTTTTGGGAGTGTTGTCGGCAAAAGAGGAGACCCGGAAAATGGAGCTTCTATCAGCTATCAGGGATTATGGAAGGGATATAATAAGATCAGCCAGTTCGTCTGCCGAGAAGCGGTTTCTGGGTCTTTGGATGCGATAAACATTCGTGGCTCTAACCACTTCAATGCATTGATCAAAAAAAGTCTGAGCGACGTCAAGGCCGCTCGCGAGATATCTGCCGTAGGTATGCGTCATGATTACCGATGTCTTCTGTGCGCCCTTGGATGGTGTCATTTGGACAACATCCTCATCCCAGACCCTGAGTTCGTAGATAGAACCGACCTTCAGCGGCGACGGGAAAAACCGATCATGGCAGGGGATCTGATATTTTTGCATTGAATCCACGACGGGATCCAGAGGTTGATGTCCAGGATTCACCCCCATGGCCTCAATCATTTCATGCGAGAGTTTCTGCCGGGGATATCCAGGAAAAACGACCACCGGCTTTCCAATCGCAGCTTCTACGGGTGACAGGTCATCGCACATCAGTTGGCCACCACGGTTCAGCAGCGCCCGGGTCAGAGTTGACTTGCCGGATCCTGATTTGCCGACCACAATGACGGCGCTGCCGTTGATGTTGACGGTGCTACCGTGAAGGGGCAAGAGCCCGCGCTGAAACAGGAGCGCTCCAAAGGCCGCACCCATGAGGTAAGCCAGTAATTCATTGGCAGCAGCCTTCTCATTCGGCTCCACCACAATGGTATCACCCTTTTCGATGTAAAATCGGCCAACTCCCTCAATATTAAAGAGAACCGCATCCCTCCTGGACTGGATCTCTTCTGTATTGATGATCAGGTCTGAAAGCACTTCAGGTGTTTTTCCTGTTGAGATCACCACGTCAAATGGGGGCTTTCCCGGCAAAAGCCCCCCGACGGGAAACGTCGCCTCGATAGACAGCCCGAATACCTGGTAGTGATGCCTATCCATGGCTCAGAAGCTCTCCGTAGATGAAGCGAATGGATCTTTTAACCCCATCATTTTGGCCATTGATCGATATACGGTGCAGACCGGATGGAACAAAAAATAGAGCGGAAACAATGCGTCTGGAATTGAAAGGGTCTGGATTTCCAGGTCCGTGGGCATTAGAAGTCCGTTAATGTATTGGATTCTATCAGCATTTGTCTTAAGGAGGACAAACATGTAAACAATAATGCGGTACATGTCGCCGGAAAACAGGGTCGCCTCCCTGGCTGTCCCGCACGTCTCAAGAAAAGGGATAACCATACCAGCCAGTCTGGCCGCCCGGTCACCATTAAATCCGTCTTGCCACTGAATCGTATAGTCGATGTCGAAAAGCAGCTTCAAGAGAACCAGTGTCTGCCCCAAGATGTCGCCAACGGCTGAACTTCTGTGTTGACAAAAAAGCCTTTTGATCTTTACATCCGGCCATCTTTTGAGGATTTCATGAACGTCATAAAGCCATGACAAGCGCGACCACTGATGATAGGCGCCGTGGAGACAAAGATAGAGGAAATTGTCAATGGGACCCAGAATAGGTACGGACACATCATTTAAAAGGATTCGGTCGGCTCTCAGCCAGAGGCGGCCAAAGGGATGTTCCCTCAGAAACCGGTTTTTCAACCTGCTCAAGCGCCAGTGAACTTCCAGATTTACACCGGTTTCAGAATGAATAAAGGTGCGATGATGATGGACCGTCTGAAGAAGTTTTTGTTGTCTCTTTGTCAGCAACCGGTTTCTGCCGACGCCCCGATATCCCATATTCTTTAAAATGACCTCGACGCTGTCCAGATCGTCTGCTGGTACCAAGATGTCCAGGTCACTGGAAAGTCTCAAGGAGGTGTCGTTAAACAATAGCTGAGCCAATCCAGGGCCTTTAAGGGATATCATTGGAATTTCTGCCCGTTGAAACTGGTCTGCGACACGGCATAAGGCATCTGAAAGGTTCATACTGACGAAGACGTTGGTTTTATGCTGTGCTGCCAGGATTTTTCTAATCCTGTCAGGGAATCCTGTCAGGGCTCCTTGCCGAACCGTACCAAAGATCAGAGGACCGACGCAATGTCGATCGGAGAGTTGTAAAAATTTCTCCCAGTCAACATCCCATAGGGTGTTTCTGAAGACCGAACGGTCTGATTTTTCACCATTTTTTGAAAGGAATAGCAAAATTAACCGGAGCTCTGGTGAAAGTTGAGCGCGTAGGTCACAAGGAATGTCAGCGCATCGTTTCATGGCAGTTTTTTTGTTGATAGTTTTTTCTTGCTTCTTTATCTATTATAGTCTATAAAAATTGCAAATTCTTTTTGCGCAGGATGGTAGAATTAATTTTGTATTCTTTAGTGAAAGGATGAGGCTGTTATGAAAAAATCCGCTACCGAGAAAAAGGAATATCAAAAACCGGAGCTCATTGAATACGAAAATCTGGATGAAATTACGGCGGGATTGATCGATAGCGGACAAAGGTAGTAGAAATCTTTTACTTTAAAATGGATCTGGAAAAAGTAAGCCGCTCCTGTAGACCCATTAAGAAAGGAGGAAGTCTTGGAAACGCCATTGGAAGAAAAAAAGGAATACCGGAAACCGGAGCTCGTTGAGTACGAAAACCTGAATGCGATAACCGGAGGCGCACAACCGTCTGGGGAATAGAGAATTTCTCCAAACAGCTCAACATCAAGATATTCTGTCAGACTCAAAACAATTGAGTGAGTGTAGGATCGTGAAAACACATTCTGGAGAGAAAAAAGCATATCAGAAGCCGGAATTGATCACGTATGAGAACCTCAATGAGGTTACCGCGGGAAGGCCATCCGGTCCCGTTTGATATGCGGTTCATCTCTTAGACGAAATCTATTTAAAGAGCTTTATCAGGGCATTTAGCTCGGCCCATAAACTCGAATCAGCCAGAAGTGCCTTTTTAAGGGTAAGATGGCTGCATTTGAGCATGAAGGTCCAACTCATCCCGCCAAGGATCGCATACGAAACCAATGAGGCGACTGCCGCCCCTTCAATTCCCCATACCGGTATTAATAGCGTGTTCAACGCCAGATTGCTGCAGCAGGCAATACCTGAAAGCACCATGCAGAGCCGAATTTTACCTTCAGTGAAAAAGAGTACATTTGCCAACTCATTGAATGATAAAAATACTGTGCTGATGATCAGAATCCTCAATGCCTGAATGCCCGGGGAAAACGCGTCTCCGTACAGAGCAATAATCCAGTGACTGAAAGAAACTCCCACTGCGGCCATTAAAAGACAAATACCGGAAGAAGCCTTGAGCGTTCGGAAAAAAAACCGGTATTTCTCCGAATCCCGGTCCTCATGAGCGTAAAGCCTCCCGGCCAGGGCGGTTGTGATGCTCTGGGGTACGAACAGAAAACACCCGGCGATCGCGACGGCAACCGAATAGACGCCCAGGGATTCATCACCCAGGAAATAATAGATAAAAAACTGGTCGGACCTGAAGATGAGAAACAAAAAGAGGCCGGTCAGCAACGCATGGAAACCATATGTCAGTTCCCCTTTTAAAAGCCCTCGGTCCACCAAAAATTTCAATTTGATTCCGGCAGGTGGATTGTTCAGGGTAAACAAAACCAGTTGTATGAGGATCACCAGGCACATGGCTGCAACCCATGTAAAGGGTGTCAACCGGTTTGTGGCAAAAAGGCCGGCTATCGAAAGAAGTCCGATGGCTTCCGCCGTCAGAACGTAACGATTCATTTGAACGAGATTCTGCTTTGCAATATAGAAGGCCCTAAAAAGAACCATTTGAAAGTGCATTCCCACAAAGACTGCGCCCAGAACAAGAAATCCCCACGTATAAACTGAAGGGATCAAACCCACCGCTTTCAGCCCCAAGAACACGCCGCCATAACACAACGCCATGAAAAACAGGACAGGCCCATTGGTCTGAATCATTTCAGAGTAAGGGTGATGTCTCCGGGCATGAAAATAGATGATGACATTGTTGAGTCCCAGGTGCCCGAATGAAGCGATAAGCATAAATCCGGTCCAGGCGAAAGAGAGGACCCCTTTCTGTTCAGGCCCTAAGGCCCTTGCTGTCAGGATACTGCTCACAAAGGCCATTGTAAAAATCATGACCCGGGTGAACAGATTGCTTTTTACATTGTCTTTGAAGACCACTGCCGGTTTTTTCCCTTTCTGAGTCCATCAGCGTAGCAGGAGTGTGCGGATATGGTTCGAGACACCTCTGAGTTTTAACAGGGGATCGCGGGCCATGGCTTCAAACCAGAAAGAGACCTGGTTGTTGCGCAAGTGAGAGAGAACACTGATCTGCCGAAGCCAGGGATTCAGATGGTTTTCCACCCAACGCCGCAGCGCTTCCGCAGGGATGTCCGAAAGATGAGATCGGCTGTAATAGTCATTGATGGCCGTTTCAGACCAGGGATGAGACTCGAAGAAACCGCCACCTTTCTCCTGGTACAGCAAGGTTCCCGGATAAAGCTGAAGGAGGCTCCAGGTGCTGGTGTCCGGTTTTAGCCGCTTCAACCATGCAAGCTGTCGATTGAGACTTTCAATGGTTTCATTTTCCAGTCCGATGAGCATGTAGGCATGGGCCTGAATGCCATTTTCCCGGCAAAGCCGCAGTGCCGTTTCGCTTGCCTTTACGTCTTCATTTTTGTTTACCTGGTTAAGCTGATGCTGGTGCCCGCTTTCTATTCCCAATTCGATTTTGACACAGCCTGCTTTTTTTAAAGAAGAAAGAATCGAGGCGTCGATTCGATCTGCCCGTGTCTGGATGGCCCATTTCAGCTTTTTTTGAAATCCGTGGTTCATCATGAGTCTACAAATGGTTTCCGCACGGTCCCGGTTCGCCATGAAATCATTATCCAGAAAATAAATACCATTGACCTTATAGCGCCCTGTAAGCTCTTTGAGACATTCCATGACATATTCCGGACTGTGAAAGCGAACTCCACGCCCATAGGTCAGCGATTCGGCGCAAAACGCGCACTGGTGTGGGCACCCCCTTGAGGTTAGAACCGTTGCAACGGAAAGGTTGAATCCCCGAAGGGTTGCAGAATTTTCCTTTAAATAATAAGGCATGTTAAGGATATGCAATTTTGGGAAGGGAAGTGCGTCCAGGGACGTGATTTTTTCAGGTGGCACTGACACGATATCATCGTCGTTGCGACCGGAGATTCCCGGTATCGATAACGGGTTGTCTCCATTCGCCAGGGAAGCGAGAGCGAGCTCTCCCTCACCGGAAATAGCCCAGTCGACTCCGGGCATCCGCTTTAAGGTCATTCCCGGCATGGCCGTAACGTGGTGGCCACCGGCAATGATGGTTTTATCGTAGAACGTGCGGATAAATTGAACGCAGTCCACCGTATCATAAATGGCGGGGGATACCGTGCTCAACGCAATCACATCTGGAGAAAACTTCAGGATCTCCTGTTTCATGACATCCTGAATCTTTGATCGTTCACCCCTGAGTAGGCTGTATTCCATGGTCCTGTCAAAGAGCTTGCTCTTATGACCATAAGCGTGCAGAACTGCGGCCATAGAACAGATGCCCATAGGCATCCAGCGCGCGGTGAACCGTGTTAAGAGAGGCGTTATAAAAAAAACTCTCACTAAAATTCCTTTTAGCACCGATTTTCGCAGGGCTATAACCGTCACAGAAATATAAGATTTTGTGTGATGGGTTTCACTGAAAACTGAGCC
>ENA-OSEO01005726-OSEO01005726.1-sediment-metagenome-genome-assembly--contig:-NODE-5726-length-11684-cov-3.835100_pt1 | contig 11684 bp, 10 predicted proteins | sample MGYA00237883_ERZ534232 | MGnify/ENA metagenome assembly ERZ534232
GGTCGGCGCACTCCGCCGGAAACTGACGGCCCTCCTCTCCCGCCGTCCGGTTCGGCTCACCGTCCCGATCCCGCTTCGAACGATGGTCGTCCGGGTCGACCCGGCCGGGAACGAGATCTCCCGCAGGGCGTCGCCGCGGCGGGGTCGGCTCGTCGACCTCTTCTCCGAGCTCGTCGGGATCCCCGATCTTCTCGGGGATGCGAACCTCTCCATCGACGCCCTGTTCGTGGAACAGGAGGAGATCCGACGCCCCGCCCGCCGGCGACGACGCGCGTGGACGATCGAGGAGCGCCGGCTCATCCGCGTCGTCGACCAGATCTCGTTCCGCACCCCCAGCGACTACCTCGCGGTGATCCCCCCGGAGATCGGATCCCCATTCACGACCGGCGATCTCGCCTCCGCCCTGTCGATCCCCCGGCGGACCGCGCAGAAGATCGCCTTCTGCCTCCGGCGTCTCGGCGTGCTCCAGGCGGTCGGAAAACGCGGGAACTCGTGGCTGTACGTCCGATCGATGAACGGCCCCGGCCGTGAGGCGCGCAACACGCCAGTCGGATACGATCGATCGGATCGATGATGGACCGCCCTCCCCACACGACGCCCGAACCGCCCCGATACTCGCTCGGCGAGGAGATCGCCAACAGCGGCACGCACGGAATCGGGGCCGCGCTCAGCCTCGTGGGGACCGCCGTGTTGCTCCACCGTGCCGTCCGCAGTGGGACGGCGCTCCACGTGGCGACCTTCTCCATCTACGGGGCGACCCTCTGTCTTCTCCATCTCGCATCGACGCTCTATCACGCCTTCCGGCCGGGGCGGGTGAAGCGGTTGTTCTGGATCTTCGATCACTGCTCGATCTACCTTCTGATCGCCGGGACGTACACTCCGTTTCTCCTCCTTTCGCTCTGGGGCGCATGGGGGCTGACCCTCCTCGTGGCGATCTGGGCGCTCGCGATCGCTGGGATCGTCTTCAAGAGCCTGTTCATCGGCCGGCTCCGAAAGGCGTCGGTCGTCCTCTACATCGTGATGGGATGGTTGATCGTCGTCGCCGCGCGAGAGGCATGGCGCCGGGTCCCCCACGAGGCGATCGCCTACGTCGCCGCCGGTGGGCTCCTCTATACGCTCGGGGTCGCCTTCTACGCGTGGCGCCGCCCGTACCATCACGCAATCTGGCACCTGTTCGTCCTCGGCGGGAGCGCCACCCACTACCTCGCGATCCTCCTCTACCTCGTCCCCGGAGGATAGGACCCCTGGGAGCCGGCCCCGCCTCCGGCGGGAGTCCGCCCGCCGACGCGGTGAACGCACGGATTCGGGCGATGGGGAGCGGCCGCGCGCCCAGCGCGCGGCCAGCGGTCCCGCCGGCGATTCCGACGATCTTCTCCGTCAGCCGGTCCTCGTCGACTTCGATCCCGTGGAACTTGACCCAGAGCGAGTCCGGAATCGAGAACGGCAGGACGTCGATGACAAGGCGAACATCCAGGCAGGCGATGACGTACGGAGAACTCGGAGTCGGGTCGGGGTCGTCGAGGTCGATCGGAAAGACCCGATTTCCGGCCGGGCACGGCCGTGCTGAATGCCCGGTGGCCCTGGGCATTGCGCGCCAACCCTCCCGCGATCCACAAAGCGAGTATGTCACGGAACGGGATGGAGAGAATCCCGCAAGCGGAGCCGCGTCGGCGCGATCCCGCCCGGACCGCAGACCCCCGACGCGTGCGCCCTCCGGCGGGCCTACGGCGCGGCCGCGAGCGCCAGTTCGACCATCGCGGTGAACCCTCGCTCCCGCGCTTCGGCGCTCGCCCGCTCTCCAGTGACGATCTGATCGCTGACGGTGAGGACGGCCAACGCCGCGGCTTTGTGTCTCGCCGCGATCGTGTAGAGCGCCGCCGTCTCCATCTCCACCGCCAGCACCCCGTGCGCAGCCCAGCGCCGCCACCCGTCCGGATCGTCGTCGTAGAACGTGTCAGAGGTCAGGATCCCGCCGACATGAACGGGGAGACCGCGGTCGATCGCCGCCCGGTGCGCTCGGTGGAGGAGCGGGAAGTCCGCCGCCGGCGCGAAGTCCCGCCCCCCGAATCGGAGCTGGTTCGTCCGCGAGTCGGTCGACGCGGCCATCGCGAGGACGACGTCGCCAGTCTTCATCTCCGGCTGCAGCCCGCCGCACGTGCCGACGCGGATCAGGGTGTGCACCCCGTATTCGCGGATCAGTTCGGTCACGTAGATCGAGATCGATGGGATTCCCATCCCGGTTCCCATGACCGACACGCGCTTCCCTCCGTGTCGACCGGTGTAGCCGAGCATGCCGCGGATCTCGTTGAAGCAGGCGGCGTCCTCGAACCACGTCTCCGCGATGAACCGCGCTCGTCGGGGATCGCCGGGGAGGAGGATCGTCGACGCGACCTCCCCGGGCTTTGCACCGATATGAATGCTCATTCGTCCTCCTCCGCGGATCGTCCGCTCGCCCCGCCTCGGCGGGGACACGCCGTGCGGATCCCGGCGGCCGTGCTGCCAGACGGGCTCCGAACCCGAGGTTCGTCGCCCGCACCCCGATCGGCGCGTGCCCCCGCGGCATTCTAGCGGATCGATCGGGGCGGTGCGGACGCCTCCACCCGCCCGACGGAGAGGGGCCGATCCGCGCTGTCGCCGGTCCCCCGATCGCGTACCATCTGCCAATCGCTGATGGAGGGGGGACGGATGGTGGCGCTCCTTGCGGCCCGCGAGGTATCGAAGACGCACGCGTCCCGTCCGCTCTTCTCGGGCCTGTCGATCGCGTTTCACCCCGGCGAACACGTCGGGGTGATCGGGCCGAACGGGAGCGGGAAGACGACGCTCCTTCGGATTCTCGCCGGGATCGAGCTCCCCGATTCCGGCACGGTGGAGCGTTCGAACGACGTCCGCATCGCGTACCTCCCCCAGATCGACGTGTTCCCAAGCGGGACCGTCGAGGGCGCACTGATCGATGCGGCTCGATCCCCCGGCCTCGAGGAGTACGAACCGATCGTCCGTGCGCGCAAGATGCTGCGGCGCCTCGGGTTCGAATCCGGGGATCGGTCGATCGAGGCACTCTCCGGCGGATGGCGGAAGCGGCTGGCGATCGGATGCGCCCTGGTCGGGGACCCGAACTTGCTGCTGCTGGACGAGCCGACGAACCATCTCGATCTCGCGGGGGTCGAGTGGCTGGAGCGATTCCTCGCCCGATCGAGCCTATCGTTCATCGTGATCAGCCACGATCGGTACTTCCTCGAGCGGGCCGCAAATCGGATCGTGGAGATCGACCCCCGATACCCGCACGGCTTCCTGAGCGTCTCCGGCCGCTACAGCGATTTCCTGGAGAAGCGGGGGGCATTCCTCGCGGTCCAGGAGGCGGAACGCCAGGCGCTCGCGAACGACGTTCGCCGGGAGATCGAGTGGCTTCGCCGGGGGCCGAAGGCGCGCTCGACGAAGGCCGGATACCGGATCCAGGAAGCCCACCGCAAGATCGGTGAGATCTCCGCCGTTCGGGAGCGCCGAGCGCGCGTCCCCGATCTGGCGATCGACTTCCCGGCGAGCGGACGGCGCACTCACGATCTGATCGTCGCCCAAGCGATCGAGAAGAGATACGGCGGCCGTTGGCTCTTCCGGGGTCTCGACGCGCACGTCCACCCCGGGACCCGGCTGGGGATCGTCGGGAACAACGCGAGCGGAAAGACGACGCTCCTCCGGACACTCGCCGGGTCGGTCCCTCCCGATCGAGGCGAGGTCCGCCGCGCACCGGGACTGCGGGTCGCCGTCTTCGATCCGCAGCGCGAGCGCCTGGTCGAGGGCGAATCGCTGCGGCGGGCGCTCTCCCCGAGCGGCGACACCGTCTCCTACCTCGGCCGAGGAACCCACATCATCGCGTGGGCAAAGCGGTTCGGATTCCGGCCGGATCAGCTCGACCTCGCCGTGGGGGACCTTTCCGGCGGGGAGCAGGCGCGCGTCCGGATGGCGCGGATGATGCGCGAGCCGGCGGATCTCCTGATGCTCGACGAGCCGACGAACGACCTCGACATCTCATCGATCGAGGGGCTGGAGCGGGCGTTGGCCGACTTCCCGGGCGCGGTCCTCCTCATCACTCACGATCGCCATCTGCTCGATCGGGTCTGCACCGACTTGATCGGGCTCCACGGTGACGGCCGCTGGGGCGCCTACGCGAGCGTCGCCCAGTGGATGGATGCCGATTCGGTGGGCGCGGCCTCGAATGACGCCCTCGATCGCTCGACGGGCGATCGAGCGGAGCGGTCGACCGCGTCGGCCGCCCTGTCCCGACGAGGGTTGACGTACCACGAGAAGCGGGAATTCGCCGGGCTGGAGGAGGAGGTGTTCGCGGCGGAGGCGGCGGTCGACGCCCTCCGCGCTCGCCTCGAGGATCCCGAACTCGCCGCCGACCACGAGCGCCTTCATGCCGCGTACGAGGCGCACCGAGCCGCCCAGGCCGAACTCGATCGGCGGCTCGCCCGCTGGGAGGAACTCGAGCGCAAGCGCCTCGGGGAATGACGCGCCCTCCCCGCTGAGCGTCGCGTCAGCCGGTGACGAGCGCTTTCCCCGCGTCCCGCGCCGCACTCAGCACGTCCGGGAACTCCTGGACATCCCCGGGGGCGTGAACTCCGCCGGCGAGGACGGTCGCCGTCAGCTTCATGTCCAGGAACTTCAGCGAGTCGGTGATCATGCCGACGGCGTGCCGGGCGGTCGTCGTGTGTGTGTCCCCCATCGCAGCGACGAAGACGACGCGTCGTCCGGTGAACGTCGCCCGGGTCGACACGTTCTGCCACGGCGCGTACCACCGATCGAGGAACGTCTTGAACTGAGCGGACGGCCCCCACCAGTAGATCGGCGTCCCGAGGATCCAGCCGCCCGCCGCGGACATCCGCCTCAGGAGATCGTCCATGTCGTCCCGCTGCACACAGATCCCCGTCTTGACGCAGGCGTCGCAGGCGCGACACGGACCGATCGCGGACTCGTTCAGGTACACGCAGTCGGTCTCCGCCCCGGCGTCCTTCGCGGCCCGGAGGGCCTGCTCGACGAGGACCGCCGTGTTTCCGTTCCGGCGGGGACTTCCGATCACACCGAGGACTCGTCTTGGGCTGGCATCTCCTTTGTCCATGCAACCTCCGATGCCTCGTCAGGCTACCCGTTTCGGCGCGTCTCGACAAGGCCCCGCGCGGCTCGACCGTCAGAGCCCGAGGATCAGCTTCGCGGTGGTAAAGAAGATCATCAGGCCCGTGATGTCGACGATCGTCGTCAGCGCCGGGCTGGCGACGACAGCGGGGTCGATCCGGAGCTTCGCCGCGAAGAGCGGGAGGCACGCGCCGATCAACGTGGAGAAGACAACCTGGATCGCGAGAGCCGTCGCCACCGCGACGCCGACCATCGCCAGGGGGACCCCCGGAGGAAGCCCGCTGTCGCCGAAGAGGTAGACGCGGCCGAATGCGATCCCGGCGAGCAACGCCCCCAGCAAGAGCGAGATCTGGAGCTCCTTGAAGAGGATCCGGGCGGCATCGCGCGGGACGACCTCGCGCAGCGCGAGGGCGCGCACGACGAGCGTCGCGGACTGGCTTCCGGTGTTTCCGCCCGTGTCGACGAGCATCGGCATGAACGTCGCCAGGATCGAGAATTGGAGCAACAGTCCCTCGAATCGATGGACGATGAACCCGGAGACGAGGCCGAGGAGAGCGAGAGCGAGGACCCAGCCGCTGCGGTGACGGAAGTGCTCCCAGACGGAGCTCCGGAGGTATACGCCCCCCTCGTGCCCGCCGGTGATCGCCATCAGCTTCTCGATGTCCTCGGTGAACTCTTCGTTGAGGATGTCGAGGGCGTCGTCGTAGGTGATGATCCCAACGAGGACGTCGTTGGCGTCGACGACCGGGAGCGCGATGAAGTCGTACTTCTGGATCTTCTGAGCCGCTTCTTCCTGAGTCTCATCGACTCGGACCGAGATCACGTCGCGGTGCATCAGGAGCTCGACCCGCGTCTCGGGGTGCGCGAGGATCAGGTCTTTGAGCGAGACGAACCCGAGGAGGCGCCGCGCGCGGTCGACGACGTATGCGTAGTAGATCGTCTCCTTGTTCGGAGCCTCCCGGCGCAGCGTGTGGATCGCCTCGCTCGCCGTTAGGTCAGGGGAGATCCTCGCGTACTCCGACGTCATCGCCGCGCCGGCGGTTCCTTCGGGATAGGCGGCGAGCCGTCGAATATCCTCCCGCTCCGCCTGGGCGATTGCGGGGAGGATCGCCTCGCGCTCCTCGTCCGGCATCCGTTTGAGGAGGTCGACCCGCTCGTCGGGCGGGAGTTCGGCGATGAGCGGGGCGAGGTCGTCCCGCGGCATCCGGCGGGCGATCTCGACCTGGAGACGATCGTCGAGGTGGCCGAAGATCTCGGCGCGAACAGGGATCCGGACGAACGATAGCGCCGTCAGGATCTCATCGGGCTCGAGATCGGCGACCGCCTCGGCGACTGTTCCCGGATGGGCCCGTTCGAACCCCTCTACGATGCACGCGCGGTCCCGCGCGGCGACCCAATCGCGAATCTGATCAACCGTGATCGTCCCTTGCATCGCTCACCTCCTCGCCGCTGCTGCGGGGCATCGGCGCCGAAGGTGAGCCGGCAGGATCAATCGATCCCGTCGCCGGACCGACGGAGCGCACAATGCCAGCGCCGCAACAGAGGATCTGTCGAACCTTCGTTCACCGGAATCCTCCTTGTTCGTCGGCCGCACGGAAAATCCGCGGGTTCGATGGATTCTACCCCCCATCCCTCACTCCGGCCAACCGCCGGCGAGGATGCGGGCCCCGCGGTCTACCCGCGCCTCCGCGCGGCGACGATCTCCTCGGCGATCGCGTACGGAACGGCTTCGTACCGCTCGAACTCCATCGTGAACGTCCCCCGTCCGCTCGTCAGGCTCCGGAGCTCCGTCGCATAGCCGAACATCTCGGCCAGCGGGACGACCGCCTGGAGGACGGCCGCGCCGGATTTCGCCGACATCGCGACGATCCGGCCGCGCTTGCTGCACAGGCTCCCCGTAATCGGCCCCGTGAACTCCTCGGGGGCGGTCACCTCGACGCTCATCACCGGCTCGAGAAGCTCGAGCCCCGCCTTGAGGCACGCCTCCCGAAAGCCGAGCTTCCCGCATGTCCGAAACGCCTGTTCGGAGGAGTCGACCTCATGCATCGACCCGTCGAGCACGGTCATCTTGACGTTCACCATCGGGAACCCGGCGTACGGGCCCTTGCCGATCGTCTCCAGCACGCCCCGCTCGATCGCCGCTAGGTACTCCCGCGAGATCTTCCCACCGGTGATCCGGTCCTCGAACTGGAACCCCGCGCCGGGCGGTGTCGGCTCGATCTGGAAGACCATGTGCGCGTACTGGCCGCGCCCCCCCGTCTGCTTGACGTGCCGGTACTCGTGTTCCACGAAACCGAGAATCGTCTCCCGGTAGGCGACCTGCGGTCGCCCCGCCGTGACTTCGACGCCGAACTCCCGCCGAAGCCGGTCGATGATGATCTCGAGGTGCAGCTCGCCCATCCCGGAGATCACCACCTCCTGCGTCTCCGGGTCGGAGCGGACGACGAACGTCGGGTCCTCATCGGCGAGCCGGTGGAGGGCGTTTCCGAGCTTGTCCCGATCCTCTCGCTTCGCCGGGGTCACAGCGACGCCGATGACCGGGGTCGGGAACTCGATCGTCTCGAGGAGGATCGGATGCTCGCGGCTGCAGAGCGTATCACCGGTCCGCGTATCGGAGAGGCCGATTGCGGCGCCGACGTGCCCGGGGCGAAGGACGTCGACGGATTCGCGGTCGTTGGCGTGCATCTCGTAGAGCCGGCCGATCCGCTGGGTCACCTCTCGGTTCGAGTTGTAGACGGTGTCGCCGGACCGCAGCAAGCCGGAGTAGACCCGGACGTACGTCAGCTTCCCCATGTGCGGGTCGCTTTGGATCTTGAATGCCAGCGCCGCGAGCGGGGCGTCTTCGCGAGGGTGGCGAATCAGCTCCTTGTTCGACGCCCGGCACGCGCCGATCACCGGTGGGAGGTCGGTCGGCGACGGGAGGTAGTCGACGATCGCGTCGAGCAGCCGGCGGACCCCCTTGTTCTTGAACGCCGCACCGCAGAGGACGGGGATGAACCGCCCGTCGATCGTCGCCCGGCGGATCGCCCGGACGACCTCGGCCCGCTCGGGGATGACCCCGTCGATGAACTTTTCCATCAGGCGGTCGTCCTGTTCGCTGATCCGTTCGATCATCCGCTCCTCGCCGGCGCGCGCCGCGTCGATCATCTCCGCCGGGATCGGGGCTTCGCGGATCGCCGTCCCGGTCGCCGCCTCCTCGTAGTAGATCGCCTTCATCGATACGAGGTCGATGATCCCGCGGAACCCCCCCTCGGCGCCGATCGGGATGACGACCGGGACAGCGTTCGCGCCGAGCTCCCGGCGGATCTCCTCGACGACGCCGTAGAAGTCGGCCCCGGTGCGGTCCATCTTGTTGACGAACGCGATCCGCGGCACGCCGTACTTCTCGGCCTGCCGCCAGACGGTCTCCGCTTGCGGCTGGACGCCTCCGACCGCGCAGAAGAGGGCGACGGTCCCGTCGAGGACGCGGAGGCTCCGCTCGACCTCGGCGGTGAAGTCGACGTGGCCCGGCGTGTCGATGATGTTGATCCGGTGATCCCGCCAGTAGGCGGTCGTCGCTGCGGACGTGATCGTGATCCCTCGTTCGCGTTCCTGCACCATCCAGTCCATCGTCGCCTCGCCGTCGTGGACCTCGCCGATCTTGTGCCGTCTTCCGGTGAAGAAGAGGATCCGCTCGGTGACGGTCGTCTTTCCGGCGTCGATATGCGCCATGATCCCGACGTTCCGCACGCGCTCCATCGGGGTGGTCTTCGTCATGCTCTCCTCCATTCGTCCCCTCCGCGTTCCACAATGAAGCCCCGGCGCGCGGACGGCAAGCGCCGCGCGTCGTCGCTTCCGGCTCGACCCTCTGTCTGCATTTGCGCCGATCGGCGCAGGAACACGGACCTCAGGACTTCAACCGTGGAGGATACGGGACGGACCGGCGGGCGTCAACCGGATCGCGGGCCGCGGCGGCGACGTCGGACCGTCGTGGTTTTCGCCGTCGGAGCGGGGGTGCTATCATGCGAACCGGGAGGTGATGACGAATGAAGGAGTTCTCCTTCCTCGTCGGGAACTGCCCGGGGGCGCTCGTCGGAATCGCCGAGGCGTTGGGAAACGAGCGCGTGAACATCGAAGGGATCGGCGGTCTCACCGTCCTCGAGGAGGGCGTCATCGGCCTGGTCACCGACAACCCGGGGACGACGCGCAAGCTGCTGCGCGAGCGGGGGCTCGATTTCGAGGAGCGCGAGGCGCTCGTCATCGACCTACCGAATCATCCCGGAGAGCTGGCGACGCTCCTGGGGCGGCTGCGGGAGGAACGGGTCAACGTCCTCTCCCTCTACGCGTCTGTCGGGAGAAACCAAGTGATCCTCACGGTCGACCAAGTGGAGCGAACGAAAGAGATCCTCCACCTGACGTGAGGCGCCCAGGCGTCCGGCGTCGCGGCTGAATTCGAAAGGGGGGACCGTGTCGATCCGCCCAATCCGGTTCCCGGACGACTTCGGGCCGCTGGCCGCGCTGGTCCTCCGGGCGTTCCAGTACCCTGAGAACGAGGCGTGGAGTCTCCAGTCCGATGAACAGGAGATGCTCCTGCGCACGCTCCGGCGTCTTCGCCGCCTTTGGCCGGTCTTCCGAGCCGTCCGGGCGGCGTTCCCCCAGACGCGCGATCTGATCCGCGGCATTGGGTGGGAGGAGAACGGCCGCCTCGTGGGGCTCGTGTTGATCCAGCGGCGCGGAACGACGTCGGTCTGGGGCGTGGCGACCGTCGCCGTCGTCCCGGAGTGCCGCCGCCGCGGAATCGCCCGGGCGCTTCTCTCCGCCGCCCTCGGCGAGATCCGCCGGCGGGGAGGGGACCGCGCGCTCCTGGCGGTGATCGACGGGAACCTCCCGGCACAGCGGCTGTATGAGACGCTCGGGTTCGAGGGGTACACGGATCTGGTCGAGCTGGAGACGGCCGGCGATCCGCCGGTGCCCCCCGGCCTCCCTGCCGGCTTCGCCCGTCGTCCTCTCCCCGCGCATGACTGGCGCCCCCGGTACGAGTTGGACGATCGAATCACGCCAGCGGCCGTCCGCCGGTTCGATCCGGTCGAGATCGGCCGATACCGGATGACCCGTGCGATGCGGCTTCTGATGCCGCTGATTCGCATCGCCCAACGATCCGTCGACCGCGCCTTCATCTACCGGAGGAGCGACGGCGAGCGGCCCGTCGCGTGGGCTCGCTACAGCGTCTCGACCCACGGTACCGGCCACGACGATCTGCGGATTCACCTCGATCCGGCGTGCCCTGAGCTCGCCCCTCATCTCGTCGGCGCAACGTTCGCGGACGCCGCCGCCGCGGGAGGCGGCCGACGGACACAGCTGATGGTCCCCGGATGGATGGGGAGCCTCCTCACCGCCGCCGAGGCGATCGGTTTCGAACGCCGGAAGACGTACCGGCTGATGGGGATGGACCTCTGATCCCCGAGGATGCGGCGGAGGCGCTTTCGCCCTATCATCGGTCCGGTGATCCGCCATGTCCGATGTCAAGGTGAACCGGGCTCCGTTTCTCACGCTGTGGGCGTCGGTCGTCGCTCGTCATCTCGGCTACGACGACGATGAGGCGCTGACGCTCGGTCGGGCCGTCGCAGGTCTGACGGCGTATTCAAAGGGGCGGCGGCTGGGGATCCTCGCGCCCGGCGATGAGTCGACGCGCCGAGCGACGGGCGCCGCGCGAGCGGAGATGGGGGCGAAGGCCGTCCCGTTCATGGGCCGGGAGATCCACTGCATCGAAACGGACGACGGCCTCCGGGCGCTCTCGGGGGCGGATCCGATCAAGCCGGAGTCGGTCCGCCGCTATCTCGAGTCGAAGTTCGGCGACGATTTCGTCGCGGTCGAGGACGCGCTGGCGGCGCTCGCGGAGACCTACGATCCCGAGGAGCTCGAATCGCAGGCAATGGATCTCTACATGCGATTGCGGCCGAACGTGCCGAAAGGCAAGAAGGGCTGGGGGAAGGAGGGTCTCCTCGACACGGGGGAGATCGAGCGGCTCACTGCGGCGCGTCGCTCCGGCTGACGGGCTCCGCTCCGGCGCCGTGCGCGATCCACGCCGCAAACCAACTGACCCAGCGCGCCTGATCCGCGGTCTCGACCGCATCGCGCCGGTAGTTCCCTCGAACCCAGTCGACCGCGTCCCCGGCCGGGAGACCGGCGAGGACGGCCATGCAGGCGATCACCGTCCCCGTCCGCCCCGCGCCCCCGATGCACCCGATCTCGATCCGGGCCCCGTCCGTCGCCCGCCGATACGCGGCGGCGATCGCCGCTGCCGCCGCTCGAGGATCCGACGGGAGCCCGAAGTCCGGCCACTCGATCACGTCCGCCGGCCACGTCGGACGCCAGGCGGGGTCGAGATAGAGGCCGTAGTCGCGCTCCGGATCGCGGGCGCGCCGCTCGACGAGCGCCCTTGCCGTGAGGACGATCCCATTTGGCAGCCGGACCTTCATGTCCACCCCCAGGGGTCGGAATCGATCCGACCGAGGTCTCCTTCGGGCGCAGGGATCCACGGCGCCGGCCGGCGAACCGCCGCTAGGGCGAGAACCGCA
>ENA-OSEO01005727-OSEO01005727.1-sediment-metagenome-genome-assembly--contig:-NODE-5727-length-11682-cov-3.948557_pt1 | contig 11682 bp, 13 predicted proteins | sample MGYA00237883_ERZ534232 | MGnify/ENA metagenome assembly ERZ534232
GCTAATAAACCCTTATCATAAAAGGCGCCCAGATGGTTTTTCAATTTTCAGATCACCGACCGTGCAAAATTAAGGTATAAATTTCTAATTTCTTAGCCATGTTTTTCTTCTTTCATTAGTTGTTATTTTATTGATGTTGTTACGGTACGCTACCCGTCAACTTGAACCCCTGCATTTTTCATTTATTCAACTTCCGCAGCACCGTCGCTTTGATTGAGCGATCGAGTCGCATTTAAAATCAGCATAACCTTAAAACCCAACCGGAGCCCATCCATCACCGTTGCCAAAACGCAAACATCTAAAGCCAATCTTTAAGGTTCCTTTATTTATAATCGTGGAGTCATAAAACTATCGATCCTTGGACATCCGTTCGATATTTCCTCTCAATTGGGCAATTTCAATACTTAAACCCACACACTTTTCACCCAGCATACATTTTTCGGCGTCACCTTCTTCAAGATAAGTTTTCAACTTGAAATTATCTTTTTTTAGATCAACGATCCAGGCCTTTTGATCTTCGTCATATTCTGCCTTTACATCAATGCCGCATTCACCGATATCCGGATAAAGTTCCCGAATTTTTTCGCATAACTTGACTTTGTCAACCATTGTTTTCTCCTGCAATTGATAACCATTCATACTTGATTGTTGTGGTGGGGGTGTTGTTGGATGAATTGTAATTAATCATTTTTGTTATTTGCGTTTACGTAGGAGATTTATTTGACTCCCTTCCAGAATCATTTTAATCTGATGACTGCTTAAAGAATGACCGACTGCGAAAGTGGTATTTTTGCTTTTATTGAAAAACTGCAGGTGTCCAGCCTGACTTAACATGTTGCGAAGGCCGTTGGTTTCCAGGACGTCTTCTTGATCGATCGCATCATAATCAGCGGGGTTATCAAAAGTTCAGAATCTAAGATTTTTCCGTGATATGGAGGTAAATCCTTATTCGCCAGAAGACCTCCGCCAAGCAAAATGGCCATGGCGATTATAAAGCTGATAATTGCCGCCCATTTAAGGTTTTGAATACTCATTTTTTCCCTTTCATGTCATAATACTTTTTAGTATCCGTCCCCAAAAATACAAAACCGGTTCGCTAATTTGATTGCCTACTGACCTGCAATCCCAATCACCCCGCAGGCCACGCGCGCACCGGCGTTTCCGGTTGGTTGAGATTTTAAATCGTCCGGCCGGGCGTGAACGATTACCCCGCGTCCTAAAATCGAATTGGGGTCGCTTAACTGAATGTGCGAATCGACCCTGTCATAACGGGCGCTGCCGCTGTTGTCTGCAATCAGATTGCCGAGATCGCCCGCGTGCCGATGCACAGCGTCCGGGTCGCCGTGCGGCTCTCCCGTGGGGTTAAAATGCCCGCCGGCCGATGTGCCATCCGGCACGCTGCAGTTTCCAAACTGGTGGATGTGAAAGCCGTGCAGGCCTGGCGTTAGTCCCGTTACCTCGGCTACCACCCGAACACCCTGATCCGCCTGATAAAAGAATACAGTACCACTGGCGGTGTTTCCCTGGGTTGGATAAAGCACTGCCACAGCTTTAACAGATTCTGCAGCTTGTACCGAAACGCTCGGCATTCCTAAAAATAATGCCATCGCAACGCCCCATATGGCCAACATCCTAACGATATTTTTCATGAAAAGCCTCCAGCTGTCACTAATGGTCTTATAAGTTAACGATGTGAAATGAAAATCTCTACCCATCTCCTTAAGGCGCATTGTATAATTTAACCCAAAGATCGAGCTTTGCAGCAAGCTCAAAAGAATGCGTTTTTTTTAGTTTGCAGACAAAATTCACTTCGTATTTTTTCAGGGTGTGGTTTAGGATATTTATAGCAATCTATACAAACTATTCCTAATACATCCTAATCCGTTTTTTGAAAAATTTTCCCGTTAATTCCAAAACCTTCAGACGTTTTAACGATCTCTAATGTCGTATCTTTCTGACAGATTTGACATTTTCCGCTCACTCGCAAAGTATTGTTGCTGAAATCATCAATAAAAATTTGTTGATCGCATCTAATAAGGAAAATTGGCTCATTATTGTCTCCTGCAGTCGATTGCAGATATCAGGGAATATTCTTCATATTCTGAAAATCTGTTTATTCGCGGTATGAGACCGGCTAAAAGTACCTGGATTTGAGATAATGTCCGGCAAGTGTTCGCACAACCCGGCAGCTCATTTTTCAGCGAACAACCCCTGCAGGGACTCTTTGTTAAATAGCCGCTTTCAAAATAACATTTTGTTTCGTTCATGCTTCCAGCTACCATTATATAATCCTCTGCTCTTCATCGGTTAAAAAAAGGGCGGCGCTGTTTTGCATATCTAAAGAAAATGTTGATAAACGTCATTCATTCAACACCTCATGCTGTTTAAAATTCAAAATATTTTGCCCCGATCCAGTACCGATCCGCTTCAGGGGTTTTGATTTTTCGGCACCAGCGGGTGGTTGCCAGGGTGGCCGAACGGCACCCCAGGCAGGTTCCGCTGGGGTTGCAATTGGGCTGGCATTGCTCTCGCCGGATATACACGATGATGCCGGGCTTTATTTCAGCGCCGTTTTCAAAAGAAATGCCGCTTTCGCTGTGGTTGATCCCCCGGGCGCTGCGCTTGCTGCCGGACAGGGATAATTGGTACGCCAAGGGGGGGCTGGCATTGTGGCGCGTGAATTTTCTTTTATCAGGAGTTTTCATCTTTTGATCCTTTCTATGCGGGTGTAGTAACTCGCCCTACGAAGAACAATGTTTTGGCCGATGTTCATGTGTTTCGTAGGGGCGAACACCCGTTCGACCATGAACCGGTGCATCGGTTTATTATGGGCGGGTGCAACGACCCGCCCTACGAATACAGAAACCCTGATTATAATTAATTCGTAGGGGCAATCACCGTATTGCGCCATTTCGGGCGTGTGTAATGGCCCGCCTTATCTTGGCTTAAGGGTGTCTCAAATCATATTGCCGATTTTATAAAAATCGGCTGCCTGGTAAAATAACAGCAAACCATTATAAAAAAGATTTTATGCATGTATTTTTCCCTATAAACATTGCCACCGAGGGTTCCGTGAACCACAGGGAGCTCGTTCCCATCGCCTCGATTTGAAGGAAATCAAGGAAGCTGCGTTCGTTGCGTTGGATTCCAAATGAATCATTGGGTATTTTTTCTCTACAGGAGAAGCGATCGGGCCGGCGGTAAACTCCATTCCGAAAAAAGGAAGAAATGCTAAAGACTAGACAAATCGGCGTTATAAAAATCATTTTCAAAGCGGGAGACAAAATAATAGGCGGCCGGCAACAAAAATCCCAGCGTACAGGCCAGGCCGAAGAGACGGCAGGCCGCTGGGGCGGGCTCAATTCGAATGCCAGGATCATGCGCCGCTTCATAGGACCAGGAAGGCTGGAGCAAGGCATCCGTGAAAGATATCTCTGACTTGCCGTTTCGATCCGGCACTTCAATGATTGCCGGGGTGTTGCTCTTGGAGGTTCTTTTGATCATAACTTTTGATACATCTCCCAGGGAGCAGCCATTAATGAGTCCGCCGATAATCAACCCGAAAGCGATTGATTGGCCTGCGATAAAAGGATCCCTGTGGGTCAGCGGGACATTGGATCGTAAAACCTTTATGAGGCTTTCAATTTCCGCGTAATAGCGCGCAGCCAGGACAGGCGTCCTAATGGCAGCCTCGGCCGTGTCAGCAAGGCTTCCCGCCGCTGACCAGTTCAAACCTTGTTTTTTCCTGGCGTGCCATACATCCCGCATGGCCTGATCCGTATAGCGGCCCCCTTGAGGGGTCCCGTCCAACGTCTCAAATAGAGCATCAAGCCGCTCGGAAAAATCCGATTCCAGGTACTCAGCGCTTTCGTATATGGATTCCAGCAAAAGGGTCACCACCTGTCCGGTTTGGCTGTTCTGGCCTGCTTCCAGGTCTGCATGGAATCGATCCGGTTTCGGTTTCGTATAATGGTCGATCCATTCCCCGTAGTCCTTCTTCATCCGGTCCAAGTCATAATACCAGTGGGGCCCCACGCCGAGTGCGTCACCGATCAGAGTGCCCATGATTGCTCGCATGGCGCGGTCTTGATTCTCACTCATCTCTTAGCTCCTTATGTTATATGAACAGGCTTTTTCAACCTATTACACAGAACCTTTTTAAAAAAGATATACCCGCAATAATGTATTTTTACGATCTATTCACCAATAAGGCATTTAAAATAAGCAATTCACCCCATTTCTTTTGAACATCCCGCTATTTTACATTGTCATAGCTGCCAATTTTGCGCTGCGTCATTAAAAAGGTTTAGGTGCGTTCCTGAAAACTTTTCTTTTTGAGATAAAATATATAACCGGGGGATGGAAATATGGCCAAAGAGAAACTCGTTGTGATCGGTGGTAACGCGGCGGGGATGACAGCTGCCGCAAAGGTCAGGCGACTTAATAAAGAAATCGAGATCAAGGTCTTTGAAAGGGGGCCCCATATATCCTATGCGCCTTGAGGCATACCGTATTTTATCGGCCGGGTAGTCGATAATTGGGAAAGTCTCATTGCCAGGCGACCGGAGGATTTAAGCGAAAAATACAATCTAGACGTTAAACTGCTCCACGAAGTAAAAGAGATCGATCTGAAACAATGCAGGATCCTCATTCAAAAAACGGAGGATGCCAAAACATGGTGGGAATCCTTCGACCAATTAATGCTTTCCACGGGGGCCGTTCCTATCAAGCCCCCCGTGGAAGGCATAGACGCCGTGGGGATTTTCGGGGTCGGCACACTTCAAAGCGGACTGGATTTAAAGGATTTCATTGAACAGGCGCGACCGAAAACAGCCGTGGTTATCGGCGGCGGTTATATCGGCCTGGAGATAGCGGAGAATCTTGTTTTACGGGGAATGGATGTGAGCCTTATCGAAAGAGCCCCGGAGGTCATGGGCACCCTGGACCAGGATATGGGCGCCCTTGTTTCAAAAGCATTGATGGATATAGGGATAAAACTTTACAGAAATGAAAGCCTCGAGTCGTTTGAAGTGGGCAAAGAACGTGTTCAAGGGGTTATCACGGACAAGCAAACCATTTCGGCAGATCTTGTCATACTGGGAATGGGTGTAAAGCCCAATGTAACCCTGGCCCAAGAGGCCGGAATCGATCTGGGTCGGAGCGGGGCAGTTCGGGTCGACGATACCATGCGAACGGGCACGGATAACGTATGGGCCGGGGGTGATTGTGCCGAATCCTTCCATCTTATCAGCAGACAGCCCGTCAACATCGCTCTGGGTACCGTGGCCAACAAACACGGCCGGGTAGCCGGTACAAATATAGGAGGTGGATACGCCACCTTTCCCGGCGTGGTGGGTACCGCCGTCAGCAAGATATGCGCTATCGAGGTGGCGCGCACCGGGCTTCAGCAAAAAGAGATTCAGCAGACCGGCAGACAATATGTTAGGGCAATCATAAAGAGTACTACGCGGGCCGGGTACTATCCGGATGCGGGCTCGATCTCGGTCAAGATACTGGCTGAAAAAGGTAGCGGAAAGCTGCTCGGGGGCCAGATTGTCGGCAGGGAGGGGGCCGCCAAACGCATCGACATACTGGCAACCGCACTTCACGCCGGATTTACACTGGAGGAAATCGCGGACCTGGACCTGAGCTACGCACCGCCCTATTCGCCTCTATGGGATCCGGTGGCCATCGCCGCCCGTATTGCCTTGAAGAAATTGAGGTAGCATCAATGAAGAAAAGCTTTTCATATCAACCATTATTTGTGTCCCGTAAAGACGTGCTGAGTAGATGATAAAAAGTTTACCGTAAAAAATGGAGAATTTCCATAAAAATGAAAAAAAATCCTCTGGACCACGGATCTTTCGGGCAATGCCGAAAAAGCGATTCCCTTAGTAGAGTCCCTTCCTGTAATTTAAAGCTTAAAAAGAAAACCGTTTAGGGGCTCAGGATAATGGGTCAATAGTGTATCTTATCAACGAAATTGTATTGATCCAATTGAGGAGAAAATAGCATGCGATCAAAAAAATGGCATCTGATAGGTCTATTCTGTTTTATTACAATCATTCTATCCTTGCCCGGTTATTCCTTTGCTCAATGGGGCGGGTACGGGGGCTGGCATATGGGCTCCGGAATGATGGGTAACTGGGGAATGGGGTGGTTCGGGATGATATTTATGATTATTTTTTGGGTTCTTGTCATTGTAGCGCTGGTTTATCTCATTAAATGGCTGGCAAGCAGCAGCAGAGGAGAAAAATTTGGTCTCCCAGGGAGTTCCAGTTCCAGAGCGTTAGATATTTTAAAAGAACGATATGCAAAGGGCGAAATCGACAAAGCTGAATTCGATGCTAAAAAGAATGATCTAGTGGACTGAGTCTTTATGGAAGGTACGAACACGAAGGAGAACAAGAGTCCAGAGGTGGGCAGAGGAAAGCGTACTTTTAATCATATTCCAACCATTCAAATCGCCATTAAGCTGGAAGTCGGACCCGACGGGATGCAGTCGAATGGAAACATCTTAAACTAAATTTAAAGAGGTGTCTAATGAGTAGAAGTATTTCAGAACGGTTTATTGCAGAACGGTTATCGATAGTCATATTATTATTTGCCTTTGTCGGCTGTGCTGGTTTAGATCCCCCCACCACCCTTGAGAGCAGGAGCGCAGGTAAGAGAGTCATTCAAATGCGGGCCAGCAGCTTCGCTTTTGAACCCAACAATATAAGAATTCCGGAGCCCGGGTCGCTTACCCTGGAAGTTGAAAACATTTCCGAAAGCAAACACAATATCACCATCAAAAACCCCAAGGGGGAGGTGCTGCAAAGTGTCGACCTTCCGCCTGAAAAAACGGTTTCATTTACGCAAGATTTCCCCGTACCCGGCCGGTATGAGTTCTACTGCGACATTACTTTTCATACCAGCCTGGGTATGAAGGGACAAATTCAGGTGGAGGCTGCTCAGCCTTGATTTCGGCGGTTTTATCCGACTGTGGTTTGCATTTATCGCCGTTTGCCTCGGTTCCGATGCGGCCTGACCAGTTGCTGCCGATAGCGGATCCCACGAAAGCGCCAGCATTCCTTAGAAGGAATATTTTGCAATGATTCTCCGTGGGGGCACTTTAATTTTCTGCGTATGCCAATAATCTTAATGCATTCATTACCACGAGCAAAGTTGAGCCCGCATGGATCAAAACGGCCGCACCGATGGCGGCAAGACCGGATAGCGTCAGAGGGATTAAGACACCTACGATTCCCAGGCTTATCCACAGATTTTGCTTGATAATGCCTTTGGCCTTTCGGCTCAGACCGATGGCAAAGGGCAAAGTTTCCAGCTTGTCCGCCATCAGGGCAATATCGGCTGTTTCCAGAGCGACGTCACTTCCGGCCGCCCCCATGGCAATACCCACGGTGCTGTTGGCGATGGCCGGCGCGTCGTTCACGCCGTCGCCGACCATGGCCACTTTGGATTCCTGCCGACGCAGCTCTTTGACGGCCTTTACTTTTTCCTCCGGCAGCAGGCCGCCCCAGGCATCCGTAAGCCCGACCTCCCTGGCCACGGCATCGGCCACTTTCTGGTTGTCTCCGGTAAGCATAATCATTCGTTTGATGCCGAGCTTCTTCAGCCGCTCCAGGGTATGTTTAGCTTCTTCTCTGGGAGTGTCCATCAGGGCGATGATGCCGACATAGTCCTCATTTTTGCGCACCAGCATGGTGGTCTTTCCGCCGGATTCCAGGGACTTTACCTTTTCTACGATTTCCTCAGTCGGCTTCTTTTCATCCAATGACTCAAACAAATCCAGGTTGCCGATATAAATGATGTCTTTCTCCAGAGTGGCTTTGATCCCTAAGCCCAGTACCGCCTCCAGGTCTTTGGCCTTTGCTGTCCCGGCTCCATTCAGCCGTTCTTTGCCATCGCGAACCACGGCTTTAGCCAGGGGGTGGTCGCTGAGGTTTTCCACGGCTATGGCGGTTTTAAGCAATTCGTCCGCCTTCATCTTGCCCAAGGGAATTACTTCCGTCAGTTTCGGCCTGCCTTCCGTCAGCGTGCCTGTTTTGTCAAATGCTAGGGTGGTCAGTACGCCCAGGTCTTCCAGCGGACGGCCTCCTTTAATAAGCACCCCGCTTCTGGCCGCCCGGGCCACGCCGCTCAATACGGCGCTGGGTGTCGAAATGCCCAGGGCACAGGGACTGGCGGCCACCAGCACCGCCATCGCCCGGTAAAAGCTTTCGCTGAAAGGTTCATCCATAACCAGGAAGGCAAAATTGAGTATGCCCACCATTATCAGCACAGAGGGGACGAAATACTTCTCAAACTTGTCTGTAAATCGCTGGGTGGGCGACTTCTGAGTTTGAGCCTCATTTACCAGCCTCACCAGCCGGGAGAGCGTGAAGTCTTTGGCCTCTTTGATTACTTTGATTTCCAGGGTATTGTTCCCGTTAATGGTACCGGAAAAGACTCGGTTTTTATCTTTGATATCATCTTCCTGCGGCCAGCCCTTATCCGGATTTTCTACAGGTTCCTTGTCTGCCGGCATACTTTCCCCGGTAATAGGCGCCTGGTTAACGCTGCTTTTGCCATCCACGACCACGCCATCGGCCGAGATCCTGGTATTGGGTTTGACCACAATGATATCCCCGATGCGCAACGCTTCGATGCCCACTTCCTCGGTTTTATCCTTTGTCTTAAGCAGGGCGGTTTTCGGGGCCAGTTCGGCCAGTGCCGCAATCGATTTTCGGGCTTTATTCATGGCATAGTATTCCAGGGCATGCCCCATGCTGAACAGGAACAACAGTAAAGCGCCCTCAGCCCATTCTCCCAGTATAGCCGCCCCCATGGCTGCCACCAGCATCAGAAAGTCTATTTCAAATCCGCCTTTGGAAACACTTTCGATGGCCTCTTTGGCGGTATGAAAACCGCCAAAAAAGTAAGCGCCGATATAAAGTGTCAGGCTCATTCCGGAAGGGGTAACGTCCAGGTATGAAAGGCCGAAACCGATACCTAACAGCGCCCCGCAAATGACGGAGAAAATGAGCTCGGCTTTTTCGCGGAAAATATCGCCAGGGGCGTGTTCTCCTTCATGGCCATGCCCATGTCTGTGCTTTGCTTCCTTTTCTGTCCCGTCTTTAGCTGCTTTTTCCTGTTTTTTCGTTTTCGCAATAAATCTTTCCGTACCCACCCGGGGGTCGAGGATATCCAGACTGTCTTTTCGCAAGGCTTTGAGTATTTTCGATTCATCTGTTTTTGCAGTGTCAAACTCCAGCCGCACCATACCGGAAGCAGATACCGAAGCCTCTAAAATGCCCTCCATGTGCCGAAGGTTACGCTCTATGTTGCGGGCATGGCGGGTGTGGCGTATGCCGTCTACTTCAATGAGTTTATGACCGATTCTCTCGGTAATCTCGGCTCCGGCCTGCCTTACCAGGGACCGGATACGATCTATGGAAATTTTCTCCAGATCGTAGTGGAAACAGAGCTGAGGAATCCCCTTGTCGGTTACGCCGGCTATATGTACTTCGTCCAGTCCCTGCGTATCCCGGAGACGGTCCATCAGCAGATCAACGCATTGATCCTTTTCATCCGGCACTTCCGGCAGGTTCAGCGGTATGTGCAGTTTTTTCATTTTCAGTATTTCCCGCTGAGGTTCTCACCCGCAGAGGCCCGCTGTGCGGGACGGGCATGCGGCCTCAGGAAGTTCCCTTGAAGAGACGCTGCAATAATTATTTATTAAAAAAAACAAAATCAGACAGGATTCACCGGATTGACAAGATAAGGCAGCTTCGCCGCTGGAAGAAATCTCTTCCCACGAGGCGATATCTTGATGATCTTTTAGATCCTGCCAAAAAATTATTTCCGAGACCGAATGAGATGGCACCGGAATATTCTTCAAGCATACTTCCCTTTGTAAAGGGAGATCGAGGGGGATTTTACCTGAGGGTATACAGCTCCGCTTATGCCTTCTTCTCAAGGTTCTTTACAAAAGCAGCCGCCACCAGACCTGCAATACACCCTTCGCCGATCGCTTTAGCGACCTGCCAGGGCGGACCGCAGATATCGCCGGCCGCATAAATGCCGGGCACGTTGGTTTCCTGCTTCTTGTTTGTTTCAATATATTGCATGGTTTCGCCGTCCAGAGCGACCCCCAGAGCGCCAGCCAGCGTAACGGCGCCTTTGGCCCCCAGTTCAATGAAAATGCCGTCGACATCGATGCGCGCTCCGTTATCCAGTTCAAGCTCGGTTACCGATTCCTCGCCCAGGATCTTCGCAACTTTTCGATCCTCATGAACCTCTATGGGGCTTTCTCTAATTTTTTCGATGAGGTAATCGGTGGTGTCCAGCTTCTCACAAATCAAGTGAACCTTATCCGCGTAGAAAAGCAGGGTCAGTGCTCCGGTCAGAGCCGCGCTCTCACACCCCACCACGGCCACGTTTTCTCCTTTATAAAAGCCCGCATCACAGTCAACGCAGTAGTTGACGCCCCGTCCGAGAAATGTTTTTTCCTCTTTCAGCCCCAACCTTTTTCGAGATATGCCCATAGCCAGAACCAGGGCCCTGGCCTGGAAGTTTCTTTCACTCTCCACCTGCAAGAGAAAACGGCCCCCGTCCTCACTGATTCCGGTGACATCTTCCTCGAGAAAAGCTGCACCTGCCGCTTCCGCCTTCAGGCGGGCTTGTTTCAAGAAATTTTCGCCGGTTTCTCCGTGGATGCAGCAATAATTTTCAATGTGTGCGCCATAAGCGCTGCTTTTGGGAAGTTTGCCGAGCACCAAAACCCGCACTTTTCTGCGAGCTGCATGCATGGCCGCCTGTATTCCGGCGGGTCCGGCTCCCAATATCACCACATCGTATGTTTCATCGCTCATGCCATCCTCCTGAATTCGTTTTTGGATTTATCCCTCTCTATATTAGGACGCTCACGACGTTGGCCATCCCCGCCATCATATGATAGAGATTGTGGCAGTGTCGGTTTCGATCGGATGGATCGACCGTCCGTCGGCATGGGATTTCCATGACTTTCTTCTCAAGCAGGACGGGGTGATCCCGGCTTAATACACGGAGCGCATCCAGCCGGTGCGCTTATCCACCAGCAGCTTATCCACCAGGGACCCGTCCTTGGTTTGAATTTCAGCCTCAAAGGCATTGCCTTTATCCTCGATTTCACCGAGCTTTAAATTGGGATTTCCGGTGGATCGGAGGTAATTTTCCAGCAGGTTTTTGGTATTTTCTTTATCCAGCGGCTCCTGGGACTGACGATCTTGCGAGCCTGGATATCCGGGACCGTAGGGTCGGTCGTACTGTGGCCCCATCATCCCCGGGCCCCTGCCATAACCGGGCCCCATCATCCCCGGACCCATACCGTAGCCCGGTCCCATCATTCCGGGTCCCATCCCGTAACCGCGACCCCGCATGCCCGGACCCCTGCCGTAGCCGCGTTGCGGCCCCATATATCTGCCGCAATAGGGGCAATAGTTCCATCCTTCCGGGGATTCATAATGATAGTCCGGTCCCATCATCCCCGGTCCCATCGGTTGGGCATGGCCGGCCGTTAGGCCCATGGCCAAAATCAGGACGGCCATCATTGTCGGAATAGTAATTTTTTTCATTTTGCTCTCTCCTTTCTGTTGTGCAGTTCTGATTACTTCGAAATTTTCAGAAACCTTGCATTGATTGCCACGATCACGGTGCTCA
>ENA-OSEO01005728-OSEO01005728.1-sediment-metagenome-genome-assembly--contig:-NODE-5728-length-11681-cov-3.473199_pt1 | contig 11681 bp, 8 predicted proteins | sample MGYA00237883_ERZ534232 | MGnify/ENA metagenome assembly ERZ534232
CATCGTCAACGGCCTGGAATACGACGCCCGGGGCCGCATCCGCCCCCAGGCCACGCCTTACCCCGGCTCCAACCTCTTCTCCCTGGCCTCCGGCGGCGCCATCTACGTCCGGGACCCCTATAACCAACTGGTGGACGAACAGTTGAACGGCGGCGAACTGGTGCCTCTAACCGATGCCGACTGGGAGTTGATTCTCCCCTATCTCCAGGAGAACGAAAAGCTCTTCGATATCGACATCGAGAAGGACCTCCTCACCGTGGACGGCGACATCCGCCCCCCCGCCGAGGTCTACCGCAAAGTCCGTCCCGTCAAACTGGCCATCCTCACCAAAGTGGAGGATTCCTGGGAGTAGCGCCGGGTTTCGCGCCAATACGGAAAAAGGGCGGCCTGCCGGGCCGCCCTTTTTATTGAGCGCAATATCGGTGCACCAGGTCGCTCCCAGGGGTTCTATAGCGGTTGCCGGAAGTTTTTTCCGGCCCCCCCCTCACCCTGATCCTCTCCCCCCGCCGAGGGCTCAGCATTACCCACAAGTTTTTTATCTTGTGGATATTACAAATATTTTCCTCTCCCCTCGGGGTAGAGGGGAGGGTGAGGGGGGCGTAAAGTAAATGTCCGTCCTGATGATAAGAGACGAAGGGGAAAAGCCGTCAAGACTTTATGTGGATCATGATTAGATATTCATCTGTTAGCAACTTGAATTGCTTTAATGTCCGGTTTACTCCATCCCTCCATTAGTGGGTAATGATAAGCCTCAAAGGGAGGGGGAGTTTGTCAGTACGCGCCCAGGACAATTGATAGATTAACGAAAAAAAGGGCGTTTTGTTGATAACCGCATTTTTGCGACGAATCCTTATGCAAGCCTCAGGGGTGCTTGGCGCTTCCCTCTAATCAGGATCACACAACCGTGCCTTTTAGATAAGCCTGTCTCCTGGCCTCGGGCAGCCTCTCGATGGCATAACGCAGCATGGTCCGGGGCATCTGCCGGTAATGGGCTTGCAAAAAAGCTTCCGCCACCGCGTTTTCCCGTTTTTCCACCTCCCGGAGCATCCAGCCCACGGCCTTGTGGATTAAGTCTTCCGGGTCGCCCAACAAGAGGCCGGCAATTCTCAAAGTCTCGTCATACTCTTGCTGCTTGATGAAGTGAAAGGTGGCGATGATGGCCATGCGCCGCTCCCACAAGTTCTGGGAAGCGGCCAGCCGGGTCAGGGTGTCCCGGTCGCGATCTGCCAGGTAATGCCCCAGCAGGTGGGGCGCGGAGGCGTCCACCAGGTCCCAGTTATTGACCCAGCGGGTATTCCGCAAGTAAAGCCGGTGAATCTCATCCTTAACGGCCTGGCCGCCGCCATAATAATGGCGGATGAGGATAAACAGCGCCAGCAGCCGGTCTTCGTGCCAGGGCGATTTAAGCAAGACTTCAGCTTCAGCCACGGACAAGTCCTGATATTTTTTCGCCAGTTTCCTCAAAACCGGGACGCGCAGGCCCCGGAACCGGTCCCCCGCGGCATACTCCCCCGGCCCGGTCTTAAAAAACCGTTGGAGATTTTTTGCCCGGGAGGCATCTCCCAGGCTTTCCAACTCTTTCTGGACGGCAGCTAGCATCATGGCCCAGCCGATCTCATAATCATCTTCGTATCAATTGGTTCCGCCTCTTTCTGGCGATTTTCGCAGTAACCCCCAGTTTACCCATGCAATTAATTTTTGGATACGATAGTTTGGACCTTGATGGAAATCCACACCTTTTTTCCCGGCGGCAGCTCCCTCACCTGGCCGGATTACGCCGTGGTTTTATTGCTGCTGACCCTGCTGATCTTTGTCGGGATCTGGTTCGGCCGGGAAGAAAAATCCACCAACGACTTTTTCCTGGGGGGACGCCAAATCCCCTGGTGGGCGGCCTGCCTTTCCTTTGTGGCCACGGAAATCAGTGCGGTCACCCTGATCGCCGTACCCGCGGTGGCCTATATGGAAAACTGGGAATACGCCCAGTTTTTTATCGGCTCTTTCCTGGCCCGGATCGTGATCGCCTTTCTGTTTATCCCGGCTTTTTACCGCTACAACTGCACCTCCATTTATGAATTCTTAAATTACCGTTTCGGGCCGGAAACCCAAATCGCCGGCTCGATCCTGTTTTTCATCACGCGTCTGCTGGCTTCCGGCGTCCGGCTGATGGTGGCCTGCCTGGCGGTGAGCGTCCTCATCGGCTGGCCCCTCATCCCCACCATCCTGCTGTTTTCGGTCATCTGTATTCTCTATATCGCCTGGGGCGGCATCAAGGCGGTGGTCTGGACCAACGTGGTGCAGGCCCTGACCTTCACCCTGGCGGGGGTGGTGGCCATCGGTTTCCTGCTTACCCAAATTGACGGCGGGGCCGGGGCTGTCATGGCCATTGCCGGTGGGGCCGGGAAACTGAAAGTCTTCAACTGGGGGCCGGCTCCCGGCCTGGGAGGATATCTCCAGAGTCTGCTCACCGACCCCAATATCTTTGTGCTGGCCACTTTAAACGGCTTTTTCGGCTCCATGGCGGCCTTCGGCACCGACCAGGAACTCATGCAGCGGCTGCTCACCGTGGAAACCAGGAGGGAAAGCCAGAAAACCATGCTGCTTACCCCCATCGGCAGCTTTGTGGTGATGATGATCTTCCTCTTCATCGGCGCCTGCCTTTATACCTTCTATACCCAGCACCCCGGCCTGGCCTTGCCGGCCAAACTGGACAAGATTTTTCCCCATTTCATCGAACAGACCATGCCTCCCTTGATGCGGGGGCTGATGCTGGCGGCCATTGTCATGGCCAGCATCGACTCCCCCTTAGGCTCCCTCACTTCTTCCTTTGTCACCGACATCTATCGTCCGGTGATCTTTAAGTCGGGGAGCGAGCGCCACTATCTCTTCGTCTCCCGGATCTGCGTGGTGGTTTTCGGCGTTATCCTGGCGGCCATCGCCTATTTTTTCAGCCACCTGGAAAAATTCCTCTGGCTCGCCTTTAAGATCGGCGGAGTCACCTACGGCTCTTTACTGGGGGTTTTTCTCCTGGGCCTGCTGACCAAAAGGCGGGGCAACCGCATCAATGTCGCGGCCATGACCCTGTCCGCCCTGGCCATGCTGGTGCTTTTGATCCTCTCCGAAAAGCAAATCCTCCCCCTGGGCTGGACCTGGCTTTTGCTCATCGGCACCTTTCTGACCTTCGCTACCGGCTGGCTTTTCGGCCAAAAAGCAGAGGACATCCCGGACTCGCTACATTAGGAGGATGCTCAACAAATTGCAGGACCCCAGGTTCTACCACTAGCATCTTCATCACCGGCCCAGGAGAAATTCCTCGCGGCACGGTGTTGCCCCGCCACACCAATCAACCCGGCAGTTTCATTCTCCACATTTAAGCCACGTTGTCTCCACAATATCTTCACAAGGGTTAGTTATATTGTAAACCAGGTTTTAAGGCACCAGGGGTCAAACAAGTTTAACCTTGAGACCTCTGCGAAAGGCCCTCTTCTGTCATTCTGAACGGAGTGCAGCGGAGTGAAGAATCTCATCTTTGGCAGCCCAGTTTTTCCAGGTCATGCAGATGATACAGCCAGATATGAAATTCCGGGCGCTAAAATACGAGATCCTTCGCTCCGCTCAGGATGACAAAAAAAGCATTTCCGCAGAGGTCTCACCTTGGTAATCTGTGGAGTTTAATTCCGGGCCCAGAAACCATTGAGGATGAAAAAGATTTAATACCCCTGCGGAGGCGAAAAAATGCGACCCGGCATTACTTGTTTTTCCTTGGTCTTGGGCTTGTTTTTCCTGGGTCCACCCCTGGTGGCGCCGGCAGGCGCCTATACTTATCCTATCGTCGATACCGGCCAGAGCAAGTGTTACAACAACACTGCCGAGATAACCCGGCCGGCCGCGGGCCAGTCCTTTTATGGCCAGGACGCCCAGTGCCAGGGCAACCAACCCGGCTATACCTTGAGCAGTGATGGTCTAACTGTTTATGACCACAACACCGGGCTGACCTGGCAGCGCAGCCCGGATCTTAACAATGACGGGGCCATTAATGCTGATGACAAACTCACTTATACAGAGGCGCAAGAACGCCCCACGGACCTGAACTCCGTGGGATATGGCGGTTACCGCGACTGGCGCCTGCCCACGATTAAGGAACTCTATTCGCTCATCGATTTCCGGGGTACCGATCCCCCCCCGAACGCTGCTGACACCTCCGGGCTGACGCCCTTCATCGACAGCAATTATTTCGCCTTTGCCTATGGGGACACCAGTGCGGGGGAGCGCCTCATCGACTCCCAATACGCCTCCAGTACCATGTATGCTAACCAGACTGTGGATGGCTACTTCAAACTTTTCGGGGTCAATTTCGCTGATGGCAGGATCAAAGGGTACGACTTGATTACTATGAACGGCAGTGAGAAGACCTTCTTCGTGCTCTGCGTCCGGGGTAATACCAACTATGGCCTCAACAATTTGGTCGCCAATGGGGACGGCACCATCACGGACCAGGCCACCGGCCTCATGTGGGCCCAGACGGACAGCGGCGCGGCCATGAATTGGGAGGCCAGCCTGGCCTGGGTGCAGGCGCAAAATGCCGCCAACTACCTGGGCCACCGCGACTGGCGGTTGCCCAACGCCAAGGAATTGCAGAGCATCGTGGATTACTCCCGGTCGCCTGATACCAGCGGGTCGGCGGCGATAGACCCGCTTTTCAACTGCACCCAAATCACCAACGAAGCCGGCCAGTCTGACTATCCCTTTTACTGGACCGGAACGACGCACGCCTCCTGGGAGGGCACGGGCAGTACCGGGGTCTATCTAGCCTTCGGCAGAGCCCTGGGTTATATGGATGGGGGTTGGATCGACGTCCACGGCGCGGGGGCCCAGCGCAGCGACCCCAAGGACGGTGACCCCGCCGACTATCCCCAGGGCCGCGGCCCCCAAGGGGATGCCATCCGCATCTACAACTATGTGAGACTGGTGCGCGCCGCCAAGACGACTCAATCCCGGGGGGTCATAAATGCCATTAATCTCCTCCTTTTAAGCAAGTAAGCGCCCAACGGCCCTTTTTAAAGGCGGCCGGGAAGGGGAGGCGGCAGGGTCAGCCGGCGGCCATTTTCCGGAGGCGGATGGCCCCGGGGGTTACTTCCACCAGTTCATCGTCGTTGATGAATTCCATGGCCTGCTCCAGGCTGAACTGCCGGGGGGGCACCAGGCGCAGAGCTTCATCCGTGCCCGCGGCCCGGATATTGGTGAGTTTTTTCTCCTTGGTGATGTTCACCCACATATCTTCAGTGCGGGTGTTTTCCCCCACAATCATGCCCCGGTAGACCGGGTCCCCCGGTTTGACAAAAATCGTCCCCCGGGGCTGGAGGTGGAAAATGGCATAGCCCACCGCCTTGCCGGGCCTATCGGCGATGAGCGCGCCGTTGGGCCGGCCGCTGATCTCCCCGGCGTAAGGGGTGAAGCCCTCCAGGATGGCGTTCAATAGCCCGGTGCCCCGGGTGTCGTTTAAAAACTGGCCCCGGAAGCCGATCAAACCCCGGGAGGGGATGGCAAATTCCAGGCGCACCCGGCCGGAGCCGTGGTTGATCATCTTCATCATCCGGCCCCGGCGGGCGCTCATCTTTTCGGTGACAATGCCGATGAACTCCTCGGGGATATCCACCACCGCCAACTCCACCGGCTCGGTGAGCACGCCGTCTCTCTCCCGGGTGATGACCCGGGGCTTGGAGAGCGACAGCTCAAAGCCCTCCCGGCGCATCATCTCCACCAGCACCGCCAGTTGCAGCTCCCCCCGGGCGCTCACCTTAAAGGCGTCTTTGGTTTCCCCGGGCTCCACCTTGATGCTGACGTTGTAGAGGACTTCCTTGTCCAGGCGCTCTTTGAGGTGCCGGGAAGTAAGGAGCTTCCCCTCCTTCCCGGACAGGGGAGAGGTGTTCACGGAAAAGACCATGGAGATGGTGGGCTCTTCCACCACGATACCGGGGAGGGGCCGGGGGTCTTCCGGGTCGCCTAACGTGTCGCCGATGAAGGCTTGAGGGACGCCTGCCACCGCGGCCAGATCGCCGGCTTCGATAACCTCGGGTTCGCTCCGCTCCAGGCCCTCGAAGCTGTAAATGACACTGAGGTTCGCCTTCCCGGCCATCTCTCCTTCTTTTAATAAGGCCACTTCCCGGCCTTTTTTTAGCGCGCCGCTAACGATTTTGCCCACCGCGATGAGGCCCACGTAATCGCTGTAATCCAGGCTGGTGACCAAAAATTGCAGGGGCGCGGCCGGGTCGTACTGGGGCGCCGGGATGGTGGCCAGAATGGCCTCAAAGAGGGGCGCCAGGTCCTGGCCCTTTCCTTCGGGGTCGGTCAGCGCAATGCCCGCCTTGGCGTTGGTATAGAGCACCGGGAACTCCAGTTGTTCTTCAGTGGCGTCCAGGTCGATGAAGAGGTCGAAGATCTCGTTTAGCACTTCCTGGGGCCGCCGGTCCTCCCGGTCGATCTTGTTAATGACCACAATGGCCGGCAGCCCCTTCTCCAGGGCCTTACCCAGGACGAACCGGGTCTGGGGGAGCGGCCCTTCGGTGGCGTCCACCAGGAGCATAACTCCGTCCACCAGGTTCAGGGTGCGCTCCACTTCGCCGCCGAAATCCGCGTGGCCCGGAGTGTCCACGATATTGATCTTCACACCCTTGTAAGTTATGGCCATATTTTTGGCCATGATGGTGATGCCCTTTTCCCGCTCCAGGTCCATGCTGTCCATGACCCTTTCGGCCACCTGCTCGTTGTCCCGGAAGATGCCACTCTGCCAGAGCATGGCATCCGCCAGGGTGGTTTTCCCATGATCCACGTGGGCGATAATGGCGATATTGCGTAAGTCGTCTCGGGTTTTCATAAAACGTCGCTAAAATAGCCGCCGCGGCCTAAGCGGCTACCATTTTGCTGCTCCTTATAAATTATGGGGAAAAACGTGATTCCCGGGGGGGTGACGGACAAGGGGCCGAAAGTCTATCTTGACCGGCTGCGGTCCGGGGCAAGTTTCAGTTATAGCTTATCTAATTTTACTTGTTAGGAAGTGATTATGCAAGGGAGGCAGCGCCCCAGGGAGACGATGAAGCCAAATTGGGGGACAGGATGAGTAAAATTGTCATTCTGAGCGCAGCGAAGAATCTCAGGGGCTGCCGCAAAAACGACGAGATTCTTCCCTCCGCTGCGCTCCGTTCAGAATGACAATTCATAATTACCTCTTTGACGGCAACTTGGTATAAGGTGGCTCGAAGCCAATATAAAACCTGTTATTCTGTCATCCTGAACACAGTGAATGAGCTTAACGCCTTGAAAATACGAGAGTTAGCGAACCGCTTCGTCTCATCCTTTAGCTACTTCCACCAGCTCCGAGGCCTCCCGGGGTTCGGGGAAAGTGCAATAGGGCGCCAGCAGGTCAAAGAATTCTTTAGTCCGGAAAGCTATTTCGGGCGCGATCACTCCCTTGGCGGCCACTTTTCCCTGGAGAAAAAGCCGGGTCCCCAGGGCCAGGGGGATTCCGGTCGCTTTAGCCATACCCGGGGGAATGGCGCGGATAGAGGTGGTCACCCGGGCAGGTCTGCCTCCTTTCTTCCCTTTGGCCTGGGCGAAAAATAGGGGCAAGCGCGGGCCTTCAAACAGGCGGGTAATATATTCCATAATTTTATCGACCAAAGAACTTACCCCGGCATCCGCCACCAGCTTTTCCCCGGCTTCCTCCAGGGTCAGGCCGCCCCGGTCGATCTCGGCTGCCAACTCCCGGAATTCGTCGATCCACAAACCGGGCATGACCATGACGCAGAAGGAGCGCTGCAGATCGGGATAGGAAAAGTGAAAAGAGACCGGCTCCGGATGCCCCACGGTATAGACGGTTCTTTTTCCTAAGCCGGGGTAGTCGAAAGCGATCTCCACCAAGGGCTTGTTTTCCACCAGTTGGCCGCGGTCGCATTCCAGGATGGTGCCGGAACACTGCTGCATCCAATGCACCACCGCGGCGGAATAGGCCACCTTATCATCGCCCCCGGCATCTTCTTCGATATTCCAGGCGGCAATCAATTCCTCGGTTTCCTCCAACTCTTCTCTGGCCCTGGCGGCCAACATGCTGGTGATCCCGGGACTGGCCCCCAGGCCGATGATGGCGGTCATGTTCGCTTTTTGCGCCTGGTCATGCAGTTCATGCATGGCCTTGGTGGGCTCCGGGTCGTCGCAGATATCCAGGTAATCTATCCCCGCTTCGATGGCTGCCTCCAGCACCGGCACCCCAAAACGGAAGAACGGCCCCACACAATTCATGACTAGATCGGCCTGGCCCATCAAACCTAGCAGGGCGGCGCGGTTGGTCACGTCTATCTGCGCGGCCTGGGCTTTAGCGCCGCAGGCCGAGGCCACTGTTTGGGCCGCGGTGAGATTATAGTCGGCGATGAGCAAACTTCCCGCTTCCGGGAAAGAGGCCACCGTCTGGGCGGCAATGTTTCCCATGGCCCCGGCGCCCAGTAATAAAATCTTGCTTGGTGTCATGTTTGCTTCCCTCCCGTTAGTTCAATAAGCCGATTTTAGCCAGGGCTTGGCGATAATTTGATAGAGTTCCACTTCCAGACTGGACCTGGTTTTAAGCTCCCGGCCGATTTCCAGATAGGGGTGTGGCTCCTTCGCCCCGCAAGCCGGCCACTTCGGTAAGTCCCCGCCATTGGGATGGCCGCTTTTGGCAAAGTTGGTCCAATAGGCCATGATCTTACCGGAGAGGGCCCAGTCTCTGCAGAAAAATCCCAGCAGTAATTTGGTGAAGCCGAAGACATAAAACAAATCAGCGCCGTGGCAGGCTCCCAACTTCTCATGGGGGAGCTGGCCCTGGCCGGAATCTGCGGCCAACACTTGTGCGGCCCATTGGGGAATGTGCCGGGTAAACCGATAAAACCAGGTCTGCTGCTGGTTCTGGGCCGTGCTGGCCATAAAGAAGGCCCAGGCGCCGAACCATTTGGCGGTGATGAGTTGATCCAGCCGGCGCCAGAGCTCCGCCTTCGATTTCACCGGCAAAAGTTCGAAGACTTTTTCCGCCTCCTTCCCGAAGGTCGTTTGCAGATATTGTCGGTATTCCTCCGGGCCGGTCATGGAGGAAATCATCTGGGGAAGAAACATCGTGCTTTCATTGGTGGTGACGCCGACAATTAAGGGCACCTGATGCCGGCGTCCCCGGGCGAACAGGGTTACCGGATGATCGGGGACGAGGTACCCGTCCCCCGTGGGAGTGCAGACACCCTGGAGCACCTCCACCCCCAGCTCGGTCTGTAGTTGGGCGGAAGCGGCCTCGATCTTTTTCCAGGGGGTTTGGCGCAAGGCGCTTAAGACATCGCTGTCCGGAGCGATTCCTAATTCTTGGACCAGCCGCGTCCCCACCGTTTCGGCGGGGACCACCCCTAACTCTTCCCGGCGCAAGGGCCTAAGCGAGCCCACCATCACCGGACTCTGGGCAATGGCGGCCTGGAACATACCTTGGGCCAGGGGATTGACCAGGAGCAGGCTGACGCTCGCCGCCCCGGCCGACTGCCCGAAAATGGTGACCTTATCAGGATCGCCCCCGAACTTATCGATATGGCGTTGCACCCACTTCAACGCCGCCACTTGGTCGAGCAGCCCGTAATTGCCGGAGACATTATCGGGAGACTCCGCCGACAGCAGGGGGTGGGCCAGAAAAGCCAAGGCCCCGAGCCGGTAGTTAAAGGTGACCACCACCACTCCCTGCCGGGCCAGGGCGGCCCCATCATAAAGCTCATCCGAGCCGGAACCGCTGACAAAGGCGCCGCCGTGAATCCACACCATCACCGGCAGTTTAGGACCGCGGCCTTTATTAGGCGTCCAAATGTTGAGGAAGAGGCAATCTTCGTGCACGGCCCCCTGGTAATTCAATTGGGGGCAGACCGGCCCGAACTTTTGGCACGGCCGCGGCCTGGTCCAGGGAGTCACCGGCTGGGGAGGGCGCCAACGCAAGTCCTTCACCGGTGGCGCAGCGTAGGGGATACCCCGGTAGATTCCCGCAGCATTAGCGGTGATGGGGCCGCTTTCCAGTTGGATAATCTGCTCCGTCAAATCTCGCCCTTCATTCCGAATTCTCCTGGCTGCCGATACCTTACCGGTAACCCGGCGGATAATCCGGGATTATGCGGCAACCTGGCCACCTTTGTCAAAGTGTTTAGTAGACCCCTGGGCCCGAAGAAAATTTTCCCAAGTTTCACTTCAGGTGGCTTAGTTTCACCTGCTTTTAAAACCGCTTTGCGGGAATTGGCGCATTATTAGAGGAGGCGAGCCTTCCCTTGCTTTTTAGTCAAATAAACTTGACATATTGAAAAAGATATTATACATCAGTGTCCAGGTGGCATCGCCCATGATCTCTGATGCGGTTCAGCTTGCCGCCGGAAAGAAGATGAGATTCAAACTATGTCCAAGTGCCCGCCGCGCCTCAAAATGACCAATCGCTTGCATGTCCTCAGGGCCGAACATCGCCTGACCCAGGAGCAGCTTGCCAGAGAAATCGGCGTCACCCGGGCCACCATCGGGGCCATCGAAGGGGGGGGGTACAATCCCTCCCTGGAGTTGGCCTTTCGGCTGGCGCGTTTTTTTAATACCGAGATAAATGCGATTTTTTCCGTTGAGGAGGAAAAGTAATGAAAAGGTGGGACTCGATATTGTTGAAGGTGTTCTTATATGGGCTTCCCGCAGTTATTATTCTGGCCATTCTCTCATACTCTTACGGTTTAGGAAAGCATAGCCAAATTAGCGACAAACTAACCCTTCTGAACGGCTTTGTTGGTCTCACCCTGGCATTATGGATGTTGCTGTTGATTTATCTAAATATCCGGTTAATGTTTTCGGGTTCATTTAGAAATAAAGTATTGGCCAGGATCACCTTCATAAAGGAGGCTGACGAGCGCGAGGTAATGCTCACCGGGAAGGCGACAAAAACCACTTTCCTGACCTCGCTGGCCATCCTGATTTTCTTGTTTTTTCTTTCCTGTTTCCAGGTCTCTTTTTACCGGGTGCCGCCGGAAAAAGCCGTTAACGGCAAAACCGGGTTTATCTCTTTGGGATTCGGCTTCAGTCTTCTGGAAAGCCCGACAAAATCTCAAGCGGATCAAGCCGTGCAGAAAAAGGATATATTTTCCTACACGGGCCTTCCCGTCTCCACCACCACAGTGATATTAGCGCTGATCATATGGCAGATCGTCTCCTATAACTATAGCATGCGGCGATTAATAAAATGCCATGATGCGCGACGGATCTCCTTGGAACCCTGACCATTTGGTTAGTCATTAATATGAAATACACTTGACACGAAACACAGTTGCTACCAACTGAATGCCATCTGACCGTAAAGGAGGAACCGGATGATGCCAGCCGGAACGCCGCGAGAAGTGGTTGATGCCTTTATTGACATAAGTTGCCAGGGACTTGGCGGGGAGCCTGTGGATGTCTTCGCCGTGCTGGACGACCAGGTGGAATATATCAGACACGGGATCAAGCCCATTGAGGCCAAGTGCAAAAGCCTGGCCGAGGTCCGGGAAAGGGTTTTTCCTCCCGAGGTTCTGGCGGCCATTATGCCCCGGCCCGGCTTCGGCATGTATCCCCTTGAATACATCGAGGAAGGGAACAGGGTCGTGGTCATCATGAAAGGGCGCGGCGCCAACATC
>ENA-OSEO01005730-OSEO01005730.1-sediment-metagenome-genome-assembly--contig:-NODE-5730-length-11680-cov-3.922951_pt1 | contig 11680 bp, 7 predicted proteins | sample MGYA00237883_ERZ534232 | MGnify/ENA metagenome assembly ERZ534232
ATGTTAAAGAAATAGATTCCCATAGAAGCCAGAAACTCCTTTCCCTCAACCCTCCTGTCCCCGGAGGGTCTTGCGCTTACTGGAATCTTTAAGTGGTCTATGTTCTTTGTGGGGGCAGGTTTTTCCACAAATTCGGAGATACGAAGATCATCCTCTATTTTTAATATCCCAAAGGCAGAAACCTTGTCCCTGGTTATAGGTGTGGATGCCACAGTGATTTCTGCCTTGGATTCAAGATGTTTCTGAAACATATCCTCCAGGTTCATCCGGTAAAGCTGATCTCCCGATAGGATAATATAATGGGTTGGATTCTGAGTATGGAAATGCATGAAATTTTTTCTTACAGCGTCCGCGGTTCCTTCGTACCAGCTGGAGGTTTCAAAGGTCTGTTCTGCCGCCAGGATTTCTACAAAGCCCTTGCTGAAGACATCAAAGATATAGGTATTTGCAAGATGGTTGTGAAGGGATGCAGAATTGAATTGCGTAAGAATGTAGATTCTTTTAAAACCGGAGTTTATACAATTGGAGATCGGAATATCCACCAGCCTGTATTTGCCGCCGAAGGGAACAGCAGGTTTTGCCCTCTCCTTTGTCAGTGGATACAGGCGCGTTCCCTTTCCGCCTCCTAGTACGATTGCTACAACCTCATTTTTCAAGAATATACCCTCTCTCTATAATACTATGGCTCCCTGCGGAATAGGTCAAGAATTTAATAGAAATATATTCAATTAAAGTATATTTTGCAGGAACCTCTTCTGTGATAAGATTTCTGCATGAAGAATCCTCTTACAGAACTGGTCCAAGAATTAAAAACCGATACATCTTTTCTCTCCTCCGTAGCTTCTTGGAGAGAAGTCCCGCCCGGGGAAGGCAGCTATTCCCCCCTACCAGAGGATCTTAACCCGCTGTTAAAAGAGGTAATGATAAAACGGGGAATTTCCAGTCTCTATTCCCATCAGGCGGAAGCTTACAATCAGATAAGGGGGGGGAGGAATCTTTTGGTGGTTACCCCAACAGCCTCTGGGAAAACTCTCTGTTATAACCTTCCCGTACTTCAGGAACTCTTGAATAATCCGGATGCCAAGGCTCTTTATCTTTTTCCTACAAAAGCCCTTTCTCAGGATCAGCAATCCGAGCTTAATGAAATACTTCTGGGGGGAAACCTGCCCCTAAAGGTAGCCACGTACGATGGAGATACCCCCTCATCGATAAGGGCTGCTGCAAGAGAAACAGGGAGAATAATAATCTCCAATCCCGATATGCTCCATTCAGGAATCCTGCCAAATCATCCCAAGTGGGTAAGGTTTCTAAAGAGACTCAACTTTGTAGTCATTGATGAGATCCATATCTACCGGGGAATCTTTGGAAGCCATATGACGAATCTTATCCGAAGGTTAAAACGGATTCTCAGTTTTTATGGCGCAAATCCGGTTTTCATCTGCTGTTCTGCCACCATAGGGAATCCCTTGGAACATAGCCGGAAGATCCTGGGGGAGGAACTTACGGTATTGGATAAGAACGGAGCTCCCTCCGGAGCCAGGCACCTTATCCTATATAATCCCCCCTTCGTGGATCAGGCCCAGGGAATCCGGCGGGGTGTGGTGTTGGAGAGCCGGAGGATAGCCTTAAGGTTCCTTCTTAAGGGAATAAAAACCATTGTTTTTGCCAGATCCAGGGTAAACACGGAGCTTATAGCCTCGTATATCAATAAGAGATTAAGTAATCTTTTTAATGATAATTTCAGAATAAAAGTGGAGCCCTACCGGGGGGGATTTCTGCCCAACGAAAGAAGGGAGATTGAAAGAGGGCTAAGGGAAGGCAGGATACAGGGGGTTGTATCCACTAATGCTTTGGAATTGGGAATTGATATCGGCGGACTGGATGCCTCGATTCTTGCAGGTTTTCCTGGATCAATTTCATCGCTCTGGCAGCAAGCGGGCAGAGCAGGCAGACGGAATTCTCTTTCTGTTGTGGTTCTCGTGGCTTCCTCCTCCCCCTTTGATCAATACCTGATGTCCCACCCGGAGTATCTCTTGGAGTCTCCTGTAGAATCGGCCTTTATAGACCCGGAAAATATCTATGTTTTGTCGGATCATATTAAATGTGCCCTTTTCGAATTACCTTTCAAAAGAGGCGAGGTCTTTGGAGAGGATATAACAGAGATACTCTCCTACCTAGAGGAGGAAGGGGTTTGCCGGTACAGTGAGGGTACCTATTTCTGGTCAGACCGATCTTATCCTGCGGAACAGGTTTCTTTAAGAAGCGCCTCTAACGAGAATGTTGTGATAATAAACACCTCCCGCGGTAATGAGGTCCTGGGGGAGATGGACCGGCCTTCGGCAAAGGAATTGATCTTCCAAGGGGCAATCTATCTTCATCGGGGAGTACAATATGTTGTTCTTTCCCTGGACATAGAGAATAAGAAGTGTCTGGTAAAGGAATCGGAGGCTAATTATTATACTGATTCAATAGTAAAAAGGGATATCAAGGTACTCCATCTGGACCGGGAAGGGGCCTGCCTGGGAATGAAGTATCAGATAGGAGATATACTGGTTAGGAGCCAGGTTACAAAATATAAAAAACTCCGATTCCATACCCATGAAAATCTGGGATACGGTGATATCTTTCTACCCGAGGAGCAGATGCATACCCGGGCCCTGATCTGTCTGTTTGCTCCAGGAACAAAGGCAGGAGATCTATTTGCAGAATATGATTCCTTAACCCAGGAACAGATCATTGTAAGCCTGGGTAGCCTAATCCACCAGGTGGCTCCCCTTTTCTTGCTCTGTGATAAAAATGATCTGGGGATTTCGGAGAGGCTTAAGGATCCTGAATTCAATCTTCCCGCTTTGATAATTTACGATTCCTGTCCGGGAGGATCCGGCTTGTCCGAGGGTTTCGGCGAGAATTTTGAAAGGATCTTTTCTGCCGCTCGGGAGATCGTCCTTTCCTGCCCCTGCGAGAGGGGGTGTCCCTCCTGTATCGGCCCGGAGGATGGTGGAGAGGGTGCGGAAAACAGGAAAATTGCAGTATTAAATTTTCTTAAAGGTTGGCTTGAATAATCCTTTATGAAGGAAAATTACTCCTTAAAACAGAGGCTTGACCATCTCAAAACCCTCTCCCAGGAGAGGAGTCCGGGGAAAGATCAGCCCCGGGATAATAAAATAAAACCAACAGGATTTCTAAAGGATTGGGAGCCTCTAGGGAAATACACTTGGAGAAGAACCTCTATTTTCCCCAATCCTCTGCCTGAGAAGGTGTATATCCCGGGAGAGTATCTTAAATGCGGCTGTCTTTCCAGCTCTTTGGTTTTTATCGATACTGAGACCACTGGCCTTTCCGGAGGAGCGGGTACAATGATCTTCCTTTTCGGGGCAGGTTATGCCAGGGGTAGGGATTTTATCCTTAAACAATTTTTTCTCTCCGATTACCCGGGCGAGGCAGAATTCCTTTCCCTTATAAAAAATGAGATCTTTAATCCGGAGGCAATATGTGTTTCTTACAATGGCCGAGCTTTTGATATACCGATTTTAAGGTCAAGGTTTATCCTTACCAGGCAGGAGCCACCTCCTTTTAATAATCTTGACCTTCTTTATCCTGCCAGACTTTTCTGGAGAGGTGTTCTAGACTCCTGCAGTCTAAAAAGCCTGGAGGAGGAATTCGGAATAGTCCGGGAGAAGGATCTTCCTGGATTCCTGATCCCTTCAACCTATTTTTCCTATCTACAAAACCGAGACACTAAGGAGATGGAGATTGTTTTCTTTCACCACCAGCAGGATATCCTCTCCCTTGCCTATGTTGCCACAAGAATTACAGAGATTATTTTGCAACCAGATAAATCCTGGCGGATAAACAGAAGAGCCTTGGGAAGACTCTTCCTCTCCGAGGGTATTTCGGAAGGGACAGGTATGCTCGAGGAGGAAGCACACCGGGGGGATCTGGAATCGGCAAGAATCCTGGGAACTCATCTGAAAAGGGCAGGGCAGTGGCAGGAAGCATTGTCTTTATGGAAAAAGCTGTGGGAGAAAGGTTCGGTTATCTATTCCGGTGTGGAGATGGCTAAGTATTATGAACACAGTGCCAGAGATTATGGAAAAGCTTTGGATATTACCCTGTGTATCCTGGAAAGAATCAATAAGATGCCGGGTAATGATTTTATAAGAAAGCTAAAAGGGGAACTTCAAACAAGGGCAGAGAGGCTGCGGAGAAAGGCAGAGCGTAACAGTAGAAGTTAAATTCCCCCTTTCCTTTTCTCAAGGGCCTTTTTATAAACCTCGATATATTCCTTAGCGCTTTTTTCCCAGGTATACCTTTCCATCATCGCTCTCTTTCTCATTCTGTTGATGTGGCTTCTCCGATTGTACCAGGTGCTTACCGCCCATCCCACCACATCGTATAAAACCTTGGGAGAAAGGGAGTCAAAGAGAAAACCGGTTCCCTCCCCGGTTTCTTCGGAATAATTCTTTACAGAATCGGCAAGACCTCCGGTGTTTCTTACAATTGGAAGGGTTCCATACCGGAGGGAATAAAGCTGGTTTAGTCCACAAGGTTCGTACCTGGAGGGCATCAGGAAGAAATCACTTCCCGCTTCTATCAGATGGGCCAGGGGTTCATCGAAGCCGATCCTTACCTTAAGATTGTTGTATCTTTCAGAGAGTTTCTTCAATTCCTCTTCTATCCATCTTTCACCGGTTCCAAGAATCACAATCTGGAGTTTCAAATTTTCCAGAATCTGTGGGAGTGCCCCCTCGCCAGGAGAACAGAGCTCAACGAAACCCTTCTGGCTTACAAGCCGAGATACTATGCCTATAAGGGGGACCTGGTTCTGAACAGACAAGCCCATCTCCCTCTGTAGAAAGCCTTTTATCCTCGCCTTGTTTGTCAGCTCCTCCTGGGAATAATGAAAGGGGAGATATTTGTCCTTTTCCGGATCCCACAGAGAATAATCGATCCCATTAAGGATTCCCTTCAAATCACTGCTACGATTCCTTAGGATCTCCTCAAGGCCCTCCCCCTGTTCACTTCTCTGGATCTCTCTGGCATAGGTGGGGCTTACAGTAGTCAGCTGGTCACTGTTAAGGAGAGCTCCCTGGAGCAGATTAATCTCCTCCCCCCTTGCTAAACCGAATCGGGAGAGTTCCTCCCTGGAAAAACCGATCTCTTTGCCCTGTTCTAAAGGGAAAACGCCTTGATATCCCAGGTTGTGGATTGTAAAGACTGTAGAACTTTCAGTTGACCAATGAAGAAATCCCTTGTTCCGGTATAGAGAAACCAAACCGGAGGGCCAGTCGTGACAATGAAGTATATCCGGATTAAAACCCAGCTTCTCCTTCAAGGCAAAGACCGCCATACTTAAAAAGGCAAAACGCTTTAGATTATCCTTAAAAGAAGGTTCCTCCCGGGAGCCGTAGATGCCGTCTCGGCCATAAAGTTCCTCATTTTCCAGAAGGTACAGGGGGACCCTGGAGTTGGGAAGAAAAGTTTTCCAGATACTGGCTCTCTCCTCTGATGGGCCAATAATAACCGAGATCTCTCCCTCCAGCTTTGAAAACCCGGTAGGATTTATAAAGTAGTATCTGGGCATTATTATTTTTATATCTAGGCCCAAATTGGAAAGGGCAAGGGAGAGGGAGGAGACTACATCCCCCAATCCCCCGGCTTTTGCAAAGGGAACAGCCTCGCTAGTTACCATAAATACTTTCAATGCTTCCCGTGCCACTAAAAACCCTCCCATCAACGGTAATACACAATAGAAAAGGGTTCCCTCTTAAGGAACCCCAGGGATTCATACACCCTTAAAGCGGGAATGTTATCCCTCTTAACAAAGAGGGAGATCCCCCTGTCTCTACTAAGGATCTCTGTACCCAGTTTAGTTATCAGATATTTCGAGATTCCCCGGCATCGGTATTCCGGTTTAGTATAAACTCCTCCCAACTGTTCGTACAGGTAACCAAGGGCATTAGTTCCAGCCTTTGCGATAGGTTTGCCTTGATGTTCAATATAAAGAATCGTTTGTCTGGATAAGCTGCGTTTCAGGTTTTCAAAGGTAGCCAGAGGATTGATTTTAGAAGGGACTAGTGCAACCTCTTCTTTCTCATAATCTACCTGAAGATCAAGAAGTTTTTCCGCATCCCTTTCCGTGGCTCTGAATATCCTGTAATCCCTAGATAGAGAAAGGCTTGGGAACTCTCCTCCGGGATAGGTCATCATATGGAAGCAGATATGTTTATAGGGTTCTAGGGGGATGGATTTCCCTAGAAGCTTGATATCCTCCAAGGATCCCATCAGGGTATGGCAGTTCTGCAGAGGAAGAGGAAGGAGATCCTGTTCTGGTAGACCTTTGGGAAAATCCTCTGGAAGAGATACCGGTACAGCTAGTCCTTCCTTGGTAAGGAACAGGGCACTGGTAATTTTCCCATTGTCTTCCTGATAAAGATATCCCCGCAGGGGAAAGGTCCACCGGCCATTCTCTCTCCAGCGTTTTATCCTGTCTGTCAGGGAGATGCAGAGATATTCCTTTTTAGTAAGAAAGGAAAGGGAATTCTCCAGATCCTTTTTATCAAATTTTTTCCAACCCATAATTTATCGGAGTGTAAAGTTGATTGGAAGTTTTCCTTCCGGTTGATAATCCCCCTTCAGCACCGCATAACCAGCTTGAATTGATTCTATCCCGGTACCATACACCGCTAGAGCGGATTCCACCCAGGGGACCTCCTTAAGATAGATCGGAGTAAGAACAGAGAATATTACAAGATTCTTTTTTACCTCCTGAAGGTTTTTTAATACCTCCAGGCTTGCGGGATTGGCTAGGCAAAAGATTATTGTATCGTATCGGGAAACAATATTCTTAAGACTGGAAATGTCTGAGGCCCTAGGCTGGTAAAAGGGGGAATAGGGAAAGAAGAATTCTTCCGCTTGAGGATAATACCTTTTTCCTTCCTGCAGAAAGCTTCTAAGCTGTCCTACCAAAAGAATCCTCCCAGGTTCCGAAAGGGGAATCTTCTCTCCCTTAATAAGGGTAACACTTCTGCAGGCATGCTGGAAGAAGAACTCCCTCCCCTCTGCATCGGGGATCTTTTCCGGAACTATACCAGAGTTCGGGTAAAGGGGAACGGCCTTATCCCCCTTAAGGTAGGAAAGTTTTACCTGAAGAATTCTCTTTACCGAGGATCTTATTATCTCCCTGAACTGGGGATTCCCCTTTATCTCCTTTAGAAGCTCCTGCCACACCCGTTCTTGAGTATCTGCACTAGGGGAAAGCATGATCATGTTGTTCCCTGCCTCCAGGGCTCTTTTTGCAATGGAGGGAAGTCCGTCCCCCTGGCGGTGTGCTCCAGTCATTTGGAGATCATCCGTAATTATAAGGCCTTTAAAACCTAGACGGTTTCGGAGGATCTCTTCCTGGAAAAAGGCGGAGAGGGAAGAGGGTGTTTTATCCCCCAGGATGTTTGGAAAACCAAGATGTCCGGTCATAATGGCAGGAAGCCCTTCACGGATAAGAAACCGATAAGGGAGGAGATCCTCCTCCCAAAGCTCCTCCAGGGTGGCAGGAATCATGGGAAGAGTGCCGTGGGAGTCCTCATTCGCCCTCCCATGACCAGGAAAGTGTTTTGCTGTGCAGATTATTCCCGCCTCCTCCATGCCCTTATAATAAGCAACCGCAAGAACTGAAGTAAGGAGAGGGTCATCGGAAAAAGCTCTTGGTCCTATTACATGGGCTTCGGGATTGTAATATACATCCACTGTGGGAGCAAAATTCATGTTTATCCCAAGATCCCAAAGCTCCCTTCCTATATAGTATCCGGTCTGGTAGGAATCAGAGGGTAGGGTAGAGGCGCCCAGGGCAAGATTTCCGGGAGTAACAGCTGTTTCCCCCTTTACATGTCTTACCCAGCCTCCTTCCTGATCTGTGGCTATGAAGAGAGGAATTTTATGTCGGGTTTTTTGGGAGTGGCGTTGCATAACCGCCACTGCCCGGGCTAGTTCAATAAGATCGCCGGCATTCCAGCCGAATATTTTTACACCCCCGATGTTTTTATCAATAATCCAGTTAAGAATTTCGGGAGAGGGGGAGGTTCCGTAATATCCCAGCATCAGAACCTGCCCCAGGAGCTCCTCATCGGTCATGGAGTTGATTATTGTTTCGGTTAGTCCTTTCTCGTCCCCGGATTGCCAAAAGTCAGGATAGGAAAAAACCGGACTCTGCAGAACAAGAAGAAAGAAGATTACTGCCAGACCTTTTCTCATAGGGATTATTTATAGCTTTGTCCCATAATTTCATCGATGTACTGGGCTGCACAGTGGGCAGCGATTGCTCCGTCTGCCGCGGCTACCACAAGCTGACGAAAGGGGGTGGCGCGGAGATCTCCCACGGCAAAGAGACCTGGAATTTCTGTTTCCATTCTTTGATTGGTGATTATGAAACCCCCCTCATCCTTGGCAATGTCTGGAACCAGAGATGTCTGGGGTAGCGAGCCTACAAAGATAAAAACCCCATCAAAAAGCTCTTCATAGGTTTCATTTTTCTCCAGATTCTCAAGGACAACAGCCTCTACTTTGTTGGATCCCTTTATCTCCTTTATCACGGTATTGAACCGAGTTTCTATATTCTTGTTCTCTATAACCCTTTCTGCTAAGGCCTTCTGGGCTCTGAATCGATCTTTTCTATGGATAAGAACAACCTTGCTGGTAAGCTTGGAAAGAAACATCCCTTCGTCGCAGGCCGCATCGCCGCCACCGACTACAAGGATCTTTTTATCCCGGAAAAAGGGACCATCACAGGTGGCACAGTAGGAGACTCCGCGGCCGGAAAATTCCTTCTCTCCTGGTACACCAAGATTCCGGTGTTTTGCTCCTGTGGCAAGGACTACTGTGTAGGAGGTGAAGGTCTCAGAAGCGGTTTTTACTACAAAATGATTCCCCTCTTTTTTAAGATCCTTTACCGTATCATTAAGTATTTCTGCGCCAAAATCCCGAGCCTGCTGTTCCATTCTTTCAGCGAATTCAAAACCATTCACAATCTCTGGAATACCCGGATAATTTTCAACACTCTCTATAAGCAGAGCCTGGCCGCCTAGAGCCATCTCCTCTATTACCAGAACCTTCAGGTTTGAACGGGCTGCATATTGAGCTGCTGCAAGTCCTCCCGCTCCCCCTCCTATAACAATAAGATCCCTATCAATATTCATTAAGTACTCCTTATTTGGATATTATATATCCATACAATATCAATGAATACCTCTTTTGGGAATATAACAAATTAAGGTTCCTACAAAATATAATTTGCTCATTTGACTCTAATTTACTTCTTTTTTACTCCGATGATTAAGAAGGAGGAGGAATATATGATCTCCATTGAATCCTTGAAAGAGGAATTGGATCAGGTAATGGAACAGGAGATAATCCTGTTGGAGCTTTTCTGTAAAAAAGAGGAAGAGATTAAAGGCTTTATCATGAGGAATGAATGGACAGGATTGGAGCGGGTTTTAAAGGAGTTTCAGCCTATTACCGAGGAGATTGATCTCCTGGAAAAGGTAAGGAGTGATCTCTTTATTACCCTAAAGGTGAACCTTGGAGAGAAAAGCGACGCAGGTTTTTACCAGACCATAGTTCATTTTCCTCCCGCGGACCGTGAAAAGAGTGCCGAATTATACAGGAAACTGAAACGTCTTGTCTTGAAAATACAGGGGATAACCTGGAGTATAGATGCCCATGTAAGATCCGTTACCGGAATGATGTATAAAATCCTGAATGAGCATTTCCCCCACCGCAAGGGGAAGATTTACTCCCGTCGGGGAAGCGCCAAATCTGCTGAAAACTGCCCTATGGTTGTAAACAAGGCTCTTTAGAAGGAGGAATCAGTGCAATCCACATTTTCTAGTTTGGAGGCCGGAAAAAGAAGCCTCCTAGCCCATACCCAGGGGATGGCAACCCTTGGCCATAACCTTTCCAATGCCTCCACAGAAGGTTACAGCCGGCAAAGGGTAGAGCTTAAACCCACCGACCCCCTCTACCTTCCCGGGTTAAACAGGGCCAACACCCCAGGACAGATCGGTCAAGGGGTGGATGTCCAGAGTATCTCCAGGGTTAGAGATGAGCTATTGGAGAGCAAGATAGTAAGCCGGGCTAATGGTCAGGGATACTGGGACGCTAGGGATAAGTATATTCTGATGCTCGAGCAGGTTCATAATGAACCAAGTGAAAATTCCGTTAGAACCCTATTGGATAAATTCTGGGAATCCTGGCAGGAACTTTCACTTTACCCTGCGGAAATGTCTCACAGAAAGGCAGTGCTGGAAAGGGGAAATGCCCTGATGGAGGGTATCCACGGCCGCTACAATTCTCTCTCCGAGATTAGGGAGATGGCGGAACTGGAGATCCAGGTAACAGTGGAGAGGGTAAACAGGCTTACATCGGATATAGCCTCTCTGAACGAACAGATTGTAAAGGTAAAGGCAATGGGGGATAACCCGAACGACCTGCTCGACAGGAGGGATCTTCTGGTAAAGGAACTTTCCGGACTTGTCAATATTACCGTTGATACTAGGGATGGGGATGAATATACGATCCATACGGAGGGGCTTCATTTAGTGCAGGGCAAGGTTGTAACACCTCTGGGGCTGGAGATTGATATAAATAATGATGGTTTCTCCAAGATTATCTGGCAGAACAGGAATGAGGAAGCGGATATAAAAGGAGGCCGGCTCGGAGCCTTGGTACAATTGAGAGACGGGGATATCCGGGAAGAGATACAGAATCTGGATCTTATGACTGTTCATCTAATCGATCTTGTGAATGAGATCCACACAAAGGGTTATGGTTTGAATGGCGAAACCGGCCAACCCTTTTTTGTGGAATACCCTTTTGTAGTGAACCGTCTAGGCAATTATGACAGAAATGGCGACGGAGCCTTTGATTCCACCTACATCTTCCGTGTGAATGGTGTAAACACCTTGAATCCCGAGGACCACCTAGGCATAGCCGGTACCATGAGAATTCCAGGGAAAACCGGGTTAATCGAGATTCCCTACTACCCTACCGACACTGTTAAGGATGTAATTAACCGGATAAACAACTCCGGATCAGAGGTAGGGGCAAGGCTTAATACGGAAGGGAAATTGTCTCTTAAAGCCACACCTTCCCTCCAGAAGGAGAATCCGGATTTTGTTATCCGTCATCTGGAGGATAGCGGGGAATTCTTGGCAGGTTATGCCGGGGTTCTTGCCTCTTCGGGAGAGGAGGGGAGTTTCCGCTGGAATGAACCGGATGCTATACTCTCCTTTCGGAGTGGAGAACAATCCTTTCAGGTAGCTCCCCTTGCTCATCCCTCTGGCTGGATAGAGGTAAATAAGACTCTTCTGAACAATCCTGCTGCCCTAGCCGCAGGTTTCGGTATAAATGGAAGACCAGCCAATGCAGGGGATGGAAATGCTGCCCTGGCTGTTGCCGGGGTCAGAAACCAGGAAGTGATGATCGGTTTTTCTAAGTCCTTTGACCAATATTTTGCAGATTCAGTTGCTTCTGTAGGCTTAAAAGGGGAGACCGCCGCCAGAGCTCTGGAAACGGAGAACCTTATAATGAAGGATCTGGAGGACCTCCGGCAGTCCATAAGTGGTGTCAATATAGACGAAGAATTAGCCCAGATGATTAAGTTCCAACATGGTTATGCCGCTGCCTCTAG
>ENA-OSEO01005731-OSEO01005731.1-sediment-metagenome-genome-assembly--contig:-NODE-5731-length-11680-cov-3.123072_pt1 | contig 11680 bp, 11 predicted proteins | sample MGYA00237883_ERZ534232 | MGnify/ENA metagenome assembly ERZ534232
CCCATGATCTTTCTACAGCTTTTAAGGCAAACGCTACGTTATCAAATACAGTATTGCGTTCCATTAGCCGGAAATCCTGAAATACTACGCCGGTATTGCGGCGCAGTCGGACCGTTTCTCGCTGAGAGAGCCGCGCAATGTTGCGCCCGGAAATGAGTACTTGACCGGTTGTAGCTAATTCCTCGCGAAATAAAAGGCGAATCAGCGTACTTTTGCCCGCGCCGCTGGCTCCGGTAAGGAAGACGAATTCACCGCCGTCAATTTCCAAATTAATATTTTTAAGAGCTTCTAAGCCGTTTTTATATACTTTACAAACATTAATAGTCTTAATAAGCATCGTAACGTATGGTCTCTCCAATCAAAACTATATATTTATCAATATATAATACTTTTCTAATTAATTTTATTAACTTCGACGCTAATTAGCGTATTCCTTGTCAAATGTTCAACCAAACTAATATTAGCTCGTAGATTTTGTCATTTATCCAATGCTAATCTATAAATATTTCTGCTAATTAACAAAGCCACCCTCAAATAGGGTGGCTTTGTTATAAATTTCAATTTCAATTTTTTGATATAATTTTATTATCGCCATCAACAACAACTATTTTAGGTCGATATGTGGCTGCTTCCTCGGCAGTCATTTGAGCATAGGAAAGTATAATCACTACATCTCCTGGCAAAGCGCAACGAGCAGCGGCGCCATTTAAACAAATTGTCCCGCTACCGGCTGTACCTTTGATAGCATATGTTTCCAGGCGCGCGCCGTTATTACAATTCAATACGTGAACCTTTTCATATTCCAATATACCCGCTGCAGCCAAAAGATCATCATCAATTGTTATGCTACCGATATACTCAAGTTTTGCATCGCTGATTGTAGCGCGATGGATTTTGGACTTCAGCATTGTAATTTCCATCTTATTTCAACCTTTCTATTAAAATATAACTCGAAGCATCTATAATCTACACCAATAATATTTTTTTGTCAATAATTCTGTATTTGACAAATAATTGTATTTATTTTATTCTTAAAGAGGTAAAACTATATATGGAGGTCTTAAATATATGGCCGATAAAATTTTATTAAAAATTCGGGTTACCTTACGACGCGACGGTTTTTTTGAAGGGCATGGTTTTGGCAGAGGGATCGTATTACTACTAGAAGGTATAGAAAGAAACGGATCTCTCTACAGTACCACTAATGAGCTGGGTATGGCTTACAGCAAAGCTTGGCGCATATTGCACATGACAGAAAAGGAATTTGGCATCAACCTAGTTAACCGTGACGGTGCGCGCGGCTCTACGCTAACCGAAGAAGGTCATCAGTTTCTCGCTCACTTCAAAGAAATTGAAGATGCTGCTTATAATGCGGCTAAAAATGTTTTTGACAAATATTTCAACAATGATATAGCATAAGGGAGAAAATTATGAATAATACGGATATAGAATCGACTAAACCGGAAGGTTGTAGCCATGATTGTGGATCCTGTGCCGCCAGCTGTAGCGAACGTAAAACGCCGCTTAATCTACGCGTACCGCCGCATCAAGGGTCAACCGTCAAAAAGGTAATCGGTATCGCCAGCGGCAAAGGCGGTGTCGGTAAAAGCACCATTACTTCGCTAATGGCTGTTTCACTGCGCCAACAAGGCTTAAATGTTGCTATACTCGACGCCGACATTACCGGTCCTTCCATTCCCAAAGGTTTTGGCTTAACTGAGCATGTCAAAAGTGAAGATAATGCGATTGTTCCTGGCCAAAGCAAAACCGGCATTAAGGTGATGTCGATTAACCTACTGCTTGACGACCAGAATGAACCTGTTATCTGGCGCGGTCCGATGATCGCTGGTGTTGTCAAACAGTTTTGGACGGATGTGCTTTGGGGAGATATTGATGTTATGCTTGTCGACCTGCCGCCCGGTACCGGCGACGTACCGCTAACCGTATTTCAATCTCTGCCATTGGACGGAGTTGTTATAGTAACGTCGCCTCAACAACTGGTGGCAATGGTTGTGGCAAAGGCCGTTCGCATGGCTGAAAAGCTGGCAATTCCCGTACTTGGTATGATAGAAAATTATAGCTATATCAGCTGCCCCAAATGCGGCGAGATCATTTACCCCTTCGGCAAAAGCAATACCGAGGAAGCTGCGGCCGAATTAGATCTGCCTATTTTAGGATTAATGCCTATTGATCCGCAGATTGCATCTTTATTTGATTCCGGTAAAATAGAATCTGCGGACATGAAAATTATTAATCCAATGGTGGACAAAATTTTGGAACAAATTAATTACTGATTATAAGATAAGTTATCGTTTAGCAGCTAAAATTTTAATTTAAATCAATCTTTTTTACCATTGACAACAATTATAAATGTTGTTATAATGAGCTTTGTCAGCCTTGCCGACGTAGCTCAATTGGCAGAGCAGCTGATTTGTAATCAGCAGGTTGCGGGTTCGAGTCCCATCGTCGGCTCCAACCATAAATTAGCGGTTTCGGCAAAACAAAAATATTCTTGGAGGGGTTCCCGAGTGGCCAAAGGGAGCAGACTGTAAATCTGTTGGCACCGCCTTCGATGGTTCGAATCCATCCCCCTCCACCATCTACCGCGGGGTAGAGCAGCTGGCAGCTCGTCGGGCTCATAACCCGGAGGTCGTAGGTTCAAATCCTGCCCCCGCAACCAAATAAAACCCCTGTTAACAGGGGTTTTATTGTTTTGTAAAATCGCTTGGATGCAATAAATGTTCATTTTCTGTTCAAATTGGTGGTAAAAAGTATCGTTTAATCAATTATTTTATGAAATAATTGAGCGTACAATATATTTAAATTACATTAGTTCACTATTTTTTTGTTATATCTGTTATACTATAATAAGTGGATATTTATAACGATTAAGCTTGAAAATTGGTTTGATAAGTATTCTGAATAATTATCAAGTAATCCAAAGATTTCCTGACCAAAGAACCAAAATATATTTTGTGGAGGGCTTGAAGTGGATATATTGGCATTCGTTTTTTCCGTGATTTTATTCATCATAGGTATAATTGGTACTATCTTGCCCGTATTACCCGGTCCTATCTTCATTTATGGCGGAGTGCTTCTTTATGGAATTATGACTGGTTTTGCATCACTGGGCGTGTTTTTTTATATCATAGAAGCAATTGTATTGATAATAATATTTTTATCAGACTATTTTTCGGCTGCTATCGGTACAAAAAAATTTGGAGGCAATAAATACACTGCCTACGGCGCTATTATCGGCACAATCTTAGCGCTTATTCTTTTAGGGCCGTTAGGTATTGTTATAGGACCATTTCTCGGTGTGATTGTTGTTGAATTTTTGCGTGGCACAGAATTTAAACAGGCTATTAGAAGCGGTTTTGGCGCGCTGGTTGGCATCCTTGGTGGAATGCTCTTCAAAATTACCGCAGAAATTATTATGATTATTTATTTCATTATAGAAATATTTTAGTTTTGTATATCAATAAACTATGTAGAATTATAAGGTATTTAAAAGATACCAAAGTCTTTAATAATATCTTGTTACCATATTCAGAGTTGTTTGCAGCAATACCATAGCAATTGCCTTGCTCAAAATGGCCAAATCTTATACTTCATTGACAATAAACCCGTTTTCAAAATCACCGGAAAGCGAATAATAGAAGGTCCACGCATATTTTGCAGATACCTTCATATTTTTGCAAACGGTGGTTGTGCTTCCGCACTGCCAACGACGGACAGGTCGAAGCTGAAGCCGGAAAGATCGATTGCTGATGTGCCTTTGGGAAAATCTTTAGGAACGAAGTCGAATGCGATATCGCTATCAACTGTTAGCGCAGTATTGTTTGCATTCCCAAGCGTTCTGGTACCGAGTAACTCTCCATTGAGGTAATAATTGACTGCAAGTCCGTATATTTTGGCATGGCTGCTATTGTGGATGTTGAGCAAAAATTTTTCATTTTCCTGATAAGTTTCGCGTACACCAGACCATTTGATACTCAGCCTCTGCATTAACTTCTGAAGGTCGGACGGTGAATTTGCACACCGCTTAATGTCTTGCCCGGCAAAAGCAGAAGCATCATCCGCTGCGATAGTATATTCTTGACGGCCAGATTCAGTCTCATAACGCCAAGTCACATATCCCAGATTGCCGACTGTAGCCAGCATTACATAGGAATCAGCCGTCATAATATCTCTCGCGGCGCTTTCTTCATCTGCGGCAATCCGTGTTTCCAGAATAAGTGTCCAGCCATACGGCTCCTGCGAGGTCTGCAGCTCGTTGGTATAGGGACCGAGCTGATCCGACACCCCGAGGATCGTTGCGATCCGACTATTAGCTGGCATATCGCCAATATACGGGTTTTTCGACGCATAGAGCTGTGCAGCTGTATGTCCGATCTTCGTACCGTCTTCCCAGATAATTAAACCGTCACAGCGGACCGTATTGACTTCTCCCAAGGCTTCATACTGTTCGCTGAACGAATTGTTGTTCAGGAAGGCCTTGGGCGCGATGTACAAGGTCACGTTGACGACGCCGTCGTTTTCAGTGAAAACGATGCGAGAAATGCCGCTAGTGCTGCTCACAAGATTGCCGCTGAAATATATAGTATTGTCATCGACGGAGACATTGTAATTTATATCTTCAGCGTCCGCCTTGTTGCCTACATAGAAATATCGGATGGATAGCAGCAGCATTCCCACCAGCATCATCACGATACCGCAGATCAGTACCACGCTTTTTGTGCGGCGGCGTACCTTTTTCAGATAGTCCACTTCGGCGGCTGGCTGGTTCTTGACCGGTTCAGGCGCTCTCATGCGGCGAAGTGCCTCCGCGCAATCAGCACAATCCGCCAGATGTTCCTCAACCGCTATATTTGTTGCGCCGCTCGTCAGACCGTCCACATAGGACGGCAGCAGATCGCGGACGATCTCACAGTCAATCTTCTTATCCATCTGCTTCCAACTCCTTTTTCAGCTTTTCTTTTCCACGGTAATAGGTCACTCTCGCCCAATTTTCCGATTTCGACAATATATCTGCGATCTCTCGGAAGGACAAGTTCCCCAGAAGACGAAGATACAAGACCTCGCGCATTTCACCGTCAAGCAAATGCAGTTTACACAAAAGCTCCATCTGGCCGGCTTTCTTTAACATTTTATCTTCCGGCGAGTCGGCATAGTCCGGTATTGCTTCCAAGGTAACCGATGCCGGGTACTTGCGACGATAACTGGCAAGAACATTTTTGGCAATCGCGCACAGCCAGGTAGTGATTTTGCAGCTGCCGTCAAAACGTTCGACGCTTTTAATTGCCTGATAAAAGGTCTCTTGTGTCAGTTCCTCGGAGGTATCTGCATCATGGGTGAGCGAAAGAAGGTAGCGATAAACTGTCTGTGAATGTGCGCGGTAGATCTCTTCTATGGACAGCATCGGACGGCCTCCTTTCATTAAACTGTTTATTAATGCTGAAAAATTAGGATTCGTTACAGAAAATAACAAATTTATTTTATACAAGTATCAGCTTGTCTGTTTAATATAATTTAACATGATACGGCCACCGAAACAACCACAAAAAGCCGGGTCATATTCAGACCTGAATCGATTACCGTTTCGTTCTTCAATTCAAGTGCGATATACCCATCTGGATGATTGGTTGATTTTAATCCATAACCGCTTGTCCCAGGCATCAAAAGCTAGCCGTATCCGCAAAAATAAAGACGGTCGGGCCTTGTATCAAACATGATCACTTTCATAATAAAATGCCTGCTACATGTGGATGTGGCAGGCATTTCTAGTTTTGCAATATGAGTAAAAATAGTGTATCTAGCGCATGTTTTTTCTAAATAAGTTAAACCTAAATAATAAAACTACGATGTAATGCAGTAACTTTGCGGATCATCCGCACATTAGTGGGAGTATCTATACCGTTGGCTTCGCCAAAGCGGACAATACTGCCATTGATGGCCTCGATTTCGGTAGAACGGCCGTTATCTATATCCGTCAGCATCGAAGATCGGTTTTCTGCAGTATCTCTACAAGTGTCTAAAACCTCGGCCCAAGTCTCTCCGTAACTTAAGGGGATACCAATCTTTTGGGCAACCGTGACGCCCTCCACTACCAGAGCGACCATATCGCGTACTGCCTCGGCATTTTTAGGTAGTTCTCCATTTTTTAAACCGTGAATGGCCGATAACGGATTGATAGCGCTGTTGACGATCAACTTTTTCCAGCTTATCGAATCCAAATCGGTGGTAGCCCCAGTGGGTATGTTACAATTGCTGAGAAAGCGCGCCAGGTCCATGGCTGTTTGCAGCATGTTTTTTGATAACGGTGCAATAGTGGTTAAGCCGTTGCCGGTATGATTAATTTCGGCATAAGCTATTTGATAAGCTCCCTGATATGTGATACCGGAATAAATCCGCTGCTGATCAAAATGTTTAACCAATTCATCAGTGTTGCCAAGTCCATTTTGCAAAGTAAGTACGTTGAATGAGCCATCATCGACAAGCGCCAAATCACGGGCGACTCTTTCTGTCTTATAAGATTTGACCAGCAATATTATCAAATCAACTTTCGGCACTTCCTCGACGTTGGCGAAAGCGGAGACATCAACGACTACGTTTTCGCCGTTTTTTTCATGGATAGTAATACCGGAGTTATTGATAATGTCAACTTTATCCTGATTAATATCATATATGGTGACTTCGCCGTTTGCCCTTTTGATCATAGATGCGAAAAAGCAACCCATGGCGCCGGCACCAACAATCAATGTTTTCATAGTTTACCTCAAATCTAGTATAACTTCTTTGCTTCTTCTTCGTCCATAGCAACCGAGTTTTCTTCGGCTGGGAACACACAGTCTCTGACGTCAGCAGAGTATTGAGCGATAGCGTCGCTGATGATTTGGTTCAAGTTAGCGTATTGACGGACAAATTTGGGCACCTTACCGGTTGTCAAGCCCAGCAAATCATAGATTACCAATACTTGGCCGTCGCAGCCTACTCCAGCGCCGATACCGATGGTGGGAATTGAGATTTTTTCCGTAATCAGTTTAGCCACATCGGCGGTGATGCATTCTAATACGATAGCAACAGCGCCCGCTTCTTCAAGATCTTGCGCAGCTTCAACCAATTGACGGGCGGAAGCCTCGTCTTTACCCAAAGTATTATAGCCTTCCCAGAGAGAAGCTGTTTGCGGCAGCAACCCGATATGAGCAACTACGGGTATGCCGAATTTAGTCATTTCGGCAATCAACGGCGCCATTTCGGAACCACCCTCGATTTTAACCGCGTCAGCGCCACCATCTTTGATGATGGCGATAGCGTTGGCTATGGCTTGTTGGAATGAGATATGACATGAACCAAAGGGCATATCTGTAACAACCATGGCATGAGAGGCCGCTCTTGCTACCGGTCGGGTATGATGGAGCATATCTTCCATTGTTACGGGTATTGTTCGGTCGTAGCCGAGTACCACGTTACCCAGGGAATCCCCGACCAAAACCATGTCTACGCCGCAGTCATCGGCTAATTTGGCAAAAGGATAATCGTAGGCTGTTACAACAACAATTTTTTCTCCAGTTTCTTTTTTGCTTTGTAAACGGGCAACGCAGGCTGATTTTCCACTCACTTTTAAGACAACTCCTTTTATAATCTAATCTGTTAGGTATTCTAGACGTTTAACCATATTTTCAAAGATACTCATTGCTGTGCTGATAGGATAAGAGGTGCTCATATCGACACCGGCTTTTTTGAGTAAATCCAGAGGATCGGCGCTGCTGCCGCTGGAGAGAAATTCGATATAACGTTTTTGAGCGGCTTCAGCCCGCGTTTCGACATTATCCAATACTGATAATGCCAGCATAGAGGCTGCGCAAAAACCGGTTGCGTATTTATAGACATAGAAAGGACGGTAGAAATGAGGTATACGCGCCCATTCGCCGGCGATTGCTTTGTCAATTACCACACCCTCGCCGAAATAATCTTTGTTAAGTTGATAGTATATTTCATTCAAACGTGAGGCGGTCAGTGCTTCGCCGTTTTGCGCTGCTTGATGAACGATTTTTTCAAATTCGGCGAACATGGTTTGACGGAAGACGGTGCCGCGGAATTCTTCCAGATAATGATTAACGATGATTGCCGCTTGTTCTTTATTCTCAGAATGATGAAGCATATAATCAATCAGCAGGTTTTCATTGACGGTGCTGGCAACTTCCGCAACAAAAATGCGATAGGAAGAGTAGACATACGGTTGCGTTTGCCAGCTATAATAGCTGTGCATCGAGTGTCCCGCTTCGTGGCCCAGTGTAAATACACCGTTTAAGTTGTCCTGATAATTCAGCAGCATATATGGGGATGTCCCATATACACCGCTTGAATATGCGCCGGATGTTTTACCTTTGTTTTCGTAAACGTCGACCCAGCCGCTATTCAATCCCATCGATAGTGTTGCGGTATATTCTTGTCCTAACGGTTCGCAAGCGGCAATTACCAGCCTTTTAGCCTCATCATATTTAAAACTTTTATCTTTAGCGTTGATAACCGGCACATAAAGATCGTACATATGCAGCTCGTCTAGGTTTAAGAGGCGGCGGCGCAAGTCAAGGTATTTGTAAAACAACGGTAAATGGCTGCGTACCGATTCGATCAGATTATCATAAACGGTAGTCGGGATATTATCATCAAATAATGACGCGGCCAGCGGGTTTTCGTAACCGCGGCTGCGGGCATAATAAATGTCTTTTTTGACTGAAGAGGAGTATACCGCGGCAATCGTATTGGTGCTTTTAGCATAGGTAGCATATAACGTGTCAAAAGCGCCTTTACGGACGCTGCGGTCATGGCATTGCAGAAAACTGATATAATTACCATGTGTTAATTGTTCTTTTTCGCCGTTGGAGTTGGTGATGTCGGGGAAAACCATGTCGGCATTATTGAGCATGGTAAAAATGTTGTCAAATGAGGCGGCCATATCGCCACTGGCGGCCAACAGCTTTTCTTCGGACTGCGGCAGTGTATAAGGGCGTTTGCGGGTAATATCAGTGATCATCTTCTTATATAGTTCTATTTGCGGATCTGCCAGATACTGCTCTATTGTCTCTTGTGGCAACGCTAATATTTCCGGTGAAAAAAACGACCAGACAGCCGAAAGCTCAATAGCGATGCTTTCAGCATTGTCTCGCATTGCTTGGTAAATCGGCAAAGTATTGTCTTCGTCCTGACGCATAGCGGCGTAGAGATATACTCTGTCTAATAGCTGGCTGATTTCATCCTGTAACTCCATGCATTTTAGGAATATTTCTTTGCTCTCCCCCAGTCGTCCGGAAAACTTTGTGACTTCGGGGATTAACGATTTTAATAATTGCAGATCTTTTTGCCAATCATCATTATTGGCATAAATTTCTTCAATCCGCCATTTATATTGTTGATCAATTTGTGCTCTCTCGGGAATTTTTTTGCTTTCGCTCATATTGTCCTCCGGCATAATTTAGTTAATTTTGACGGTTGCGATAGTATTCCATTATTTCTCTGCGTGTGACAATGCCGATAAAAATGCCTAAGTCATCAACTACGGGTATAAAGTTTTCCTCCAAAGCCATTTGCAGCAAATCATTGACATCAGCATTAACGGAAACAGGCGGGTTATCATGTTGTCGGGGAATTTCTTTTAATAAAATTTTAGAGGCTTTTTCCATATTCATATTTAAAGCGTCTTTTATATACCAAAGAAAGTCTGCAACAGTAAATGAGCCGATGTAATGTCCGTCATCATCCAGTAGCGGTACGGCGGAATAACGATGATGCTGCATCTTTTCCAATCCCTGTCGTAGTGTTTGATTCCAGGACAGATAAATTGTTTCTCCTTTTGGTAAAAGGAAAAAGACAACTTGCATAACATTATCATCTCCCTAAGATTATTGATTATTTAATTTTCTTTTTCGAATGGTATTGATGGTAAACTTAAACTGTCCCGGTCATTTTTTGGTTCTGTTGTCTCGTGTTGAAGTAATTCTTGCTCAATGCTACGGGCTTTTTTTAAGATTGCTAAAACCATATTGCTATCCACAGCGTTGGCTGCTTCCTGATCATCCGCTGACATGGCGCATATTTTGTCTGCTAATTGTGCTTGGCGGGCAAAACGGACAATATCGTTACGTTCCTTGATAGTCTGGGCGCGGCAGTAGAGATTCAGTAGTGTTTCGTCCTTGCTGGCAATAATCATTGCCAGTTCTTCTTCGTTACGGGGCAGGTTACTGTTAATATCGGCAAGGGTGCTTTCTGTTGTTTCGGTTTGATCTAATGCTCTAATCGGTTTAAGTAGCGTAGTATCAAACACGGTTGTTTTTGATAGATTATTCATATTTGCTTGTATGTCCGCATCTGCATCAGCGTCAATGGCGTCAAGAATAGGTAGTGGAATTTGCGGTTCGTCTGTTTCTTGTTGCTGAACTGTTGTTACTTCCGACTGTGGTTGATCAGCTATTGTTTCCGGTTGAACATCGGTTGTTGTTTGTGTAGGTGTTTGCGGTTCGTCGGCAATCTTGGGTGTTTCTGCGGTGAGAGGCAGGGAAATATCGTTATCTGCTGCATCAATATCCGGGGGTGATTGATCCAAGACAGCTACCACTTCAGGAATAGCATTTTCATTATTTAGAGGTAGTATTATCAGATTTTCGCCGCTAGCGGCTGTTGCTGCCTCCATTTTATTGAATTTTTTGTAAAACAGCAGCAATAGCAAGAATATTACTATACCGATGCCAGCATAAATAGTAGTCTGTATCATTACTAAAACTCCTTCTACTTTGCCAAAGTATAAATTGCTCTAGCATAAATTCTCGTCAGATCAAGTAATTTTTCCTGGGTAATATATTCATCAGCCATATGTGCCATGCCTTTTTCGTCAGGTAGATATGGACCAAAGGCTACGAAATTTTTAAACGCGCGTGCGTAAGTGCCGCCGCCGATAACTAGCGGAGTTTTTGCTTTACCAGTATGAGCATAATAGACGTCAAGAAGTTCCCTGGCCGGAGTGCAATCTGCTTTTACAAGCAACGGTTCTTTGCCTTCGAACGTGCTGACTGTGAGAGCAAACTTTTGCGCTACCGTGTGGGTCAGCTTGTCATAATAATCAAGAGTATGAGTGACTGGAAATCTTAAGTCAATAGCAACGGTCCCTGATGTTTGGTTAACTTTTAACAGAACCGGTACGGCAGTCAGAAAACTTAGTTCATCTGCCGTTCCCATCCACATACCACAGCCGTAATCGTCATTGCCGACCAATTGGGTAATTATGTCGATATAGGTTTTAGCCCCTTGTGGTGCGAAATTAATAAATGATAATAGCCGCAAAATAATACTTAAAGCATTAAGTCCTTCTTCCGGCGTGGAAGCATGGGTAGCGCGGCCTTTGACGTCAATTATCAGCTGTTGATCGCGTTCACTGATACGAATACGAGCTTTTTCCGGATATTGCCGCAGTAGGTCTTTTATTTGTTTTTTACCATCCAGGGTAGTTTTAAATACTGCCTGAGCAGAAGCTGGAACAATATTTGCAGCCGTACCGGCTTCTATTGATACTAATAGCAAATCTCCCTGATCTTGCATTTGCCAATTTTGCGACAGTTCCCAGTGAATAATACCCTTTTCACCAATAATTACTGGAAAACTAGCGTCCGGTGAAAAGCCGCAA
>ENA-OSEO01005733-OSEO01005733.1-sediment-metagenome-genome-assembly--contig:-NODE-5733-length-11679-cov-3.275815_pt1 | contig 11679 bp, 12 predicted proteins | sample MGYA00237883_ERZ534232 | MGnify/ENA metagenome assembly ERZ534232
CGCCAGAACCAGCAGGACGACGCTGCCGGTGATTGTAACCAGCGTGATGATCTTGATCGGGGAGTAGTGGCCCAGCAATGGGTGTACGAGCGTGGTGTAGATCGCCCAACAGACGGTCCCCAGCAAAACCAGCACGTTGCCGACGAACACCTGCGTGCCGAACGAAACCTCGCCCGAGCCGAGACCGACCAGCAACGCTGTTCCCCCAACTGAGAATGCGATGCCGAGCCCCATGATTGGAGTGATCCGTTCGACGTGGAACAGCGCGCCGAGCAACGCAACGAAAACCGGAGTCGTCGCCATAATCACTGACGAGTTGCTGGCACTCGTGCGGGCGATGCCTAGCGTAAAGAACGCCTGCGTACCGGCAATCCCGGCCACACCCAGCAATAACACTTTCCAGATCTCATCACGTTTAAGGTGCAGGTTCTGCCCCATGACCCTCAGGATGACGAGAAGGAGCAAACCTGCCAGGGTGAAACGCACCGCGGTAAAGGCCAACGGGGTAATCTCGGACAACGTCTGTTTGACGACCGCAAAATTGACGCCCCAGATGACGGCACCGGCAAACAGGCTGAGATCGACCCATCCGAAAGATATCCGTTCGTGTGTGGCGGGGCGTAGTATGGCTTCTTCAGTCATTGGTCCTCATCTCGATCACCACAGATGGATTCACGCCAGAAAAATGCTTTCCAGATAAGCGATTCCTGCCTGCATGGCTTTGACGCTGTTACCTGCATGAGCTTCGATTGTTAGCAGGGTGTCCGCATTCGTGTACCGGCGCACCATACGAAAATCCATATTGTCTGGCGCAGGCGCTTCATGGTCCAGCAGTTGATTGCTCATGCCGTGCAGGTGGATGCCGATCAACCGGCCCTGATACCGGCGCAACCAGTCTTCGTGACGGCGGATGCCGAGGTGCTCCTGGACCTGGCCGTGTCCGCAGTCATGCCAGTATCCCACGTTGTCGCCGTCCATCTGCGCCAGCACCAGATCGAGCTCGTCGAAGTCCGGAAAACCGTGGAAGTGGTAGCGGGTTTCCAGCCCAAAGCGAATGTCCGGAAACTGCGGGCATACTTCGTTCAAGCTTTTGACGAGCTGTGCGAGCTGTTGCGGTGCGACACGCTGCCGTTCTTCCAACAATGCCGGCAACTCGCGCTGGAGAATTTCCGGCATGTTGGCCCGGGTCGCCTGTTTCATCGTCTGGAGGTAAACATCCGCGTCTTTGAGCGCTTCCACGGCACCGCTGTGTACCACGATCGCGCTCGCTCCGAGAGCACGGGCGGTCTCCGCAGTGGCTATGAGCGACATGACCGCGGCCTGTCTCACCGCCTCGTCCAGAGCGGCAATCGAATCTCCATAGCGGTCTGTGTGCGGCACAGGCGTATGGTTGGTCGAACAGATGTTGTGCAGGCTCGTGACAGTGAGCCCACGCTTTTCCAGCTCTCGTTGGGTGCGTGCCAGATCCAACGGGTGCACCCGGTAGTTGAATTCGACGCCTTGTGGGTGGAGCACATCAAGTCTATCGAACACTTGCTCGATGGGCCAACCATCTTGCGGGATCCAGGCGGTCGATAAGGCAATCAAGATACTTCTCCTGTGTCCGCGGCAATGGGGTCGTCGAGATCGAATAGCACCGGTTTTTCCATGCAGTCCGGAAAATGTACGCAGTTGATGCATTCCTTCCACACGATCTGCGGCACGTCATTTCTGTCGACGAGCCGGAAACCGAGATTGACCAGCAGGCGCGGGTTTTGCGTCAGGGCGACGACCTGCCGTACGCCTACGGCTTTGCCGTCGTCTAACAAGTAATCGACCAGCTCGCCATACAGACCGTTGCCTTGTTCGTGCGCAACAACCGTCAGCGCACGGATTTCGGCAATGTTCTCCCATAACACGTGTAGTGAAGCGCAACCGACGATTTGCCCGTTCTTTTCCGCCACGACGAAATCTCGCAGATTGTCGAACACATAATGCTGCGACCGTGACAGAATTGTCGCATCCCGGTTAATGATCTCGGTTATGGCGGGGACATCCTGGACGTTCGCTCTTCTGAGGCACATCACGATATCTATCCCTCTGCCTTCAGGTCTCTGAGCACGGCGACTTCATCGCAATTCGGGAACTTCGGGCAATCGATGCAGTCCCCCCAAATCTTGTGGGGCAACTGGTTCTTGTCGATTCGTTTGAACCCGAGAGACTCGAAGAAATCGGGCACGTAGGTCAGGGCGAATACGGTGGGCAGGCCTAACCCCCTGGCATCTTCGACGAGATGGGTGACCAGCATGCGTCCAAGTCCCTTGCCTTTGTAACCTTCCCGGATAGCCAGAGAACGGACTTCACCCAAATCGCCCCAGAGCACGTGCATCGCGCCACAGCCGATGATCTCCCCGGTTTCGTCGACGACAACCCGGAAATCACGGATGTTCTGGTAGATCTGGTTCTGCGACTTGGGCAACATCTGTGCCTGGCTGGCATAATGGTTGACCAACTTGAATATGCTCATGGCATCGGCAACGGTGACCGGACGCAATTGGTACACTTCCTTCATTGCTCATGCTCCTCCGCGGCGGTTGCCTGTAGAGCGTCCTCGAGCTTGCTCGCCAGCTCGTCGATGTGATGCTTCTCGATAATCAATGGTGGAACTAGCCGGACGATGTTATCCCCAGCGATGGTGACGATGATCCCACGCTCGTAACCCGCATTGACGACGTCCAGCGCCTTCATCGGGATATCGACACCCCAGATCAGACCGCGTCCGCGTACGTCCTTGACCCACTCCGGATGGCGCGTCTGGATGTCCCGCAGGGCCTCTCCGAGGTACGCTCCCTGCTCCTTGACGCGGTCGAGGAAGGCCGGGTCGCTGACGCGGCGGAACACCACTTGCGCGACGGCCGCGACCAGGCAATTCGCAGCGAACGTGCTACCGTGATCGCCTTTGGCAATCGTGTCGGCTACAGCCTGGGTCAGCAGCGTGGCGCCCATCGGGAGACCTCCGCCCAACGGCTTCGCCAGGGTCATGATGTCGGGCGTTACGCCGTAATACTCGTGCGCCCACAAGTAGCCGGTACGCCCCATCCCGCACTGCACCTCGTCGAAGATGAGCAGCGCATTGAAGTCCTGGCACAGGGCGCGTAGCTCAAGCAGGAACACCTCATCCGCTGGATGGATACCTCCTTCGCCCTGCACCGGTTCGACGATGACTGCACAGGTCCGGTCTCCGATCAGTGCCCTGGCGGAATCGAGATCGTTGAATGTGCCAAACTTCGCTCCCGGCATCAGCGGCTCGAAGGGTTTCCGGTATTTCTCACGAGATGTGGTCGCCAGGGCACCTAACGTACGCCCGTGAAAAGATCCGCTGAACGCGACAATCTCGTACTTATCCGTTCCGAAATGGGTGGAACTGTACTTGCGTGCAAACTTCAACGCGCCTTCCACGGCCTCTGTCCCTGAGTTGCAGAAGAAGACCCGATCCGCAAACGAATGTTCTACGAGGGACCGGGCCAGTTCGGCGTGCGGAATCGTGTGGTAGAGATTGGATACATGGATCAGTTTCTTGCTCTGTTCGTGGATCGCCTCCAGCACTTCGCGGTCACCATAGCCCAGCGCGTTTACTGCGATTCCGCTCACGAAATCCAGGTACGCTTTTCCGGATGTGTCGAACAGATAGACGCCCTCCCCCCTTTCCAAAACGAAATTTGGGCGACCGTACGTCTGCAATACGTAATGATTTTCCAGATCGATAATCTCTTGAGCGTTCATCAGGGTTTTTAACCTTCTCTCTTCGCATTTCTGGATGTTGATTATCTCAAACCGACGTCGCCAGCTAGATGACGAAGCCCGTTCCGTTCCCACTGTGCAATCCGGCGAGGTCAGTGATGCGCACCTCGCCAACGCCACCCGCTACGCCTTCGAGGGCTGAGCGCACTTTGGGGACCATACCCCCGTGGATTTTGCCTGACTCGATCCAGATCTCCGCCTGTTCGGGTCTGATCTGCGGTACGATGGCGTCATCGATGAGGACCCCGGGTACGTTGCTGACGAAAATGAGCTGAGAAGCCTGTAGCGCCTGGGCGACCGCCAGAGCGGCGTGGTCGGCATTGACGTTGTACGTGCGTCCGTCCCGTCCTAACGAGATGGGAGAGAGGACCACGACCAATCCCTGCGACATGAGTTGGCTGAGACCTCCGCTCTCGACATGGACGATCCGCCCAACCCAGCCCAGATCGCCTTTGGCGTGGGGCATCTTGTCCACGCGAATCAGACCCAGGTCCACTCCGGATAACCCGACCGCCGAAACACCGGCGTGGATCAAGCGCGCGACCAGCCGTTTGTTGACCAAACCCGAGAGCACCATCTCGGCCACATTCAGTGATGGTTCGTCGGTTACGCGCAGGCCCTCGATGAATTGCGGTGTCAGGCCCAACGCGTTCTGTAGACGGGCGATCTCCTTGCCCCCGCCATGCACGATGATAGGTTGTACGTCTCGCATTTCTGTGATCGTCGATACCAGCCCGGATAGAAAGTCTTCGTTATCGACCTCGTTTCCCCCGATTTTGATAACGACCTTGGGTCGAATCATTCCGCTTCCTCCTAGAGTCTCAACCCTGCCCGTTCATCCAGGCCGAACATGATGTTCATATTCTGGACAGCTTGCCCGCAGGCCCCTTTGATCAGGTTGTCGATGGCTGACACGACGATGAACCGGTTGCTGCCATCGACCTGGGTAACGGATATCGTACAGCGATTCGTGTTCACGACGTGCCGCAATGTCGCCAGCTGGTCTTCCGGAAGGATCTGCACGAACGGCTCAGCGGCATACCTCTGCCGGTACAGGTCAAGCACTTGCGCTACGTCGTAACCGTCACGGATGGTGACATACATGGTGCTGAGAATCCCCTGGTTCACTGGAAGCAAGTGCGGGGAGAAGATGACTCGATAGGGTCCCGTGCCGGTCTGATTGAGCTCCTGCTCCATCTCAGTCGTGTGGCGATGCTTGTGGCCGATACTGTAGGGCGACATGTTCTCGTTCGCTTCGACGAACAGCGAGCTGATCTTCAGCCCACGCCCCGCGCCGGAGATGCCGGTCTTGGAGTCGATGATCGGCGTCTTGTCTATCAGCAGATCGTTCGCGGCGAGCGGATACAGCCCCAGGATGACGCTTGTGGGGAAACAACCCGGATTGGCGACCAATGCCGTCTCCTTGATCTCGTTGCGATAAAGCTCCGGCAGACCGTAGACGGCTTGCTCCAGCAGATCGGTGGCCGTATGTTTGACCTTGTACCACGCCTCGTAAACATCCGCATTCCTGAGGCGAAAATCCGCGCTCAGATCGATTGCTTTCACACCGGCCTCGCGAACCCTGCGTACCATGTCCATCGATTCGGCGTGGGGCAAGCATAGAAAAGCGACATCGATCCCGTGAAGCGGAGCATCAGCAGCCGTGACGAGTTTTAAGTCGTACGGGCAGGGGAAAATCTCGCTGAGGAGCTTACCTGCCGAGCTTTCCGATGTCCCGAAACGGACCTGCGTATCCGGATGGTTGGACAGAAGCCGGACCAATAAGTTCCCCGTATATCCGGTAGCGCCGTATATTCCTACCCTGAGCATGGTTGCGACGAACCTCCTTGCAATGTTACCGCGCGAAAATCAGCGCTGGCGCTATTTGATCTACGCCATTTTCTCGATCAACACCTGTACTGCTTCTTCCGGAGTAAGCACGACGTGAATTGCTCCCAGAGCCTTCTGCGTGACAAACGACTCGTTGACCAGGCTCCTGAGCAACCGCCTCCAACGGTCTCCGACCAGGATCAAAGGCTTGACGATCGGCTTCTGCCTGACCTCTTCGAGGCTCCAGACGACGAAGACCTCGGTCAGCGTGCCGATGTTGCCTTCTAAGGCAATACACCCGTCGGTATCCACGGTGAGGTGTTCCAGCCTGCTCATGTAGTCGCTCTTCTTGATTTCCTCGTCGAGCCACTGGTTGCCGGAGGGGCGGTACGCATCGAACAGGGAGAGGGTAATCCCGATGACCTTTCCTCCGCCTTCCTTCGCGCCGCGACTCACAGCTTCCATCGTCCCGTGATACCCGCCGTTCATCACGTCGAATCCTGCCTCGGCGAGCAGCCGTCCCAGAGTCCGCGCGTCCCCATAGAGCTTGCCGGTGGGGTCTGCGCTCGAACTCCCGAAGACACTGATCACTTTTCTGTCTTTCACGTTGTTCTCCTGTTTGTTGTCAAAGTACCCCGCCGGCCAGCGCTACCAGCACATTCGTCAAAACCGTGATGGCCAGCCCGTATTCCTCAAGTTGAATGTGCTCGTGCGGAGTATGGTCCAGATTCGAGTCTCCTGGACCGTAGGCGACGATGGGACACTGCCACACGGGTCCGACGACGTTCATGTCGGATGTGCCTGTCTTGACTTTGAAGGTGGGCTTTCCGCCTGCCTCGCGGATGGCTGTCCTGAAATGGCGCGACAGCACCGTGTTCTTGTCGGCGCGGAAAGCGATCTCCTCGGCGTAAAACGTCACATGGGCGCCCGGAGGGGCAGCTTCGGACAGATGCCGTCTCAGCGTACCTGCATCGGCTTCGAGCGGCAGTCTGAACGCCATCGTAGCTTCGACCTGTTCCGCCAGCCCATCGCTGCGCGAGACAACGCGCCGCAGCGACGGATCGATCGTATCGAACAACCGCGTCTTAGCCCGATTGTACTCGCCGGTGTATTCCCGGACGCGCAGCCAGTAATCGACGAGTGCTTCGCACACGCTGGCGTTCTGCCCTGCGGTGTGACTCAACTCCTGGCGGTAGACGAAATCCAACAGCAATCGCCCCTTGTATCCCAACGTGATGCAGTCCCACTGGCTGGGTTCGCCGATGACGACCGCGTCGGGGTGTCTCTGAGTCAGGATGTGGCGTGCACCCTTGGACGTGGCTGCTTCTTCTTCGACCGCGCCCACTACGGCAATGCGCAGCCTGCCCGCGGGTATCTGCGCCGCAGCACGCGTGGCTGCTGCCACGAACGTGCTCAACGGACCTTTGGCATCGACAGCGCCTCGACCGTACAGGGCGTCCGCTTCCTGGCGAATCTCGATCAGGCCCGGCACGGTGTCGATATGCCCGAGGAGCAGAATTTCCCGCTCCCCTGCGCCCAGGACGCCCACGGCATTCCCTGCATCATCGATGCAGGTATCGAAGCCCCGTTGGGTCATCTGGTCGACCAGATATTCAACCGCAGGCCGTTCCACCGTCGAGGGGCTGTATTGGCTTAACAGTCCTTTCAGCAGGTCTATTTCATCAGGATACGCTGGCATCTATTACACACACTCCCCACACGAGTCCCGTGGCGGTCTATACAGAACGCGGATAGGACCCCAGCACTCTCAGGAAAGTCGCGATTTCTTGCAGGTGGCCGATAGCCTTCTGGCAGCGCTCTTCGTGCAAACCGCCGGCGAAATCAAGGTAGAAGAAATACTCCCACGGTTTTCCCTGCAAGGGGCGGGACTCGATCTTGGTCAGATCGATGTCGCGCAGAGCGAACACGGCCAGGGTTTTGAACAACCCGCCCGGCACGTTGTCCATCGAAAATACGATCGATGTCTTGCTGTTTCCGCTGGTCTGGACCGGCTCGCGGCTCAGGACGAGAAAACGGGTGTAATTCTCCTCATCGTCCTCCAGACCCTCGACCAGGATATCCATGTCGTAGATCGCGGCGGCACGCTTGCCGGCAATGGCGGCTTCGTCCCGCTGCCCTTGCTCCTTGAGGAGCTTCACACTCCCGGCGGTGTCGTACGCGGTCACGCGCTCGATCTCCGGCCACCGCGACAGAGATCGCTCGCACTGCGCGAGAGCCTGTGGATGCGAGCTGACCCGCTTGACCTGGCGCAGTGCAACACCGCGGTTTGCGATCAGACAATGGGAAATTCGGATCGCGATCTCGCCCACGACGTGCAGGTCGTGACGCAGCAACAGATCGTAGTTGCGGTGAATACTGCCGGCAAGCGAGTTTTCGATCGGCGCGACTGCATAGTCAGACTTACCGGACACGACTTCATCGAATATCCGGTCGAATGTGTCGCAGGGCACTGGTGCGATGTTCTCTCCGAAAAACGTGACCGCAGCTTCCTCACTATAAGCGCCTCGTTCTCCCTGAAAGGCCACGCGATACGGTTGCTTTGTCATCGGACTACCTCACTCTTCGGATTCTGACGATGGCAATTCCGACTCCAGGACAACGCGGACGGCGTCCACCACTTCATCCAATTGTGCCTCGGAGATCACCAACGGAGGCAGGAAACGCAGTACCGTACTCCCTGCCGGAAGCGCCAGGACGCCCTGGGCCGTCAACTGAGCCAGATATGGATATACCTTCTCTTTGAGTTCCATGCCAACCATCAGACCGAGCCCCCGTACCTCTCGCACCTTGGGAGAATCGATCTGCCGCAACTTCGCGATGAAGTACTCACCTTTGCGTGCACTCTGCGCGGGCAGGTCGTGGTCTTCGATGTAGCGCAGCGCAGCCAGGGAGGCTGCCGCAGCCAGCGGGTTCCCTCCGAACGTGGACCCGTGGCTCATCGGCAGAATGCCCTGGACACGTGGCCCGATCAAGGTCGCACCCATCGGCACTCCCCCGGCAATCCCTTTTCCAAGACAAAGGATATCCGGGGTCAAGTTGTAGTGTTCGCAGGCGAACATCTTGCCGGTCCGCCCGAAACCTGTCTGAATCTCGTCCACGATCAGGAGAATGCCGCGCTCCTGGCACAACGCCTGCAGCCCGTGCAGGTATTCGGGACTGCCCGGGCGAACGCCCCCTTCCCCTTGAACGATCTCGATGATGATTGCGGCTGTGGAATCGCTCACAGCATCGCGCATTTTGTCGAGATTGTCGTAGGTGACGTGGCTGAACCCCGGTACAAGGGGTTCAAATGGCTGGCGGTATTTCTTCTCCCAGGTGGCACTCAATGCGCCCATAGTCCGTCCGTGGAACCCGCGCATCGTCGCGATGATACCCGCTTTACCCGTTGTCATGCGCGCGAACTTGATCGCCGCCTCGATGGACTCCGCGCCCGAATTGCTCAAAAAAACGCGCTCCAAACCAGCGGGCGCGATTTCGGTCAGTTTTGCCATTGCTGCTGCCCGTTTGTCGTTGTAGAGACTGCCGGACAGGGAAATGAGGCACTTCGCCTGCTCGCAGAGTGCTTCGCTGACGTAGGGATTGTTGTGTCCGATGATGGCGACGCCGTGTCCGCTCATACAATCGATATACTCATTGCCCTGCTCGTCCCAAAGCAGAGACCCGTCGCCACGTACGATGGCCAATTCTCTTTGCGGAATTACACCGCTGGTATGGCGCCGTTCAAGTGCGATAATATCCATGAGTCATCCTCTTTCCTGCGGTGGAATCTCTATAGCTGCACTGTTCCGCTAATGAATGATACGGCCTGACCACCCACGCGGACAGCAGTGATGTTGTCACTGGTTCCATCGACCTCAATGAAAATGGTACTGGGCCGGTCGATTTCATATCCCTGCTCGTTTACCAAATAGGTGGTACCATCTGCCCCTGGAGTCACGACCTGGTACTTCACCAGATATGCCCCCAACCCACCGCTGGCGCTGCCGGTGGCCGGATCCTCCAGAATGCCGAGCCCGGGCGCGAACATGCGCATGTGCAAGTCGTTGCCATCAAATAATGTCTCCTGTGAGAAAATCGCAAAGCAGTCCGTATCGGCTTCGTGACCGATCTCCAGCAAAGCAGCCGTGTTGGGTTTGGCGTTCCGTACTGCACGCAGAGACCGGACCGGGATTATCAGCTGCGGCAGTCCGGTCGAAACGACCTGTGGAAGCGGACCGTCCGAACGGATTTCCGTCTCTGGGACACCGAGCGCTGCCGCCAGCCGGGGAATGTCCGCCCACTGCTTGAGGAACTTCGGCAGATCTTGCGTCATGACCACACGCTGGACCTGCCCATTATCCACATAGATATCCACAGGCAGTATGCCTACGTTGAGTTCCTGATGGATGCGGGTCACCGGTTCCTGCAGCCGGATCCGGCCCAATTCCGCCAGCAGATAGTGGGTACCCACCACCGGATGTCCGGCCAATGGAACTTCCGCTGCCGGCGTGAAGATGCGTACCCTGAAATCGACGTTTGGCTTCGGGGACGGCGTTACGAATGTGGTTTCAGAGAGGTTCATCTCCTTCGCCAGTTGCTGCATCTCGCGGTCAGACAATCCTTCCGCGTCCGGGAACACGGCCAGTGGATTGCCACCGAAACGTTGCCCTGTGAAAACATCTAACTGATAGAATTGATAGGGACGCATCGCATTTCTCCTTTGTTTGTTCTCTCTGAACGCTTACCGGATCACCGTTCCATGTCCTGCTAACGCATTGCGGAGCGGTTGATCGACTCGTGCGTCCGCAAACACGACCTGGCCGACTCCTTCCGCGATGGCCTCCGCAGCTCCCATGACTTTCTTCTTCATCCGCCCTTCGGCAAACTGCATGAAGTGCTCGACGCGCTCCTTCTCGATAACCGGAATCAGCGTGCTTTCGTCGGGGAAGTTCTTGAGCAGCCCCGGCACGTTGGACAGAATGATCAGTTGCTCCGCGCGCAACGCTGCTGCCAGCACGGCGGCCGCGCGGTCACCGTCAACGTTGATTGCTTCGCCGTCGGTGCTGATGGCCGGGGGCGTGATCACCGGCAGATAACCGTTGTCGATGAGGAGTCTGATCAGGTCTACGTTGGCTCGCTCGACCTTTCCCGTGTAGTCATCGTGCAAGACCCGCCGCTTGCCACCCTCGATCACCTTGAGCGTGGACTTGCGCGTGCCTTCGAGCAGACGGCCATCAATGCCGGACAGCCCGACCGCATTGACCCCCAGTCGCTGGAGTCTCTCGACGATCTGCTTGTTGATCTTCCCGCAATAGACCATTTCGAAGATCGCCAGCGTGTCGCGGTCCGTGTAGCGGCTGACGTATCCGGACACGGACGTCACGAAAACAGGCGGGTGGCCCAGCTTCTCGGCGACGACGTTGGTTTCGTGTGAGCCGCCGTGCACCAGCACGATGGGCTGGCCCTCCGCGTGGAGTCCTGCGATATCACGGCAAACGGCGTCGAGGTCGATGCCTTCACTGCCTCCTACTTTGACAACAATCATGCGCGTCTCCTCTGCCAATCCGGGTTACACGGGGTGCAACCCGGTGAACTCCAGCCCGCTTGTTTCGGGCCAGCCGTACATCAAATTCATGCACTGGACGGCGCTGCCCGCCGCCCCTTTCATCAAATTATCGAGCGCCGCTATCGAGATCACTCGTCCGCTGCGTTCGTCCAGCTCGAAGCCGACATCGCAGTAATTGGCTCCTGCCAGGATCTTGGGATCGGGGTAGCGGTAGATGCCCTTGCGATCCTTGACCAGCCGGACGAACGGTTCTTGTCCATAGGCAGCGCGATAGGCCTTCCACAGGTCCTTTTCGGTGACCGGCTCGGCCAGAAAGACGTGTGCGGTCGCCAATACCCCGCGCACCAGCTCGATGGCGGTCACCGAAAGGTGTACGGTCGGGGCATCCGCTTGTAGCCCCATCTCCTGGATGACCTCGGCGGTGTGCCGGTGTCCGGAGGGTGCAAACGAGCGCACCGTCCCGCTGCGTTCGGGGTGGTGCGAGGACAGGCTCGGGGTGTTGC
>ENA-OSEO01005734-OSEO01005734.1-sediment-metagenome-genome-assembly--contig:-NODE-5734-length-11675-cov-10.903949_pt1 | contig 11675 bp, 12 predicted proteins | sample MGYA00237883_ERZ534232 | MGnify/ENA metagenome assembly ERZ534232
CCGGTCGTGAACCATCTTGATCTGCGGCCAGACAATATCGAAATGGGCCCGGATACAGTCGGCACAAAAACCGATGATATCAGAAATGGTTCCGGCTCTTTTTTCACAATAATTGCACGTTCCCATAGCAGATTGAATTATAATTGATATTTTTTTGTATTTCAAATAACATTAACTTGATGAATCCCCGTTTTATCTCTTTTTGCATTTTCCTTATGATTTTAATAATGTATCCTGACAGAGCTTCAGGGACAGAAATGGATATGATTGATTCAAAAGAGACCATCGAACGACTGAGGAATCATGTCAGGACACTGACGCAGACCATCGGTGAACGAAGTGTCCTGCTTCCCCACAACCTTGAAAAGACCAGAGCGTATATCGAAAAATTCTATCAGGATATCGGCCTGCCGGTTCACTGCGAGCCCTATGGATATCGGGACTTTACGGTTTCAAATGTCGTGGCTCAAATCTCTTTTTGCGATCGTCCAACGAAACATTTTATCCTGGGCGCCCATTATGATTCGGTGGCCGGAACCGTGGGCGCCGACGACAACGCCAGTGCCATCGCCGTCCAACTGGAGACCGCCCGGCACTTGAAAATGATCACAGACCATGAAAAACTGGACCTTGTCGTGAAATGTGTTTCATTCCCCCTTGAAGAACCGCCCACTTTCGGTACACGGCACATGGGGAGCAGCGTTTATGCTTATAACGCCCGGGAAAGAAAAGAACCGATCGACGGTATGATCTGCCTTGAAATGGTGGGCTATACCTGTCATCAACGCGGCTGCCAGGATTACCCGTTTCCATTGATGTTGTTCGACTACCCCAAACAAGGAGACTACATCGGTATCGTGGGCAATTTTGCTTCCAGGAGTTTTACAGCGGCTTTATTCCGGGCGTTTTCCCAAAACCCGGATCTTCCTGTGGTTAAGTTGACGGTTCCGGTGGGGGGTTTTCTCCTCCCTTCGGTTCGACTCAGCGACCATGCGTCGTTCTGGCATCGGGGATACAAGGCGGTTATGGTGACGGATACGGCGTTTTACCGAAATCCTCATTATCACCGGACCTCGGATACCATGGATAAATTGGACTTTGACTTTATGGCCCAATTGGTGAAAAGCCTTTTGATTTTTTTCCGTTCTCACCATCCGTAAGAGACGATCCCGATTTTATTCGAGACTATACTTTTACTTTATAAACAAGAATCGGTTCATTAACGCCTTTAACGGTTGCCGGGGGCATGACTTCAGCGTCTATCTCATCCGACAGCTTTTGAAAAGTCGCGTCGCTTAGGAGAATTTCACCACCATTTGCCATCCCTTGGAGTCGCGCAGCAATGTTGACCGGCATCCCCACAGAGGTAAACTCCTTGATTCTCAGCGAACCTAAAATGCCTGAAAACACCCTCCCCGTCGATATGCCGATCCCGATCCTAAGCCTCAGTCCGTTCTTTTCATAAAGTCTCTTATCGATTTCCTTTGCCTTTTCCTGCATTGTTATGGCTGTTTTTACGGAACAGATCGCATGATCATTGCACTCAACCGGTGAACCGAAAACCACCATAATACTGTCCCCAATATGCTTGTCGACAACTCCCTGGTATTGATAGGCAATCTCACCCATCGGAGTAAAATAGTCGTTGTTTAAAAAGGATGCGATCCGGTCTGGAGAAATACGCTGGGACATGCGGGTAAAGCCACGAATATCTGAAAAAAGGATCGAGACTTCATGGAATGATGGTTTCAAAACCCCTTGTGATTTTTCGATCTTTTGATAAACCTGTTCGGGCACAAACTGTTTCAGCCGCTTCCTTATATTGATTGTGCGAATCTTTGCTCTCAGCTCCACATTGTCAAACGGCTTTGTTAAAAAACCGTCAACCCCTTCGTTTGTGGCCTGAATCGCCGCTTCCATGGTCGCATACCCGGTGAGGATGATGCGAGTGATTTCCGGATTGATAGCGCCAATTACCGAAAGCGTTTCAAGACCATCGAGTCCTGGCATCTTATAATCTGAAATAACCGTTGCAACCTCAAAAATGTTCTTTTTAACAAAATCAATGCCGATTTCACCATTTTCCGCGGTGTGTGTCTTATAGGGTTCGTGTTTCAGGGCGCGCACCACGGAACGCCGGATGCCCTCTTCATCGTCGATAAAAAGTAGTTTTTCCATTAGTACTCCCATAAAACATTTAGCCAGAACTATGCTCGAAACATGTATTGAACCAATCGAATCCTCGAGTTATTCTGGATTAGGAATTCATTCGATTCAATCCTGTTCTGTAAATCAAAATTCGTGCCAAATTTCGGCGGCGATGCATCCATTGAAATTCTTAAGGCATTTTTTTCATCTGGTGCTTGGAAAACCCTTATTTCATGAATAGTTGCGATCATCTTAATCTGAGGCCTTAACAATTTTTATTCGGAAATAACATCAACCGAAAAAGGCCAGGAAAGCAACATGCACAGAAAACAGGTCATCCATGCACATTTTTTTGTGCATATTAAGGTGAGATTTTTTTTATTGCCGCATAAAGACTGTTGAGATATCGATTTCTTTATGGTATTTTCAGTTATCAAGTGATGAAGGCATCTATTAATCCTTAAATGGCAATAAACACATGCCGCCTTTTACGCTGGAAGCTTAAAGACCATATCATGCATTCATCCAAACCTGATATGCTCATCAAAAGAATTCCATTTTATTCCAAAGAAACACCAACGCCCAGCTACACCTTTTTATCATTCAGTCTTCTTATCCAGATCGTCAATATGGGGTGTCTAACCAATTGGCTTTTATTCTTTTAAGAAACCAAGGGATCGGCTATCCCAGATAATTAAGGAGGAATGACATGGCGCCACAGATTTCCTATACAAAGTATGAAAATGAAGTCCTTCCCGACTTCAGGAAAAAACTTAACCTGTCGGAGTCCACTGAAGATGTAATTAATATTTTTGCCCAAACCGTCGTAGAATTATGTAATACTATTTTTGAGAAAAGAATCGATTTTGATTATGAAGACATCACCCTTATTTTAGACCACGAACCTCACTTCATGATGAACCAGCGGCTCTTCGGCTCGGATGAGTTTTCATCCGTTTGGCACACTTCAGATCTTTCAAGGGTCATAGGCCGCTTTGCAAAATCTGCAATGAACCGCTATAAACGTATCGAAAAATATTCGGTTAAAACGGACACTAAAATGAGGAAATAGGGTTTTATACATACCCAAGGAGCCGGCACTTCAATTGCATGGCTTTCAAGCCGCGGATTTTTTTTAATCAAGCCTTGTTCTTTAAGGAATTTTGCAACGTGTTGATACCGGGCGCAATCCAACGCCCCCGGACGAAGGGCTTCCATGTAAAACTTGCAATTTTTCTTTTCTCCTGTTAAAAACATTCAACAATTCCGGCTGGGGGTGTTCTGATTTTATTACAGAACTGAGAGCATACCCTTTGAACCTGATACAGTTAGTACTGTCGTAGGGAAATCGGAGAACCGTTCATCACGTTTTTTGTTCTGCCATTCTTTTCATCGTTCTTCAATTCCCTTTTTGATATCGTGCTATTTGTATTATTGTATAACGTTTTTGCCCATATGCCAGCATCAGGAGGTTTTTCATGCGAGTCGCCCTTGCCATTGCAGGTTCGGATTCATCAGGCGGCGCGGGAATCCAGGCCGACCTAAAAACATTTCAGGCGCACGGCGTTTTCGGTATGAGTGCCGTCACTGCGGTGACCGTCCAGAATACTCAAAAAGTGTATGACATTCAGGAAATGCATCCCAAAATTGTACACGATCAGATTACCTGTCTTTTTGACGATATTGAAATTCATGCCGTAAAAATCGGGATGGTTTCCAGTATAGAGCTGATTCGGGAAATCGCAAAAGCCCTAAAGGCAGTAAAACCACCCCCAATTGTGCTTGACCCGGTCATGATCTCTAAAAGCGGATATCGCTTGCTGAATCAGGATGCCCAGGATGCCTTGATACGCTATCTTTTCCCACTGGCAGAAGTCGTCACACCCAATATCTATGAAGCTCAAACGCTTGTTAACAGAAAAATTAACAATATCGACGACATGAAAAATGCCGCACGTGATATTCTGAAGCTCGGGACAAAAAAGGTGGTTGTCAAAGGGGGGCATCTTGAAGAAGACCGGGCCACCGACATCCTCTATGACGGTCAGGAATTTAGGAAACTTCAAAGTCATTGGGTTGACACAAAAAATACCCATGGTACGGGCTGCACATTTTCTTCAGCCATTGCAGCCAATATCGCATTGGGTAAAAGTTTTTTTGAGGCCGTTACTTTTGCCAAGGCATATATCACCGGCGCCATCGAACATGCTTTATCCATCGGAAAAGGTTATGGTCCGACCCATCATTTTTTTGATCTGTATGATAAAGCGGGAATAGTTTGAGTTTTTCGTAAGAGGCTTCTGCATGCAGTACAATAACCTCTCAGATCACCGAGGAATCTCTCGCTTTCGCCGACTTTTACGTCAGATGGGACCGGCATGGATCATTAGTGCGGTTGCCTGCGGACCGGCAACGATGGCCAGTGTATCCATTGCCGGCGCCCATTACGGATACCGGTTTTTATGGGTCGTGGTTTTAAGCGCACTTTTGGCTTTTGTGGTTCAATTTATGGCAGCCAAGGCAGGGCTGATTGGTGGAAAAGGAATTGTCGCCCTGGTGGAGGAAAGCTGGGGCAATGTATGGGCCTGGATATTGATGGTCGATGCGCTCTTGGCAACATGGCTGGCAGCTGCGGTTTTAATGAAGGCCCTTGTGGGCATTACCGGACTTGTCACAGGCGTGTTGACACCCTGGTGGTCGCTGGTTTATGCGGTCATGATCTTTTTGCTGGTGGGCGTGGGAGGGTACCGTTGGGTGGAAAAGGTCTGCAAGGCTTTGGTCGCCATTGTGGTGTGCTGTTTTATTGTCACCATAATCATGATCAAACCGGATCTAAGTGGAATGGCCGGAGGTCTCATTCCGACCTTTACCGGTGGTTCGCAAGGCGCACTGATGATGGCGGGAATTATGGGCGGTGCCGTTCATATCACCATCATCGCCATGCATACCTATAATGTTAACGCTCGGAAATGGGGAACAGAAGATATCGGTCTGGCTTGGACGGATACCTTTTTATCCATGTTCATCGCTTTCGGCATTTATAGTGTTGCTATTTTTGTCGCGGCCGGCACGATTCTCCACCCTCAGGGAATCGAAGTCAAAACGGCCTTTGATCTGGCCCGACCGCTCAAACCGGCCTTGGGCGTTTATGCCCATGGAGTCTTTCTCACCGGCTTCTGGGCTGCGGTGTTTTCGACGATCACACCAACCTATCTGGCTGCCGGTTATTTTATTGCCGATAAAATGAAGTGGGAAATCAGCGTCCGCGACACCCGCTTCAAGATTGCTGTTTTCCTGGGATGCCTGATCAGCCTTATTGGCCCGTTGGTAAAGGGCAGTTTCATAATCTTGCTGGTGATCATGCTGGCTCTTGGTCTCTGCGGAACACCCTTAGTGGTCTTTATGCTGCTGTTCTTGCTCAACCAAAAGAGTTGGGCCAAAGAGCACCGCAACGGATGGCTCCTCAATCTGTTCGGCGGTTTGGCCCTGTTAATCACTACGTTTCTGGCTGTTCGATTTATCCTGACTAAAACCGGCATCTGGTCCGGATAATCCGAATTTTCAAACATTTTTAAAAAAATCTGCTGTGTGCAGGATTATGAAAAATCGAAAAACTGAACTTTATTGAAAATAATGGACAAAATTGATCTTTACATCGGTCGACGAACCATCATCATCGGAGAAGTCAACTCCGGGAAGACATCTACAACATTAAATATTCTTAATCTTTTTTTAAAAAACGGTTATGCAAAACAGATGGTGATTCTTGATCTGGCCCCGGATGCCGTCCGCGGTATCGGTGGAAAAATGGTGCCGCCTCCAAAAGAGCCTTTACTCTATTTAACGACATCCATATTTGCACCCCGCCTTACTGGCAAAGACGAATACCATACCCTTCAGCTGGCCGAAAATAATGCAAAGGCCATCGAAATACTGTTCAATAATTTTCAGCGGCACCAAAAAGAAATCCTTTTTATCAACGACGCGACCCTTTATCTTCAGGCCGGCGATTTGCTACGTTTTATAAATATTCTTGGTACCACTTCAACACAGATCATCAACGCTTATTACGGTGATACGTTTCCTGATTCCGAATTGACTCGGAGGGAAAAAAAATTGACGGAAGATTTAATGATATTGTGTGACCAAGTTATCAAGATGCCATTTTAAAGCTTAACAGGTTGTTGCTCGAAAAAAATTGCATTTCATAATTTTCCTCCGAAATTCATCATTGTCGCCACTTGGCCATTCTAATTTTTATTAATTTCAAGATGATATTTTCTTTGTATGTGTTCAGGGAACAGTTATTTCCCCTTCACTTCGGTGTCTCCGTCACTGGTATTTTCAGTGACTTAACAGTGGTGGCATTTCTGCCCCCTCCGCGTTCTCCCGCGAATAGCATGCGGGAGCCGCGGTCTCCCCCACTGCTAAATCACTTTTTGTCACGTTGTTTGACGATTTTGGTCACATTATTTATTCATAACACTATGACATCTAATTTAAGTATCTATAAATATAACATATTTTTTCTATCTTCATTTTGGTTCAATTTTTGCATTTTAACTCATGGGAATTAAAGTCGTATAAGGAGTATACCCATGAAATTAAGTGTTCTGAAAGGAGCAATGCTACTTTTATGTGTTGTTTTTTTATTATTTTCTTTGAGTGCATGTAAAACAATTCAAGCAGCGGTAAGTTTTCAATGGGGTCAATGGGAAGGCAACGGGCATCCTCATGAGGTCGTAAAACTCCAAAAAGAATCGGCTGCGCCTGATTGGATGGCCATGACGGATATCGAATAAAAAATGCCGGTATTATCGACTCCTTAAACAATTTTTCCGACCATTATAGTGAATTATTTCTTATCTTAATAGCCTCTATAAAAACTCCTGTTCAAGAATTCCGATGGAATTTTTCCTTTAATTTCTTGTTGACAATAGGTGGGACCATGGTTTCGATATCACCGCCAAACTGCGCTGCTTCTTTGATTATGGAAGAACTGGTAAAAATCCACCGCAGGCCGGTCATAAGAAAGACGGTCTGTACCTCCCTATTTAGCCACCGGTTCATGAGTGCCAACTGGAATTCATATTCAAAATCAGAAACAGCGCGCATCCCCCGTAGTATGGCTATAGACCCTTTCTTTGATGCATATTCCACAAGAAGCCCGTCAAAAGTTTCGACTTCAATATTTGGATATACTTCAAAACTCGATTTAAGCATCTCTATCCGTTCTTCAACGGAAAACAGAAATTTTTTTACCGGGTTATGCAATATGGCTACGATTATTTTATCAAAAATCTTAAGCCCTCTTTCTGCAATGTCAATATGACCGTTTGTCACCGGATCAAAGGATCCCGGATATATGGCTATTTTTTGCATTTACTATTGGTCCTTTTCGGTGGTTTTATTTCACCTCCATTAAAAGAAATCCTTCAATTCGGAGGTTGACGATGGGTTGTTTATTTTTGAGATTCAGCGAACTCTATTTCGATTTAAAAAAGATTCTTATATCAAATAGTTCAAGAATGAAACAAGCGTTTTTCCATATTTCCTCTGATCCGTAAGATCAAATGCAGTAAGGTCTGTTGGAATTGATTCTAAAAGAGAATGTTCAATTACAATACAGGCGCCATCTTTTAAAGAATTGCTTTGGTCAAGATTGAACAGTGATGGTTTTATCAAGTTTTTATTGTATGGAGGATCAATAAAGACAAGATCAAAATTCGGTGTGTTTGACCTTATGCAATTTAAGTTTTGCCTGATGTCCCATTTAACAACCCTGGCTATCTGATCCAGCTTACATGATTCAATGTTTCGCTTTAAGACAGATAAAGCGTCTTTACGATTATCAACGAACAGCGCTGATTCAGCGCCCCTGCTTAACGCCTCGATACCCATCGCTCCTGTTCCCGAAAACAAATCCAGTACCACCGCTTTCAAAACGCGATGTGAAAGTATATTAAATATCGATTCTCGCAATCGATCGGCAGTGGGCCGGATCGATTGATCACGGACAGAATACAGCTTTTTACCTTTCAAAGCGCCACTTATGATTCTCAATCCCATAATTTTTTATTGGTTCATGCGCTATTATGTGAAACCGCTCTGCACTAAAGGACGAGGTTTGCAAGGAGCAGGCCGGTGAAAATATCTTTTCAGGTTTGTGCGTCCAGATCTCCGGAAAGATTCAGTATTTTGAGCTTCTTGTATAAATAGCTCCGTTCAACCCCAATGGATTCAGCAGTTTTAGTAATATTGTTGCTATATTGAATCAATTTTCGTTTTATAAATTCTTTTTCAAAAATCCTTTTGGCATCCCTTAATGAACTGCTAAAAAAAAGCCCGGTTTCAACCGAGGCCATCGAAGCTCCTGAGTCCGGATTATACGGGGACGGCAGGTCATAATCATCAATAACATCCTTGCCCACCATGATCGCCAGCCGTTCAACCAGGTTCTTCAGTTCCCTTACATTTCCGGGCCATGAATAATTTAATAAAAGACTTAGCGCGTTCTGGGTTACGGTCTTTTTTTTACTTCGATTTTGTTTGGCACATTCACCCAAAAATATTTCCATAAGCTGGGGAATATCTTCGAAACGACTCCTTAACGGTGGAACCTCAATGGGTATTACATTCAACCTGTAGTAAAGATCTTCTCTGAAAACACCTTTTTCGATCTCCTTCTCAAGATCCTTATTACTGGATGCAATAACCCGCACATTTACACTCAATGTCCTGCTTCCGCCAACACGCTGGAATTTTTGTTCCTGCAAAATTCGAAGTATTTTCGACTGGGTCTTCAAGCTCATATCACCAATTTCATCCAGAAAGATGGTGCCTTTATTCGCCAATTCGAATTTTCCAATCTTTTTCGTGCTTGAACCGGGAAACGCACCCTTTTCCTGTCCAAACAGCTCGCTTTCAATGAGTTCCTCTGGAATAGACGCACAGTGAACATCAATAAGCGGGAAATCCACTCTTGAGCTAAGCTGGTGTATGGTGCGTGCAACCAGCTCCTTTCCTGTGCCGTTCTCTCCGGTAATCAGTATCCATGCCTCTGTGGGAGCTGCAACGGCTATCTGTTTTTTCAATGCCTGAATGGGAGGGCTATTTCCTGTGATGGAGTTCTTTTCTAAAGTTTTTTTACGCAGATATCTGTTTTCTTCTTCAAGTCTTCTGAAATTCAATGCATTATTAATTGCCAGGATAACCTTATCAATTGAAAGCGGCTTTTCAATTAAATCGAATGCACCAAGTTTTGTGGCTTTTACGGCGGTTTCTATGGACCCGTGTCCGGATATGATGATAACCTGAATATGAGGATTGTCTTTCTTTATTTCTTTTAATGTTTCAATGCCGTCAATACCCGGCATCCAAATATCAAGTAATACAAGATCCGGCGACTCATTATCAATGATCTTTAACGCCTCATATCCATTAGGCGCAGTGATGACCTCAAACCCTTCATCTGAAAGGAGCCCGCTTAATGACTGTAGTATGGAAGGTTCGTCATCGACAATTAAAATGGAAGGATACATATTTTACACTCCTTTCTTATCTGAAACGAGTTGGCACTTTTCCGCTCAACATTTTTTCAACATGTTCTTTATTTACACCGGCAGTTCGATAACAAATTTGGCACCTTTGGGTTTGTTGTCTTGAACGCTAATCATGCCATTATGATCAGAAACGATTGTACTCACAATGGTAAGCCCCAAACCCATGCCGGCCTTTTTTGTCGAAAAATAGGGTTCAAAAAGTCGCGTCTTGCCTTCATCGGAAATACCCGCACCATCATCGGCTATTTCTATTCGTACAATTTTCAAAATTGGATCATGAGTTAGCGTTATGACGATACTACCTTCATTCCTTATGGAAGCAATTGCATTATCGACAAGATTTATCATCGCCTGCTTTATCTGCTGCCTGTCCAGATTAAGGGAAGGAATTTCGTCCGTAATGTTGAACTCAAAATTAATGCGATGATGCCCTTCCTTATACAGAGCCAGTGTTTCTTCAATTATGGGTGGCAGATCACATGGTTTTGGATTTGCTGTTGGGAATCTCGCAAAGGAAGAAAATTCATCCACTAAATTTCGAATCAGGTCCACATGATCAGTGATGGTTTGGGTACACTCATCAAAAACGGATTCTTTAAGCCGATCTGAGTATTTTCTTTTAAGACGCTGGGCCGAAAGCGATATCGGTGTTAATGGATTTTTTACTTCATGTGCAATTCTGCGAGCGACTTCACGCCAGGCCGCCATTCGCTGAGCCTTTTCGAGTTCGGTCAGATCATCAAATACCATAACAATACCCATGTGTCGGTCCGCATCGTCTTTAAGTGCATTTACATGCATGATAAAACTCATCGGCCTTCCATCTATGGTCAGCCTTAACGGCAATTCAACGGCATCATTCCGTGATATTCTAAGATTATCCATGACTTCTTCGGCAAGCTCTAAAAGCGGTCCGTCAAGAAGTTTTTTATAGCTTTTATGGAGGATATCTTCTGATTTAAGATTCAGCATCTTCTCCGCCGACTTGTTCATCGTAGAGATAAATCCGCCGGAGTCAAGCGTGATAACCCCGGCGGAAACATTCTTCAACACAATTTCCATGTATTGTCTTCTATTTTCGATCTCAATATTCTGTTCTTGAAGCAGACGCGCAGAAAGCTCGAGTTGATCTCTGCCAATTCGCAAATCTTTAGTCATTTTGTTAAATGAATCGACCAGACTTCCGATTTCATCATCAGCGACCATCGGAACATTAACACTCAAATCTCCTTCTTTGACTCTTCTGATTCCTTCAGCTAGCACTCGAATCGGTATGGTGATCGTTTTCGCCATGTAGAAACCAAACCATACCGAACAGAATATTACCAATAAGGCCACAATCGAGAGAGTAATGTAATAGGTAACCTGAATCGGTGTTTTTAGAAGCTTTATCTGCTGGTATTCTTCAAAACCTCTTGAAATGGATGACATGCTGTTCGCAAGATCTGGAGGCATCAGTCGGGCTAACACAATAAAGGCTTCTGAGTTAGTAGGTTTTGATCCAAAGGGAATGGTTCCGATGGTTCTGATGAGTTCACCTGAGGGTATTATTTCAGAAATCGTTCTAACACCTTTTTGCGGTATTTCTTTTTGAAGATTATCAGCAGAAAGAACGCCAAAGGGTTTGTCTTCCAGTTCCGAAGCAAGGGCAAATGTGATTCGATCCGCGTTATTCGTATAAATTTCTATGGCATTAAAATTAAACTCACGTTGGACCACCTGTATATAACGAGAAAGGGATTTTAAATTTTTGGTATCTAAAAGTCCCTTTGTTGTTATCTGATACGAAATTTTTTCCATAAAAAAACGGCTGCTCTCTTCGGAATGCCAATATAAACTTCGTCCTACATTTAATGAATTCTCAAGAGCCTGTTCAACCGGAACGTTAAACCAGAATTCAATGCTCGTTGTGATAAAATTAATGGAAAAGAAAAAAAGCACAATGGTCGGCAAAAGTGAAAGCGC
>ENA-OSEO01005738-OSEO01005738.1-sediment-metagenome-genome-assembly--contig:-NODE-5738-length-11670-cov-4.151471_pt1 | contig 11670 bp, 11 predicted proteins | sample MGYA00237883_ERZ534232 | MGnify/ENA metagenome assembly ERZ534232
TACAATGTCCGGTTATTATCCGCTTTATTTTGTACTGCCCCAGCCTTTCCAGAGTCTCTTCCACTTGGTCCTGTTCTGCGTAGGCCAGGTGGGTTCCCCCGATAACGCAGTAGATGGAATCTTGACCTGTAATTTTTATGGCATGATCAATCGTGTTTATTAACCCGGCATGGGCACAGCCGGTGATGATTATAAGGCCCTCTTCTGCTCCGAGAATTAATGCCTGTTCCTCTGGGATTGTGTCTGTACCCGTTTGTCCTTCAATCTCGATAAAGCGGCCTTCAAGATCCGATTTTTCAAAACTGTTGGATCTCTCAATTTCTCCGGAAAGGTAAAGCCAATCCTCTAATTCTGTCCTTTTTGTATTGAAGAGAAAACGAGCACCCTTCCTTTCCAGATAGCTCTTGGTGTAGGGGATTCCGCCGTATACCCTGCCTCTGTTTTTTTCTTCTCGGTACCTGTAATTGAAAAGCAGGGGGTGGGCATAAAGGTTAAGATTTTTATGATACTTTAGTATCTCCTTTATTCCCTCGGTATGGTCCGGGTGGCTGTGGCTTAAAACAAGGCCTTTTATCTTTTTTAATTCAATATCCAGGAGTGCGGCATTATGATCAAGAACTTTTCCAAAGCCTGCATCAAAAAGATAACCGCACTCCTTCGCTTCCAGATAGATGGATAATCCGTTTTCCCCCAGGAGTTCGGTTTTACCTTCTACGAGGTTTTCGGTTAACAGGATTATTCTTCCATCTTCTTTCATTTTCTTTTACCAGAGTTTAGGCGCCTTATGGCTGAAATACATCTCCTCCAGAACCGGCTCCAGGATCCTTGTTTCATCCTGCTTTTGTTTAAGTCCCTCGGAGATCCCGTCCGTATAAGCTTGAACTTCTCCGGCAACCTTGGCTTCATCCATAAAAAGATTGATGCCTTTATTAATCACGGTCTTACCATTAACAATAACCCGCTCTATATTTCTGCCGGTTTCGCAGAGAACAATCTGGCTGTAGAGATCCCCTTTAGGGATATAGGGGTAAGAGTACTTGTTGAAGATCGTAAAATCTGCCCTTTTGCCAATCTCTATACTCCCTATAATCTTATCCAGGCTTAAAGTTTTTGCTGCATTGATAGTTATCATTTTAAGTGATTCCTTTGGATCAATCCAGTCTTTGAAATTATCTTCGTGAACATTATGCATTATTGAGCCGGTTTTCAAAGATTCAAGCAGGTTCTGACCGTCGTTGCTGCAGGGGCCGTCTGTGGCAATGGCGATGTTTATGCCTTTATGCAGCATCTTTATTATGGGCGCAACGCCGTCGCCAAGACGCAGATTGCTCACAGGATTATGGGCCACGGAGGCTCCCGTCCCGGCAATAATATCGAGATCCTTTTCGTCCACCCAGATAACATGGGCCATTCCAACCCGTTCATCAAGAAAACCGATATCCTGCAGATACTGTATTGCGCTTCTGTTGTTAAAGGCCTTCTTGCACTGATAGTATTGGGATTTTGTTTCCAGAACATGCATATGAATGCCTGTATCGCTCTCCTTCGCCAGTCCCTTTACCTTCATTAATAGTTCCTTGGAACAACGCTGGGGAGCTGCCGGGCCTAACATGCAATGGAATCTGGGATTCTTATTTATAAATTCTTTAAGAAAGCCATTCATAACCTCATCAATACCGGCATTTTCAGAGGAACTTATTCCCTTTACAACCTTCTTTGCCTCATCGGATTTAAGGTACTGTTCTATGGGAATAGTTTTTTCATAATTAACATCCGATAGCATTGGAGCCAAGGCTCCCCGTATTCCGGAATCTATAATTGCTTTGTACGCTGCTGTTATTCCTTCGTTGTTTTTTGGAAGTAAATTGGTAAAATGATCTATGGTGGTGGTAACCCCGTTTTTGAGTAATTCCAGAGCACCCCAAAGAACATCCAGGTAGATTCCCTTAGCATCCAGTAAAGACCAGCCGGATTTTACATACTGTCTCCAGATCTCCAAGGGAACATTTATGAATCTTGTTTTAAGTATATGTGACATTGAGTGATTGTGGGCATTTATAAGTCCGGGTAGTACAATGTACCCGGAACCGTCAATAACCTCCTCAAACTGCTCAAGGTTGGAGCTTTTATAGTCTCCTACATAACTGATTTTTTCATCGTCGTAGACCAAAGCACCGTCTTCTATTATTTCATCCCTTTGATTCATTGTAACAATGGTACAATGATTGATTAAAATACTCATCTTGTCTCCTGGAAAAGTTAATATAGCAGATAGCTGATGTTTCTGAAGAACCCCTGCCCCCTAGGCAGGGGAACAAACATTAGGTTGCCAAAAAGCAGAGTAAGCAGGATTACTACAACCAGGACTATGATAAGACCTTTTATCTTCTTTTCATAATTCATTAGAAGCATGGTTCCCTCGATCAGAATAAAAGTGGAGATTATATAGCCTATGTATCTGACCGTAAACATGTAAAGGAGTGCAAGAAGAAGGGCTAAAAGGAATTTCACTTTTTGGCTTCGGTTTAGTCTTTCTACCATTTCCGACTCTAGGTTATTTCCTGCCCTGTAAAGCACAATCTCCCGGATGGATTTTATTATGAGTATGGCAGTCATTATAATCATTATTACAAGCAGAGAAATGGGCCATCCTCCTGGACCGATCTCCCCCTTCAAAATAAAGGGAACATCTCCCGTGGTTAAGAGGAGAACCACAAATAAAACCAGAAAAAATATTTTTAATGCAAAATCTACATATATATTCATGCCTGTCCTCCCTAGACCGTGGATCCCTTGGTTTTTAATTTCTTAACACCTGTCTTAATAATCGGGAAAAGCAAAATAAGAATTGCAAGGGAAAGAAAAACCGCGCTTACCGGCCTTGTAAAGAATTTAAGAACATCATTATTGTAGATAGTCATGGCATTCCTGAAGTTGTTTTCTATAAGATGTCCAAGGACCATTCCTACCACAAGGGGCGCTACCGGCCATTTGTTCTTATGCAGGAAGTAGCCGAACATGGAAAATACAATGGCTACAATAACATCAATAAAACTGTTCCTAACTGTAAAGGCCCCGGTAATGCTTATTCCAAATATTACAGGATAAACAATCTTTAATGAGATTTTTAGGAATTTGGAAAAGATTGCAGAACCAAAGATCCCAAAGGGGATTAGGAACAGGTTAGACAAAAAGAGGGCTACATAGATTGCATAGATAACATCCTGGTTTTGAAGAAAGTACATGGGTCCTGGTTGGAGTCCGTGGGCAACAAATAAGCCTATCATTACCGCAGTGGTCAAACTCCCGGGGATTCCCAGGGAGAGAAGGGGTACCAAGGCGCCTCCGGCAGAGGCATTATTGGCTGCCTCAGGTGCTGCTATGCCTTCCAGAGAACCCTGACCGAACTCTTCCTTGTGTTTGGAGGCCCTTTTTGCATCCGCATAGGCAAGATAGGTTGCCGTTGGTCCGCCAACCCCGGGGAGAATCCCTATTAGAACTCCTATTATCCCTCCCCTAAAGATTGTCCATTTTAACTGACCAACCAGCTTGAGTGCCTTTTTAAAGCTGAAATGGTACTTCTGTACAGGCATGCTCCCATCCCTGTTTGCCGTAGGATTTATCACCTGACTGAATACCTCCGCCATGGGATAAAGCCCGATTAAAACTGGAATCATGTGAAATCCCAATAAAAGTTTTTCCATACCAAAGGTAAACCTTGGCGTTCCTGTTAGAGGATCCAGACCTATAGTGGTAAGGAAGAGACCAAAGGCCATCATTATCAGGCCTTTTAAAGGTGATTCAGCTAATAGGGTGGCTATGATAACCAAGCCAAAGAAGATAAAGGAAAAGTAATCTGCAGGAGAGAACATTAACGCCACTTCTGCTAGAAGAGGGGCAAAAAGTATCAATACTAGTAAACCGATCATTCCTCCTATGGCGGAGGAGAAGATTGCTGTGGAAAGGGCTTCTAAGGCTCTTCCCCTTTTAGCAGCTTCGTTGCCGTCAATTACCGTGGCTGCCGCAACCTCCGTTCCAGGGGCTTTAAACAATATTGCTGTTATAGAACCTCCGAACAGCTGGCCTGCGTAAATCCCTACGGCCATAAGGAATCCGGCACTGAAGGGCATTGCCAAGGTAAAAGGAGTAAGCAGAACAATGGCCATAGGACCGTTAAGCCCGGGAATTGCTCCTACAATTACACCAAGAAAGGTGCCTACAAAAATCATTATCAAATGCAGTGGTGTGAAAGATAACTGCAGACCGCTTAATAATGCTACAACATCCATAATTGTCCCCTGTATTTACAGTCTTTGTTAGGGGTGAGCGCTCAAGATGCTCACCCCCGTAAGGTTTAATTTTTTATGTCGTGAAGAATTGTTTCGAAGGTATTTACCTGTCCCTTAAGGAATTCCATTAAAGCATCCCCTTCCACAATACTTACGACCATGTTGTTGTCCTTGGCCGTTGCTGTAAACAGAGAGCTGTGCAGACCATTCAAGAGTACTTTCTTTATAAGTTCAACTCTATCTGCGGGAGTACCCTTCTTTACTGCAAAACCTCTCCAATGTTTAGGCATACCTGTGTCGAGACCAAGCTCTTTGGCGGTTGGTATATCCGGGTACTGGGGAAGCCTTTCGTCCGTAAGAGCAAGCAGGGGGCGCATCCTTCCGCTTTGAACATGGGGATCAAAAACAGTGACCACATCCAATACAGCGGCAATATGGCCTCCGAGGGCTGCAGTTATTGTCCTGCTTGCTTCTCCGCCGAAGGAGACATATTTAATGTCTACACCAGCATTCTTGAATATCTTTAGACAGGCGATATTGAAGAACCCGCCCGCAGCATCGGTGGCTCCTATGGGCAGGTTAGGATCCTTCTTTATGGCTGCAATAAGGTCCTGGAAGGTTTTATAGGGGCTGTCTACCTTGGTGTAGATAGCCATGGGGGTTTCAACTGCCTTAATGATGGGAATGAAGTCATCTATTACAGAGAGATTAGTTTTCCCTTCTGCCATGGCAATTGTTATGGAACCTTCAAGACCCATAACTGTATAACCATCTGCAGGTTCTTCATTTACATAGTTCAAGGCAGTAATTCCATCGCCACCGGGCTTGTTTATAAGTTCAAAGCCTATGCGTCTGTCTTTACGCATTGCCAGAACCAAGGCTCTTCCAAAGGTATCCCATCCGCCGCCGTAACCAAAGGGCGCTACAATGGTTATGGTCCTCTCCGGATACCCGTCAGCTAGGGGGGCTACAGGAAGAGGAACCCAGGTATCGCCACTTTGGGCAGCCGGTGCTGCAGGGGGTGCAGGTGCTTCTGCGGGAGCCTCTTTTTCACCCCCAGCCATTACATTGAAAACAGTTAACAAGAATAAACAGAGAAACAGAACCAGGGTTTTCCTTAATTTAATCCCTTTCATTTTTTCCTCCTAAAAAAATATTAATGGATCGGTAAAAAAAATACATTTTCCCTCCTTTCCAAAAATTTGCAGAATATAAGGGGTTCCCGAAAATTTATCTTTTCAGGAACCTCTGATAACACAATCTGTTAATTAAATAGTGTGCATACTCAATACCGAAGGACAAAAAAGCTCCTTGGTATCAAAGGTATTCGGTATCATGAATTGCTCCTTGGCATAGGAATTAAAGGTGTCCAAAACATGCTTATTGGCATTGTATCCATAGGACCAATAATCTTCCCCCATAACTTCGGTTATGCGTTTGTAGAGTTTCTCAACCCCGGGGATCATGTATCTTGCGGCAGCTAAGGTGTATATGGATTTTTGAACCATCTCCTTTGCCTGCTGGAAGGCTTTATAGAGACTTACAGCAACCCAGGGATTTTGCTCATAAATGCTTCGCTTTATTACAATAAGATGCATAATAGGGAAGAGCTTTGTTTTTTTATAATACTCCAGTTCCGCCTCGTGAGCGTTTTTCCAAAGAGGTTCCACATTTGCAACCCCGTCATCAAAGCACTGAGGTTGTCTTGCTCCTATAAGAGCATCTATCTCCCCTGCGGCAAGCATATTGCTAAGGGTCCTTTCGTTTCCAATATCTTCCATTTTTAGTTCCTTCGGCCAGTCTACCCTTACTCTCTGTTTTCTTCCCGGTTTGTTGAGACCACCAATAAGCCAGTTCATCTCTGTAGCCTTTACGCCGTACTCATGTTCCAAAAGACCTCTTATCCAGACCGGAGCTGTCATGGTGTAATCCGGTACACCGACTCTTTTCCCTCTTAAGTCCTCCGGTTTTTTAATCCCGGATTTTGTATTGATAAAGATTGCCGAATGGCGGAACATCCTGGAGGGGAATACCGGAATTCCGATAAATCTCTTATCCCCCTGGCCGTGAAGAATATTGAAGGCAGCAAGGGAGAATTCCGAAACATCAAACTCAGAATACTGGGCCATTCTCCAAAAGAGCTCTTCCGGTTCCAAGGGGATATAATTCAGGTCTATCCCTTCAGGTTTTACCCTGCCGTCAAACAAGGGCTGGGTACGGTCATAAAGTCCGCAAGAAAAATTCAATTTTAATCCGCTCATCTATATTCTCCTAAAAAATAATTTTTGAATCCTTTTAGATAAAACCTTCCGGGCTAAAGGTTCTCCTAGAAAAGGGGATTTCCCCCTTCTCCCATAATATCCTTTTTTCATGGATGATTATGAAAGGGGTTTTTTACGGGTAAGAGCCGAAAAAACCTACACACTAGGATGTTAGTATTGTAACATATTATTTACAGCTGTCAATCCTGCTTTGAAAAAGTTTTTAGTGTCCTTAATTTTAGTGAGAAGGAGGAGTCTTATGGAGGGCGATTAGGAGATACAATCCTTGCAGAGGCCGGTAAAATAGAGAATATGATCCTCTATTCTTAAATTATGTTCCTCTTCCAGGTTTATCTCAATGTTCTTTAGCATACATTCCCCCAAAGGAATGAATCTATGGCAGGAGCTGCAGTGGAAGAAATGGATATGAGGTTTCCTTCTGTAAAGGTAGTATTTACCTGCCCCTTTTTCCGAACAGGTAAAATAGAAGGATTCTAAAACACCCTGTTCCTCAAAGTAGTGGAGGGTCCGGTATACTGTGGCTACATCCATCGTCCTGGAGGAATTCCTGTGTATCTCCGCAGCACTAAGGGGAAGGCTGGAATTTTCCAGTATCGAGAGTATCTCCCTTCTAGCGCCAGTCATGGTGCTGCTCTCTTTATCACCCTGCTATAAAGGAGGGAGATTAGAAAGAGGACAAAATTGATAATTACGATTGTGGCACCCGTGGGAAGATTCAGAAAAAAGGAGACAAGAATTCCTAGAATAATAGAGATAATTGAACAGACTATCGCTATTACGATGGTTGATCTAAAGCCTCTGGAGATTTGAAGGGCGGTTACAGCAGGGAAGATTATCAGGCTTGATACCAGTAAGGTTCCGACCACTCTAATGCCTAGAGTAACTGTTAGGGCTGTAAGAAGAATGAGAACCTGATTAATTGAATCTGTTTTAACTCCAGAGACCTTAGCATAGTCTTCGTCATAGGTTATGGCAAAAAGATCATGATAGAATAGGACAAGGACTATCCCCACTATTATTGATAAAACTACCGAAAGGATAACCTCCATTCCGCTTATTGCCAGGATGCTTCCAAAAAGATACGAGAAAAGATCAATATTGAAACCGCTAGATATACTCGCCAGGAGGATACCACAGGCTACAGCCAGGGCTGCTACCAGAGCTATGGCTGTATCCCCATACAGGGTCGTCTTCTCCCCCAACTTAAGAATACCCAGGGATGCTGCCATAACCAAGGGTACTGCGATTGCAATGGGGGATAATCCGGAAAGTAAACCTAAAGCAACAGCTGCAAAACCTACATGGGCCAAACCATCGCCGATCATGGCAAAACGGCGCAGAACCAGAAAAACCCCCAGGCCGGCACAGCTCACTCCCACAAAAATTCCCGCTAAAAGAGCCCTCTGCATAAAGGTGTAACCGAAAATTTCCATTAACATTGTCTTTTCCCGTGTATAGGTCCCCGTCCGAAGTAGTGTTCGGAGGTAGTATTCTCGTTAAAATCCTTGATTGTCCCATAAAAAAGGATCTTTCGGTCAAGATACAGAATCAGGGGAGCGTATTGACTTATTGAATGACTATCATGGGTCACTATTATTATTGTAACACCCTGTATTTTATTCAGGTTTGTAAGGGTATAGTAGAAGCAATCCCGAGTATGAGGATCCAAGGCTCCTGTAGGTTCATCCAGCACCAGCAGGGAGGGTTCGCCCACAAGGGCTCTGGCAAGGTGTACCCTTTGCTGCTGACCACCGGAAAGTTTACCGACCCTTTTCTCTGCCAGGTCTTCGATTTTAAGGAGTTTCAATACATCAGAGATTGCTTCCCTGTCCTTTTCGGAAAGGATCTTCGGGATTTTTCGTCTAGCCAGTAAACCAGAGGCTACCACTTCCTTTACTGTGGCCGGAAACCGGGGATCTGAGTAACTTGATTTTTGCGGAAGGTATCCTATCTTTTTCAATCCACCTTCCAAGGAAGGGCCGGAGGTTTCCTCGGTGGAGGACCCATTGAAAAAGGTAATGGACCCCGCTGCCGGTTTCAGTAGACCCAGCAAGGTTTTTACCAGGGTTGTTTTCCCGGAACCATTCGGCCCGACCAGGGCCAGGAAATCACCCTCTTTTACGGAAAAGGTAATATCCGTAAGAACATCATACATTCCATATTTTACAGTTACATGATCAACCTTTATCATTATTCTTTGTATCCTAAACCAAGTTTCAATCTTTCCAGATTCTCTTCCATTAAGGAGATATAGGTAGCTCCTCTGGCAAGCTCCTCCTTTGTAACATTATGAAGGCTGTGCAGCAGCATCAGATCTGCTCCTGCTTCCTGGGCTATTATTCTGGCTACCCTGGGCTCGATAAGTTCTTCATGATACACAACCTTAAGATTCAACTCTTTCATTTTACTTATAAGCTCATGCAGCCTCTGGGCAGTTGGTTCTGCATTGGGAGAAAATCCGGCATAGGGGGATAGATGCTCCAGATTGTACCTGTGAGCAAAGTGGCCAAAGGCAAAATGCCCTCCATAGAGTATTGTTCTTGTTGCCACCTTTTGAATATCCCTCTCTATCCTCCTGTCCAAAGAATCAAGCTGTTTAATATAAAGCTCTGCCCTCTCAGTGTAATAATCCCGGTTGGAAGGATCGGCTTCCAGAAAACCTTCAAGGATCTTTCTTACCATATCCTGCGCGAACCTTGGATTCATCCAGATATGGGGGTCGATCCCCTCGGGATGGGCGTGGCCCTGATCCTCTTCTTCCACTTCCTCGTGGTTAATATTTTCTCCTGTTATCTCATCACTGAAATTGATAAGCACAAGCTTGTTATTGGTGATACCCTTAACCACCGACTCGGCCCAGGGCTCCATCTCCCTTCCCATATAGACAAAGAGATTTGCCTTATCGATTTCCACCATATCCCTTGGGGTTGGTTCAAAGGAATGGGCCTCCATTCCCGGAGGGAGCAGAAGTTTTACCTCGGCAAGCTCGCCCCCTATCTGTCTGGAAAAATCGTAAAGCGGGAAGATAGAGGTTACAACCTGTATCCTATTTATGGGTGGACCTACTTCTCTTTCCCTGCCCCCTGCCGCGGATAGAGGCACAAGGCCAAGAAAAAGAAGTATTATTATTGCAGAAAGCAGAAACCTGCCCTTTGTCATCTCTGTTTCTCCTTAGTCAGTCCGAAGGGTTTAAAAGAAATATAATAAACAAAACAGGAAAATGCAAATGATTTGCATTTTCTAATGCCATTTTCCCTCAGAGGAGTATCTCCCCTTCTTAGGAAAACCGCCTTCTTACTATACTGTCGGTTATTTTTTCCGGCAGATGTTTTGCCAGGAAGGATTGGAGAAAGGCTCCCTTCCCTACCGGGTAATACGGAGCAGGGGAATTTTTCTGCAGGATTTTCAGGATCTTTTCTGCCACCAGATCCGGGGAGGAGCCCTTGGCAATCTGGTTGTTCCTGATCCTCTGTCCTTGCAGGATACGTTCACTGTAGGGGGAACCTTCTTTTAAGGTTCTCTCCTGGGGAAGATCCGTTTTTATATAGGTCGGGGCAAGGATTACAACCCTTATACCCATTGGGAAGAGTTCATTCCTTAATCCTCTGGAAAAACCCTCCAAGGCCCGTTTGGTGGCGGCATAGAAGGAGGAAAAGGGGACAGAGATCCTTCCCGCCATGGAGCTCAGGTTTATGATGTATCCCCCTCCCTGTGCTCTCATGCCTGGTAGCAATCCCTGGATCAGTCTTACGGGTCCGAAGAAGTTCAGGTCAAAGAGATACTGAATCCTCTCCGGAGAGATCTCCTCGGAGGCGCCTATCTGGCTCAAACCTGCGTTGTTTATAAGTATATCTATCCTGCCAAGATTGGTAATAAGCCTATCTATAGATTGCTTGTCCGTCAGTTCCAGGGGATGATATTCAACCCCTTGGACGATATCCCTGGTATCCAGTTTAGACGGCTCTCTGCAGGTGCCGGTTACTGAATATCCCCGGGATACTAAAAGGGAACATACCGCCTTCCCTATACCCCGGGATGCACCGGTCACCAGGACTCGTTTTATATCCTTTTCCATAAACACTCCTAAACTAAGGCATCCAAAAGTTCGTCAAAGGCAGCTACCGCTTTATCATTATCCTCTGCCGTGTGGCTGCAGGAGATCATGTCTCTGCCCATCCTGGATAGAATTCCCCTGTTGTGAAGGATGAGAGAATACTCCCTTAGGATACTCCTGCGGAAAATAATCTCCTGCATAGCCTCGGGGGAGGAGATGGGAACGGCATGGGGAGCTGTAAGTTCTATCCTTATGATGCCTCCGAAATTATAGGCAAAGAACCTGCTTTTACGGGTTTCAAAGAGGGAATTGAGCTTTTCCTCTCCCTCGATGGATTATATGAATCGTTACTCCCACGGCAATTCCTGTTAACAGTATTCTTATAAACAGGTTTTGAACGGCAAAAATCACTGTAGCCAGGATTGTTATCCAAAGGACCGTTATTGCTAAGATCTGGGTCTTAATAGGGATCCCCTTTCCTTCCCTGTAGTTACGGATATATTTCCCAAAGAGTCTATTAGTTAACAGCCAATTGTAAAACCGGTCGGAACTTCTGGAGTAACAGGCTGCGGCAAGGAGAAGAAATGGGGTCGTGGGAAGGATGGGAAGAAAGATTCCTAATATCCCCAGGCCAACAAAAAGACTCCCCAGAGACACCAGCACTATTTTTTTTACTTTATTATTGGATTTCTTGCTCATTATCTGTCTCTTTTTTTCGAGGCCAGGGCAAGAAAGAAACCTAGGATGATACTGAGAAGTGCAGCAAAAAGAACCTGTATCTCCTGGGGAAGCAAAAAGGTTACAGTATGAGCCGGAATCCAGAAAAGCGGAATGGTCTTTTTAAGTACAAAGGACCAGTGGGTTTTCCAGTCCAGGGAGGAAAGAATTTCTCCCAGGGGGAGGGGAGAAAAAAGCCCCCTTATCGTCCCCCCCGTGGCATCTATATGAGCATCGGTTATCTTATGAAAGGTCATCATTACAGGAGCAAAGATCAGATTCATGGCTATACTGGAACTTGCTGCAGTAAGGATCTTTATACCTGTTA
>ENA-OSEO01005739-OSEO01005739.1-sediment-metagenome-genome-assembly--contig:-NODE-5739-length-11665-cov-4.099068_pt1 | contig 11665 bp, 12 predicted proteins | sample MGYA00237883_ERZ534232 | MGnify/ENA metagenome assembly ERZ534232
GCTAGAATTCAGGGGCACGCATGTAGATAGGGGCTTGGTATGTTCCCGTGTTCCCTCACCGAAAAACAGAAACGGTTACTATTCTCCATTGTTCGTGAATTGCAGGACGGAAGAATTTCGAGCGACTGGCGAGTCATCCGAAACCGGGGAACAATCGACCATATCAAAGGTTTTAGTCAGAACACCAAGGCATGGCAGAACGTATGGAAGGGCAACATCGAACCAGCCGATCTTGTTGCGTTTGAGAGATGCGGCTATCTTGAGGAACGCGGCGTCAATCACTACGCCGTCATGGAGGGAGAGATCATCAACGCAGCGAAATTTGGTATCAGGAGGGATGATACGATGGCAGGCTGCAATTTGACAGAACGACAGAAGAGGATGCTTCGCTCGCTTGTCCCTGCCTTAGAGTCAGGTAAAGTCAAAACTGATTGGATCCTGAATACAGGCAGCAATAGAATCATCGGCATAGGTGCTTTGAGTAACGATCCAACTCTCTGGAATGATGTATGGCACGAAGTTCGATTTTCCGATTTCACTGACTTCGATGCCCGTCTTGCCCAATTTGCGATATTTCATTTCATTCCCTCTATTTCAGGGCTTGGATAGTTTGCTATAAGTTCGCACTTCACTGGACCTGTTTTCATAAGCGTTACAAAACCAAGCAATCGTCTTTTCTAATCCCGATCGAAAAGGCGTGTATTTAAATTCAGATAGACGAATGAACCGGGAATTATCCGTACTTTTCCTGAAAATGCCAGCCGGTTTGGTGGTATCGAAAAAAATTCGAGACTTATCGATATGCATGCAATCGGCGATCATAAAGGCAATATCGCGTACGGAATTTTCTTCGGTTGTCCCGATATTCAGGACTTGGGCGTCGTCATATTCGGCCAGTGCCCACATGAAGATACGGGCTATATCCTTCGCATAGGTATATTCCCTTAAAGGGGAGCCGTCGCCCCAGATCATGATTTTTTCGTCGCTATTGCGGCAATCATAGAAACGACGAATCAAAGCGGGAACCATGGCGGCATCTTCTGAGTGGAAGTAATCATTCTCGCCGAATATCCCACTGGGGACAAGGCCGACCACACGCAGGCCATATTCTTCCCGATAGGCGCGGATAGCAGGGTCAATCAGCCGTTTGGCAAACGAGGATCCATAATTTGAGTCATGCGGATAGCCGGCGTGGATGAACGATTCATTCAGAGGCAGCGGTGCATCGACGGGATACATGCCGGTCGTCAAAGTCATGATGGTTTTCTTAACGCTGCATTTCCGGGCCGCTTCAAGCACGCTTAATGCCATCAGGGTGTTGTCTCTGAGCATGGTGGCCTGTCGTTTCATACTGAACCCAATGCCGCCGCTTACAGCTGCCAGATGAAAAATCGCATCCGGTTGATGTTCGACAACAGTCCGGTGCGTTGCCGGTTGATCCGTAAGGTCCAAATCTTTAGAGGTCAGAAAGACAAACTCGGTTTGGGGATAATCACTACTGATTTCCCTAACTGCCGTTCCCAATACGCCGGCCGATCCGGTGATAAGAATTTTTCGATAGATCATCTGCAAGGCTCCCTATTTTTCGATCCAAGTAGAAATTGCCTGAACGATACCCTCCGCATCCAATCCCCGTTGCCGGTGTAATTCGTCTCTGATTCCATAATCATAAAGCTGGTGATCTTGGATGCCAAATCTTTTGATGGCACGGCAGAGACCCGCATCCGCGCATGCCTCAAGAATAATGCTTCCGAGCCCGCCGTGCAGGGTGTGTTCTTCAATCGTCACGATGCGGCTGAAAGCACCCAAGCAGCTCGCCAGGGACTCTATCTGGATGGGTTTTAGACGGTAAAGATCGACGATGCAAGTCTTTATCCCGCGTGTCAGAAGGACTTCGCTTACCTGCATCGCCCGGTGGACCATCGTCCCGGTCGCGACAATACATAGATCGCTACCGTCTTGGAGTTTTCGAAAGCCTGGAGCGAAGTCCTTAACGGCTGGAGAAACCGGCAGATATTTTCCTCGATCCAGGCGGATGTATATGGGGGAGTGGCTCTCAAGGGATACATCAACCAAACTGGCCGCCATTTCCGAATCGGCAGGGCTGTAGATAACCATATTTGCAAGCGCCCGCATGACGGCAATATCCTCTGTGGCATGATGAGTAGGTCCATCGGCGCTATAGGCGTAACAGGGACCGACGCCGAGGATTGTCACAGGCAGATTCATGGCACACAAATCTATCTTGATCTGTTCGTAACAACGGAGTGTGATAAACGATGAAATGCTGTAAGCGTATACGGTTTTGCCCCCAAGGGTCAGCCCGGTGGCAACCGAAATGAGATTCTGCTCAGCGATACCGACATTAATGAACTGTTTGGGAAGATCGCGTCGAAAGTCATCCAGCCGGGGAGCGCCGAACTCCGCTGACAGGAAGATAATATTCTTATCTTCCAAGGCCCGATGATACAACTCGCCGATAAATGCATCCCGCATGTCAATACTATGATTCATCTGTATGCTGTCCCAATTCTTTTTTTGCCCTTTGAATTTCATCATCACTCGTGAGGGAGCGTGCGTGCCAAACCGGATTATTCTCAATAAAACCAATGCCTTTTCCTTTGATCGTTTCGGCAATAATCAACTGCGGTTTTTGATTCAGCGATGATTTGGCAGATAGAAGAGCGTCAAAAAGTTCTTGAAAATCGTGGCCGTTGCAAATCTGAACATCCCAACCAAAGGCCTCCCATTTTGTCGCAAACGGTTCCAGACTTGCATAATTTTCAGTAAAATCAATGGAACCGATACCGTTTCGATCGACGATGACAATCAGGTTATCCAGGGACTGCTTGCTTGCGAACATGGCCGCTTCCCATACAGAGCCCTCTGTGCATTCCGCATCACCCATCAGCACGTATTGAAAATGTTTTTTGGCATCCATTTTGGCAGCCAATGACAGGCCGCACGCAATTCCCAAACCATGTCCAAGGGCGCCCGTTGTCACTTCAACACCGGGGATTCTGATGTCCGGATGACCGCCTAGAAAACAATCGCCACAACGATAGGATGCTTGTATTTTTTCTTCCGGAAAAAAACCGGCTTCGGCAAGGACTGCATAAAAGATGGTTTCGCCATGTCCCTTGCTTAAGATAAACCGGTCACGGCCTTCCCAGTCCGGGTTGTCAGGATCTACATTCAGTATACCGCCAAAATAGAGTGCGACTAAAGTCTCTACGCAAGAAAATGAAGATGCGATATGTCCGCCGGCACTCAAGCACATGTCCAAAACTCTGTTTCTTAGCTTGTTTGCCAGGAGCTTCAGCCTGTTTATATCCCTTTTTATCGGCATTGTTGCACCATAAATTCAAGAATTGGCTGGATCTTAAAAATAAGCTGCGGGTAAACATATATTTTTTGAAAAGTCATGGTCATATCATTCGGTTTTTTGGACAAATTATTTTCCGGATGAATGCGGATGCCGCATGAAAGTCGGCCGGTATGCCGATGTCCAGGAATTTTCCCGTTTGGGGAAATCCATAAAGGTCGCGTCCGATCAGGGAAGGAAAAACGTCTTGTTCAAGGGAAACGGCCCGGTTGGGTGGAATTGCTGCAATAATGGATCTGGCAAACAGGTATATGCCCGCATTAATTAAGCCCTCTCTCTGCTGATTTCCCTTTTCGGCAAAGTGAGTGATGGTATTGTCCGGTGCAAGTTCAACCGATCCATAGCGGCTGGCGTCCGGAACGTGGACCAATACAAGTGATGCCTCGGCATCGGAATTGCGATGCTGGTCTTCGAACAGTAAAAGATCAGCGTCACACAAAGAATCTCCGTTCATGACCAGCACCGGGTCGGACTCCAACAGCGGCAACGCCAACCGCAGGGCTCCACCCGTGCCTCGCAACACGGTTTCCTCTGAATATAGCAGTTCCATATTGCGATAGCGGTGGCCCAAAGCGCCAGAGACCAGCTTGGCCAAATGGCCGGTGCAAAGCACAATACGGCGGGCACCGGCGTCGGCGACCCTGTCCAGAAGATAAGTCAAAAAAGGGCGACCGTTGATTTCGGCCAGCACTTTTGGTTTATTGGGGACTGCCGCGCGCAGACGGGTGCCAAGTCCTCCCGCCAATATTGCGACGGTTATGCCCGAAATATCGCCCATTAGACGTTTTTCCGCAAAGCTCGTCCTAACATTCGGTATCCCTTGATCAATTCACGGATACCGTCATCGAGGGTATATTTTGCTTCGAAACCGGCCTCGCGCAATCGCTGGTTGGAAACGATATAATTGCGTTTGTCGGGGTCGCTGCCGATTTCAGAAAAATGGATATAAAAGTCGGGGATATACCCGCGGACTTTTAAGGCCAGCTCTTCCTTGGAGAGATTCGCTTTATCAAGACCGGCATTATACGGACGTCCGGACATGGCGGCTGAATTTTCAATACAATAAACGAAGCAATCGGCTACATCACGGATATGGATGTAATTTCGTTTAAAATCTTTCTCAAAAATAACAATGTATCGATCGGTAACCGCCGCATAAACGAAATGGTTAACGAGAAGATCCATGCGCATGCGCGGCGACGTTCCGAAAACCGTTGCCAGGCGAAGTGTAATGGCATTGGGAGAGTTTAGCACCACCGCCTCTGCCTCGGATTTGGTCTGCCCATAAAGTGAAATCGGTTCAAGGGGCGTTTCCTCAGTACAAAAGACTTCGCCGCTTTTGGTGCCGTAACCGCTGTTGGTTGTGGGATAAATGATTAATTGAGAAGAATGGCGTAATCGATTGATCATTTTGACGGCCTCCAGGTTGACCGATGTGGCCATGAGCGGGTCCAGAGAGCAAGCCGGCGCTCCGACTATGGCGGCCAGGGGGATAATTACATCAACCGATGAAACAAGCCCCTTTACGAGTGTTTCATTGCGAGCATCTCCATAAACGAAGTCAAAATTGGCATTCGCGCAAAAATGAAATAAATTTTGCTCGCCGTATATGAGATTGTCAAGAACCGTAACGTGATAGTTTTTGAAAAGTAAGTGTTCGGTTAGGATTGAACCCAGATAACCTGCACCTCCGGTAATTAGGATACGCATTCCGTCTCTCCTTTGTTCATTCCGTTAGCATCCGGGTGAGTGAGGGCCCACCTGCAAGGATACAGCATGACGCCGACATTCATCTGGCTTCTCCATTGTAAATCTTTAGTGTAAAACGCATTTGATATCGTGAACGATATCGCATCATCGATTGTATAGTCGGCAACCCTGAAATTTCCACTCGCCCCTATTGCAACCGAATAGTTGCCAGGCGCTAAAAAATTCGTGTCGATTACAACACGATATTCCGAGAATCCTTTTTCAACGTAATCGGGCAGTTCATTATAAAATTGATGCGTTGAAAATACATATCCTGCTTTTTTAGAATGGATGGCAAGACCGATAATAACGGGATAGCATTTTTCTTGCGCGAATCCTTTGAATCGAATTTCAAAAGGTTCTCCGAATAGGATATCGTTTTTACATTCAGTCTTTGAATTATAAATTGATATCTCGCTCCATTTGAAAAAGCTGCTTGGACTAGAAATTTTTAAGTTTCTAAAGAATGGATCGGTAAGGTCGCGCCGGGCGTCGGCCATATTCAACCCTGAGCTGGTGTAGATTGCGATAATACGTTCTGTCTGGCCAGTCGCGATTACGGAACCGTTCTCCAAGAGGATGCAGCTATTGCAGAGTTCTCCGATAACCTGCATATTGTGACTGACAAACAGTACCGTCCGCCCTTCCTTTCCCACATCCTGCATCTTTCCCATGCACTTCTTCTGAAACTGCACATCTCCCACAGCCAAAACCTCATCAATGATAAGAATCTCCGGCTCAAGATGGGCAGCCACGGCGAAGGCCAGGCGAACATACATCCCGCTCGAATAACGTTTAACCGGCGTATCGATAAACTTCTCGATTTCAGCAAAACTTACAATTTCATCAAATTTACTTTTGATTTCAGAACGGCTCATTCCCAAAATCGCACCGTTTAGAAAAACATTTTCTCGTCCTGTCAGTTCGGGATGGAATCCGGTTCCAACTTCCAACAGGCTGGCCACTCGGCCTTTCAGCTTCACATGGCCGCTTGTGGGACACGTCACCCGAGAAAGAACTTTAAGCAGCGTCGATTTGCCTGCTCCGTTGCGGCCGATAATGCCCAAAACATCTCCCTGTTTCACTTCGAACGATACATTGTCAAGCGCCAGAAAACGGGAATTTTTTGTTGAGGAATAAGAACGGGCGGGGTTGGGAACCTGCTCGCCAACAGGAGAATTTGGGTCTTCTTTCCCACGTAACTTGGCCCACCAGCTTTGCAAATCACGAAACAGCATTCCATGATTAATGGTCCCCAAGCGGTATTTTTTGGTCAATTTTTCAACTTTAATTACGGCATCACTCATGACATCAAACTGTATCCATGAAGGATTTTTCAATGCGGCTGAAGAGTACAAGGCCTGTGCAAAAAACAACAATGGTCATCCCTAAGCTGACAGCCAAATGATGAAGATTCACCGATCCAGAACCCAAGAAGGCAAAACGGAAGGTTTCAATCACACTGGACATGGGATTGAGGGCATAGAGCCATTGCCAACGTTCAGGAATTTGTGACATGGGATATACAATGGGTGTGGCATACATCCAAAGCTGCGTGCCGAAACCGACAAGAAAAGTCAGATCTCGATACCTTGTGGTAACCGAAGACACCAGGATACCGATTCCAAGCCCGAGTACGCCCATCTGTAAAAGCAGAAATGGCGTTACGAATATCCAGGCGGAAGGGTGTAAGGATGCTCCCTTCAAATAAAAATAAAACAAAAAACCCAAAAAGAGGAAAAACTGAATAAAAAAAGTCAGAAGATTGACGATAACAACAGAAACGGGCACCGTTAACCGTGGGAAATAGACCTTTCCGAAAACATTGGTATTGGAAATAAAAGTATTGGACGTGATGGTTAAACAACTGGCGAAATAATTCCACAAAACAGTCCCCGACATATAAAAAAGCATTTTCGGCAGACCATCGGTGGGTATTTTGGCGATTCTGCCAAAAATAACCGTAAATACAATGGTGGTAAATAAAGGCTGAAGAAGAAACCAGAGCGGTCCCAGAATGGTTTGTTTGTAAACAGAAATAAAATCCCTCCGGACAAAAAGTACGATTAAGTCGCGGTAGCGCCATAGCTCCTTCAGACTGAAATCGAACCATCCCCTGACCGGTCCGATGACCGTTGTCCAACCATCGTTCTCATCGCTTGTTAAAAACGTTGCATCTCTGGAATCAGATTGCTTTTCAGTTTCTATTTTTTGATTTTTCATACCCTTAAAATGTTTTAACTTGCGATTAAAATTCGCTAACAGTTTGTCGATTCATCTATTTACAGAGGTGCTACCTGATTAAAACAACCAAAGCCTTATTTATTTCCCTGAAAAATTCATCATCGGAAGTTTCATTTGTGCACAAAATTCGGTCATAGGAAAATTCGGATAAGCGTTCCGGATGTTCAATTTTTAAACCCAAAAAGGAGTTTCCCGCTTTGCCGGCATCGAACAGGGCGACAAGTTGAATCGGCGTTTCCTGCAAAGAAATATAGGCAATCTCTGCAAGATCAGATATACCGTAAAATGCAATCCTTTTGACGCCTTTTTGATGGAGTTCTTCGAATATTTTGTTAAGTTTCCTTCTGGTATCCTTATAATATTGAATTGAGTAATGGATATATTCGTAAGTCAATCGGACTTTCTCCGCCGCTCCTTTGGGTGTGAGGATATATTTTACCCTGTTTCTGGGGATGGTGCTGATTTTAAAATACCCCTTCTGGGCAAGTCGCTTCATAAAGGAATTGACCAGCCCCAGGGACACATTCAGTTTTTTGGCAATATCCCGCTGACTCGGGGCGTGGTCGTTATCTATTTCTTCAAGGAGCTTTAAGGTGCGGATGTCTTGATTATCCATTCATATTCTTCTTTCGCAACCACTCTCGATTCAAATCTGCAAAGGGTATTTGATTCACGAACGCTCCGAATGATTTTAAAAAAAACGCTCCATAATAACTTTTCGAAACCGTTCAATATCGCCAAGGTCGGTCTGGATAATCGCAAACACTTTCCTGTCATCGATCTCCCCGTATAAATGAACCAGCCTATTGCGAAATTTCGCCATCTGCCGAAGCCGCATGCTCAGATCGTCCGGGATAATGCCTTCTTCTTCGAGAACGGCAAATGAATCAGCGTAATCTTTTGGAGCTCTGAATCTTTCTGAGGCAATCACATGATTCGCAATATCAAGACAGCTTTCTACGCTGACCTGCAAATAATAGCGCATACTTCCGATAAGAATCTTGTCGCGAACAAATTCTTCGATGGGCGTGTTCGCCAGCTTCCTGAGCACAGACAAATATTCGTCCAGCGAGATAAATTTTCTGACGATCTTTTCAATTGAGACCATGCTGTTTCTCCTGAAATCGTGGTTAATTGCCCAACACGCCTGCAATATATGCGGCATGATAGGCTTGAATAACCGGCTGGAAGTCAAAGTACGCCATCCTGACCCGGGTTTCGAATGCCACCCGAGTCGCTTCATCACACGAATACAGCAAAATCCCTTCCGTTAAGATGTCACCTAGTAAAACCAAGGGGGAATCATTGATTGCGCGAACATCCGTGGCGACTCGGTGCCCCAAGGCATCGTCAAACGATAATGCAATATCGGATTCAAGCCGCATAATCTGGTTGGTGACTCCATCATTAGAAATATATATCGCAATATCCACATCGCTGAACGTATGCGCGGCTCCCGTTGCATGGCTGCCATACAGATATGCAAATAAAACAGGGAAATTCGATAGAACTGTTGATGTGCAAGCCAGAATTAAAGGCTTAATTTTATTTAATTCCATGGAATTATGATGCATAAAGAGCACCTGCCGGGTTGAATATTTGACTTCTGCAAAGAAACCATCATGAATTGTGACAGGAGTTTCGAAAGGACTTTTCGAAGAAGTGAAGACAGCTCCGCCTAGTGGGTTACATGGCCGCCATGAAACCTAACCGCTTTATCTTATTAAGCTTATTTAAAGAATAGGGTCCAGTTTTTAAATGTTCAGTAATTGAACACACGGGCGGTCGTTTGTCAATATTTTTTTGTTACTTTTCGGAATTTTAGATGGGTGTAAATTGATGGGGCAGGTTTTTAATCGTCTCCATCGGTTCTTTGACGAAGCCATGACCCGATAGCGCAATTTTTTTCTTTGCGACCTTGGCGTCTTAAGCGCAGCGGGTGGTTAAACAATATAAAAAATAAGTCATCGAACTTACGAATTTGACCACTAAGGTTTTTGACATCTTTTTCTGAAATAATATCATTTCTAACTACATAAGGCTATTTTGAACATACCACTGACAGGTCGCAAGAATTCCTTCCTTCAATGATATTCGGGGTTCCCATCCGACGGCCGACATTTTTGATATTCCTAATAATTTCTGAGGAGTCCCATCGGGTTTGACTGAATCGAATAGGGTATCCCCACGGAAGCCGACGACACCTTTTATCAAGGTTGCAAGTTCTCGAATCGTATGATCGTGTCCGCATCCGATGTTGACCAGCGGCGCCTGGACGTCCTGAATTAAAGAATTAAATGCCTGATCAGGCGTGTTCAACAGAAACAGACAGGCGTCGGCCAGATCATCCACATGCAGGAATTCACGGCGGGGATTTCCGGTTCCCCACAGCGGCACCGCCGGAAACGGCAAGGTTTCGCTGGGCGAAACCGGAACGGGATGCCCGGCGCTGCGGGATATGGACAGCAAACTGAGGCGGAAATCTTGCGGAAAAACGCCGTATTTTTTTTCATCTCGATGGATCGATTCCCAGTCTCCGGCTGCAGCCAGTTTGGCCAGATGAAACTTACGGATCATGGCCGGCAGGACGTGACTGCTTTCAAGATCGAAGTTGTCATTGGGGCCGTACAGATTGGTGGGCATCACTGCCAGAAAACGGGTGCCGTATTGGCGGTTATAGGACTGACACATCTTGATGCCGGCAATCTTGGCGATGGCATAGGGTTCATTGGTTTTTTCGAGCGGGCCGGTTAAGAGGTATTCTTCTTTCATGGGCTGAGGGCATTCCCGGGGATAGATGCACGAAGAGCCTAAAAAAAGCAGCCGGTTAACGCCGGCTTGCCGGGCTGCATGTATCACGTTCGTTTCAATAATCAGATTGTCGTAAATGAAGTCTGCCGGATAAGTATTGTTTGCCAGGATCCCGCCGACCTTGGCAGCAGCCAGAAAAACGACTTCCGGTTTTTCAACCAGAAAAAAGTCCTCGACTTCATTCTGGCGGGTCAGATCCAGTTCGGCATGACTTCGGAAAATCAGATTCTGATAATTATCCGCCTTTAGCCGGCGCAAAATGGCCGAGCCCACCAGGCCGGTATGCCCGGCCACGTATATTCTGGAGTCACGATCCATATACCTATCACCTATTCGGCCTACATACATTATTTGAATTTCGTCAATGACATTTTCAGTCTTCAGCCTTATTTTCACATATCCGCTTCCACGCTGCCGAGTATCGGAAATCCGTTGCGTTTACAGATGGCTTCCCGGGCGCCTTCCTCAAGATCGCTGGCAACCATTTCCCGCACCATTTCGTCAAATGGAATCTCCGATTTCCAGCCCAGTTTTTGGCGCGCCTTGCCCGGATCCCCCAGCAGCGTATCCACCTCGGTGGGTCGAAAGTAGCGTGGATCAACGGAAACCAGCACCTGCCCTTTTATGACGGGTCGAACCCGTATGAGGCCTTTATAGCGCGCGAGGGTCTGGGCAGGTTTCACGTCGGCAACAAAGCCCTCTTCGGCAATTCCCTCTCCGCGCCAGTCCAGCGTAATGCCGATCTGCCGAAACGTTTTTTCACAAAATTCCCGTACCGAATGCTGCTCTCCGGTAGCGATCACATAATCATCCGGCTGATCCTGCTGCAAAATCAGCCACTGGGCCCGCACAAAGTCTTTGGCGTGGCCCCAATCCCGCAACGCATCCAGATTGCCCAGAAAGAGATTTTCCTGAAGACCGAGCGCCATCCGGGCGGCCGCCCGGGTGATTTTGCGGCTGACAAACGTTTCCCCCCGAAGGGGAGACTCATGGTTGAACAAGATGCCGTTGCAGGCGAACATGCCATAGGCCTCGCGGTAGTTGACGGTACACCAGTAGGCATAGAGCTTGGCACAGGCATAGGGAGAACGGGGATAAAACGGCGTTGTTTCACACTGGGGCGTTTCCCGGACCTTTCCATAGAGTTCGGACGTGGACGCCTGATAAAACCGGGTCTTTTTCGTCAACCCCAGCAGCCGGATGGCCTCTAGTATGCGTAAGGTCCCGATTGCATCGGTATTGGCGGTATATTCCGGTGTTTCAAAGGAAACCTTCACATGGCTCTGGGCCCCCAGATTATAAATTTCATCGGGCTGAACCTCCTGAATAATGCGGGTCAAATTGGAGGCGTCCGTCAAATCGCCGTAATGCAGCCGGAAGCTGACATCTTTTTCATGCGGGTCCTTGTAAAGGTGATCCACCCGCCGGGTGTTGAACAGCGAGGACCGCCGCTTGATGCCATGTACTTCATAATTT
>ENA-OSEO01005740-OSEO01005740.1-sediment-metagenome-genome-assembly--contig:-NODE-5740-length-11663-cov-3.689280_pt1 | contig 11663 bp, 11 predicted proteins | sample MGYA00237883_ERZ534232 | MGnify/ENA metagenome assembly ERZ534232
CCACGGTGCCGTCCGCGGGGCTGACAATGTTTTCTCCCGAAGGCGGCTGCCGCTCGGGGTTGCGAAAAAACCAGACGTAGCGCCAATAGAGATAGCCGCCACCCAGAACCAAGGACAGCGCCAGGAGCGCCCAAGTCAATGGAGCTCCCTCCAGACATTGGGATTCAATACCCTGACCAGGGCCACTCCCGAGGAAAAGGGGAAATTAATCACTTCAAAAGCCTCTTCCCGGTTTTTGATGAATTTCAGCCACTTCTTCACCCCGGCGTGCTTGATCAGCTCCCGGACGTAGATGTTGGTATCGTGCAGGAAAATGTAGGTATTCTTACTTGATCTTTCTAGCACCCGGATAAAGTCGTATTTGACGTCTTTATAGGCATGGCTGCCGTCAATAAAGGCGAGGTTAATGGGCGGCAAATTGAGGTTATGATAGGAGAGGAAGAATTCATCGCTTCTCATCTTAAAATGCGTGACGATGTCTTCCACTGCGAAGCGCTGGAAATGGTTTTTCACCTTGTCCTCATCACTCCACATACCCCGCCCGCCGATGGTGGCCAAGGGGCCATCCTTTAAAAATGAATACGCCGGGTCAATGAAGGTGAGGCGGCCCTTGGCGTTGTCTTTCAGCCCCAAAGCCAGGCAGACCACGCTGAAACCGTAGCCGGAGCCGATGACCAGGACATGTTTGGGCCTCAGGGCCCGGACCACGCCATAATAGATGAAGCCGAACCCGAGGTTTAACTTTTTGACATTCTCGTTGTGCCCGAAGGGTTTGGCAAACCGGAGAATATCCCCTACAATTTCATTAGAAAGACTAAAGTCCCGCATCTCTCTTTCCTTGATCTAACGTGTGATAGTCACAAATCCTGTTGTCTTCTTATTAATCTGCATAAATAACAGGTAATTATTTGGTCTTTGTTTAAATCTGGTTATTTTTTTCTTTATTTTTACTATCGGGAAGGTTTTTTGAGGGATATGCCCTGGCAACGGCTTAAAGGTTGGGAATTCGCGGAAGAGAGGCTGATCTTGGCCCTCCGGGAAGGTGGGTCAAGCAAGGTCCATACAGTTTAAGTTGTTGTAGAAATCGTTAGTTATCTTTGGCGGCCACTGCACCGTTTCCCAAGATTATCTCCCGGGCGAGGCCGGAGAAGGCTTGCTGCAATTCCTGCAAACAAGACTCTCCTTGGGGGGTGAGGCCGTAGTATTTGCGCACCCGCCCTTTGAAGACTTTGAGGCGGCTGTCCAGGAGGTTGGCTCTTTCCAGGGTATGCAGCAGGGGATAAAGACTGCCGGGGCTGATGTCGTAACCCCGGTCCCTGAGGGCTTTTTTCAGCTTGACGCCGTAAACCGGCCCCTGCCCGGCCTGGTGCAGGACGAAGAGCTTCACCAGTCCTTGCCAAAATGATTGGTAGAGTTGGGTCTTGTATTCCATGGGTCAGATGCTGACATATATCGGTTAGGAAATATTGCGTTTTTTGTTAGTTTTTCGTTAATTTTAATATTCCGGCAAAAAGACAAAGTTGATTAAAACTTTGATCCTGTCTGGAATTGCAGGGTTATTGGCTGTTATCTGTCAGAAACCTCATCCCTCTGGACCGATTGGAAATAATGATTATTTTGTTTAGCATTCCATGGAGATCCGCAGGCGTATGGCGAGATGTTTCTATTTCTGGAAGGGGGAAAGATCATGGCCCTATTAGATGATGGTTTGAAAGGCGCGGTTCCCAGTATTCTGGTGGTGTTGGGGGTGGCCCTGGCCGCGCCCATTGTCCTGCCGGCAGTGGCCGCAGTCTCCCGTCCCCTGGCCAAGACCTTGATCAAAGGCTACCTGGCCCTGGCGGACACCGTCAAGGAGTATACCGCCGAAGCCGGGGAACAGATCAGCGACCTGATGGCCGAGTGTCAGGCGGAGAGAACGGCGGCCGTAACTGAGGCTACTGCGGCCAAAGCGAAATCCAAGCCTGCTGCCTAAAGCACCTTTAGGATCTTACTCATGACTTCTGCGGGCCTGAAGGTAGTCCATGCCTTGCCCGGACGGGTGCGTCTCAAGATGGCTGCGGTCAAAGGCCGTCCCGAGGTGGCCCGGAAGCTCAAGAAGGAGCTGGCCGCGGTCCCGGGAATCCAGCAGGTGGAGGCCAACCCCGTTTCCGGCAGCCTCCTGGTGCATTATGACCAGGCTGCCTTGCAGACGGCGGAGGCCCTGGAACCCTTGGCCGGCATCTTGGAGGAATTTTGCCCGGAGGTGGAGGCCCTGAGCCTCTTAGGCCAGCTGGGCTCTTTGGCCGCCATGACGGCATCCGGCCCCGGCCTTGGCAGCAGACTGACCGCCGGCGTGCAGACCCTTAATGCCCAAGTTGGCCAGCTTACCGGCGGCATTGACCTGAAGATCCTGGCGCCCTTGGCCCTCTTCTTATTAGGCCTCCGGGGCTACCTGTCCAGAGAGAAAAAGGCCTTTCCGGCCTGGCATGATTATTTCTGGTTTGCCTTCAGCACCTTGGTCATGCTGAATCGCAACTTGTTTGAGGGCAGTCAGGATAAAGACGGGGAGCCCCCCCAAACGGGAGGATAAAGGCGGGCGGAGGTAGGGTGGCGTAAAAGGCGTTATCTATAACAATCTTTCACACTTCCCTTCCAAACCACAATACTTGCAATCCGAGTGCTGTTTCCAGGCGGCCAGGAGAAATCCGGCGAGGATACCGATAAGCAGGCAGACAATGTAACTTAGCATAGCGCCTCCGATTAAAAAAAGGCCGGATTAATTGCCGTTCCTTAGCTTCGGGGTCTGCGAAAAAGACCTGAGCCACATTATGGGTTGCACCCCAGGCCATTGCGCCTCCCTGACCCTAAATTAAGGCGGTGACCAGGCGGGTAAGCGCCACTTCCATGAGAGACGAAGCCACGGCGGAGGTCAATCTTTCCACCATGCCCTCCTGGTGGCCCTGGGAGCCCCTGCTTCTGGCTGAAGGGTCTTCCAAATAACCTAAATCTTTGAGGGCCGCAATGATTTCATCCACCCCGACCAAGCGGGGATTATAAAGGATCAGGACATTGCCGGTGACGGGATTGGCGGACACCTGCTCCAGGCCCGAGAGCAGTTGCAGGTAACTTTCCACCTCCAGGGCTTTCCCGGCAGCGCCCTTGACCTCCGGAATTTTGATGCGCAGCCTGCCTTCCAGGGCATGGACATATGAGGAAACTACATTCATACTTATTATCCCCCAGTAGTTAACTTTTGTTTCGTTGAGTATATTATTACCTTTGAACGTTATGAATTTGTGGGGCAATTGTTAGAAATTGGTTAATTTTCACGGTTATTGCCAGCGACATATATCGGTTTTTCACTTATTGGAGTATATGGTGAGCAATGGCTATAGTAACTCTGGATTAATCAGGCGCAAGTTGGCCGCCAACAACTAACAAAGGACCGATATGGAATTCGCAGGTATCGAAGTCATCCAGTCCCAGCCCGGTGAGGTCAATCTGGCGGTATCCCGGCTGAAGGGCGACCATGAATTCGCCGCCGAATTCAAGGCCAGGTTTTCCGCCATTAACGGCATTAACCAGGTGGAGCCGGATCCGATTCGGGGTGAAGTGATGGTTCTCTATAATAAAAAAGAATTAACCTCCATGAGTTCTTTGCTGGCTCTGAAAGATACTTTCTCACACCTCTTTCCGGAAATTGACGCCTTCCGGCTGGCCACCTGGCTGAGCCGGTATATTTGAATACGAACCCCGGCAGGTCGCAGTGAGGCAAGGTCGGGTATCTCTTTAATTAAAAGGACTTAATAAAATTTAGGGAGGTTAGCGCCATGTCACCGGAAGAGAAGAAGACCCCCGGCGTCGGCGAAATGCTGGGGCAAGCCGGCACCACCGTGAAAGACGGAGTGGTGGGCAGCTTAAAGGGACTCCAGGAAATCGAGTCCCAGATCGTCACCCTGGCCAGAAATACAGTTACCGATGCCCTCAAGGCCACCGGCTCGGTGGCCAATGAAACCATTAACGTGAGTGCCGAGGTCTTTAAAGGCGTGATCAGCGCCACCCAGGAAGTGGGCACCGGCTTGATCACCGGCAGCAAAAGTGTGGCCAAAGGCATTATTCTGGGCGTGGGCGACGTGGGTGGGGATGTCACCCAGGCCGCCTCCCAATTGGCCAAAGGCGCGGTAAAAGGCGCCGCGGAAGTCGGCAGCGACGTGGCCACCGTGGCCAGCAGTGCGGTGGCCGGAGTCATGGAGGCCGCGGGCCAGGTGGGCGGCAACGTGGCCGGCGCGGCTAAGGCGGCGGTGGGCGGCGCCCTGGAGGCCGCGGGCAGCCTGGGGCAAACCGCGGTGAAGTCCATCTGCGACGTCCTGGCGGCTACCGTGGAAGGCGTCAAGGACGTGGCCTGCGCGGTTTTGCCCCAGTCTAAGACGGAAGCCGGGGCCCCGCCGGCAGAGAAAGCCGCTGCCGCAGCCCCGGCGGAAAAGAAGACTCCCAAGAGTTAAAGGGGAACCGGGGCCGATAAAGCGATTTCTTCACCACCGGCAACGCTGGCCAGCGCCCGGGAACAGAAGATTATAAGCGATGGTGCAGGCGATCCATACCACTGTGCCCGGGCGGGCCAGGTTTAAGGTGTCCGAGCTTTATCGCTCGGAACCCCTGAAAAAGCTGCTGGAGTTTAGGCTGGCCCGGAATAAGGAGATTTCCCACGTCTCGGCCTCGGCCCTGACAGGGAACATCCTGGTCTGCTTCAATTCCGGCAACACCCCCCAAACCATCGAGTCCCTGATCGCCGGGATTGTCCAAGAACACCACCACCATTTGGAGAACGGGACCCTACCGGCCACCCCTGAGGCGGCCCCGGCCTCTGGCGGCAGCCCGGTCCTGGCCTCGCCCTTGAATACCATCAGGAGTTATTTCTTCGGCCCGGAAGACCAACCCCAAGAGCCTTGGCACCTCCTGGAAGCGGACGAAGTGCTGGCCCGCTATCAGACCTCCAAAGACTCCGGGCTGGCCGCCGCCCAAGTCCAGGAAAACCTGCGCAAGTTCGGCGCCAACGTGCTGCCCGAATCTCAGCCCCGCTCCGCCTGGGAAATTTTCGCCGGCCAATTCAACTCTCTGCCGGTGGCTTTGTTGGGGGCGGCCGCCGGCTTGTCTGTCCTTACCGGGGGCCTGGTGGACGCGGTCTTGATCGCCGGGGTGGTGGTGGTTAATGCCTTCATCGGTTACAAAACCGAGAGTGAAGCCGAAAAGACCATCCGTTCCCTCCAGACTTTGGTGCATCCCCTGGCCATGGTCATCCGGGAGGGGAAACTCCGGGAGATTTCTTCCGAGGAAGTTGCCCTGGGCGATCTCGTGGTGTTGCGCCCCGGGAGCTATGTGCCCGCGGATGCCCGTCTGCTGGAGGCCCGCCATCTCTCCGTGGACGAGTCCGCCTTGACCGGCGAGAGCATGCCGGTGGTGAAGACCGAACAGGTTCTGCTGGAGGAGAACATCCCCTTAGGGGACCGGGTCAATCTGGTCTTTATGGGGACCCTGGTCACCGGGGGCGAGGGGCTGGCGGTGGTGGTGGCCACCGGCAGTTTCACCGAGATCGGTATCATTCAAAGCCTGGCGGGGGAAGCCACCACGCCGGAGACGCCGCTGGCCCGGCAACTGGGCGAGGTGGGGGACCGCCTGGTTCTGGTTTGCGCCGGTATTTGCGCCACGGTCTTTTTCCTGGGGCTCTGGCGCGGCCTGTCCTGGCTGGAGATGCTGCGGAATTCCATCTGCCTGGCCGCGGCCGCGGTGCCCGAAGGACTCCCCACGGCGGCCACCACGACTCTGGTCTTGGGGGTTAGGGACATGAAGCGCCACCACGTCCTGATCCGCCGCCTGAACGCGGTGGAGACCCTGGGCGCGGTGGAGGTGGTCTGCCTGGATAAGACCGGCACCATTACCCATAACCAGATGTCCGTAGTCCAGATTTTTTCCGGCATGAACGTGCTGAAGGTGGCCGGGGGCAAATTCTGGTCGCCGGAGGGTCCCGTGTTTTTAGCCGACCACCGGGGCCTGGCGCGGCTCCTGGAAGTCTCCGTACTTTGCAATGAAACCAAGGTTTATTGCCAAGAGGGCCAATATTCTCTCCGGGGCACCCCCACGGAATCGGCGTTGGTGGACCTGGCCATCCGGGCCGGCATCGATGTCCGGGCTTTAAGGCAAGGCTATCCCCTGGAAAAGTTCAACTACCGCTCCGAAGACCGGCCTTTCATGGGCTCCTTTCATAAGCATCCCTCCAAGGGCAAGTTCCTGGCGATCAAAGGCAGCCCCCTGGAGGTCCTGGCCATGTGCGGCCACTACCTCCTAAACGGCCGGAAAATTGCCTTAAAAGAAGAAGACCGCCTGGAAATCGAGGCCCAAAACGCCCACATGGCCGGAGAGGCCCAAAGGGTCCTGGGGCTGGCCTATGGGGAAGGAAAAGATTTTCCCAATGGCGAACTGCCTCAAGGCCTGGTGTGGCTGGGCATGGTCGGTATGGCCGACCCGGTGCGGGAGGGGGTCAAAGAGGCCCTGGCCGCGTTCCACCGGGCCGGGATCAAAACCATGATGATCACCGGGGACCAGAGCCCCACCGCCTATGCCATCGGCAAGGAGCTGAACCTGAGCCAGGGTGCGCCCCTGGAAATTCTCGACTCCACCCACCTGGCGGATATCGAACCTGAGGCCCTGCAAGCCTTGGCGAACCGGGTGCAGGTCTTTGCCCGGGTCAGCCCGGCCCATAAACTGGGGATCGTCCAGGTTCTCCAGAAAAGCGGCAAGGTCATCGCCATGACCGGCGACGGCATCAACGACGGACCGGCCCTTAAGGCCGCGGACGTAGGCATCGCCATGGGCCATACCGGTACGGACATCGCCCGGGAAGTGGCCGACGTGGTCCTGGAAAAAGACAACCTGGACACCCTGATCATCGCCATTCGGGACGGCCGCACCATCTATCTCAACATCCGCAAATCGGTGCATTTCTTTCTGGCCACCAACTTCAGCGAACTTATCCTGACCTTCGGGGCTTTGGCCCTGGGCCTGGGGTCACCCCTGACGGCCATGCAGCTTCTCTGGATCAACCTGATCTCCGATATTTTCCCGGGCCTGGCCCTGGCCATGGAGGCCCCGGAGCCGGAGATCCTGGAGCAACCGCCCCGGGACCCCCGGCAACCCATCTTTTCCTCCGGCGATTACAAGAGAATGACCTGGGAAGCCGGGGTCCTGTCCGCCGGGGCCATGGGGGCTTATGGCTACGGCATCATGCGCTACGGCATGGGCGCGGCGGCCAGCACCATGGCCTTTCACAGCCTCACGGCCGGCCAATTGCTCCACGCCATCAGCTGCCGCTCGGAGAAGCACAGCATTTTTAGCCGGGAAAAATTGCCCGGCAATAAATATTTGAACTGGGCCGTGGGGGGATCGTTGCTGGTGCAACTGGGAGTCATGTTTATTCCGGGGATCAGAAGTATTCTCGGGCTGACGCCGGTGGGCCTCCTGGACGGCCTGGTCATTGGCGGCACCACCCTGTTGCCCCTGGTGGTGAACGAAGCCACCAAGACCCCGGCCCTGCCTGCGCCGGAAACAGAGATCGAGGTAACGGCCTCCGAAGACGCCGCCCCCTGGAGGCCGTCATGGCCCCTATGATTAGAATTCCGAGTTCCGGGTTCCTGTTTGAGACCTCTGCGAAAGTCTCAACTGTTCTATTATTTATCAAAATGTGGAGCAGGCGCCCTCGCCTGCTACCAAATACAGGGTGAACAGCCGAGGGCGGCTGTTCCACATGAGACTTTTGCAGAGTTCTTAACTTGGGACCTGGAACCTGAAACTTGGAACTATTTGAGGCATGAATCTAGAATAAGGTATAGATTACCAAAAGTTTTCGCTCTCCACGCCAGGAGCCGCCCCATGAAAAAAGATTTCATGTTCACCTCCGAGTCCGTCACCGACGGGCATCCCGATAAAATCTGCGACCAGATCAGCGATGCCATTATCGACCATTTTCTGGCCCAGGACCCCTACGCCCGGGTGCGGGCCGAATGCGCGGTGTCCACCTCCATCCTCTTCATTGCCGCCCGTTTCGCCTCGGAGGTCAAAGCCGACATTCCCACCCTGGCCCGGAAAGTCATCAGCCAACTCGGCTACCGGCGACCGGATTTTGATCCCCAAACCTGCAGCGTCCTCACCAGCTTCCAGGAATATCCCCCCGCGGCGGATTTATATTTCAACGAAGGGACGCTGACCGATGAAGAGATTGAGAGAATCCCGGTGCGGCAGCAGGCCACCATGTTCGGGTTTGCCTGCCGCCAGACCGAAGTGCTGATGCCGCTCCCCATCTGGCTGGCCCATAAATTGTCCCGCCGGATTATCCAGGCCCAGAAGGAAAAAACGATTCCTTATCTCTCCCCGGACGCCAAAACCCAGGTGGGGGTGGAATACCGGGACCGGCAGCCCCACCGCATTCACAGCCTCACCCTGGTGGTGAGCGGCTCCAAGGCCGCCAACTACCAGGTGAGTCCCCAGAAATTGCATGAGGACATGTTAGAGGCCGTCATCCGGCCCGCCTTCGCCGAGGAAGCCATCCGGCCCGATGACCAGACCCTGATCTCCGTCAATCCCATTGAAAATCTCATGGTGGGCGGTCCCGCGGTGCACTCGGGCCTCACCGGCCGGAAGAACGACGTGGACACTTATGGGGACTACGCCCGGCAGAGCGCCAATGCTTTGAGCGGCAAAGACCCCCTGCGCATCGACCGCATCGGCGTCTATGCCGCCCGCTACGCCGCTAAAAATGTGGTGGCCGCGGGCCTGGCCGGGGAATGCGAGGTCCAGCTCAGTTACTCCCTGGGGTTTTCCCGGCCGGTGAGCGTGCAGGTGGAGACCTTCGGCACCGGCAAACTTCCGGATGCCAAACTGGCTGCGCTGGTGGAAAAACACTTTGATTTTCGCCTGGCCGGCATTCTGCGGCAGTTCAATTTACGCCACCTGCCGGCCCTCCATAAGGGGAAGTTTTACCAGAAATTGGCGGCCTACGGACATGTGGGAAGACAGGATTTAAACCTTCCCTGGGAAGCCACGGATAAGTTGGAGGTTTTACAGAATTCCTGATCCCGCTAGCCATCGCCGCTGAGAAGGGGGGTAATCCATGACCGAGCCGGAAGCGGCGGTGCGCCAAAGCCGTCTCACCGATGATTTCTTCTATTTTTTTCTGCGGTTGCGCAAAGACCGGGTCCGCAAGATAGTGGCCGACGTCAAGGCCCGCTTCCCCGGGGAGTCGGCGGAACAGCTGGCCCGGCGGCTCATTGAGGACCAGACGCAGCTTTCCCTGGTGGGTGGCTTGATTCTAGACCTGCCCACTATGATCCCTCTTGTCGGCCCGGCCTTGAAGCTTCTGGGCTTCGTCGGGGGCACCGCTGCGCTGGTGCGCATGCACCTTTATCTCATCCTGGAAATCGCCCTGCTCTACGGCCAAGATATCGAGGATCAGGCCCGGGTCCCGGAGATGGCGGCGGTGGTGGCCGGCACCGGCCTGGCGGTGAGCGCGCCTTTCGTGACCGATGCCCTGGGATTTCACCCCCTGCTGTCCATGGCCACGGGCGGCCTGGCCGCGGTGGCCATGTCCCGCCTCATCGGCGAGAGCGCCATCCGCTATTACGGCCGGCCCCAGGAGGCCCTTGGGGGCGGAGCTCTTACTGCATCGGGATGAACCGCGTCTAGAAACGGGGGGCTTACGAAAAAATATGGAAAAACCACGGGTCTTATTTCTCTGCACTAAAAACAGCGCCCGCAGTCAAATAGCGGAAGCCTTTCTCAGAAAGTATGCCGGAGACCGGTTCGAGGTGTTTAGCGCCGGGTTCGATCCCACGGAAATCCACCCCTTGACCCGGAAAGTGATGAGTGAGGTGGGTCTGGATCTCAGTGGCCAACATGCCAAGAGCGTCAGGGAGTATCTAGGGAAAGTTGTTTTTACATACTTAATCACCGTCTGCGAAAAAGCCGAGAAAAACTGCCCCATAGCCTTTCCCGGAGTGGTGCTCAGAATGTATTGGCCCTTTGAGGACCCGGTGGCCGGCAGCGGCTCCGACGCCCGGAAGTTGCAGAAATTCAGGGAGATTCGGGATAAAATTGAGCAGCGCCTGCAATTGTGGCTCAGAGAAATGGGATAACCCCTCAGGACCGCCCTCCGGGAGGCGGCAGAGGCGCTAACCTCAAAGATTTTTAGGGTTTTGATCAGGCTGCTTCTTCCCCCGGCGCCGCCGCATTAATGGCCAAACCCTCAAAATAGCTCACGGAATCCGCCCGGCTCCAGAGCCCCACGAAGCCCTGGAGGGGGTGGTCGGCGGCGTACTCCAGCTTCAGCACCCCATCCAGATACCCTTGAAGAACATTGTCCTTTACCGCCGCCGCCATTTCATACCACTCCCCCCGGGTGATGGGGGTGGGCACTTTGACCCTGAGAAAACGTTTGCCGTTCACATATTCGAAGAGGGCGAAGTTGTCCTCCAGGGCGTTGAGGCGCAGGACGAAGTAATTACCTACGTCCCTTATGGCAAAGGCCAGGCCGGCCACCTGGTCGATCTTGCCCGCCGCCACCCGGGCCCGTACCTGGAGTCTGCCGTTGGCTGTGAAACTGTCCTTGGCGATGGCCAGGGGAAAGTAAAAGTAGGCCTCGATGCTGTCCAGAAATTCCTTATACTTGACGCCCACCACCCGGCCCATGAAGGAGGCCAGGCTCGAAGAGACCCCCCGGCCGTAGCCGGAGCCGTCTTCCAGGATCAGGTTGCGGCCGTTTTGGGTGACCCGCCGCCAGACTCCGGTGGGGGTGTAGAAATCCGGCAGCCGGTTTTCCTGGGACAACCGGAAAAAATCATAGTCGCCCCTAAAAAAAGCGGCCACCATCCGGTCCACGTCCGCTTCGCTGGCGATGGCCACGTCCAGGAGGCGGGAGGCCCCCAGGAGGCGGCCCACCTGGTCCAGAACGGCTTCCAGGTCGGGAGCGGCCAAGCCGCTCAAAGAGGCGTCCAGGAGGTCGCCGGTGATCCTGAGCTTGCAGCCCAGGCGGTCCAGGATTTTCCCCAAAAAGCTCAGGCGTAGCGACCGTCCGGCCTGGGTGCCGGCTCCACCGGAAAATTGCAGGGAAAAATAGTTGGCTTCCGGGTTGTCCCCGATCATGGCGTCCAGATTGGCGTAATGGTAGCCGAACTTGGCGCTGAGATTGGCGTATTCCCGGGAGATGACCGCAAAGCTGTCGCCGCCGGGCAACTCCCCGGGGCGCTGGGACATCCCCCGGGCCATGAGAGAGAGAAAGTCCTGCACCCCGACGCCAAGGCCGCCGGACCAATTGATGCCGGGGTGGGACAGGCCCCGCCACAGGGCCTTCAGGGGCAGGGACTCAAAATTTTCCGGGGTCACCGCATCGCAAGTGGTCAGTCCCGGGGTGAGCCCGCCGCCCAGGTCGAAGAGCTGGAAGTACTCGCGCACCTCAACCGGCTTGGCCTGGGGCTGACTGAGGCGGCTGTAGAGTTTCAAATCGGCCGGGACCAGGACCAGGATGGCCAGGGGGCCCAGTTCCGGATCTCCGGGCAGGCGCTGAGGGATGATGACGACTGGTTCTGGATTGTTTCCGTTCATCGAGGCAGAATAGCACAAAAACAGATTCAGGTAGCTGC
>ENA-OSEO01005741-OSEO01005741.1-sediment-metagenome-genome-assembly--contig:-NODE-5741-length-11663-cov-2.956586_pt1 | contig 11663 bp, 12 predicted proteins | sample MGYA00237883_ERZ534232 | MGnify/ENA metagenome assembly ERZ534232
CCGCCCGCTGCCCCCTCCGCCGCCCGTTTCTCCCGGCCCGCCCCCCGCGCGACCCTGTCGCGGCCCACTATGACTGGAGTACAGTGAAGCCACGAGGGCCGGTGCCCGGCGACGCCGAGCGGCCGCGCCGCACGTCCGTGCCGGGAGGGTGCGATGAAGTTGCGGGAGCTCAAGGCGTTCCTTCTGCGTGGGAACGTCATCGACCTCGCGATCGCCGTGGTCATCGCGGGGGTCTTCGGGGCGGTCATCACGTCCTTCGTCAACGACGTCCTCATGCAGTTCATCGCCGCGGTCGTCGGGCAGCCCGACTTCGCGAACCTGTCGTTCAGCGTCAACGGCAGCCCGATCTACTACGGCAAGTTCCTGAACACGGTGATCACCTTCGTGATCGTCGCCGCCGCCGTCTACTACTTCGTGGTGGTGCCGGTGAACGCGATGATCGCGCGCTACAAGACGGAGCCGCCCCCGGACACGAGCGTCAAGAAGTGCCCGGAGTGCCTGAGCGACATCCCCGCCGAGGCGCGCAAGTGCGCTTTCTGCGGCTCGGCGCAGGCCGGCGACTGAGCGCGCCGGCGCCCTGACCAGACGGGGCGGGCGTGCCGCGCGACCACTGGGACGAGACGTACGCGCGCCTCGGGCGGCGCTGGGGGACCGGGCCGTCCGAGATCGCGGTGCTCGCAGAGGAGCGCCTGGCGACGCTGGGGCGCCGCGGCCCGCTCCTCCGGGTGCTCGACCTCGGCTGCGGCTACGGCCGCGACGCGTTCCACTTGCGCGACCGGCTCGGCGGCTCCGTGATCGGTGTCGACGCGTCCGCCGAGGCGATCGCCCTCGCCGAGCGGCGGCGCAGCGAGTTGGCGCGCGACGACGCGACCTTCGCGCACGGCCTGCGCTTCGTGCACGCCCGCCTCGAGGAGCTCGACGCCGGCTGGTTCGACGCCGTCGTGACCAACGGCCTCTACCATCTGCTGGAGCCCGCCGGGCGCGGGGCGCTCGCCGCCTGCGTGCGGCGACACCTCGCACCGGGCGGCCTCCTCTTCCTCGCTACCCTCTCGCCCCACGATCCCGAGCACTTCGGCAAGGGCGTCGTCGTCGCCGGCGAGATCGATTCGTTCGTCGGCGCGGTGTACCTGCACTTCGCGCGCGAGCGCGAGCTGCGCGACGCGTTCGCCTTCCTCGAGGTGCGCGAGCTCTACGAGCACGAGTACCTCGAGCCGCAGATCGACGGCACGGTGCATCACCACGTCTCCTGGATGTTCGTCGGTGCGCGGCCCGGCGGCGGGCGCGCGTCCTGACGCGCCCGCCGTCGGTCCTGCCTGACGCGCCCGCCGTCGGGCCCGTCCGACGCGCCCGGCGGCCAGCCACCGGGTGCACCCCACGACCGTGGTCTGTCGACCCGCGCCCGGGCAGGCGCCGGCTGAGCCGAGAGCGGCGGCCGCTGCGGTCGTCTTCCACGCTCGGCCGTGGCTTCAGGGAGGCCGCGAGCGGGCATGGTAGAGTCCGTCCCCATGGCGCAGCAGCGACTCGACATCGACGAACGTCAGGCCGTCCTGCACACCGACGGCGGGCTGTGCCGTACGACCCAGGAGCTGGCCGAGAGCGAGGCCTTCGCCCGCGTCGTCCACTTGTACGTCGACAGGCTCGAGGCGCACGACCCCGCGGCGCTCGTCGGTCTCGGCCTCGAGGGCGAGACCGACGAGCGCCGCGCACAGCTCCTCGACCTTCTGCGGCTGCTCGCCAACAACCCGCTCGAGCGCTTCGTGAGCGTCACCGGAGGCCACCACGACCTCCTCGCGCGCCGCGCACGCCTGCAGGCCTTCGTCGAGGGGCTCTACGACTTCTGGCGCAGCTACGACCGGTTCATGATCCGCCACACCGAGATCGGCGACGAGGCGGCGCGTCCGTACCGCACCTTCAACGAGACGGTCGAGACCCTGGGCGGGCTGGTGCGTGCCCTCTATCGCGACGTGGTCGAGAACATCACCGGCACCCACCCGCGCGTCTACCGCCAGGTGGCGGCCGGTTGCGAGGTCGGGGTCATCGCCGTGCAGCGACGGTGGCCTGTGCCGGCGCGCTACCGCGAGCTCCTCAGCGGCGTGCCCTTCGTGCGGCACCTGCTCATGTACCCGCCGCTCCTGCTCGACCCGCCGATGAACGCGCGCAGCGGCCGCTTCCTCGAGGTCGAGGACAACCCGCTCGACGGGCTCACGCTCGAGCGCGAGCAGTGGCTCTGCTACCCGGCGCTCGTCGGCCGGCTCACCGTCTTCGTCTACTTCCACCAGCGCTTCGCCGGCCTCGGCCTCAGCCTCGCCAACCTCTTCGAGATCGCCAGCGACGAGGAGATCGCCGCCGGCCCCGACGCCGTCTACCTCTTCGGGGCGCCGCCGGCGGCGCTCGACCGCTTCGGCGAGCAGCCCACCGTCTACCACGATGACGAGAGCTCGCGTCTGCTGGTCGCCGCGGTACCGCTCGGGGATCGCTTCGGGTACTTCGGCTACGTCAAGAAGATGGTGCTCACGCTCCACAACGTGGCCGTGATGAAGCGCGGTCTCATGCCCTTCCACGGCGCCTTCGCGCGCGTCGCCCTCGATGACGGCCGCGAGGCCAACGTGCTCATCATCGGCGACACGGCCACCGGCAAGTCGGAGACGCTCGAGGCTCTGCGCGTGATCGGTGCCGGCCGGCTTCGCGAGCTGCGCGTCGTGGCCGACGACATGGGCAGCCTCGAGGTCGCCGACGACGGCGGTCTGCGCGGCTACGGCACCGAGATCGGCGCCTTCGTGCGTCTCGACGACCTGCAGCAGGGCTACGCCTTCGGGCAGCTCGACCGCTCGATCATCATGGCCGCCAATCGCGTCAACGCCCGCGTCGTCCTGCCGGTCACGACCCTCGACGAGGTCCTGCACGGGTACCCCGTCGACGTCCTGCTGTACGCCAACAACCACCAGCCGGTCGACGCCGGCCATCCGGTGATCGAGCGCTTCCCCACGGCCGAGGCGGCGCTCGCCGTCTTCCGCGAGGGCGCCGCCATGTCGCGCGGCACGACGACGGCGACGGGCTTGACGAAGGGCTACTTCGCCAACCCGTTCGGGGCGGCGCAGCGCGAGGCCGAGCACGAAGCCATCGCCGGGCGCACGTTCGCGGCGGCCTTCGCCGCCGGTGTCTTCGTCGGGCAGCTTCGCACCCGTCTCGGCATCGACGGCTTCGCCACCGACGGCCCGCACGAGGCCGCGGCCGCCCTTCTCGACCTCATCGCCGCCTCGCCGGCGGAGAAAGGAGACCCGCGCCGATGAGCGTCCTCTACGAGTCGAACGAGAGCGCCTGGCCCCTGCTCGCGCGCGGCAAGGTCCGCGATGTCTACGAGTACGCGCCCAACGAGCTGCTGATCGTCACGAGCGACCGGCTCTCGGCCTTCGACGTGATCCTTCCCACGCCGATCCCCGAGAAGGGTGTCGTGCTGACGCAGATCTCGAACTTCTGGTTCGCGCGCACCAGCGGCCTCGTGCCCAACCACCTGATCGAGGCCGAGCCCTTCGCGACCGACGCGGAGCACACCCACCTCGCCGGGCGCTCGGTGGTCGTGCACCGCGCCGAGGCGCTGCCCGTCGAGGCGATCGTGCGCGGGTACCTCACGGGCTCCGGCCGCAAGGACTACGAGCGCACGGGCGCCGTGTGCGGTATCCGCCTGCCCGAGGGTCTCGTCGAGGCCAGCCGCCTGCCGGAACCGATCTTCACCCCGTCGACCAAGGCCGAGCAGGGCGCCCACGACGAGAACATCGACTTCGCTGGCGCGGTCGACCTGCTCGGCAGCGAGCTCGCCGAGAAGGTGCGCGACACGGCGCTCGAGCTCTACCGGGTCGGCGCCGAGTACGCGCTCGAGCGCGGCATCATCATCGCCGACACCAAGTTCGAGTTCGGTCTGCTCGACGGCGAGCTCATCCTCATCGATGAGGCGCTCACACCCGATTCGTCGCGCTTCTGGCCGCTCGACGGGTACGAAGAGGGGCGCAGCCAGCCGAGCTTCGACAAGCAGTACGTGCGCGACTACCTGGAGACTCTCGACTGGGATAAGACCGCGCCGGGGCCGGAGTTGCCGCCCGAGGTGGCGCAGCGCACGTCGGAGAAGTACGTGGAAGCGTGGCGTCGGCTGACGCAGACGTGAGGCCGGCGGGAGGCGACAGGGGCCGGCCGACGGCCGCTCGCCGCATCTGCCCTGTTCCGCGGCGGGCCCGTCAGCGCTCCGGTGCGAGCCGGTAGACAGAACCGGCCAGCGATACCGCGTAGAGCTCACCGGCGCCGTCCTCGCCGAAGGAGACGAGTTGCTCGATGCGGCCGTCGGCGCCTTCGAGCGGCAGGCGCTCGCCGCGTGCGGCGGCGAAAGCCCACACACGCCCCGAGACGTAGTCCCCGAAGACGTACCAGCCGCGGAGCTCGGGGATGGCTTCGCCGCGATAGACGTAGCCGCCGGTGACCGAGCGCCCCTCGTCGTGCGTGTACTCGATCACCGGCCACTCGAGCGCCTCGCGTTCGAGATCCTCGGCGACCTCCTCGCGATACGGCGAAGACCCCTCGTAGGCCGGCCAGCCGAAGTTGACCTGCGGCTCGCGGCCGGCCGGCAGCCGGTTCACCTCCTCGATGTCGTTCTGCCCGACGTCGGCGATCCAGAGGTCGCCGGTGACGCGGTCGAACGAGAAGCGCCAGGGGTTGCGCAAGCCCTTGGCGAAGGCCTGCCAGCCGGACGGAGCGTCGCCCAGGCCGACGCGCAGCAGCTTGCCGAGACGGCCGGCGTCGTCCTGGGCGTTGGCGTCGGGGTCGCCGGCACCTCCGCCGTCGCCCATGCCCACGTAGAGGAGGCCGTCCGTGCCGATCTGGAGCTGGCCCCCGTTGTGGTTCGCGTACGGCTGGTCCACGGTGAGGAGGACCTGGGCCGAGGCCGGGTCGGCGCCGCCGCCGTCCGTCGTGCGGTACTCGACCACGCGCGTGGCGCCGGCAGCGTCGGTGAAGTTCACGTACAGGCGGCCGTTCGCCGCGAACCCCGGGTGAAAGGCGAGGGAGAGGAGGCCGCGCTCGCCGCCGGTGGATACCTGATCGCGGAGATCGAGGAAGGGCTGTGTCCGTAGGCCACCCTCTTCGTACACGAGGACCAGGCCGGCGCGCTCGACGATGAACAGACGGGGGTCGCCTGGCGGAGCGCCCACGTAGATGGGCTGCGCCAGTCCGCCGGCGACGACATCGAGCGTGACCTCCGGCGGCCCGGAGCGGCCGACGGGGTCCTCGGCCGCGGGCGAGGGCGACTGCGGGCCGGCCGCGCGATCGGCGGTGGGCGCCGGGGCTTCTGGTTCGCCGTGCGGCCACAGCGCGAGTGCCGCGACGGTCACGACGAGAACGGCGGCGATCAGGGCTGCGAGCGCTAGGACCGACGTGCGTCTCATGGCGCACACCTTCCCCATGGGCCACCGTAGAAACGCGGCGCGTCGCGCGAGCCGGCCTCGCGATGCGGGGGCGACGCCAGGCCCCGGGATCTCTCGGCGAGCGGGGCGCGCGCAGGCCGGCGGCGGCGCGTGCCGGGCTACAGGAGCGTCGCCGCCTCGGGGTGACGCCGGTGGAAGGCTTCGACGCTGGCCGCCTCGGCTCCGGCGAGGAGCGCCTGCAGGCGCTCGACCAGACCTCCGTCGACGCGCAGCACGCGGTCGTCGACCCTGCCGACCGCGACGATGCCGCGCACGCTGCTCGTGAGCAGCATGCCGTCGTCGGGCCGCAGTTCGGCTACGCGGGCGTAGGCCTCGACCACCGGGACGCCGTCGGCGGTCGCCAGCTGCTCGATCTTGGCGCGCAGCACACCGGGCAGGATCGCGCCCTCGGCGGGCGGCGTGACGAGGCCGCCGCCGCGGACGAGGAACATGTTGGAGGTCGCGCCCTCGAAGATGCGCCCCTGCTCGTCGACGAGGATCGCGTCGTGCACGCCGGCCTGCCGGGCGGCGCGCTGCGCGAGGTACGACTGCATCACGGTCATCGCCTTGAGCTGGGCGCTGACGCGCACCCCTTCGAAGGTGATGACATCGAGCGGGGGCGCGGCGAAGCGCCGCAGGTCGGCCTCGATGAGGAGCGTCGGCGGGCCGTCGGGCGGCCCCGCCGTGAGCAGCACGCGGCAGGCGTTGGGCGCGCCGTTGGCCGTCGCCAGGCGGCAGATCTGCGCGGCCAGCTCGGCGCGGCCGAAGCGCGGCTCGAGGCCGAGCTCCGCGACGCCCCGTTCGAGGCGGTCTGCGTGCTCGTCGAAGAACACCGGGGCGCCGTCGACGAGCTTGAGCGTCTCGTAGAGCCCCAGCCCATGTGTGAAGCCGCGGTCACTGACGGGGACCGCGGCTTCGTGCGCCTCGGTCAGCAGGCCGTTGAGCATCACTTTGGTCATGGCCGTACTCTATCGCGTCGCCGGGTGCGGCTCATCCGCCCCGGGCGGAGGTCATCCCGGGCCCGGCGACGGCCGCTCGGCGATGCTGGCCGCCACCGCGCGCAGCATGCCCGTCGCCTTGTGCAGGGTCTCGAAGTACTCGTTGCCGGGCACGGAGTCGGCGACGATGCCGCCGCCGACCTGCAGGTACAGCCGGTCGCCGACCCGCACCAGGGTGCGGATGATGATGTTCATGTCGAGGGCGTCGAGGGCCAGCCAGCCGAACGACCCCGTGTAGGGCCCGCGGCGGACCGTCTCGAGCTCGTCGATGATCTCCATGCAGCGCACCTTGGGACAGCCGGTGATGGTGCCGCCCGGGAACATCGCCGCCAGCAGGTCGATGCCGTCCTTCTGCGGCCGCAGGCGGCCGCGGACGTTGCTGACGATGTGGATCACGTGCGAGTAGTACTCGTTGACCATGAGCTCGTTGACGCGCACCGTGCCGTACTCGCAGACCTTGCCGAGGTCGTTGCGCTCGAGGTCGACGAGCATGACGTGCTCGGCGCGCTCCTTGGGGTCGAGGTTGAGCTCGCCGGCGAGCTCGTCGTCGCCCCGGCCGGGGGCGACGCCGATCACCCCGCCGGCCGCCGCCTGCTGGCTGTGCTCGCCGTCGCTCCCACCGCGCGGGCGCGTACCGGCGATCGGACGTGTGTCGGCCCAGCCGTCGGGCCGCAGGCGGACGAGGCGCTCGGGCGAGGACGAGATGAGCTCGTAGTCGCCCATGTGGAGATAGCCGGCGAACGGTGAGGGATTGACCGCGCGGAGCGTCGCGTAGAGATGCAGGCTGGGCAGCGTGTAGCAGACGTCGAGGCGCTGCGAGACGTTGGCCTGGAAGATGTCGCCGGCGAAGACGTACTCGCGGGTGCGGGCGACCACGGCCTGGTAGTCGCGGCGGCTGAAGTTGGAGTCGAAGACCGGCAGGTCGTCGCCGTAGACCGGCCCGGGGGACGCCCCGCCGGCGGCGAGGGCCGAGGCGACGCGGTCGCTCCAGCCGGCCTCCGCCGGCCATCGCTCGACCACCACCGCCGTGCCGGTGTCGAGCTCGTGACGGAGCAGGACCCCGGGGAGGAAGAGGTCGATGTCGGGCAGCCCCAGGTCGTCGCGGTTGGAGTCGGGGAGACGCTCGAGGTAGCGGGCCGCGTCGTAGGAGACGAGGCCGACGAGGGCGGCGAGCTCGGGGAGGTCGTCGGCCACTGCGTCGCCGCCGCCCTCGCCGTCGGGCGGGGCGCCGCCGGCGTCGCCGCCGGGCGGTCCGGCGCCGGCGACGACGTCACCGGTCTGGCCGCCGACCTCGCCGCGGGCGGCGGACGTGAGCTCGACGGCCAGGCGCGCCGCGGCGCGGACCGCGGCGAACGGCTCGAGGCGCTCGATCTCGGGGCCCGCCCCCGCGAGCCGCCGGGCGACGTCGTCGCCCGCCCGCGCGGCGGCAGGCCCCGGCGCGAAGCCGACCCGCCCGTCCTTGACCGTGAGTCGGTAGACGGGGTCCCAGGCGAGGTAGTGCCGGCGGGCGAGCGAGGCGCCGCCGCCGGCCGAGTCGAGCAGCACGAGCGGCGCGGCGCCCTCGAGCCCGAGCGTGCGGATCAGCGCGACCGGGTCGGGCTCCGGCGCGGTCACGACGCCGACCCGCAGCGGGGGGCGCCCGGCGGCGCCTGGCGCCGCGGTCACCTCAGACCTCGACGTCGTCGTAGTCGTACGTGTCGGAGCGCGGCAGCACGCGGAACTTCGTGTACTCCTTGACCCAGCCGAGGCGGATCGTGTCGGTGGGGCCGTTGCGGTTCTTGGCGATGCGCACGTTGATGACGCCCTTGGACTGCGGTCCCTGCTCCTTGCGCGGGTCTTCGTAGAGGAAGATGACCATGTCGGCGTCCTGCTCGATGGCGCCCGACTCGCGCAGGTCGGCGAGCTGCGGTTCGCGGTCGGCACGCACCTCGGGGGCGCGGTTGAGCTGCGAGACGGCGATGATGGGCACCTGCAGCTCGCGGCCCAACTGCTTGAGCGAGCGCGAGATGGCGGCGACCTCCTGCTGGCGGTTCTCGGCCCGGCCGTCGCCGGTCATGAGCTGCAGGTAGTCGACGATGACCAGCTTGAGGTCGTGCTTGCTCTTGAGGCGCCGCGCTTTGGCGCGCAGCTCGAACATGTTGAGGCCGGCGCTCTCGTCGATGAAGATGTCGGCCTTCTCGAGCTCGCCCGCCGCCTGCACGAGCTTGGCGTAGTCGTCGCCGGAGAGCGAGCCGGTGCGCACCTTGTGGGAGCTCACCCGCGCCGCCGAGCACATGAGGCGTTCGCCGAGCTCCTGGGCACTCATCTCGAGGCTGAAGATGGCGACCGGCGCCTCGCCGCCCTGGGCCACGTTCTGGGCGATGTTGAGGGCGAGCGAGGTCTTGCCGACGCCGGGGCGGGCGGCCAGCACGATGAGGTTGGTGGGCTGGAAGCCGCCGGTGAGGCGGTCGATGGGCTCGAAGCCCGAGGCCACACCGCTGACGGCCTGGTCGCGCTGCATGGCGTCGAGCTTCTCGAAGTTGCTGACGATGACGTCTTTGAGCAGGTGGAAGTCGCCGCCGGAGCGCTGCTGGTGGATGCCGAAGACGATCTGCTCGCAGCGGTCGAGCAGCTCGGGGACGGTGCCCGGGTGCCGGCTGCCGAGCTCGAAGATCTCGGAGCCCGCGCGGATGATGCCGCGCAGCACGCTCTGCTCGTGGACGATGCGCGCGTAGTGGCCGGCGTTGGCGGCGGTAGGGACGAACTCGGCGAGGGAGTGGACGAACTCGCGCCCGCCGGCCTTGTCGAGCTTGCCGGCGCGGTCGAGCTCGGCGCTGACCGTGATGACGTCGACCTCTTCGCCGCGGTCGTAGAGCGTGAGGACGGCGCCGTAGACGAGGCGGTGGGCGTCGCGGTAGAAGTCGTCGACGGCCACCGCCTCGGCGGCCACTGCGATGGCGTTGGGGTTGACCAGCATCGCCCCCAGCACCGATTGCTCCGCCTCGAGGTTGTGGGGCGGCAGGTTCGGGGTGAGCTGTTCGATGCGTTCGACCGCCACGTCTCCTCCGGCTCGGCACGACCCGCCGTGCGGTGGCGGGGATGGAAGTGTATCGCCGCCGCCGCCCGCGGTCACCTGTGGATCCTGACCGCCGCCGGTGACGGCAACGCGCCGCCGCCGGACCCTCTCGGCGGCCGGCGCCACCGGTGGGCGGATGCATGAGGCGGCGACGGGCCCCGTGAGGGCTTGTGTCGAGCCGGAGTGGCCACCTCAGCTCGCGACAGGACCGAGAGACGGCGACGGCGGCCGGGCGCTCGCGAGCGCCCGGCCGCCGTCGCGCCTGCTCAGTCCTCGGGGACGACGATCGTCTTGACCGAGGCGACGAACCCGTCGGCCACCTCGACGTCGACGATGAACGAGCCGATCTGCTTGAGCGGCTCCTCGAGCAGCACCTTGCGCTTGTCGATGGTGTAGCCGCGCGCGCTCTTGATGGCGTCGGCGATGTCGGCGTTGGTGACCGACCCGAAGAGGTGCCCGCCCTCGCCCGCCTTGGCCTCGACGGTCAGCACGGTGCGGTTGAGCGCCGCGGTGATCTCTTCGGCCCGGAGCGCCATGCGGGCCTCGCGGGTCTTGCGCTCCTCTTCGCGGCGACGGAACTCCTCGATCTTGCCCGGGGTCGCCGGTTCGGCCAGCCCGCGCGGCAGCAGGAAGTTGCGCGCGTAGCCGTTGCTCACGGTGTGCAGCGTGCCCTTCTCGCCGACCGAGGGCACGTCCTGGAGCAGGATGATCTCCACAGGGATACCCTCCTCAGCTGTTGACGTGGGGGAGCAGGGCCATCTCGCGGGCGCGCTTGACGGCGGCCGCGACCTGCATCTGGTGCTGACGGCAGACGCCGGTGGCGTGCCGTGGGCGGATACGACCCGCAGCGGTGACGAAGCGGCGCAGGGTCGTGAGGTCTTTGAAGTCGACCGCCTGGACCGTGCCCTCGCAGAACGGGCACGTGCCGTGCGGCCTCGCGACGCCGTCGCCCGCCGCCTTCGCCCGGCGCGCTCCTGCTGTGGTGGTCGCCATAGGTGGTACCTCTCTTGCGGCGCCGCGGCGCGGCGCCTCGCTCTCAGAACGGGATGTCGTCGTCGTCCCCGGCGCTCTCGCGCGGCGCGTCGAGGCCGCCGGTGTCGACCGCCGGGCCCGTGGCGCGACTGTAGTCACCGCCGCCGCCGGCAGGACCGCCGCCGTCGCGCGGGCCGATGAACTCGATGTTGTCGGCGCTGATCGAGACGGCCTGACGCTTCTGGCCGTCCTGCCAGTCATCACCCTCGTGCTGGTGCCCTGTCTTTACATGGTCATAGAGGACACGGTAAGGTTCCACGGGGCCGCGCTGAGCGGGATGGGGAAAGTGATTTCAAGGGGCAAAGGACATAAAGCCTAGGGGGTGATGTCAAGTTCCCTTTGCCCTTTCAACTCATCCCCGGGGTCCCGGAGACAGTGCAATCTCAGAACGTTGTCATGGGGTGGCTGGAAAACCCGCGTCCCCATTCCCCCCCCGGGGGACGGGTCTTCCTTTTGCGCTGCCGCATCTTTGAGGAGGTCAGAGCAGGATGAATGAGGAGGAAAAGATTCTGTCGATGTTTCCGGGATCGGATCTGGACAGGGAATTGGCGGACAAGCTGATGGACGGAACATTGGAAAATTATTCAACCGATATGGGCGATGCCTGGAAAGTCGTTGAAAAACTTGAAGAATTGGATTGGAGAATCGACATCATAAACTCGCGGAAAAAGAAAGCCGTCCTCGGCATGAAAATGGTGGACGGGGCCCCCCACACACTGAACGTCCTTTTCGATTGCCCCCTTGAGTTCGAAACAATCGCTGAAGGGATCTGCAAGGTCGCCCTTTTTACGCTGGTAGCGGAAAAAGCCGGATGGTGAGGGTCTGTTCTCGGACCCGCCGCACGATGTCTCCGGCCGGGCGCTGAAGATCGGGGAGGGGAAAAGGAAAAATATGCCGTCATCAGGTACCGTGAACAGGAAGCTTTACGAAGTGTTAAAGCCGGCCGCCGAAGGGATCGAGGTGCTGGATCTGCGCGTGGGCCTGGGGTACGTCGGGGTCAGGCTGTCCAACGGGCGCGCGGGGCTGGCGGCCCTGCTCCTCTACGGGATCCCGAGGGGCTGCATGGTCCTACCGGGGGCTGGCAGTTTTGCAGGCTCTGCCGCATCCTCCCTTCTGGGATGCCTTGTGCAC
>ENA-OSEO01005743-OSEO01005743.1-sediment-metagenome-genome-assembly--contig:-NODE-5743-length-11660-cov-2.353276_pt1 | contig 11660 bp, 11 predicted proteins | sample MGYA00237883_ERZ534232 | MGnify/ENA metagenome assembly ERZ534232
CGTTCTTGGCGCCTTTGCGGTGAGTTCTTCTCCAGCTCACGATGTCCGCGACGCGCACAAGCCTCATTTCGGACTTCAGGTCTCGCAAGTGCTCCCTAAGAAAACCCAACGTTTCCTGATGCGGGTGGGCGATCACGACGGCCTGTCCGCGCTGCCGGGCCATTTCCAGAAGCCGATCCCACTGAACCTTCATCCCTTCCTGAGACAGCTCATGATCCAGAAACACACTCCGGCTCGCCGCCGGCACCTTCATCTCCGCCGCCACCCTGCACGCCACTGTCTGGTGGGTCGTTCGACTGTCCACGTAGAAGAGTCGCCGCTTTTTCAGTTCTCTGAAAATCAGGGCCATTTTCGCTTCTTTTTCGCTCAGCAGGGAACCCATGTGGTTGTTCACTCCCTTGATCCCGGGAATACGGTTCAGATGGTCTTTCAGGGTCTTCACGAACTCCGCTTCTCCCATCCGATCCAGGAGGACCCCTGAACCGGCGCTGTCGCCGTTGCTTTCCTTGGGCTCCATGGGCAAGTGAAGAAGGACCTCCACCCCCTTTTCCATGGCCTCTCGAGCGATGGTCTGCGCAAGAGGCGCTGTAGGCAGTATAGACAGACTGACGGGTGGCTTGAGTTCCTGAAAGGACCTCGCGATCTCCACATCAAAGCCGACATCATCAATAATGATGGCGACCTTGGGGAGGCTCTCCGGCCCTTCCCCTCTCTGCGCGGCTCTCCCCTCTTTCCCGAGAGAGGTGCGGGCATTCCGGTCGCCCTTAACGGTCTGTTTTCTCGCGGGGGACGCGTCGCGAGCATTGTCTTTCCAGGAAGGTCCGAAGAGCAAAAACAAAGAAAGGGAGGTAAACAAAAGCCCCCCTCCCACCAGAAATCCAAGCGCCAGGGTGCGCAATGGGATCTTTTTTCTGCGCACCCTTCCCTTCTTCTTCTCTCTGGGTGCCATATTTGAAGCCGGCCTTCGGTCGGGATTCTCTCGGAATCAAGCTCTAGGAACCGGTCTTCATATGCGAGAAGATGTTCCAGGTCTGCAGCAACTGCAGGGCCTGACGAACCTGATTGTCCTTTTCAATGAGCTGCTTGGCCCTTTTGTCGTTCTCCTTCTCCTCCGCATGTTTGTTGGCCTCTTCCGCCTCTCCCGTCTCCCCGGGCAGGTGGCCCTTCAGGTCCTTCTCCCTGAGCATTTTGGCCTTGTCCTTGCTCTCCTCCTCCGGGGGAGGGATGAACTTCACTTCCACATCCGGCTCAATGCCGCTAGCCTGAATCGAACGGCCGCTTGGCGTGTAATACATCGCCGTGGTCAGCCGCAAGCCGGACCCGTCACTCAACGGAATGATGGTCTGCACGGAGCCCTTGCCGAAGGTTTTGGTTCCCAGGACGATCGCTCTCTTGTTGTCCTGGAGCGCTCCGGCGACGATTTCTGCGGCGCTTGCGCTTCCGCCGTTGACCAGCACGATGATGGGGTAACCTCGGTCGTTTTTCTTCTTGTGAGCCGTTGCCTTCATGTCCTGCGAGGACTCCCTGCCCTTGGTGCTCACGATCACCCCTGACTCCAGGAAAAGATCCGACACATCGATGGCTTGAGAAAGCAGCCCCCCGGGATTGTTTCTAAGGTCAAGAATCAGGCCTTCCAGCTTCCGCCCGTTTTCGAACTTCTCCAGCTCAGCGGACAGATCGCTTGTGGTTTTGCTCTGGAAATTGGAGATCCGGACATAGGCGATTTTCGGGTTCAGGAGGGTGCTTCTGACGCTCTTGAGCGGAATCACATCCCGGATCACGGTGAAGTCCAGAGGTTTTTCAACGCCCTCCCTCATGACGGTCAAGGTGACCTTTGTTCCTTTTTCGCCGCGAATGCTCTTGACCGCCTCCGGCAGCGTCATGTCCGCAGCAAGTTTTCCGTCAATCTTGATAATCCTGTCGCCGGCCTGGATCCCTGCTCTGTATGCGGGCGATCCCTCGATGGGAGAAACCACCGTAAGCACATTATCCCTCACGGTAATCTCGATTCCGATCCCTGAGAATTGCCCCCTCGTCTCGGTGAGAAGATCCTGATGTTCCTCTTTGGTAAGGTACGTGGAATGAGGATCAAGGCTCTGGACCATTCCCTTGATGGCCCCCTGAATCAATTTCTGGTTATCCTGGGGTTCGACATAGTTTTTTTCAATCTGGCGAAGCGTTTCCGTGAGAAGTTCAAGGTTCTTGTAAATCTCTCCGGTCCCTGCTTTCACCACGAATCTATTTCCATTGAAAAAGAGAATGCTCCCGATCAGGACGCAGAATAGGGAGATTTGGAAAATTAATCTCTTGTTGTTTCGAGGCATGGCATTGCTCCTAATAACACTGAAAAATATCACTTATGATACTCCACGGGGTCGCCCTTGGTCAATGAACTTTTAGCCACCGGAGGGGATCCAGGGTGGCTCCCCCCTTTCGGATCTCAAAATAGAGTCTGGCGTCCCTTAGGGAGGGGGATTTCCCAAGAAAGCCGATCACCTCGCCGGCCCTGACCATATCTCCCTCCTCCCTTTTTCTCTGGGCGAGCTGCGCGGAAACCGTAAAATATCGAGAGCCATGGTTGATAACAATAATCTCCCCGTAGCCTTTGAGACCCCCTGAGAAATCGACCCGTCCCGCATAAACCGCTTTCACTTCCGCGCCGGGGCGCCCCTCCAGCGTGATTCCTTTCAAACCTCCCTGGGATAAGGGCTCCTCTTTCAGGATTCTGCCTTGGAGCGGCATGGGAAGCTTGCCCCTGGAACTCGCGAAATCAGAGGGAACTTCCGTCCGCTTTTCATCCCTTTTCTCAATCCGGCTGATCGTCTCTTTCAGCTTCTGGGCCGCAAGCTCCAGTTCCTTGACCCCGGTCTCATAGAACTCCCTTTCCTTGTGGGTTTTCATCAAGAGAACCACTTTTCTGTCGATGTCCTCCTTGAGCGCGACGACTCGGCCGCTCTCTTCCTTTTCAAGCCGCTCCAGAGCAAAAAGCTTCTCTTTCACGGAAGAGATCTCTCCCCGGTACCGTTTCTGGATGTCCGCGGTCTCCTGTAACAGCGAGAGATCCACGGCCAATAGCCCTCGCAGATACTTGAATCTTTTCCTCAGGGTGTCCAGACCATTCGCCGTGGCGAGAAGCCGGACATAGGCCCGTTTGGCGTAACGGTAAAAGGCATCCAGTCTTTTGCCCAAGCGATCCTCAAGCTCCTTCAGGGATTTCTCGAGCTGCATCACCCTGGCCTGGTTCTCTCGCAGATCTTTCTTGATGAGATTGACTTTTTCTTCCAGGTCCTTGAGGCTCTTTCGTTTCCCCTCAATCTCCCTTTCCAGCTGTGAGAGCTCTTCAAGCAGCCTTTCTTCTTTCTCATCGAATTTGAGGAACTGCTCACGTTCCCTGCTCAAGTCTTTTTCTATCTTTTCGATTTGCTGTTTTTTGTCTTCAGGTCCGGTCACCGCTCTTGCGTAACCCGAGAAAGTAGGAAAAAAGGTCAGGGAGAGGAACCCTGCGGTCGGCAGCAGATAGAAGAGGATGCCCGAGAGATCGAGAAAATAGGACCTTTTCTGTTCATCATCCCGTGATTTCAAAACTTGAAGAACCGCCCGATTGCAATAACACTTCCCAGCAGCCCGAGAACCAATCCCAGAAACAGGATCCCAAGGGCGTACTCCTTAGACAGAAAAACAAAATCCATGAAAGGGAGTCCGAAAACCTGAATCACCTTGAAGGAGAGAAGGAGGTGCATCACCGAGAGAACGCCAAGCGCGATCATGCCTCCCAGGACACCCTGGAGCGCCCCTTCAATGAGCAACGGTGCCTTCACATACCAGTCCGTGGCGCCCACCAGCTTGTAGATCTCTATTTCATTGCGACGGGAGTAAATCGCCAGTTTGATCGTATTCGTGATAATGAACAAGACGGCCACACACAGCAGTCCCCCAATGGCGAGACCGGCCACCTTCAGCATATCCAGCAGGCCCTCAAACTGGTCAAGCCACTGCTCGCTGTACTGAACTTCATCAACGCCCCGCACTTTTTCCAGAACCTCCTTGATTCTTTTCGGCTCAAAGGTCTTTCTGCCGGCGTTTCTGAAGGCGACCTCAAAGGAAGCGGGAAGAGGGTTTCTGGTCAGACCGTCGAGCAAACCAGCCTGCGAGCCGAGCATCCTCTTCATGTCCTGCAGGGCTTTTTCCTTGGAGATGTACCCTTTGATCTCAGCGCCCTGAAGCGTGCTGATCGCGGTCCGAATCGTTTCCCTGGTTTCTTCATCGATGCCGTCTTTGAGATACACCGAAATGGAAAGCGTCTGCCCCCAGCCCTGAATCCAGTTTTTGACATTCACGGACAGAAGAACAAACGCGCTGAAGATAAACAAGGAAATCGCAATCGTGCCCACACTGATGGCATAGATCAGCCGGTTGATGAGGATGCTGGACAGAGCGTGTTTGAAGAAGGTTGACCAGAGCCTGAGTTGAGCGACCATCGTGTCTATTCGAACGCCTTTCCCCTGTGCAGGACAATGATACGCTGATCCGTGTTCCGGAGCAGTTCCCTGCTGTGGGTCGCAATAACGACCGTAGTCCCTCTCAGGTTGATGCTTCGGAACAGGACCATGATTTCCCGGGTGATATCCGGATCAAGATTGCCCGTGGGCTCATCCGCAAGTAGGATCAAGGGATCATTGATCATCGCCCTTGCGATGGCCACTCTCTGTTGTTCCCCTCCCGAAAGCTCGATCGGATAGGCCTCTTCTTTGGCGGCCAGCCCCACCGCCCGGAGCATCTGGTGGGTCTTCTTGCGCACCACCGATCCCTTTTCGCCGGTCACCTCGAGGGCCAAGGACACATTCTGAAACACGGTCCTGCGGTTCAGGAGCTTGAAGTCCTGGAACACAAATCCGATCTTTCTTCGAAGGAGATCGAGCTTGGTCCCGCTGATGCGGCTGAGGTTAATGCCGTTAATAACAATCTGGCCTTCTGTGGGCGGCTCGGCACCGAAGATCAGTCTGAGAAGAGTCGTTTTTCCTGCGCCGCTCGGCCCGGTGATAAAGACGAATTCCCCCGTGCGAATTCGGAGGTCAATGTCCTCGAGAGCCACCGTGGCTCCAAAGCTTTTGGATAGGTGAAATAGCTGGATCACAACGCTAATGAACGCTCTGAGAGAACCGTGTCAGTAATTTCCCAATGCCCTTTCCAATCTGGCTTTGGCCAGGTTGTGATCATAGAGGGCTCGGTAGTATTCCAGTCGCGCACGGGCGAGGAGGGTTTGAGCGTCCAGCAGATCCGTGATGGTGGACACCTGGGCTTTGTATCGTTCCTCATTGACCCGCAAGTTCTCCTCGCCGGCATTCACCCCTTTCAGGGTTGAAGGGATATTCTTCGCAGCGGCGTCAAGGTCCAGCGTCGATTGTTTCACCTGGAGGCGAATCCCGTCCTCCACGTCCGATTTGGTTTCCATGAGTTGCCGCTTCAGGCTCTCCTTTTCCTTGCCTGCATAGTAGGTCTTGCCCCATTCCCAGAACGTCCAGTTGGCCACAACCAGAGCCTCCCAATGGTTTGCATCAACGTACGGGCTGCCTTTGACCGCGGCCTCATCCCCTTCACTGATGTACTGGTAGGTAAGAGAAATTTCAGGATAGTATTTGCTTTTCGCTAGGCGGATCTGTTGATCCGTCTGAAGGATATTCACGTCCAGGATTTTAACCTCAGGGCGATTTTCAAGCGCCTTCTTTTCATAAACGGCATATTCCCCCACTTCCGGCTTAAAGACCAGAATGTCCTCGACCTCCACAGGGGCATCCGCCATCCTGGCCAGAACCGTGTTGAAGTTGGCACGGGTCGTCTCGGCGGCGTTCCTAGCCTTCACCAAAGACTGCTCGGCATTGGCCAGCTCCACCTCCGCCTTCAGCACATCATTGATGGGGATCATGCCTACCTCGAAAAAGCTGCGGGCCACTTTCACGGTTTGGGTCAGGGACTCCACCGTCGTCTTTGCGACCTCTACCGCCTTGTCCGCTCCCAGGATATTGAAATAAGCCTCTTTCACGCGCAACACCAGGTCCAGCTTCTCCAGGTCCAATTCCAACTGGGACTGGTCAATACCCAACTCCGCGAGTTTGTAGGAACTGATCAGAGCAAATCCGGTAAAAAGAGGCTGTCGCAAAAACCAAGTCCATCGGTAATTGTCCTCTGTGCCCACCACCAGTGGAACGGGGGTACCGAAAATCGTCGAAGTCCTGCTAATAGGAGGTTCACTCAGCCTGGTATAACTGTAGGTCGTTCCAAGCTTGGGTAGGAAATCCGCCCTTGCCTGGTTCTTGATGTCCATCGCCTGCTCGATCCTCTCGGCTCTCGCCTTGACCTTGTAACTGTTGGCCAATGCTTCAGAGATACTTCTTTCAAGGGTGAAATAGTTTTTACGCTCCTGAGAGGCTCCCACGGTCGGGATGGCGAGCAAACCGGCAAGCAGGAAAAATCCAAACCATTGAATCGACCTTCTGCGTCTCATGTCATACCCCTCCATGGATTGGGAAAATTCCTTTCAACCATTAGAACAATGGAACCGATAAGTCAACGTGAAAGTCGTTAGAAAAAGGAAGGAATTAGGACAAAACTATCCTTTAGGACAGGGGCGCCTTAAACACTATTCTTACCTATTTGGCGGCAGGGTCTTCATGGCCCAGAATAATCATCCTCTCTCTGGCGGCCTGCTGTCTTTTGTCTTCCCACACGAGCCACTCCTCTTTAAGATCCGCCATCTGTTTTTCCGCGAGCATCAAGTCCTCTCGAGTTCCCCCTTCAACCAGCCCCGCGCTCAAGTCGGAAATCTTCTTCTTAAGCTCTCTCAGTCGATTTTTGATCGACCGAAGCTGATTCAAAGCGGCCACCTCTTCTTCAGTAGGAACATCTATTTTCTTGCAACTCTGCTGACACACTGTCTTGTCCTCAAAAGTATCGGTCATGGCAGCTCACCTCCTTAAAAGCAACCCTACAACAGATTCCTGCCAATAGGTAATGCCCCATGCGGGTTTTGTCAACGAAAGGAGCTACCCTGAGCAGGGATGCTTGACTTTTGAGTGGAGAGTATATAGTTTGCATCGAAATATCAGCTGGTTGTCTTTTTGCATCAACAATGAGGTCTGCCCATGAAATTATCTACACGAGGACGTTATGGCACGCGCTTGATGCTGGAGCTTGCTAATCAATATGGGAAAGGCCCCATCAGCATGTCAGACATCTCTAAAAATCAAAAGATTCCGATCAAATATCTCGAGCAATTGATCATCCCGCTTAAAAAGGCGAAGTTGATCACCAGTGTCCGGGGTCCTAAGGGAGGCCACATGCTGTCCAGGGCTCCTCAGGAAATCAACCTCTGGGAGGTCCTCTTACGCCTCGAATCAAAAATCTCATTTGTAGATTGCCTTTCCGACGCATCGTGCTGTGAAAATAGTGCCACCTGTCCGATCCGCCCTGTCTGGGGCAACGCCTTCAACTCGATGAAGGCTATTTTCATAGACACCACGCTCGTCGATGTCCTGAACCTTTATGATACGAACAAGACCAAGGCGACCCTACCCCCCGCGCATCGCCTTCGAGCGAAAGAGTAAGCCAAACGATGAGAGTCTTTGGTGATCTTCATGCCTTTGTATGGCAGGATCCGACTGCCAACAACGCGAACACGTACTTCATCAAAGGACCTAAGAACCTTCTTATTGACCCCGGGCACTACCATCTTTTCGGAAATGTAAAGGATCGCCTGTCAAGGCTTTCCGTGGCCCCTGAGGACATTGATCTTGTTATCCTGACCCATGCCCATCCGGATCACGTGGAGGCTGTTCGCGCTTTCTCCAATTCTCGGACGCTCATCGCCCTCCATGAAACAGAGCTGCATTTCATAAGGACCCTGGCGCCGCATTACGGCGCGGCCATGGGCACGACGGACTTCGAACCTCAGCTTCTTTTAAGGGAAGGGGAACTTCTGGTGGGTGAACTGACGTTCCAAGTCATTCACACTCCTGGGCACTCGCCGGGGTCGGTCTGCCTTTACTGGCCTCGAGAAAAAACCCTCTTCACCGGCGACGTGATCTTTTATCAGGGCATCGGCAGAACCGACCTTCCGGGCGGGAACGGACAGGCCTTGAAGCAAAGCATACAGTCCTTGTCCAGGCTCGAGGTGGAGTATCTTTTCCCAGGTCACGGAGAAACCGTTTCCGGAGCAGCCCTTGTGAAAAAGAATTTCGCTGAAGTGGAACGGGTGTGGTTTCAGTACATATGAAGAGGGTGCAAGGTGCACGGGACAAGGTACACGGAAAAACACATATGGCATGAGGAATACGGTGCACGGGACAAGGTGCACGGAAAAACACACATGGCATGAGGAATACGGTACACGGGACACGGCTCCCAAACCACGGTACAAGGCACACGGGAGAAAACCAACCCGACACAAAGCACCACAACAATAAAATAGAAATAAGGATTTTCCGTGACCCGTGCGCCGTGAGCCGTGTACCAAATGCAAAAACTACTATGCTTTGAACCTCCGGAGAAACTCTCATGAAGAGGATCTTTCCGCCACCCCCGACATCCGTTGACTTTGATCTCCGACAGCTTGAGATCTTCCTCAAGGTCGTCGAACTGGGAAGCTTCTCAAAGGCAGGAGAGGCGGTCCACCTTGCTCAAGCCTCGGTGAGCGAGCGGATCGCCACCCTTGAAAACATGGTTGGTGCAAAGCTCCTGGACCGCATGGGCCGAGCCATTGCCCCCACAAAAGCCGGTGAACTCCTTTACAAACACGCCCAGCGCCTGCTGGAGATAAAAAAAGAAGCCTGTCTTGAAATTCAGGACTTTTTGGGCATGAAGCAGGGAGAGATTCATATTGGTGCAAGCACCATCCCGGGCGAATACATTCTGCCGGAGGTCATCGGGCGTTTTGCCAAGGAGGTTCCTCTCATTCGCGTCGTCTTAACGGTCGCAGACTCGGAAGAAATAGAATCGCGTGTCCTGCACGGCGATTATGAGTTTGGAATCATCGGGCTTAAGAGTTCAAACAAAAATCTCTTGAGCCACGAACTCTGGGAAGACGACCTCGTTCTGGTCGTTTCCTCCACGCACCGTTGGGCCGCCAGAAAGGAAGTGACGGCTCAAGAACTGGCCGATGAACCCTTCATTTCAAGGGAAGTGGGCTCAGGCACTTTGTCCAGCGTAGAAGGATATCTTCGACGCGCTGGAGTCAAAGGAATCGGTTCGCTTCGAGTGGTCGCACGGCTAGGGACCTCCACCGCTGTCAAAGAGGGGGTCAAGTCCGGCGCAGGAGTGTCTATCCTTTCCTCCCGAGCGGTGGACACGGAATTGAAAGCAGGGGTGCTCAGAAGATTAAGAATCAAGGGCCTCCCCATGTCCCGTCATTTCTACCTGATCCGCGACAAGAGGAGAACGATTTCTCCCCTCTGCCGCACTCTTATGAGCTACCTCGTTACGCCACTTCCAAAAACATCACCCCGCTGAAGCCTCTCATCGGAAATCCCCATCCCAAGGCTTCTGATATATCGGTATTTCCAGTTTGACAAATCGGAAGAATTCGCTTTAGATGGCTCTGATTTGGTGCCAACCCAATCGGTTTAAAGAGAGTCTTCATGAAACGATGTTTCGGTTTCACCTGACACATCCCCAAGATTTCTACCCGGGTTCGGTAGGCAAAGGGCCAGACCGAGAATTCTCTTCTTCCCCTAGAACAATCCTCAATCGATTCTCACCTTCAGTCTGGCACCCGCCTCAGGGGCCAACGGTGCAGACACAAAGGCTTCCGAAGACCAAGAGGGTATCCAGGGAGAATCGGGACCATCGATCTTCACTCCCTCAACTCCGGCAACGATAAACATCGCTCTGGCAAGAGGGATGTGTTGTTAGAAACCGTGTATTTATGAAAATCGAACAAAGGAGGATCGCAAGATGGGTCAGGTCAAGAACATTTTTGCAACTCGGTGGGGAATCATTTCAGTGGGGGCTTTTATCGGCGTGTTTGCCGCGCTCCTGCAGAAATGGGGAAATCCAGGGAACATGGGGATCTGTGTCGCTTGCATGGAAAGAGACATTGCAGGGGCCTTGGGCCTTCACCGCGCCGCAGTCGTCCAGTACATGCGGCCTGAAATCATCGGCTTTGTTCTAGGGTCTTTAATCGCCGCCTATCTCTTCAAGGAGTTCCGTTCTCGAGCTGGTTCCGCACCGATCGTCCGATTTATCCTTGGGGCCTTTGCCATGATTGGAGCGCTGGTGTTCCTGGGATGCCCGTGGCGAGCTCTTCTGCGATTTTCCGCAGGGGACGGCAATGCGATTTTCGGTCTGTTGGGGCTCATCGGAGGAATCTATGTAGGGACCTTGTTTCTCAAGGGAGGCTACAACTTGGGACGTTCCACAACGACTCATACCTCTGTGGGTTGGCTCTTGCCCCTGACCATGATCGGTTTTCTGGTGCTAATGCTTATTTTCCCCCAGGTGAAGGATAACGCCCAAAGCGGGGTTCTTTCTTACAGTATCAAGGGTCCTGGGTCACAACATGCGCCCCTCCTTGTCTCTCTCGTCATCGGGCTGGCTGTAGGCTTCCTCGCTCAGAGAAGCCGCTTTTGCACAATGGGCGCTTTCCGGGACCTCCTACTGTTCCGGCAGACTCATCTCCTGCTCGGACTGCTGGGACTCGTGGTTTTCGCTTTTATCACGAACCTGATCCTAGGTCAGTTCAACCCAGGTTTTGCCATGCAGCCCATTGCCCACACCATGTCCCTGTGGAACTTCGGAGGGATGGTCCTTGCCGGTCTTGCCTTTGCCCTCGCTGGAGGATGCCCTGGCCGGCAACTCTTCCTCGCCGGAGAGGGTGATGGAGATGCCGCGGTCTTTGTGCTGGGGATGATCGTGGGCGCCGGCTTCTCTCACAATTTCGGCCTTGCCAGTTCTCCGGATGGAGTGGGACCCCACGGCATCGCTGCGGTCATCATCGGCCTCCTCGTCTGTCTTTTTATCGGATTCACTATGAGAAAAAAAATCGCATAGGGAGGGAAAAAATATGGCTCAAATCGTTGATGCACGAGGACTCAGTTGCCCGCAGCCTGTGCTCATGACCATGGAAGAGATCAAGAAAACAGGAAAAGGGCAGATCGAAATTTTGGTGGATACCGATACCTCTAAAGAAAACGTTTCCCGCGCCGCGACCAGTCAGGGATGGCAGGTTCAGAATGTAGCCGAGGAAGGCTGTGGCTACAGGATCGTCATCAAGAAGGATGCCTGATGTCCCTTTTGGGTTTCTTGAAGAAAAAACAGCATTCAAAGGAGCTGGACCGCGATCGGGGCATCCTTGTCTTTGAAAACACGAGCGAGGTCATCCGCGCGGAGAATGCGCTCAAGGCAGCCGGATGGATGGTGAAGGTCAAAGGACCCCCTCCTGAGATCCGCACAGGGTGCGATCTGGTGATCGAGTTCCCGCTCATCGAAGAGCTGAATGTGTTGAGGGTTCTGGAGAGCGCATCCGTCAAGCCCCTTAAAGTGGTTCCGGTGCAAAGCGCTTTGCTTGAACCGGTGAGCCTTTTCCACACAAAAGACTTCGGGGACTACCTGATGATCCGGGCCGCCAACATGAAGCTGACCGTGGACAAGAAGACCATGACGATCGTGAA
>ENA-OSEO01005744-OSEO01005744.1-sediment-metagenome-genome-assembly--contig:-NODE-5744-length-11656-cov-4.071163_pt1 | contig 11656 bp, 8 predicted proteins | sample MGYA00237883_ERZ534232 | MGnify/ENA metagenome assembly ERZ534232
GGATCATCCGCTCCGCCCACGAGGGTTGATCTGTGAACGGTTCTTCTTCACACAGGCCCAGTTCCATCGGCTCCAGGGAGAGCTCGACTTCTGGTGCGGCAATCCCGTCGCCAAGATCCGTCTCTGGCAGAACATCGCCACCCCACACGCCACGGGCAAAGCGTCGATCTTCGGCAGGTCGTATCTCGTTGGGCATCGACCGGATCGAGAGTCGCACCTTGCCGTGGTGAGCGGCGATCAGGTAGGCAACCAAGTCCCGTAGGTTGTCGGGAATCTCTCTGTTGGTGGGATCAAGCACGGCGAGTGCAGAGGCCAATTCGTGACGAAAGTGTCGGCGCTCATACCGCTTCCACATGCCGGGCGCTTTGGCCCAATAGTCGCCACGTGCAGGGCGACCGTCAGGCAGAGCCTTGACAAAGACCTCGTGTGCCTTGCCACGATCATGCCATCGGCCGGCGTGCTCCAAGGCATCGGCGGAATCGATGGGCGCCTCATGCAGGATGGCATTCAGTTGCTTGCATACCTCCTCGGTGTGCTCAGAGATAGTTTTCCAGACTCTGGTTCGCGCATAGAGGTCTTCTTCGTTGGCGTCAGGAGGGGCGGGGAGATCCGGCGTGGCCAGGGTATCAACGAGATCACCGGATTCGGGGTCCCAGCCACGATCAGGACTATATCCACCGGCATCGGCATGAATGAGATAGACTTGGCCTGGCGCGATCCTTGCCCTGTCAGCTTCATCCCACCGCCTTCGCAGGAAGTCCCAGCGCCAGACCCTACCTTTGTGTTTCTCCGCAAATTGACGGAAACCGGGCGAAGCCTTGGTGCCGATTGGGGCTGGGCACAACTCGGCTCGTTGGGGAGCAGGTAGGTCGTTGGGTGGGGGATCGTTCTCGTGAGGTTGATCCCAAGTCCGCCAGAACACACGGACATCAGTCTCTTCCATGTCCCTGATGAAGCGGTCTATATCGATGTCATTGCCGGCAAGATCGGGCGTTGTGTCGAACAGGTCGATCAAGTCCTTACGACGGATGACATGGGTGTGCTCAAAGCCAAAGTCAACGCACGGGAGGGACTTCAGCCCGACGTCGGCCACTCCTTTCAATCGCGCTGCTGATGTCTGAAGGTCATCGAGTCCGTATGGGCGTGCGAGGCTATGAAGATGCTCTTGGTACGCTTCTGCGATCTGCTTCGCCGACTTCGGTTTGCCATCCTTGTCCTTGATCTTCTCTGAATGAGACTGTCTGAACGCTTCCTCATCTGGGAGGTCAATCCAGTAAACTCCTGAACACTTGTTGGCCTCGCCCCTACGGTTGCATCGTCCACACCGTTGCACCAGTGACACCCATGGAGCGAGTTCGGTGAACAGCGTTGTCGCGCTCAGGTCCACGCCGGCCTCAACGACCTGCGTGCTTACAATGATGGTCCCCTCAGGGGGAGGATCGGCGAGGGCCTTGTCGATCTGTGCCTTCCGGTCTTCGGGCCGGAATCGAGAATGCAAGAGGACAAGGCGCTGGCCGTTCGTTGATCCCCAGTGCTCAGCGATTTCGTCACAGAGGTTGCAGGCTCGTCGAACCGTATTCACCACGACAATCGTCCGCGTGCCCGGCATGTGGGCCTTGACAATTTCATTTGCCAAGTCACCCAGGTTATTGATCCCTGTTTTGGTAGATTGGAGAGGCTTGTTCGCCTGCCACAGGGCGTTGACACGCCGGTCGTCAAAATCGTCATAAGTCAGTCTCAATGGCTCACGGAGCTGGGTCAGATCAAAGTCCACCGTATCCAGCCAATCGCGCTGTAGTGTGGCGGACATCCATACACTCCGGCAGCCGTGACCGGCTTCGGAACTGGGCAAACGACGGAATGCCTCCAACTGGGTTGTGGTCGCAAGGCCCGGCCCCATCAACTGGATTTCGTCAAAGACCCACAGGCAGTCATTGTGGAGCAGACCAAATTCCATCGGCCAGCGGGCGCGGCTGGCGGCGTAGCCGCGATTCAAGGCCCGTGACAGAAGCATATCCTGCGTACCGATTAGGATCATCTCACATGCTGGCCACATTGCCCAGTCAGTTTGATCCTCGCCCCCCATCAGAACATGAACAGGCACATCCTTCTCGATGCATCCGGCCTTACGAAGGTTCTCAACCCATTTCCCAGCGTTCTCCTTTGTCTGCTCCACGAGCACGCGCATGGGCAAGCAATACACCAATCGCCTCGGTGTTGCCTTCCTGATCTGATCTGGAGCATGGAACCGTCGCCAGAGCCACCCCAGGACTACCATAGCTGTCTTTCCCAATCCGGTCGGGACATCCACCAGTTGATATAGTTCTTTGGCCTCCGCGAACCTCCGTTGGAAGGGATAGGGGACGTTGTCGTCGCAGGTTGCTTTCGTGAAGAACTCATCAAATGTCATTGAAGCACCTCTGGACATTGGTCTTCCAGTGATCCGTTTATCGGGGCTGCGCAGACTACCCCCGCCGTGAGCTGCGTGGCTCTCAAGGCCCCTCGGCGCCGTGCGCCATGGTTCTTCCCTCGTGAAAAGCGATCTCCAACACTTCCGATAGCCCACCATACTTTAGGGGTTTCCCCTTGCCAGGCAAGGAAAATCGGTGTAATATGATGACAAATGGTTAGCCCCAAGGGGAAGAACAGGCTACGACTCGGAGCCGAGGCTATGGACCGCCGGACGGGCGGCTATTGGTGTGCATGGATCTTGAGGGCCGAGTTCAGGTTCACGGATTGTTTAATGTCAATAGTGGAGGGACCCACATGTCACGGAACTACTCGCGCAACACGTTTTTGCGGCAGACGCCGAACAAGATCCTCAAGGAGTACTTTGCTTCCAAGGGGCTGCTTGAGGAGGTTGATTTCGAGGGGCTGCGACGGACGGAAATCGAACCGATTGCCGAGGCCCTGGACGCATTGGACGAGAAGCAGCGGACAAGAGTGGAGACGGATTTCGCCAAGGTGTGCGAAATGGCGTCTCCGCTCGGCGTGCAGGTACTCATCGAAGAGGCCAGTTCGCCCTTTCACAATTTGGATTGGAGCGAGGTCTTCGAGCCCATGGAGAATGCCTATGAGAAGACCCTCTGGGCCTTCATGAATCATCCGACCGTCTTTGAGATCGCCTCTGACCTTGAGTACATGGACCGAATTGGCGGATGGAAGCAGCGGTATGTAGGCGAGGGTCTGACGCCGGCCGTGGATCAGCAGGACAAAGATAACCTCGCGAAGGCTGTCTGTGCGTTCTACACGAAACAGGGACGTGGTCGTCACTGCAAGGTTGACAACTATCGCAGGGAGAATCCGGAGAGGCACTGCTATTTCGCCTATCCTGAAGACTACCCAACTACTGAAATGGGTTACGATGACAAGGGCGAGTTCTACCATTGGCCCGCCAAGCCGGTCTTTGAGGTCATTTTCGTCTACCAGCCTGAGAACGGCTTCCTGAACGTCAGCGCCAAGGGACGAAGCGAGGAAATTGCGAAGCTCCAGGAGATATTCTGCGAGACGATTCTTGCCCTTGACCAACTCCCGGATAAGAAGACGAAACACTTCGATTTGGAGCTACTGAAGAACAAGGAGATTCGATTCCCCACAGACCCTGCGGATGGTGTCGAGAGCGTCTGTGTGAGGATGCTACGGCTCGACGTACCGGGCTCGGGAAGCCGCCGAATCACCTTCGAGGCGAATTCGCCGAACGATGGTAAAGCGATCTACAAGCTGATCGACAGAGCACTGGCCAAGCAGAGCCTGTCATTGGACGACGTGGTTGTTGCCAAGGCGAAGCTCCAATTCAAGTTCGCGGGTAAGGACGGCAAGAAAGGCAAGTCTCTGACGTTTGAGATTTCCACACCGGACCGCTGCACGCTCAAAGACGATCCGATGGACCAGATCGCCAAGAAGCATGTCGAACGCTGGGGGTTTATCCGTGGATGGGTTTCTGGCACAACTGGCAAGAAGACTGCGCGTTCCTGACGCCGATATTGTCACGGGTGATGAGATCCGGGACTGGCCAGCCGGCAGGCTCGAAGAACTGCTGGCCCAGGGGGTCTTGCAGGAGATAGAGCCCGGCACAACCGTCGTCTGCGACCAGTGCGACGAACACTGCTCTATCGAACCCGAGCGCAGGACCAATCCGCGGACGGGGAAGACCGTCGGCGTGCATATCTGCCTGCGCGAGGAAGCCGGCGGCCGGATCGAGATTAACCTGGACCGTCTGCGGCGGTGGAGGATCAGCGAGAGCAAACTCAGGGAATTGGGACTTCTCAGGAAGAAGGTCAAGCGCGTGCGGCGGAAGTCATCTGTGCTCACTCGTCGGGAGCAAGAAGTGTACCGCCTTATCCATATCGAGGGTAAGACTCCGTCACAGGCAGCGTATGAGTTGGGGTGTTCCCCCCAAAACGTCTCCAAGTTGCTGAAGAAGGCCGAAATGAAACTGGGTTTGGGCAAGTCACGCTCCATCAGCCTCAGTAAGGCCCAGAAGCTCCCCGAAGACAAACGCGGCCAGGTAGATGTCTGCACCGAAGACGAAGCCGTTTCGGATGATGATATCTGATCGGCCAACTCTCACATCAACCCACGAAAGATTCTCCCTCTGAGCATAAGCCCAGTCTAAGCAAGGGCTTACAAGCACCGATTCCTTAACAGGTTGAATAGCTGGTTTACTGCGACTCCTTGGGTGCAAGGCAATGACACTCACTGAAAGGAGTTGTAGTCATGGAACAACCAAGTCAAACGAAAGCCAGCAACATCCGCGAGACCTTGGCCATTTCGGCCCGCGACCTGAAGGAAATGCTCAACGTCTCGCTCCGCCAAATCTGGCGACTCAACTCCGCCGGCAAGCTGCCGCGACCGATCCGGCTGGGCGGCTCGGTCCGTTGGAGCCGGGCGGAGATCCAGCAGTGGTTCGAGGCCGGCTGCCCCGACCGCCGGTCGTGGGAGGCGATGAGGGAGGTGGCCCAATGAGACGCAAAAGCAGCAGGGCCGCCACGGCAGCAGCGGCCCCATTGAAATCGACACGGGTAGTCTATCATGGCGCCACCCACTCTGCAATAGCCATCAACGAGGTTTTGGCTCGATTATTGTTCGGGCTGGAGAGTCCCCACGTCACGCGCACCGAGCGGTCAACGGTCTTGGGCGTCATCGATGACCTGATCCCCTTGAAGGTCGACACCGGTCTCCTCACGGGGGTGGCGCATGCAGAGTGACCGCAAAGAGGGAAATGCGCGCGAGCGTTATCTCAGCTCACGATACTACCGTGATAGCTTGCTTCCATTCATCCGATGGATTCTGGACAGGCATGAGCAGTGCGGCGGCATCACAGAAATCCGTATTCTCGGCGGAGGCCGTCGCGGGATTTGGTCCGGCTACTTCGACAAAGACCACTGCGACAATCTTGTCCAGGCGGTCCTGCCGATGGCACAGGTTCGCAGTAAGATCCCCTACGATGATTATCCTCGAATCGGGGAGGCGAACATCTACTTCACCCTCCAAGCGGTCCACCCCGATCTGCTGGGGCGAGCGGCCAACCGGATCAGACGGGCGGAGACGACGACCTCAGACGGCGATATCGTGACCTACTGCCTTTTTGCCATCGACATCGACCCGGTCCGGAAAGCGGGGATCTCGGCGACCGATGAAGAGAAGGCCCACGCATGGGAAGCGGCCATGAAGGTCGTCGCCTGGTTTGCCAAACACGACATGGGCTGCATAGTTGCCGATTCCGGGAATGGATACCATCTGCTGATTCCCACGACACCCTACACGGGCGCGGCGGTAACAGTTGCCGCCGGGAAGGCGCGCGTCCTGCTGAAGCTGCTGGAGGCCAAATTCAGCCCCGCCCAAGCCAAGATCGACACGGACGTGTTCAACCCCAGCCGAATCTTCAAACTCTACGGCACCTTGGCCATGAAGGGCGACCACGTCCAAGATCGGCCCCACCGATGGGCGAGCGTCGATATGTCAGAGATCCCAGCCGACGTGGACGTGTTCGGCATCCTTAGCGGCGAAATCGAGCAATTCGAGGCAGGATCAACTGTGCCGCCTGCCGACCCGCCAACCGGCCAGACGACGCGAGCGTCCGGGGCACGCGGGTGGGATGCAGACACCAGCAAGAAGGTCCTCGAAGACGTGCTGACTGGCGAAGGGCTGGCGTATCGACGGAGTGAGAAGGACGGCCGGACGTATTTCCACTTCGAGGTTTGCCCGTTTCACACCGATGACGATGGCCACCGGTACGAATGCTGTGTGCTCGTGGGATCCGGCGGCCGGTTCGGAGCCTCCTGTAAGCACGATAGCACCGTGGGCTGGAAGGCATTCAGGCCCGTGATCGGCTGGGACCGACATATTGATGAGGTCAAGCGGCGACTCGGATTGGACACCAGAGCCGCTGAGGGTGGAGCCGACTCCACCGGGTCTTCGTCGGACCCGGCGAAATCGCGGGGTCAGGCTACCATACTCATCGACCTCACGACGGATGTGCACTTCTTTCACGACAGCAAGGGGGATACGTTCGTGACGGTCCCCGCACAGGACCACTTGGAGACCTATCCCATCAAGTCGAGAGCCTTTCAGCGATGGCTGGCACGACTATTCTGGACAGAGTACCGCAAAGCGCCGAACAGTCAGGCTCTGAAGAATGCCCTGGCTACGCTGGAGAGCAAAGCCCTGTTCGATGGCCCACAGGAGCCTGTCGCGGTACGCCTTGCCGAATGCGACGGAGCCATATGGCTGGACTTGGCCGATGAGCGCTGGAGAGCCGTGAGAATCACGACAGATGGATGGGAAGTCGTGCGCAGCGCTCCCGTACGCTTCCTGCGGCCCCGAGGCGTGCTGGCCCTGCCGGAGCCTATTGGCGGCGGCAATGTGGACTTCCTCAGGGGACTGCTGAATCTCGGCGGCGACGACGACTGGGGCTTGGTGTCTTCGTGGATTCTGGCGAGTTTTCGGCCCAAGGGACCCTACCCGATCCTGGCCGTCAGTGGCGAACAGGGCAGTGCCAAGAGCACCTTGTGTCGCCTCGTCCGGGCGGTCGTCGATCCGAATGTCGCGCCTCTCCGAACGGTGCCGCGAGAAGTACGTGATCTGATGATCGCGGCCTCAAATAGCTGGATCTTGGCGTATGACAATCTGTCTGAGATCCCCCCGTGGCTCAGCGACGCCCTCTGCCGGCTGGCCACAGGCGGCGGCTTCTCGACGCGAGAACTCTATACCGATGACGATGAGATCATCTTCGATGCCATGCGCCCGACAATCATCAACGGCATCGAGGAACTGGCCACACGATCCGACTTGTTGGATCGTGCGATCTGTCTGTACCTGCCGACGATCCCCGACAGCCTGAGAAGAACGGAGCAGCAGTTGTCCTTGGATTTCGAGCGACAGCGGCCACAGATTCTCGGCGCGTTTCTCAGCGCGGTCTCGATAGCATTGCGGCATCTGCCCGGTGTCAGACTGACCAAGCCGCCACGCATGGCGGATTTCAGCGTCTGGGCGACGGCCGGGGAGTCTGGCCTTGGACTGGAGCCCGGGGCATTCCTATTGGCCTATGGCTCGAACCGCGCGGATGCCAACGGTCTGGCCTTGGAGGCTTGCGTCTTGGCCCCGGCGATCCAGGACTTCGCATCCGCGCGACATGTTTGGGAAGGCACAGCGCAGGAGCTTCTGGACGAATTGGAACAGATGGATGGGTCGGACAAGCTGAAGAGCCGCCGGGACTGGCCAAAGAACCCGCAGGGACTGGGCAAGCGACTCAGACGGATAGCCCCGAATCTGCGGCGCATCGGCATTGAGGTGGATTTCGACAGAGGCAGTGGCAAGGCGCGAAAACGGATGATCCGGTTGCTCAAGGCGAGCAATCAGCCGTCCGAATCGTCCGAATTGGACGTGAGTGACCCGATGGTGGGCGCGATCGCGGACGTGTCGGACATGTCGGACAATAGAATCGGTGGGGATGCTGGCTATCAGGACGCTGCCAGTGAATAGCATCAGGAAACACCGACCTTGTGCCGATTGTGCCTGTCTCCAGGTAGAAGGCCAAGACGATGAAACAAAGGCCACAAAAAATCTCGCGTCGGGCATAGTTTTCATTTGAAATATACGAGCGTGGATGTAGAATGATGAAATGGGTTCAACGACTGAGGATATTGAGGTGCAGCTCCGTGAGGCCATTCTGGGTTCTGGAATGAGTTGTTACGAGATTGCCAAGCGGGCCAGAGTGACAAACTCGCAACTGAGCCTGTTCCTCAGTGGCCAGCGGTCATTGACATTGACATCGGCGGCGAAGATCGCCCGCGTGTTGGGCCTGGAGCTTCGGCCGGTGAGGAAAGGCAGGTAGATCATGGCATCGGTCTTCAGGCGGAAACACAACAAGGTCGTGGACGGCCGGAAGGTCAAGAGGCAGTCCAGATGCTGGTATGTGAAGTATCGGGACGCGGATGGCGTCGAGCGACGGGTCAAGGGGTACACCGACAAGGAGGCCACGAAGCAGATGGCTGCCCGGTTGGAGAAGGAAGCGGCCTTCGCCGACGAAGGGATCGTGGACCGGTACAAGGATCATCGGCTGCGGCCACTGGCGGAGCACGTGGAGGACTTCAGAACCATCCTGCTGGCGAAGGGCAACACGGTCAAGCACGCGGAGTTGACCTACTCACGGGCGCGGGCCGTCATAACGGGCTGCCGGTTCGTGACGTGGACCGATATCTCCGCCAGCCGGGTGCAGCAGTTCATCGCCGGGCTGCGGAACGGCAGCGAGGGCATATCGGCGCAGACGAGCAACTTCTATCTGGCCGCCGCGAAACAGTTCTGCCGGTGGATGGTGCAGGACCAGCGGGCGGCCGAATCTCCCCTACAGCACTTGAAGGGCTTGAACGTCCGGACGGACCGCCGGCACGACCGCCGAGCGCTGGAGGTCGATGAGGTCCGCCGGCTGCTGGAGGCGACCGTCAGGGCACCGAAACGGTTCTGTATGACGGGGCCGGAGCGAGCGATGCTCTATCGGCTGGCCGTCGAGACCGGACTCCGAGCGGGCGAGTTGCGGAGCCTGAGAGTCACGTCGTTCGACTTGGAGCACTGCATGCTTGAGGTGGCGGCCGGGTACAGCAAACGTCGGCGACAGGACAGGCTGCCTCTGAGACCGGAGACGGCGGCGGAGTTACGAGGATTCTTTGCAGGGAAATTGCCCACAGCGAAAGCGTTCAGGATGCCGAGCAGGAGCCGGGTGGCCAACATGATAAAGGCAGATCTGGCGGACGCGAATATCCCCTATGTCGATCAGTCGGGCCGGTACGCCGATTTTCATGGCTTGAGACATACGACCGGGAGCTTCCTGGCCGCTGCGGGTATCCATCCAAAGGTCGCACAGGCCATCCTGCGGCACAGCAAGATCGACCTGACCATGAGCGTGTATACGCACACTTTCAGGGGGCAGGAGTCTGAGGCTGTGGCCAAGCTGCCGGATCTGTCCCTGCCAAGCAGCGAAAACCAGCAGGCTCAGGCCACCGGTACCGATGGGAAACCCGTCGATGCCGTGCAAGTCGCTCGAACGGAGTTGACACCCCAGTTGACACCTGAATCGACACCTGCGGCTTTCTCCGAGGTGCACCGGCTGTCTCTGGCTGGCACCTGGGCATCGGCGGGAGCACAAATGCACCCGTGCAGTAAGGCCCTGTCAACAAAGGTTTTAGGCACAGATAGGAAGTGTTTGGCATCGGCTGACAACGGGAATGAAGAAAGGCGGCGCTGGGATTCGAACCCAGGAATAACGGTTTTGCAAACCGTCGCCTTAGACCACTTGGCTACGCCGCCACCAACCTCAATTGACAAGCGCCCGTACCCATATGTCCGCGGGCGCTAGTCGCGTCTTGGACGATCCGCTTCAGTCGTTTCGCACGACATCCCGCCGGTCGACCGGCTGTCCACTCGGATTATAACCGTAGCTGCCATCCTGTCAACCAACGTCCGACTGGCTCCAAATCTACATGGAACCGCCCGGCAAGACAAGAAAAATCGCACATCCTTTCGCGGACCACGGACGGACCCACCCGCCTTCGAACGCATGAGCCTATGGAGAATCCTCGCCCGGCACGATATGATGGGCGCCGTGTCCGATGATGCGTAATGACATCCTGAGCACGGGTCGGGAGTTGTCCATGTGGAAAGGTGTGCGTCGTCTTCTTCAACGCCGCGAGGAGCCCGACGATCCTCTGATCGAGTTTGAGGACGGTCTGTTGCTCATCGTCGACGCGGAGCAACTCACGAGCAATCTGCGCAGCAAGCTGCGCCAGTCCGTCGGCGCCCAGGACGCCGTCGTCTATCTGGCCGACGTCCGCGAGGCAGCCCGGGGGTTCACTCCGGTGAACGACCTGCTTCCGGAAGACCAGGGACAGGAGCCCGTCGCGCCTCTGCCGGCCATCCCGGCGGACAGCAAGATGGTGGACTGGTTCCGAGCCAATCGCGAGATCCTGTTGGTGGAAGACCAGAGCGCCGTCACGGAATATCTGCGTGATGAACTTCGGCCGTTTGTCGACCGTGGCATGGAGCTGGTCCTGCCGCTGATCTCCATGGAGCGCCTGATCGGCTTGGTCTTTCTGCGTCTGGGGGGGACCGATCTGAGCAAGTCACAGCACATGAACCTGCAACTGCTGAGCAAACAGGCTGGTCTGGCCTTCGAGAACGTCCTGCTGTTCAAAGAGCGCCTCCGCCAGAACGAGCGGATGTACCGCGCGGAGCAGTTGGCGACGATGGGACAGTTCGCCGCCGGCATTGCCCATGAGTTGCGAAACCCGCTGACCGCCATTCGCAGCACGATCCAGTTCCTGGCCAGCGAGTTTGCCGAGGGATCGGAGCAGCAGAAGCTCTCGGAGATCACGCTGGAAGAGGTGGACCGGGTCAACGGGATCGTGGGCAACCTCCTGTCGCTGGCACAGCCGGCAGAAAGCAAGCCCGTGGCCCTCAACCCGGCCCGCGAGGTCGAGAAGTGCATCGCCTTCGTGGAGGCGCGGGCCCGCAGCCAGCAAGTGGAACTCCGAGTCCTCTGTGAGGAGCGGTTGCCCAAGCTGTTCCTCGATCCATCGGAACTGCGGCAAGTGCTGTTGAATACCATCGTGAACGGCCTCCAGGCGATGCCGACGGGAGGAACCCTGCAAATCCAGGTCCGGCGTCTGCCGGCTCTGGGCGGGGGCTCGGACGCCGCGGGTGTCCGCGGAGTCCCGCGCGAGGGGGTCCTGATCGACGTCACCGATGGCGGCCCGGGGATCCCTCGCGAGCTGCGCGACAGAGTCTTCGAGCCGTTCTTCACCACGAAGGCGGGCGGCACAGGCCTGGGACTGGCCATTTGCAGGAGCATCGTGCGACGCTACGATGGCGAGATATGGATCGAAGAGGCCCCCGGCGGCGGCACCAGCGTGAAGCTCGCCCTGCGGGCCGAATGAGGTCTCGCCGAGGGATAGGTCACCGCCAGCGGAGCGACGTGGTCTCCCACGCGGGGCGTTGAGACGGCTTCGTCGCTGCGCTCCTCGCCATGACATACCAGTGATCGTGGAGCCGTCCGTGTTGAAGGCTCCTGCACGGGAGTTCAGATGAGAAAGTCCAAGGTATTGATCGTTGACGATGAGGCCGGCATCCGGTCCATTCTCTCGGCGCTGCTGGTCAAACAGGG
>ENA-OSEO01005747-OSEO01005747.1-sediment-metagenome-genome-assembly--contig:-NODE-5747-length-11654-cov-4.122916_pt1 | contig 11654 bp, 7 predicted proteins | sample MGYA00237883_ERZ534232 | MGnify/ENA metagenome assembly ERZ534232
GTGGCGTATCTATTCCTATAGCTTTAAAAATTTTATGACAATCGCCTGAGGCTTGTGTCCGTAATGCGATCTTATTGCCTGAATGCTCAATGATTACTTCCTGTAACCTTTTCAGGTCCATCTTTATTTGCTCCCACTACATATTCTCCCCAATATTTTCAATCCTTATGTCCAGTTCCTTTTTTAGCATGAGAGCAAGAAAACTGCAAAAAATATGACCTCGTATTGTCTCAACTCTCTTGTAGTAGACAGGACGGGTTTCAAGGACACTCTTCACAACCCTGAAATGCTTTATGCAGAGCTTTGAATAAACAATTCAAATGAATGAAACAGCATCTTAAGATCAAATCCTTTTGGGGTAAAACTATGAATGCCCTTAAAATCCAAATTTATTGTGCTATCATTGCTTACTGTCTTGTAGCCAAGGTTGGTTATAAGCTTAAAGTTGATCGCCCAATATAGGAAATTCTACAGATACTGAGCATCTCTCTACTTGACAAAACACCTGTAAGAGAGATACTTACTAAGCGCTATTACAAAAATATCAAAGAACAAAAAAATAAACAATTAATAATCAGTGGATTTTAAGCGCCCACTACAGATATGGATATAATAATAAACAGGTTTAGTTTTACTCATGTTTTAAAATTTAAGCGTTCAAATTACCCTATGCCTGTTGGTCTTTGGGAGATTTATTCTCTTATACGGCATCCAACTGCCAATCGGGACTCTTAAAACCACACATAACCAGACTAAATGATATTAAAGAATCATAGATATGACGGTTTTCTCTGCGTGGGGCAACGCTTAAATTTAATATATTTTCTCAATTTATTTTTCTTGGGGCTTTATTTCACAATGATAAGAGATTAATTATTTTGGATTGAAAACATTGAATATTTACTTTCGGATCATGAATTTATTGGTCAGAATTGATTATTTTATTCTAATCATAATCGTTTTTTTGTTACTGAATGTAATTTTATATTGAGTTTAGCTTATCCCTGTTCTCATAAATTTTGATTATCGCATCTGCAATATCATCCATATCCTCTTTTGTTCCGAGCAGTGGACCTGAGGTGTACATCATACACAGTTCTTCATCTATAACCTTCTCCGCAATTGGCAATGGTAGTTCCTCACGGTACCTGATTAACCTTGCAGGAGAGAAAAATCTTTTATAAACATTAAGGTTTAATACATAATCAACCCATGGCTCACGGTTTAAAGTCCTGTAGCCGCTCATCCTGACTCCTTCAGCACGCAGTGCCTTGAGGAATGTATCGATATTAGCATTGTTGAAATGCTCTTTATGATATCCGAACATTAAAAGGTACCATGAGAACTTGCCGGTTCCCTTGTATCTTTTCTGGGGAACTATTCCAGGTATCTCTTTTAGTCTGGCAGTGAGATAGTCTCCATTCTCATTGCGGCGTTCGAATTGTTCTTTGGCGGTAGCAAGCTGGCCGAGAAGAATTGCTGCCTCCAGGTCATTCATTCTGTATTTTGGACCAATTCTTTCAGTGAGGTTTTTGCGATTAGTACCATGGTTCTGAACTGTGAAACACTTTTCCATAAACTCTTCATCGTCTCCGATTATTGATCCGCCTTCTCCGCAGGCAACTGTTTTGCTGCTCTGAAAGCTGAAACATCCCACCTTGCCAAAGGTTCCCAGCTTCTTACCCTGGTATTCGGAGAGGACGCACTGACAAGAATCTTCAACTACGATAAGATTATACTTTTTTGCTATTGCCATGATTCGCTCAAGGTCACATGGTGCCCCGGCAATATGAACCGGCATAATAGCCTTGGTATTATTGGTGATCCTTCTTTCAATGTCGACTGGATCATTTTGAAAGGACTCCCTGTCAATATCTGCAAGGACGGGAAGAGCCCGAGCACTCAGGATTGAGGCTATTGTTCCGGGATCTGTGCATGGTGAGGTAATGACCTCGTCTCCCGCACCAATTCCTAATGCTTCCAGTGAAGTGTGCAGTGCCTGCGTTCCTGAACCTACGGCAACACATTTTTTGCTGCCCTGCAATTTTGCAAATTCTTCTTCCCATTTCGGAACTTTTGAGCCGGACTGAATCCTGCACCATGTTCCGCTTTTCCCAGTTTCCATTAATGAATTCATGATGTTATCATCCACATGCGGCCAATCATGCCATTTTTTGTTTTTTCTCACAGGTACGCCGCCAAGTATCGCTAATTGATTATTATGTTTAACATGGTTGATACCTGGGATGGAGGTAGTTGCAACAATACCAACAGTACTTGCCGATACTGTGCTTACAAATTTTCTTCTTGAATAATTTTTTGGATTCATTTCTTTTTCGATTTAATAATTATTTTTTCTCATTACAAGTGTTAAATTTTAATAGTGTGTGATAAAATTCGTGATTTTAAGTTCTTTTTATGATTTATATTACCTGACTAGCGTGAAAATAGATCAGTTAAAAATTTAAATATTTATGGAACCGCTTTACTTCATGTTTGTTAAATAATTTTATTAATCAGAACGGTAAAGAATATTTTTAATAGTTACTTTTTTATATACCTAAGATTCTTTTTGCATTTCCTGATCTTAAAAATTCCTTAGTACCCTCATCTGCTTCATTTTCTCTTAAAATTTCAATGCGTAACAAACCGGAGAGATAATCCAGAATCGGAGAATGTGTACCAAATGCAAACTTATTTTTTCCATAAGTAGTAAGTAATTCAGGTAACCTGTTAATATGCCTTCCTGATGTATCAAATATAACTTCTCCGTTGCTGATGAGCTTCTTGTCCTCATCATCTCTGAAGGAAATGTTTTTTGTAACATTCTGGATTATATATTTTGCATCAGGTACGGCTTTTATTACGGGGACAATATTCATTACAGTCCATTCAGGCTGTGAAGTGTTATCCATCCAGGAGCGGGTGCGGCTGTCTATCATCCTGATAGTAAAAGCCACCGGAACACCAAGATCCCGGGCCCGTTTCACTAATTCAATAAGCGAAGGATCTGTTATCTCATAATCATGGTATTTCGGATATAGCCTTACACCTTTCATCCCCATCTTCTTTATGCATATTTTGAGATCATCTCTCCATCCTGCATATATCGGATTGATTATGGCAAATGGAATGAACCTGTCTGAGAAGCGTCTGTCTGATCTTATTTCTTCGTATAACTCTTCATTGGCAGATTGAGTATTTTTATAAAAAATTCCGTTTAGATTACCGATAACAGAGATGTCAATTCCAAATTTGTTCATTCTGTCAAGAAGTGAATGACAAGTATTATACCTGTGTTGCATAAAGGGCCAGTGACCAATGGATGCATTAATATCAAGCAACATTGTAACCTCCTTTCTTCAAAACATTGTTGTAATTATCAAAAAATATCTTTCTTTTCTGGGTTTCAGTTGCTTCAGATGCAAGAACCGAACCTACACATTGATAATAGTTGGATGCGTCATAACCAAAAAATAGCCTGTCCTCTCCCAGGTATTTCAAACAAAAATCAACTTTTCTTTCGTCGTTATTACTGCCTGAAAGATCAACATAAATATTTGGATAATCTTTAAATGCTTTGCATACATATTCAAAATCTCCTATGCTGATATGGGCGTATTGAAATATAGCTTCAGGATACCTCGTCGCTGCCTCCATCATATCTTCAGGTATTGTGGCAGCTTTGACCTTTTTTTGTTCATTAGTATATTTCATTCGGTACCCTCCCACACCAAGCTCACATTCAGCATGCATCATACATATCATTTTAAGGTCAATGAGTTTCTCGATTATGGGGTAGAATAAAGGATCATTGATCTTGACCAAAGCATGGCCTTTAAATCCTACAAATCCCTGGTCAGCACGCCGGCTTATCTCTTCAAGGGATTCTTTTTTATAGTATGGATTTAAGGTGAACATACCGATAAATCTGTCAGGATACCTTTTCATTGCCCTGTAAATTATATCATTACATCTTATAAATTCTTCAGGAGTCCCTTCAGATATGGGTGAAAATCGCCAGCTAAGAGGTCTTGAAATACTTAAAAATTCAATACCCAGACGGTCGGCAATATCGATTTGAAAGTCAGTACTTTTATCATCACTGACATGACAATGTGAATCGATCTTCCGGTATTTCATCAGCTCTTTCATGATATTATAGGAAGAGTTTTTTTCTTCCTCTTTTAATACTGCACCTGTAACCTTTCCTCCAAGCATAATGCCTGCAGCAGAAAGGGCACTATCTGTAAAAAATTTTCTGCGATCGATAGTTTTTAACATAATATTTAAATTTTATATATTCCGTTTCCCGGAGAAAAGTGAGGAATAAAGATTATCCCTTACTCAATGCAAAACAAATTTTATTATGGGATTTATTACTTTTTTTCAATTTATTTAGTCCCAACCCGGATTTTGTTTCAGATTTTCAGGATTTAGCGTAATTTCACTTTCCGGAATTGAGTTTAAATAATCACGGTCCAATTTAAACCCATAGCCATTAGGAAGTGCATTTTGGAAAGGGTCAAGTAATCCGTCCTCATCAACGGGATACATCATGTTATTAAGTTGTGCCGCTTTAAACCCTTTCGGCCTGGTACCCACGATCAGCTCATCAGCAGCTGCCCAGCGCAGAATATCATCCAGCCTGAATCCTTCAATAGCCATTTCAACCCTGCGTTCACGTCTTATCTCATTTATTGCCGGGGAGAGATCTGGAAATTTCCAATCAGGATCAACCGGGATGTCTGCAAGTATCAGATTCGGTAAACCTATCCTGTCACGGAGTTTTTTGATTGAAATGTCAATGTCATCCTGGGTGATTGTGCCTAATTCTGCTTTGGCTTCAGCAAAGTTGAGTAGTACTTCTGCATACCTGTAAATGATGGATGGCGTTTCTTCACTGGTTATCGTGTGGTACATCATTCGCGGATCATATGCTTTAAAGTTTGTGTATCCACTTGGTGCACTAGTGTTGGTGGAAGTATTCAATTGTTCCATCACTTCACTCCAATACTGGATTGTTCCATTCTCATTAATCTTCCAGACTTCATCAGGTGTGGCAATAGTAGCACGGAATCGCGGATCACGGTTCTGTGCTTCCTGATTGAGCGTTTCATGTCCTTTGAAAAGCGGGCTTATTGAGATGGGCATTCCATCAGTACACAAATATGAATCGGCCAGTTGTTTGGTGATCGAGCGTCCCCTCGGATATTCCATATAATAATTCCTTTCATTATAAAATTCCTGAGAGCCTCTTGTCAGGTCAAGTATATACTGTTTCCAGAACAATACTTCTTGATTGGTCGAATAGTCACGCAGATTGAATAAATCATTATAATCTGACAACTGTTTACCTGTCGAGTAAATATTATATAAGCCTGATTCCATTATAGCTTTAGTAGTCTGAACAACCTTATTGAAATATTTTTCAGGTTGAGGATTACTCACTCCAAAATCGGTATTGTTATGATATTTTTCCCATGTTCCTTCATAGAGGGCTACTCTGCTTTGAACCAGCAGTGCCATCCATTTATTAACACGGGCAGCGCCGTGCGTTTTTTTATCTGTAAGATATATTGCTGCAGAATCAAGGGATTCAATAATTTTATCAGCCACAAAATTTCTAGGGTCCCTGGGTTTATACAAGTCTGCGGAAGTTGTACCAATCTCTGTGGTGACCCATGGAATATCTCCGTAGCTTTTTAAAAGATCGAAATAGATCACTGCCCTGAAAAAATAGGCTTCCCCTAAATATTGCTGATAATCTTCCAGATCGTATTCTTCTTCAACCTTTTTATAATTATCAAAGAAATAGTTAATATCCCTTACCCTTGTGAAATTTATGGTTCCGCTGGTAGTAACTGTTCTTGTTCCTTCAAGGCGTGAATCGATCCTTGTTTCCCAAACCTGGTTGTCGCTGTCGAAATCATTGCCGTGCCTGTGATAATAAGTGGGAAATATTGCGTCAATATAAAATTGATTCAAGTATACTTTAAGGTCATCAGGACTTTTAAAAAAGTCTATCGCTGTAACTTCATCAAGAGGAGTTTTTTGCAGATATTCTTCTTCGCAGGCAAAAAAGATCATATTAATTGCAATGAGGGTGATGATTATTTTTAAGAATTTCATAATAATGTTCTTTAGAAAGTTAAATTAAATCCTATCGAAAAATTAGTTGAAAGAGGGTACGTCTGCCCGAGTTGACTTGCGGCAAGAGCAATTTCAGGATCAAGATTATCTGGCATTTTTGATAATGTCAGCACGTTTTCCGCTGATATATATATCCTTGCATTTTGGAGGAATAGCTTTTTTGAAAATCTTTGCAGAATAGTATATCCTAATTGCAGATTTTTCAGCCTGATAAAAACAGGGTTAAGAAGATATCTTGTTTGTGGTTGTTGATTCTTCCTGATTTCATTACTGAAGTATGGTTTTGGAAAATATGCATCTGTATTAGGACCAAGTATATTTGTTTCGTCAGCAGGCCGCCAGTAATCCAGAGACCACGAATCTCTGCCCAGATGAGAACTTAAGGGAGAATTTAGGAATCCCCAGAACAAGGGTGCATTGTAACCGGTCCAGTAGTCACGCTTACCTATGCCATGCCAGAACATGTGAAAGTCAACTCCTTTCCATTTGAAACCACCTGTTATTCCGAAATTATATCGTGGCGAATCATTACCTATAACCTTCAGGTCACCATGGTCATCTAATGTTCTTGTTCCGTCATTTATTATATTATCACCGTTCAGGTCTTTGTATTTTATGTCTCCCGGCTCCCATTTACTGAAATATTTTGTTTGATCAGGCATATTTTCCACATCAGCCGAGGTCTGCATTATACCGTCGGTAACGAATCCCCATATCTCCCCGACTACTTTGCCTTCATACCATGTATCTATCAGTCCCTTTTCATTTTTATATTTTAGGATTGTTGACTTATTGTCTCCCAGACTGATCTTCACGTCATAAGAAAAATCAGTAGTCGGCCTGTCTGACCAGTTTAATACAAGTTCAAAACCTTTTGTTGATAATTCGGCATTATTGGTCTGGGGTGTATTGGCTCCGAGAATATAGGGAAGTGTTTCGGTGGGCCCTAACATATTAGTGGTAATTCTGTCATACCAGTCAAAAACCAGTCCTAACCGGCTGTTCAGGAAGGCGGCATCGAAACCTAAATTGAGGGTTGTGATTGTTTCCCATGTAAGGTCATCGCTTATCAATGAGGGTGATTCTGCATACGGAGGTCTTTCTCTGTCAATTATCCAGTTAGTTTCAATATTTACCGGGATCCTTGAAAGATATAAATAGTTGTTGACATTTTGATTGCCCAGAGATCCGTATGATCCCCTTATTTTAAAAAGATTAATGTATTGTATTAGGGGTATCCAGAAATTTTCTTTTGAGAGATTATAGCCGGCAGAAGCTGAGGGGAACAGTCCCCATCTTGAATCTTCCGCAAATCTGGATGAACCATTGTAACGTGCACTAAATTCCAGCAGGTATTTTTCTTTGTAATTATAATTCAACCGGCCGAAAACACCCTGGGTAGCCCAATGCCAGAGGCGGTCATCTACTGTAGTGGATCCCAAAGCAGTGCTTATTGATGGCACTTCACCTGTAATTAACCCTACAGCTGATGCTTCAAGTCCACTATAGAATTTATCCTCCTGTTCGTATCCAGCCAGTATTTTTAAATAGTGATCGCCAATAGTTTTTTCATAAGAGGATAATATATTATATAATTTGTATGATGTATTACTGAAAGCCGATTCATATGAATAATCCGGTTTACCTATATTGCCAAATTTACCTGTCCCTAGTTCCACCAATACAGGTTTGGGATTTATAGAATTCCTTGAGCCGATCAAGTTATGACTATATGAGATATTTGTTTTCCATCCTTTAAGGGGTTCTATTTCAGATCCAATCGTAATAAAAAAGTCGTTTGTTTCTGTTTTGTCTCTTCCTGAATCCTGCAGCAGCCTGATCTGCGGACACTGGTATGTGCCATTAATATTGTATTTGGGCATCATAGGGCCAAATACAATAAATCCGTAAGTATATTGTCTGGATGCGTTTTTCGTCTGTCCTAGGGGATAGTCGGTTTTATTCTTTGCATATTTTATGCTCGAATTGAAACTCAGCCAGTCTGTTACCTGTGATGAAAAATTTGCCAGGAAATTGTATCTTTTATAGTAATCATATCCGTAATTGTACAGGCCGTTCTGATTAGATATCCCACCCGAAACATAATATTGTGTCTTTTCATCTCCGCCGGTGACATTGATATTATGCTTTTGGCTGAATGAAAAATCGGCATATAATTCATCAGGCCAGTCATAATTGGCATTGCCTTCTCGTCTCCCGTTAAATACTCCGGATATGGGATGTTCAGGATCATATTCATATGGGAAAGTCCCTTCCATGTATGCTTTAATACGTTCCATCTGCTCATCCGGATATACCGGACTCAGACCTGCGTTTGCGTTGGCTTGGTTATAGGCTGTCGCCCAGGTTAATGCATCTGCATAATGAGGTAGTTTTATGGGAGCTGCCGCTGAAATGTTATTATTATACTGAATGCTTATCTTTTCATTTCTTTTACCTGTTTTGGTGGTTATCAGAACTACTCCGAACGGCGCCCTTGCACCATATATTGCTGAGGCAGAAGCATCTTTAAGGATAGAAATACTTTCAATAGTCTCGGGATCGACATTATTGATATTCATTTCCACTCCGTCGACAAGGACAAGAGGATCAGCACTTCCGTGGATAGTACCAATTCCCCTGATGTTCCAACTGCTGTTTGCTCCCGGTTCTCCTCCATATGAATCCATCGAGATATTAAGGTTGGGTGAAGTTCCTTTTATAAGGTCTGCCACTTTTGGTGCCGTTCTGTTTTGAAGTTCCTCTCCGGACACAGCATCTACAGAGCCTGTTAAATTTATTTTTTTCTGAGTGCCGTAACCAACAACTATAACCTCCTCCATACCTATCATATCTTCTTCCATGACTATTTTTAATTCTGTTTTTCCATCGATTGGTATTTGCTGCGATTTCATTCCCACAAATGAGATGAGGAGAGTCCGGGCATTATCGGGAATTGTAAGTGAAAATTTCCCGGCATCATCCGTTGTTGTGCCGACTGTAGTTCCTTCAACGACCACCGTTATACCGGGGATGGGCTTTCCGTCTGTACCTGTGATAATACCGGTAATGGTTTTGCGGTCAGGCTGCTGTTTTTCCAGTAATTCAAAAGATCTGGATTTAATCCTGTAATCTTTCCGGATTATTATAGTATTATGAACAATATCAAAAGTCAGTCCTGTGTTTTCCAAAACAGTCACGAGAATCTCTTCAACAGTTGCATCTTCGAATTCAACATTGATGCTTTTTATGTCTTTAACATCCTGACTGTTGTAAAAAAAGTTGAATTTTGTCTGTTTTTTGATATTCCAGATAACATTCTCAAGAGAAGCATTTTGCAGTATTAAGTCCATTTTAGTAACTTGTGAATAGCTTTTTGCGTTACCGGCAGCAACACTTAATATTGAAACTAATATCAGGGCCACAACCATTTTCATCATAACGATGCATTTTACAACTTTCCTTTGGGGAAAATGTTTTTTCACGAATTTTTTCATATTTTTGTATTGTTGGTTATACTTATAATTCTGTTTTATGTAGTATTATCAAATAGCAGGAGATATTGGAGGTATCTTCTGCTTTTTTTAGCTTCTTTCCATAAATAAAATTGTAGTTCCATTTATTTCTATTCTTACTTTTTTTGTTGATTCGATAATGTCGAGTATATGTTCAATTTCCTGATATTTATTGAGGCTGCCGCTAAAACGCAAATCCTTAACAGAAGGATTCATATAGAATACTTTTGCAGAATACCAGCGGGTCAAGGTTGTCATAATATCTTCAAGACGTGTGTCATAAAAAATTAACTCCCCGTCCTTCCACCCGGTAAACAGTGTCACATCAACTTTTTTTACTTCCATTTTTCTGTTGTAAGGATCATAAACAGCCTGCTCTTCCGGCATAAGGATCCAGCATTCCTCCTTATTTCCCAGAGATCTCACTTTTACTTCTCCATCCACAAGCGTAGTGGCCATCTTTTCGGCATCTTTATATGCATTTATATTAAATGATGTTCCCGTCACTTCTACAACTAATTCGTTTGTTTTTACGATAAAGGGAACTTCTGAACCGGCTACCTCAAAAAATGCTTCTCCTGTCAGTTCTACCTCCCTCGTTTTTCCTGTAAATTGAACCGGATATCTGAATTCTGTCAATGAGTTTAAAAAAACGCGTGTGCCGTCTGACAGCAACAGATCATATTCTCCTCCTCCCGGAATATGGATACTATTGAAAAGAATTGTAGATTCATCACTTATTTCCTGTCCCGTGTAATCAAGTTGATTCTCTTCTTTACGAATAATACTCCCATCCTTTTCAACAATTTCAATTTTTTCAGGGGTGTCCAGTAACACTGATTTTCCGTCATCAAGCACAAGGATCGCTTTACTGGTTCCGGGACTGATCATGATAGTCTGCTGACTGACTTTTGAATTTTCTGAAGGCCGTTTTTCTGCAAAATAGTAAATTCCCAGGCCGATCAGGACTAATAAAAATGTACATGCAGCTGCTGACATAAATTTTTTTATGGCTGATCTTATTTTTTGTTTTTTTATTGCAGTAAATATTTCTTCATATGCATTTTGCATCCTGTTTTCTCTAAAGCGAAGCCATTCTGTATAATTGCCTGAATTTTTTATGTATTCAAATAAACGGCGGTTATCAAGCCTCTCATTCAGCCACTCTTCCAGTTTTTTATTCTCTTCTGTGGTTAAATCGGTCAGAATTTTTTTCGCGATCAGGCTTGCAATCTTTTTATAATTATTATTCATGGATATTCTTTATTACTTTAATAACACATAATATTAAAAAACAGGTGACACAGAAATGGATTTTTTTATAGTTCAAGGTATCTGATAATTAATTAAATCTGCGAGAAAAGAAGCTTAAGGCAAAAAGATTTATGGAAATTACATCTTTAAGTTTTGCACGTATGATCTTATAAGCTCTTGTTTTAAATGTTTTTACTGTATTGACTGATATATTCATGAAATGGGCTATTTCCCGGTTTTTATGTCCGTCGAGAGTTAGCTCAATTACAATTTTTTCCCTGGGTGACAGTGATTTGATTGCTTTATTCATTAATATATATGTTTCATCTTCAATAATAAATTTTTCATATGTAAGTTGTTTTTCGATATACTCCAGTTCTATTTTTCGATCAAGATGAGCATCGCGAATGTAATTCAGGGATTTGCTTTTTACATAATTAAAAAGATATGATTTTGTAGAAGTGAAATCATTAAAGTTCGCTTTTTTCTGCCAGCAATATGCAAAAGCATCTTGGACAATGTCACACGCTGATTCCTCATTGTGTACTATTTTATTGGCAAAAAAGCATAAAGAGGGATAAAATTTTTCAAAGAGAAGCTTAAAATGTAAAGTATCCTCATTATGTGTTTTTAAATAACTAATGTTTCGCATCAATATGAAATAGTTGATAATTAACAATTTAATGTTGAAAAAAGCAGCATAATTTTTAAGTTAAATTCCTAATTTTTAAT
>ENA-OSEO01005751-OSEO01005751.1-sediment-metagenome-genome-assembly--contig:-NODE-5751-length-11649-cov-3.000000_pt1 | contig 11649 bp, 11 predicted proteins | sample MGYA00237883_ERZ534232 | MGnify/ENA metagenome assembly ERZ534232
CACGACGCGAAGCCAGACCCGCGAGCGAGGCGACCTCGGTCCCCTCCTCGGCAGCTACGAGCATGACGGCCATGGACGGGACGGCGTAGGCCACCGCGTACAGCAGCGCCGCGCCGAACCCGAAGCCGGGACGGCCGAGGTCCCCCAGGTAGGCGCCGGCCGCAAGAGCCACAAGCAGGTATCCCGAGTGCGCCACGCCGGAGTACGCCATCAGCCGGCGAACGTCTTGTTGGGTGAGCGCGGCGAGGTTGCCGAGCACCATCGACACGGCCGCCACCACGCCCAGCACGAGCGGCAGGTACGGGGTGCCGGTATCGAGCACCTGTACCAGGCGCACCATGGCCGCGGTGCCGGCCACCTTGGGCACCGCTGAGACGAACGCGACCGAACTCGGAGGTGCACCTTCGTAGGCGTCCGGCGTCCAGTAGTGGAACGGCGCGGCAGACATCTTCGCGAACAGGCCGACGAGCGTGAGCACGGCGGCCACCAGCGCGATCGTGCCCGAACCGGACAGGTCTATCCGTGAGAACAGGGTCTCGCCGGAGATGCCGTATACGAACGACAGCCCGTACAGCATGATCAGGCTCGTGGTGAGCGAAAGCAGGAAGTACTTGAGCGCGCCTTCCAGCCCGCGGATGTCTCCTCGGCGGTATCCCATGAGCACGTACGCGGGCATCGTGGAGAGCTCGAGCGCCATGTACAGCGTGATCAGGTCGGCCGACATCGCCAGCAGCATGCCTCCCGATGCGGAGAACATGGCCAGCGCGGCGGCCTCTCGCGAGCGCTCGCCGGTCACGCCGCGACCGGACAGCCACAGCAACCACACGGCGGTCAGACCTGCCACGCCTACGCGGATGAATCGCGCCGGACCGTCGGCCACGAGCATCCCGCCAAAGAGCGGGTCGGCCAGACCGCCGAACGCGGCAAGCAGCGCTGCCACCGCGGACAGCGCGCTACCTACGAGCACCGCGCCCCGGTCCTTGCCTGGGACCAGCTCGCCGAACAGCGCCACGATGGCGCCGGCCAGCACGAGGACCTCGGGGAGCAGCTGCCAGTAGCCGGGCATCCGCTAGACCCCCATCCCCGCCAGTATGGCGGTGACGGCGGGATCGACGTACTGGAGCAGGCTCGACCAGTACACCCCCACGACCACGATCAGCGCCACGAGCGGCACCAACGTGCTGAGCTCACGCGTGTTCAGGTCGGGGTGTCCGCTCACCGCGGAACTCGGCTCACCGAGCACGACTCGCTGCACCATCCACAGCATGTACGCTGCAGCCAGCAACACGCCTACGGCCGAGGCGATCACGTAGTAAGACGAGAAGGCATCGGACTTCCACGCCCCGAGCAGCGACAGGAATTCTCCGGGGAAACCGGCGAGCCCCGGCAACCCCAGCGAGGCGAACGACGCGAACGCCAGCAGACCGCCGGCGACCGGCATCGCCTTCGACACACCGGAGACGTCCGCGATCATGCGCGTGTGCGTGCGCTCGTAGACCATGCCGACCATGAGGAACATCATGCCGGTGATCAGGCCATGGGCGATCATCACGACCACCGCGCCGTTCACTCCCTCCGGAGTCAGCGACGCGAGGCCAAGCATCACGAAGCCCATGTGCGACACGGACGAATACGCCACCAGCTTCTTGAGGTCGGTCTGCGCGAACGCGACCGCCGCACCGTAGATGATTGAGATGGCGGCAAGCAGCGCCAGGAACCACGCCCAGGTCTCGGCCGCATCGGGCAGCATCGGCAACGAAACGCGCAAGAAGCCGTAGGTGCCCATCTTGAGCAGGATGCCGGCAAGCAGCACCGAACCGGCCGTGGGCGCCTCGACGTGCGCGTCGGGCAGCCATGTGTGCAACGGCCACACGGGCACCTTCACGGCGAAGCCGAGGAAGAACGCGGCGAACACCCACCACTGGAAACCGGGTGCGATCACGCCCGAGGCACCGGCCTTGGCGAGAGCAATCATGTCGAACGTGCCGCCGGCCTCGGGATGCAGGTACAGCGCCAGGATGCCGACGAGCATGAAGACCGAGCCGAACAGCGTGTAGAGGAAGAACTTGATCGCAGCGTACTCGCGACGAGGCCCGCCCCACATCGCGATGAGGAAGTACATCGGCACGAGCACGAGCTCCCAGAACACGTAGAACAGCACGAAGTCCAGGGCGCAGAACACCCCGTTCATGCCGACCGCGAGCAGCAGGATCATAGAGAAGTAGAAAGCGGGCTTCTCCTCGATGTTCCACGAGGCCACGATCGCGAGCACGGTGAGCAGCGCGGATAGCGCGACCAGCACGACCGAGATGCCGTCTACGGCCATGAAGTACTGGATGCCCGCCTCCGGCACCCAGTTCGCCCGCTCGGTGAACTGGAATCCCACAGTTCCAGGGGTGAAGCGCGCGAGCATGACCGCGGCAGCAGCAAGGTCCGCCAGGGCGAATCCCAGGGCCACCTTCTTCGGCAGGTCGGGACGGGTCTTCGGCAGGAAGGCCGTGACCGCGGCACCCACCAGCGGCAGGAACACGATCGTTGTCAGCAGTGGCAGCATGTCCGGCTTACGCCCCTTTCAAGACGATCCACAGCACGAGGGGCACGAGAGTGGCAACGAGCGCCCCGACGACGAGTCTCTGATACGCCTGCACGCGCCCGGTCTGGATACGCCGGGCGGCTGAACCGAGGCCTTTGGCGAGAGCGGCGAGTCCGTTGACGGCCCCGTCGATAACACCGGTGTCGAAGGTCCACGACACACCGGCAGCACGACGCCACGCCTCGCCGACCCCGTTGACCACGCCGTCCACCCGACGCATGTCGAACACGGCGAGAGCGGTCGCGAGCCGCATGTACGGCTCGACGACGAAGTACTGGTAGGTGACGTCGAAGTACATCTTCTGCGCGAGTACGTCGTACGCGATGCCCGCACGCTCCTTGAGCGAGCGGGTGTTGATCACCACACGCCGGCGGCCGTACGCCCACCAGCCTGCGGTGAGGCCCGCGAGCGCGACTGCCGACGAACCGAGCGCCATGGCAGGATCGGGCCACGGGACCTCATGGCCCAGGAATTCGCCGAGCTGCGGCCCGAAGAACCCGATGACGGCCGTGAGGCCCGCGAGCACGACCATGGGCGCGAGCATCTCGTTGTGCGCCTCGTGCAGCTCCTCGGCCTGCTCGGGGCCGGTGAACACGCGGAACCACAAGCGGGCGACGTAGAACGCTGTCACGAAGGCGGCCGCCAACGCGATCGCCCACGTGACGTAGTGGTGCTCGTGCCACAGCACCGTGAGGATCTCGTCTTTGGACCAGAAACCGGACATCGGGAAGATACCGGCCAGCGCGAGAGCTCCGACGGTAAACGTCGCTGTCGTGGTCTTGAGGTGTCGCGCGAGCCCGCCCATCTCGCGCATGTCTTGCGTGTGCGCCGCATGGATGATCACGCCCGCGCCTAAGAACAGCAGCGACTTGAAGAACGCGTGCGTCACGAGGTGGTACATGCCGGCAACTGCGCCTCCGGCGCCGAGCGCGATGAACATGTAACCGAGCTGGGAGATCGTCGAGTACGCGAGCACCTTCTTGATGTCGTGCTGCACAGCAGCGAGCAGCCCGCCGACGAGCGCCGTGACAGCGCCGACGACCATGGTCACGGTGAGCGCGGCAGGAGCTGCCTCGAAGATGGGGAACGCACGGTACACGAGGAACACGCCCGCGGCGACCATTGTCGCAGCGTGGATGAGCGCGGATGCCGGAGTCGGGCCGGCCATGGCGTCGGGCAGCCACACGTGCAGCGGCACCTGCGCGGATTTGCCCATCGCGCCGAACAGCAGCAAGAGCGCAACAGCGAGCGCGGCCTCCGGCGCCCATTCGGCCGCCGACCCCAAGACCACGCCGTAGTCGAACGAGCCAGCCGCCGCGAACATCACGAACAAGCCGATCGCGAACCCGACATCACCGATACGCGTGGTGAGGAACGCCTTCAGAGACGCCCGGCGCGGGGCTTCCTGCTCGTGCCAGAAGCCGATGAGCAGATACGAGCACAGGCCCATCACCTCCCACGCCATGTACAGCAGCAAGAAGTTGTCGGCGAGCACGAGCAGCAGCATCGCCGCCGTGAACAGCGAGAGCACGGCATAGTACCAGCCGATGCGCTCGTCGCGGTGCATGTAGCCGATCGAGTAGACCTGCACGGCGGCACCGACCACCGTTATCACGAGCAACATGACAGCTGCCGAGGAGTCGACAAGGATACCCATATCAAGCGGCACGCCGCCGAGCGTGGCAAGCGTGAACGTCGCGTGGTACGCCGCTTCCGCGGCATGCGCAGCGCCCTCGGTGGTGTGATCGGTCCCGCCGGCGGCACCGGGCCATGCAGAAGCGAACGCCGCGACCGACAAGACCAACGAGCCGAGGATGGCCGCAACCGAGATCAACCGGGCGCGGTTGCGCAGCTCGTTCGAGAGCGGCGCAAGCAGTGCGAACGAGAGCGCGGGGAGCAACGGTATGGCCAGGACGTAGTCCACCGCTACCCCTTCAGTCTCTCCATCGTGGACAGCTCGATCGAGCGAGACTGGCGGTAGATCGCGAGCACCAGCGCCAGGCCCAATCCGATCTCAGCTGCCGAGACCACCATCGTGAAGATCGCGAAGAACTGCCCCGTCATGCGTTCAGGGGTAATGAATCGCGATAGCGCGACCATGTTCAGGTTCACGGCCACCGCCATGATCTCGAGCGACATGAGCACCATGACCGCGCTCCGTTTGGACACCGCACCGTACAAGCCAAGCGAAAACAAGATGGCAGCCAGGCCAGTGAAGGCCACGAGTCCGACCTGCATCTACTCGTCACCCTCCTTCGACCACCACACCGCGCCTACAAGCGCTACGAGCAACACCAACGACGCGATCTCGAAGGGCAGCACCCACCCACCGTCGAGCGCGAACAGAATCTCGCCGAGCTCGGCGATGTTGGGCGCCTTTGCGGGCATGGCCGCCGCACGCGAGGCGAACCACGGGCGGGACAGCGCAGCGAACACAATGCCGCCCAGCGTGGCCGCGAGCGCTGCGGCCGCCAACGAAACGTCCAGCGGGCGCACCGCGTCTTCTCGGCGACGGAGTGTGAGCATGACCACAAACAGCAGGAGCACTGAGACAGCGCCCGCGTAGACCAGGACCTGGACCAGCGCCAGGAACTCGGCCATCAGCAGCAGGTAGAGCCCGGCGATCGACAACATCACCTCGAGCAGCCAGAAGGCAGCGTGCACCACATTGCGGGAGAAGAGCACGCCGATGGCTCCTCCGATCGCCGCAAGCGCGAGCAAGGCGAAGGCGACGCCGTTGACGGTCTCAGGCATCCGGCGCACCTCCCTCGGCCGAGGGCGTCTCGGCCCGCGCGCGTTTCGGCGAGGCGGCGTCCACGTTGGTGAGCAGGTCGTACGACAGACCGGACGCATCGGTGACGGCCAGCTCGTAGTCGTGGCTCATCTCGATGGCGTCGAAGGGGCACGCCTCCACGCACAGCCCGCACATCATGCAGGCGCCCACCTCGTAGCGGAAGTGCTCGACGTGCTTGGACTTGTCCTGGGCAGTATGGACCTCAAGGTCGAGGATGTAGTCGGGGCAAGCGCGTACGCACGCCATGCACGCCGTGCACTTGGGGTTGCCCGATGCGTCGAACTTGGGAGCGACCGCCCAGCGGGCGCGCTCGGGCAGCTCGAGCTTCTCGTACGGGTACTTCACCGTGATCGGTCCGCGCGCGAGATTGCGCATGGTGATGGCGAGCCCCTTGATCAGGCCGGTTCCCCACATCGCTAGCCCACCACCTGCGGCCCGAGCTGCCACAGCTTCATCACAAGCCCGGTGACCATGATCCAGCCCAGACTTGCGGGGATGAGCCACTTCCACCCGAGCTGCATGAGCTGGTCGATACGCACGCGCGGGAAGGTGCCGCGGATCCACATCATCACGAAGATGCCGATGTAGACCTTGATCATGAAGACGACCGGGGCGATCGGCTGGATCGCCTCGGAAGACACCCACGGGACCAGCCATCCGCCAAAGAACAGCGTCACGCCCAGCGCGGAGATCACGAACGAGTTCGAGAACTCCGAAAGGAACAGCAGGCCGAACTTCATGGCCGAGTACTCGGTCGCGAAGCCGGATACCAGCTCGGATTCGGCTTCGGACATGTCGAACGGTGTCTGGTTGAGTTCCACCAGTCCCGCGACGGCGAACAGCACGAACGCTGGGAGCTGCGGCAGCACGAACCACTTCGGCAGGAAGCCGAGCCACATGCCGTCCTGTGCGAGCACCACGTCGCCCAGGTTCAGCGAGCCCACGATCATCACGACCGGCAGCACCGATAGCAGCAGCGGCACCTCATAGGCGATCTGCTGGGCCGCTGCGCGCATCCCGCCCAGCAGCGACCATTTGTTGGCCGAAGCCCACCCGGCCATGAGAATGCCGATGGGAACGATGGAGAGCACCGCGAAGGTGAACAGCAAGCCTGTCGCGAGGTCGGTGATCTTCCACGTCTCGGAGAACGCGAGCGCACCGTAGGCCATCAGCGAGGGTGCGAAGACAACCATCGGCGCCAGGTAGAACAGCGTGCGGTCGACGCCCGAGGGCCACACGTCCTCCTTGGACAGAAGCTTGAGCACGTCCATGGTGGTCTGGAACACGCCCTTGGGACCCACGTGGACCGGCCCGAGGCGCACGTGAAGGTGTCCCAAGACCTTGCGCAGCATGTAGATGAGCACCACGCCGTTCGCGAGCATCAGGCCGAGGGCCGCAAGGACACGCAGCACGATGACGAGTGCCGGGCTCATCGGTCAGTCTCCCCGAGCATGATGTCGAGCGAGCCGATGAGCATGACCGCATCGGCGATCAGGTGGCCGGGCAGGATCTCCTCGAGCACCTGACACGCGAACAGCGACGGAGCACGGTAGTGGTAGCGGTACGGGGTGTCCGAACCGTCGGAGACCACGTGCACGCCGGTCTCTCCTCGGCTGGACTCGACCGAGGCGTAGACCTCACCCTCGGGGGGCCGGACCACCTTGGGCACCTTAGCGGTGAAGTCGCCTTCGGGCATCCCGTCGACGCACTGGCGGACCATGCGGTTGGCCTGCCGCATCTCCTCCATGCGCACCATGTAGCGGTCCCACGCATCACCCGTGGTCCCCACAGGCACGTCGAAATCGAGCTGCGGGTACGCGTCGTAGGGCCGCTCGCGGCGCACGTCCCAACCGAACCCGCTGGCGCGCAGGTTCGCACCGGTCAGACCGAACGCGAGAGCGGTGTCCGCATCGATCTCGCCAACCCCCTGCACGCGGGCCTGGAAGATCTCGTTGCCGCCCAGCAGCGCGTGGTGCTCGTCGAGGTAGGCGTCGAAGCCGTTGCAGAACCTGCGGATCCTGCCGTCGATGCCGGCCGGCAGGTCGGCGACCACGCCGCCGGGCCGGATGTAGTTGAACATCATGCGCGCCCCGCTGATCGCTTCGAGGATATCGAGGATGCTCTCGCGGTCGCGCATCGCGTACAGGAACTGCCCCATCGCGCCCGTGTCCAGTCCGAAGGTCCCGTACCAAATGAGGTGGCTGGCGATGCGAGTGAGCTCGGCGACCAGGCAGCGGATCCACTGCCCCTTGGCCGGAACGTCGACTTCGAGCAGTCTCTCGGTAGCCAGCGCTGCGGCTTGCTCGCCGTGCATCCCCGAGACGTAGTCGCCGCGGTCCATGAGCGTCCCGAGCTGGTTGTACCTGCGCGTCTCGGCAAGCTTCTCGATCCCGCGATGCAGGTAGCCCAGCGACGTCTCGGCCGCCACGATCTCCTCGCCGTCGACCTCGACGATCAGCCGGAGCACGCCGTGCGTAGAGGGGTGCTGCGGCCCCATGTTGATGATGAGATGCTCCGTGGTCAGGCCGTCGACACCGGTCGGCGCGCGGCGTATGCCTGCCGGCGGAGAGCCGGCATCGTGTGCGCCTTCGGCAAGCAGGCCCACGTCGGTAACGAGGTCGCGCGGATCGCTCACCGCTCGCGCACCTCCTCGACGCTCCGCTGCGGCACCGACTTGCGGAGCAGCGGCTCGATGCCTTCTGTGGTGAACAGCCGCTTGGGGTTCGGGTGGCCGACGAGTTTGAGACCGAACAGCTCGGCGGTCTCGCGCTCGGGCAGCAGCGCAGAGGGGAACGTGTTCCACACCGAATGCAGGTCGCCGTCGTAGGGCAGCGCGGTCTTGACGTAGAGCTCCTCGTCGCGCGAAAGGGAGCGCAGGTGGTAGGTGATCTCGATGTCCTCGCCCGTGTCGGTCCCGAGCATGTCGGCGAGCATGCGGAAATCCAGCTCACTTTCGCGCATCGCGGCGAGCACGCTCGGAGCGCGGGAAGCCGGCACGCGACACACCAGGCCGAGCGAGGTCTCCTCGGCAGGTGCATCGTGAACGCCGGCGGCGCTCAGTATCGACCTAACTACCGTCGCGTCTGGCAGCAAGGCGCTCCTCCGTCTGTGCCTTGATCTTCTCCTGGAGCTGGATGAAGCCGTACTGGACCGATTCGGGGCGCGGCGGGCATCCGGGGATGTAAACGTCTACCGGGACGACCTTGTCCACGCCGAGCACCACGTTCGGGTACTCGCGGAACGGGCCGCCGGTCGACGCGCACGCGCCCATGGCCACGACCCACTTCGGCTCCGGCATCTGGTCGTAGAGCATGCGCACCGTCTCGGCCATCTTGCGGTTCACGGTGCCGGCCACGATCATCACGTCTGCCTGCCGAGGAGATGCGCGGAAGAACACGCCCATCCGGTCGAAATCGAACCGCGGGCCGCTCGCGCTCATGGGTGCTTCGATAGCGCAGCACGCGATGCCGAACGCGAGGTACCACAGTGAGTGGCGACGGGCTAGGTCGAAAAGCTGTTCGCTGCGGATGAACGCGACGGAGTGCTCGCCGGTGAAGCGGTCTATCGCCACCTGAGCGCGCCCTCCTTCCACGCGTAGGCCAGCCCCAGCACGAGAATGCCTACGAATACGATCATCTCGACCAGGATGAACAAGCCCATCCGGTTGAAGGTGACCGCCCACGGATACAGGAACACCGTCTCGATGTCGAAGACGACGAACAGCAACGCGTACACGTAGTAGCCGATCCTGAACTGCACCCACGGCGGGCCGACGGGAGGGCTGCCGCATTCGTAGATGCGGGACTTCTCCTCGGAAGGCGACGACGGGCTGAGCAGGTTGGATGTGGTCACGGTGGCGACGACGAACAGTCCACCGATCACCATGAAACCTGCGAGTATGAGGTAGTCGAGCGTCATGGTGCTGTGAATCGAACCCGCCTTTGCTTCCACGGCGTCCTAACCGGACGCCGAGCCACCCTCGAAAGGATACGACAACGCCCGCGGGGCCGGGAGTCCGGGGGGACCGGCAGGCCCGTGGGCGTCTCAGGGTTCGCAGGAATGTAACACAGGTTACAGAGTCACTCAAGCCCGGGGGGGTATACGCGGTGGCTGTTGGCGACCGCGCGATTGAGCGCGAATGCGACGGAGGCGACCCGTATGGGCCGCCTCCGTTGGTGTTCATGGAGCCGACGAGGGGACTCGAACCCCTGACCTGCGCATTACGAGTGCGCTGCTCTACCAGCTGAGCTACGTCGGCGTATTCGCCTGTCCTGAACCCTGCCCTGCGTCCTGACCTCCGGACCCGCTGCCCCCCGACGGCCTGCGCCTGCGGCGCCGTCGCCGGCTGGAGCCGGATCCTTGCTGTTCACGCTGCTGGCCCTGCGCCTTCTGCTGGCCCTGCGCCTGCTGCTGTTTCTTGTCCTGCTGCTTGTCTTGCTGCTTCGGCTTCGCCTCACCCGAGGTCTTTGCACCCGGCGAGGCACGCCTCGGCCGTCTCTTGCCTCGCTGCGCCCCGTCGGACTCGGAACGCCGAGTCTTCTGCGCTCCCGCGTCCTCGGCGACGGACTCGCTGGCGGTGACCAGCATCGCCGGGGAGGCCCCTGCGGTCTCGAGCGCTTCCCTGCACACCTTGCACGGTCGCCTCGAATCGCCCTTGCACTCCATCTGCCCCACCGGGACGCGCACGTTCTTGCCGTCCGGCATGCGCAGCGTCGCGACTTCGAGCGGGGTGTTCAGCTCAACGACCTTAGCGTCGCCCGCAGGAGTCTCGATCATCGCTCCCCGCTTCGGCGCCCTGGACTTGAACTCCTTGTAGGCATCGTACTCGTAGCGGAGACAGCACATGAGTCTGCCGCACAGCCCACTGATTTTCAAGGGGTTGAGCGGCAGGTCCTGCTCCTTGGCCATCCGAATGGAAACTGGCTGGAAGTCGCCGGAGAAACGGCAACAGCACAACATCTGCCCGCAATGGCCGATACCGCCGACCATGCGTGCCTCATCGCGCACGCCGACCTGCCGCATGTCGATGCGCGCTTTGAACCTCGAAGCCAGATCGCGAACGAGCTCGCGGAAGTCCACGCGCTCCTCGGCAGAGAAATAGAAGATGATCTTCCCTCCGCCGAACAGGTACTCGACGTCGACCGGCTTCATGTCCAAACCGTGCTTGCCGATCAACTCGCGGAACACCGGCATGGCCTCGGCCTCTTGGCGCTCGGCCTCGGCCAAGGTCTCGAGGTCGGCGTCGGTGGCGCGACGGAGCACCGGCTTGAGCGGCGCGACGAGTTCGGCCTCGGGCACCTCGTGCGGTGCTTCGAGGACCTCACCGATCTCGGTCCCGCGTTCGGTCTCGACTACGGCATGATCGCCTTCGGCGACCTCGACCCCCGACGGGTCGAAGTGCAGCGTCTTCGGCGAGAAACGCAGTTTGATCCCCACTACCGTGGGCACAGAAGGACCTCCCGGATATCGAAGAGCATGGCCTCTATGGCCAGCTGGGGGTTCACATTATACGAGATGCGCCTCCGGGCCTCTTTGACGGCCCCGAGCGCGCGTGACGCGGCGGCCGGAGTGATGACCGCGCCGACCTCTTCCATCGCGTCGGCGACGTCCGCGTTCACGACGAGTTCCGGCACACCTTGGGATATCGCCAAGCAATCCCTCAGCCAACTCTCGACAATGCTCAGGACCTCGGCGACGGCTTCGCGCTCCCTCGACGTCATCTCACGCCTGTGACGGTCGGTGACCGCCTTTCCGCCCGGCGCGCCCAAGAACTCCTCGCGCTCTTTCATCTCGGCTGCCTGCACCGCCTTCAAGTCTTCCAGCGGCGCCTTGACTGCGCCGAGGAGTTCCCGGGCCGCGACGAGCACGTCGTGACCGTCCATCACGGCTACCTCTTTGAGCAGCCGAAGAGCTTGGTCGCGAGCGGCGCGACGCTCCGAGGACTGCAGGAACTCCGAGGCGCGGCCGAGCACGCCACCTGTTGCGGCAAGGGCAGCGCGGGCCTCCCAAGGGGCCGCGCCGGTGCGCTGGGCCAAGATCTCCTCGGCATCTTGCGGGGGGATGCGCCGGAAGCGTACGACCTGACAACGTGAGGCGATGGTCGCGGGCACGGCGTCGAACGCCGAGGCGAGCAGCACGATGATCGTGTCGGCGGGGGGCTCCTCCAGCGTCTTGAGGAACGCGTTGGCTGAGGCCTCGTTGAGCACGTCGGCGGCATCCAGGATGTAGAACTTGCGCGATGCGTCCACTGGGGCCAGCCCGA